>Ga0207421_10003290_pt1 | contig 19300 bp, 18 predicted proteins | sample SodLakKL_010_SED_4_FD_187542 | JGI IMG/M metagenome (GOLD analysis project Ga0207421, IMG submission 187542) | Alkaline sediment microbial communities from Lake Tanatar, Kulunda Steppe, Russia - 8KL_010_SED (SPAdes) (version 2) | ecosystem: Environmental > Aquatic > Non-marine Saline and... | reverse complement strand
CGGCGTATCCGCCCCTGCTAACGGGGGCAGCAAGGACACCTCAATATCCACACCTCGCTTAATTTGTCGAATTTCGTCAGGGAACCCGGTACCGACCAATTTCGCCTGCACCGGTATCGCAATCAAGCTTAAATAAACCCGAGCAATCTCGGTAAGAACAGGGGGATTTCCGGAATAAAGGTAATGACCAGCAGAATGAAAATTTCTATTAATATGAAGGGGAATATTTCCCGGCTCAGCTCTTCCATTTTAACTTTGCCGACTCCCGAGACAACGAAGAGGCAGCCGCCGATCGGGGGTGTCATTAAAGCTATGTTGAGGTTGACTACCATGATGATGGCAAAGTGAAAGGGATGGACTCCGACATTGACCGCTACCGGGGCCAGGATCGGAGCCAAGATTATCAGGGCAGCTGTGATATCCATGAACATTCCTACAATTAATAGAAAGATATTTATCATCAGCAGAATTAGATATCTGTTGGTGGTAAATTCTGTGATCAGCAGGGCGATGGCCTGAGGTATTCTTTCATTGGTGATATACCAGGAGAGAATTGAGGCTGCGCCCATTAGGAGAAAAATTAGTCCGGTGGTCGTGATTGTGTCTTTTAACAGGGGGAATAAATCCTTGAAGGTGATCGTCCTGTAAAAGAACAAACAGATAACTATTGCGTAAAATGCAGCTACAGCAGCAGCTTCTGTGGGGGTGAAGACGCCTCCCATTATTCCTCCCAGGATGATAAAGGGCAGTACCAGGGCAGGCAGGCTTGTTTTAATGGCCAGTAACAATTCCTTAAAGCCGGGAAAGGGATCGCCTACCGGATAATCTCTTTTTTTCGAGATAATATAGTTCCAAACCATGAGAGCCAGCCCCAGCAGAATACCGACCACCAGGCCTGCAGAAAATAAACCTGCGATTGTAACTCCCATAAGAGAGCCGTAGATTACCATAATTATGCTGGGAGGAATTATGGGACCGATTATCGAGGAAGATGCAGTAACTGCAGCGGCAAATTTTCTGTCATATCCCTGCTCTTCCATAGCAGGGATTAATAAGGCCCCAAGGGCAGCAGAATCTGAGACAGCAGCTCCGGTTATCCCGGCAAAAAAGATGCTGGCCAGGACATTGACCTGGGCTAAACCGCCCTTCCACTGGCCAACCAGGACATTGGCCAGGGTAATTAATTTGCCTGTCAGCTGACCCTTATTCATAACTGAACCTGCCAGAATAAAGAAGGGAATAGCCAGCAGGGTAAAGTAATTAACCCCGGAGTAGAATCTCTGAGGAACAATTCTCATCAAATTGGGCAGATCGGCAGCTAAAAATCCCATTATTCCCGTTAAACCAACGGTAAATCCTATCGGCATCCCGAATAATAATAAAAATATAAAAGCTAAAACCATAAAAAGCAACAAAGATATTCCTCCTTAAAAATCATCGTTATATATGTTGTTGTTCCCGGGGATGTCAGAAAGTGAGGTTAAAATCAGCTGGACCAGCGAGATAAAACTGGTAACCGGGATTGCTACAAATACCCAGAAGACCGAGATATTCAATGTTGGGATTGATTGAGTTAAAGCTCTCTCTGACATTTGAATGCCGTAATAGATTAAAATATAAAAGAAATAAGCAATCAGCACTCTAAAGACAATATTCAAAACCAGCCTGAGTTTTTCAGGCAAGGAATTTAAGATAAAATTAATAGCTATATGATTTTTTTCATATAAAACAATCGAGATAGCTAAAAGTCCTCCCCAGACCAGCAAGTATCTGCTGACTTCAGTAGTCCAGCCTAAGGGGCTTCTCAAGACATACCTGTAGAAAACACCTACAATTACAATAATTAAAATAAGCAGGAATAATAACTGACAGATTAGGCTGAGCGCTTTATTGATATAGGTGCTGAGTTCATATGCTTTAGTGGCTATCAATTTGTAGTAACTCATAGTATCACCTTTTGCTTGGGATTCTTGGTTGTGGTTTTAGAAATCTAGCTGCAGCGGATAGGAAATCCGCTGCAGTCTGATTTAATTCAGGGGGTTAGGTTAATAGATCTTGAGATTAATTAGAACTGGGGCTGCTGGGGTTATATTATACTTAAGCTGTTATATAATAAACTTAAGGTGTTATATTATAAACCCTTTCCTTGGCAGCTTCAATCGCTTCAAGGTACATGTTTGCCAGTTCAAAAACCTCTTCATCATACTCATTTTCTAGATACTCTAAGACTGCCGGCTGGATTACATCGGCAAACTCCTGGCGGCCTTCAGGTGAGAGAGAATTAACCTGCATCCCCTGCTCTTCCAGAATATTGATGCCTTCGGTGGCCATAATAATACTGTTGTTGCCCCGACCGGCCTCTTTACCCATCCGGAGACCAGCGGCAAAAATATTTTTATGCTCTTCTGAGAGGCTTTCCCACCACTCTGTATTGGCCATGACAGAATAGGGCCCGTAGAGGGTATTTGTAATGGTGGCATATTCCTGCACTTCATAGAGATTACCATATATTATTATTGTAACTGGATTGGTCTGGCCATCAACAATGCCTGTCTGCAGCGAGGTGTAAACCTCCGGCCACGCTATTGTGGAGGTGCTGGCTCCCACAGCTTCAAAGAGGATATTCTGTATCGGGTCTTCCAAAACTCTAAAGGTTAGACCCTCCATATCCTCCGGTCTTTCAATCGGCCTGACATTATTTGTGAAGATTGTAAAGCCGCCACTTTCAGCGATAGCCAGACTGGTGACATCAGCGATATTGGCTGTGATCTGTTCCCGTAAATAATCGCCAAATTCACCGTCAAATACTTCCCAGGCCACTGCGCTGTCAGGAAGTGCATAGGGAATAGTCAGAGCAGAGATCCCGCGATAAAACTGGCCCAGACCGCCCATGGTTGAAATATTCAGCTGGGTAATATTCTCCTGCAGCAACTCCATTCTCTCTCTTTCATTACCAAGCTGATCGTCGGAGTAGAGGTTTATTATAATCTCGCCATCTGTTGCCGTCTCCACATGGGATTTCAATACTGTCGCCAGGACATGAGCATCGCTATCCAGATTGCCGGGACCACCATAGGCAAAACTTATCTCCTGAGCGGCCAGGGCATTTGCCGAAAATACAAAGATTAATAAGATGGTTAAAGCCAAAATCTTTTTTGTCATTAATTATCCTCCTCAGTTTATTCTATTTGTCTTCAGGAAAAATCTCTTGCTGGATTATTATCCCCCCTTTGATATTTCATATATTTTCCTTTACTGAGATCAGTCGATTTATTCTGAGATACTATCAGCTCACCATTGAGAATAACATGCTCAATTCCCTCCGGTGGAAGTAAAGGCTCTGAAAAAGTAGCATTATCTATCACAGTCTCCTCATCCAGCAGAACTAAATCTGCCTGGTAACCCTCTGCAATCCGGCCCTTATTATTTAATCCCAGCCAGTCTGCCGGTTGGCTTGTTATCTTTTTCAAACCGGTATTAAAATCAAGCAGCTTTTCATCCCGACAATACCTGCCCAGCAGCCTGGGAAAGGTGCCGGCACCTCTGGGATGGCCCTCCCCCTGATTCATGGTTATATCGCTTGCCACCATTATTCGGTCATTCCTGATAGCTTTTATTATTTCCTCTCGATTCATGACATGAGCTGCAACCAGAGTTTCAGGCTTACTCTTTCTCAATTTTTGAAAAATATCCTCAGTAGCGCACTGACCTTTATATTCACCCTGAAGAATCTCTAAATCACCGTAAGCACAATCCAGCCTTTCAATAAAACCCTCAGCAAATACTGCAGAGCCTATATAGGTGCAGAAGGCACTGTAGGGATAGCAGTCGCCCCTAATCCTGACCCCATCCTGCCAGGCCTGATCAAAGACCTTTAAGAAATCCTCCATTCTGCCGTAGGATGCCACACTACCAATATGAGAAATATGTAATCTAGCGCCAGTTTCAGCGCTGACTGCAATTAATTCTTTTAAATTCTCAATCACTCTATCGGGAAAACCGATTAGATGAACAGCAATAAGAGCATCATATTCTGCTGCCACTTTGCCTATTGCCATCAATTCTTTGTTAGAGATGCCGGGATGATAGGCGATACCTAGAGAAACACCAAAGGTTTTATTATTTGTGAATATAGTCTGCATCATTTGAATCAAGGAGTTCCTCTGTTCAGCATCAGCTTCTTGATATTCATTGATATCCAGCTTTTCTCTCAAGGAATTATAGCCAATAAAAAGTCCCAGATCATAGGGAAATCCTCTGCTGTTGATCTTCTCAATCAGAGTCTCAATATCTGTGAAATTATATCCGCAGTTACCACCGAGAGCGGAGGTAACGCCCATTCTGGTCAGAGCTCTGCCTTCAATAATCTCTAGATTGCCGCTGTCATTTATTTTGTCTTCATGAATATGTAAATCTATAAACCCCGGCGTTATCAACAGACCCTGCAGGTCAAGAGTTTCTCTGCCATCCAGATATCCGGGTGATATTTTAAAAATTTTATGATCCTTTATTCCAATGTTCAGGGCCTTCTTCTCCCCATTAGCGTCTAAAATAAATCCATTGTTAAGAGCTAAATCCAAGATAGATCACCTCTTTGATTTATTGCTTTAATTTATTGCTGTAGCGCTGTGTTGCTGTGTTGTTGTGTTGTTGTGTTAATATGCCATTTAGCTATAATTCTTTGTAATTAGACAAAATCCTGCAGTTAACTATAAAAATATATAATTTTTTATGTTTTTTTGGCCGGTTGTGGTGTTTGTTGGTCTATCGAAAAATGTCAGGGAACCCGGTACCAACCAAATACGCCCCCGCCAGCGAATCCACCTTCGCCAACGAGGGCAGCAATTACTCATCAATATCCAGCTTTCTCTCGTTACTCAAATTTGTCGAAATTCGTCAGGGAACCCGGTACCAACCAAATACGCTTGCACCGGTAGCGAACATTTCCACCCGAACCACCTACAAGTACTTAATCCTCTTATCATATTTTTTAAATAAATCTTGATTGTTTACTCCATCCATGTTCTGGCTTTGATATACTGGCAAAGTAATGTTTTGGTCCTGTAAAATTTTAATTGTTTCGGTTAGCAGGCTGTTTACTATTACAACTCCTGCCAGGGTTGAACCTGGTCCAGTTATGAGATCACCGTACTCTAACAGGCCATCGCCGTAAGGTACACAGTTATCAAAAACAAGATCGGCAATTTCGTATAATTTTTTACCTGAAGAATGTTTCGAAGCGCAATTCTTTGAATGATCCAGGGATGTAATAGCCAAAAGGTATAGACCTTCTTCTTTAGCTTTAAGGGCAATATCAATTGGCAGTCCATTCCGGCCGGAATTAGATACCACCAGCATTAAATCTTCTTGATTAATATAATGATTCTCCCAGATAACTTCAGCAAAGCCTTCCAGTTTCTCAATCCTGCTGCTTTTTCGAGCTCCCATCGAAAGAGTTACACACTCATCAATCATTCCATTTACAGGGGCCAGGCCTCCAGCCCTGGCAAACATTTCTCCCGCAACTAAACTGGAATGTCCCGCTCCCAAAATGTGAAGCAGCCTATCCTCCCTTATCCTGTCAGCAAAAAGGCTGGCAGCCTGCTTTATTTTATCAAGTTGAGTTCTTTCTATTCTGGCTATCAAATTTGAAACCTCAGTTAAATATTGATTTGCAGACAATTTGTCTCCCCCTCAAATAAATATTTCTCTCTCCACCTGGTCTTTAAAGATCTTTTATCATCATTTCTTATTTATGCTTATTTGATATAGCTTTTAAATTTTTAAGCTCCTTCATAGATTATATCCAGCATTTCAGCCAGTATTATATTGAAAAGTCAGCAATTATTTAGACCAGCCGGCTGTTAATCCTTCAATAATTAAATCTCTAAATATAAAAGCGATTGTTATGGGAACGATGGCCCCAATTACTCCGGCTGTGGCCATCATGCTGTAATCCACTCCTCCCATAGTGCTGAACTGGGTTGCTGCTACTGGCACCGTCCGGGAGTGAATGCTGGTCAGAATCAGGGCAAAGAAGAACTCATTCCAGACAGTAATAAGAGAAAATAGACCGGTGGCAAAAATCGCCGGAACAACAAGAGGAATCATTATTTTGATTAAAATTTGAGCAGTATTAGCCCCATCAATGATAGCGGCCTCTTCTATTTCAACCGGGATAGTGATAAAATAATTTTTCAGTATCCAGATGACAACCGGGAGAATAAAACCAACATAAACTATCAGCAGACCAATCCTGGTATCCCGCATACCAAGCCTTCCCATAAAAAGATATATGGGAATTATTATTGTAGCCCCTGGCAGCATCTGGGTTAATAAAACTCCAATTAACAGACCCTGTTTCCCTTTAAAATTAAAGCGGGCTGCAGCATAAGCGGCCAGAATGCCAACAAAAAGAGTTATGGCGGTTGAAAAAGAAGTTACAATTATGCTATTAATAAAAGCTTCCCGGAAGAAGGCTTCTTCCCTAAAAATGTTAATAAAGCGGGCATACTGGGGTTCCTCCGGTAACCAGCGGGCTGTGCTAATCAATTCTCTCTCCAGTGATATGCTGGATATTATCATCCATAAAAAGGGCAAAACAAGATAAAGCAAAAGTAGCAAAGCCGCCAGATATAAGACCACCTTAAATGCAATTTTTTTCATTTTATGAGAGGTCACTATTCTGCCTCCTTAATCATAACCTGATAATAAATCACTGTGATAATCAGAATAATCAAGGTGAGGATAAGAGAGAGGGTAGCTCCATAACTGAAATTTAGACTTCTAAATGTGACCTGATAAATATGAAAGTTGATTAAGTTGGTGCCCCGGGAAGGCCCCCCCTGGGTTAAAGCATAAACCAGGTCAAAGCTTTTAAAGGCCCAGATTGTTCGCAGAGAAAGGGCAACAAACAGAACTGGCTTTATCGCCGGCAGGGTGATGTGATAAAACCGCTGCAAAATATTGGCACCTTCAATTTTAGCTACTTCATAATAATCCTCAGGAATGGTCTGGAGACCGGCTAAAAAAAGCAGGGCAATAAAAGAGGTCTCCTTCCAGACATCTGCCAAGATCATCATCCGCATTGCTCTGGCCGGTTCTCCCAGCCAGTTAATATTCCTGGTAATAAATCCAAACTGCCGCAGTAACCTGTTTAACGGTCCAAAGTGTGGATTATATATCCACCTCCACATAATACCATTGACTACCCAGGGTATAGCCCAGGGCAGGAGCAATAAAACCCGGAGCAGTTTAACCCCCCAAAACTTTTCATTTAACAGGAGAGCAATCAATAATCCCAGCACAATTTCAATAGCCACAGCCCAGACAACAAAATATAATGTTAACCTGATTGAATGCCAGAAGGCATCATCCCGGAATAGGTGAAAATAATTATCTAAACCAACAAAGGAGGGGTCAGCCACTCCCCTGCTAAAATTGAGCAGGCTGAGATAAATACTGTATAATATCGGCACAGCAAAAACAAAGAAAATTATAATAAGTCCAGGGAGCAAAAGAGCTGCAAGAGTTCTGTTTTTCTGTTTTTTATTATGAGGAAATATCATTATATTTTCTCCTTCAGCCAGTAAATATTAAAAAACTAGAGATATATGCTGTCAACAATCTAATCAGGTTAATGATATTCAGGTTACTAATATCCTGGATTGGCAGCAGAATAATATTAATTGCAATAATTTTAATCGCTATGACTGATACGACTACAATGAATGATATGACTGCTATATCTGTTATGACTGATTCGACTGATATGAGTAATATTACTGCTATAACTCTTATGACTAACATGACTGCTATGACTGATATGGTTGCTATAACTGATACGACTGGAATTTTAATCTCAAAATCATATTAATATCGACTTTGTGCAGTAAAAGCAGTCATGATAAAACAGAAAATAACCGGAATAATAAGATAAATGATGGCTTAGGTTTAGTAGATAGCCAGCGGATGATTGTTCTCTCCGCTGGCTATCAGGTGACTTCTCACTATAACACTAACACTAGCCTAAGTTTCTCATCGGAGGATTATTTTTAATCAGTCAATTATCTGATAAACCTCATCTGCTGCCCAATCCAGTGCTTCCTGGGGAGTTTTAGCACCAGCCAGAGCATCCTGGACTGCTGTGGCCATAATTCTGCGATAATCATCAAGCCATCCAGCATCTACAGCAAATTCTCCCACCTCTACCTGCTGAATCAGCTGACCGTACTGGCCCCAGCCTTTATTAATTGCTCGTTCTCTAACACCTGAGAAGAGTCTCTCATGAGTTGACAGATTATATCCTTCAATTGCATGTAACATCTGGGCTTCTGTGCCTGTCAGAAGTTTGATAAATTCAACTGCGGCATCCTTGTTTTGAGAAGCTTCAACTACTCCAAAACCTCCTGCATATATCAGACCACCAGTATCTTTGTCAGCCGAACCGGGTATCATCATAATTCTGGCATCATCTGCAACTGCTGATTCTTCAGGATTCATTGCTTGATTGGCAGACCAGGTTGAATTAAGCATAAAAGCAGTAATTCCAGCCTGGAAAGCCCTCAAAGTTTCATAATCATCCATGGATACTCCGGCGGAATCAAAAACCCCGGTTTCAACACCTTCTACCAGGAGCTCCAGAGCTTCTACTGCTACTCCTTCATTAAAAACAGGATTATCGTCTTCATCAAACATCTCGCCGCCCATAGCTATCACCATTGTGTAAAAATTAAAATAGTGATTGCCGGGGTACTGAGCGCTGGGAATATAGGCATACTCAGCCGGGCTATTGTCAACTATATCTCCACTAACAGAGAGCAGATCCTCCCAGGTCCTGATATCATCAGGGTCAATACCTGCCGCATCGAGATAAGCCTTATTATAGACAAAGTGAGCGCCTCCACTATACCAGGGCACAGCAATCATCTCACCCTCATGGTGATAATGATCAAAGATTGCCTCCAAAAACAGCTCCTGTTCCAGCTCAGTAAACCAGGGGGAGAGATTAATAAAATTACCCAGCTCTGCAAAGCGGGCTTTATCAGCTGAGGGCAGAAAGATAACATCAAAACCAGCACCTTCATCCAGCAATACAGAGGTTATTCGATCAGTAACTACATCCCAGCCGGCAAAATCTACCTCTACTTCTATCCCTGTTTCTTCGTAAAACTCCGAAGCATAAAGTTGAACGACATCACCTTCATCCGGTCTGACCAGCACTCTAATACTTTCCGCTTCTACTCCCAGCGAGACCATCCCTAACAATAGGCCAGCCAATAAGAGAACCATCACAATCTTTTTAAACATGTTTTTCCCTCCTGATGTTTTTTTTATTTGCCAGAAACGGCAGATGGCTTCTAAAACCCGGGAAAGTAATGCTGTCCTGCAGCTCCAATTACTCCCAGATGCTGGTTAAGTTCGGTACATTTTAGAGAGATATTTGCCCCGGATACTGGCTGGGCTCTAGAAGCTATTATTTTTTGCAATTTCTTAAGATAGGGTTGATATCTCAACCCCACAGAACCACCAAAAACTATCATTTCAGGGTTGACAGCACTTACCAGATTAGCCAGGCCGGTTCCCAGATAATCTACCATCTCTGCAATAAACTCTGCTGCTCTGGGATTATCTTTTTCTGCTGCATCAAAAATAATTTTAGCTGCTGAGCTGCCGGCAAACTCCTCTGGAGCTAGCTTTCGTAAATACTCTACCAGTTCTCTCCCACGGTTTTCCAGTCCTTTGCCGCTGCATAAATCCTCAAGAGTTAAAATCTCAGCTCCAGCCTCAAGTCGCATCCAGCCAAAGGCACCTGCCACATTATTGTATCCTTTAATCACCTGCCCCTCCAGCAGAAGTCCACCGCCAATGCCGGTGCCGATAATCACTGTTACTAGGTTACTGCACCCCCTTCCTGCACCAATCCAGGCGGAGGCAATCACACTGGCCGTTCCATCATAGCAGAGCTTGAAATTAAAGTCCTGATGATAGATATCAGCAAAGCTTTGCTGCAGCAGTTCCAGCAGGTTTAAACCATCAAGAAAGGGGAGATTGGGGGCCTGAATAATTTTGCCTCCATTGTCAATAACCGCCGGTAATGCCAGGCCAATTTTTTGATAATTTTGACTGCCTGTATTTGCTTGAATAGCATTATTGTGCCTGATTAGCTGGTTAATAAAAGCTTCCTGAGATTTTCGGGCAATCGCCTCTCTTTTATGAAAGAGAACCTTGCCTCTGGAATTTATCAGAGCTGTATCCAGGTGAGTTCCCCCAACATCGAAGGCCGCAGCACAATCACTTTCATCCTCTACTGCAAAGTTACTATCAGCAAAATGATTGTCAGCAGCTCTATCAGTCATACAAGATCCCCCCCTCCACCTCTCAACGAGTTCTTTCATGGATTTTTTGACATTACCCATCTCAAGCCGTTCTTTTAGAGATTATTTGACATTACCTGCCTCTCAGTTTGTTCTTTCAGAGGTTTTTTAACATTAGCGAGCTGCTGGAAATTAACCTGATTAAATTTTACCTCTCCTGCAAAGTCTTTTTGAATATTTTAAAAACCTCGGCATTGGTTTCTGGTGAGCCGCCAGCAGTAGGAGATTTAAAAATATCTAATTCATGCCCCATCTCTTCTAATCTTACAGCTGTTTCACCAACCAGCAGCTGAACCACAGTTACAGCAGCAACGGTAGAGGTGGCCGCTACATTCTGTTCGGTGGTTTTTAGTTCAACTGCAGCATCAGCTATCGGAGCATGGGTATCAATTGCTATATCTGCGACGTCAGACAACAAAAGGCCACTTTGCAGAGAAGAATCTGCCTCTTTTTGATGAGCCATACAGGTTACTCCTATGACTTTAAGCCCTTTATCTCTGGCATACTGGGCAGCCTCTACCGGGGCAGCATTCTTTCCTCCATGCGAGAAGACAATCAGCACATCTCCTTCATGCAGATCCTGCCACATTAAAAAGTTTTCAATATAGCCTTCCTGCCTTTCCAGCCAGATTAATTCATGGGCACCTCCGGAACCAACCGGGGTAAACCACATTAGATGAGGGTCCATTAAGGGATTAAGACCGACATAGCTGCCATAGCGAGGAAAGGCATCCATAACAGGTATAACCGAGTGACCGCTGCCAAATAAATGAACCAGGCCTCCCCCCTTAATAGTTTCAGCACAGAGCTGAGCTGCCTGGGAGATAACCTCCTCTTCCTCTTTAATCTCAGTCAAAATTGCAACTGCACTGTCAAGATAATTTGTTTTTAGCATTTTTTATTACCCCCATTTATTTGATATACTCTTTAATATTAAATAATCATGTAATGTCCCGGGAATGCTATTCTCCCTGTTCAACATCTCTATTATTTAGTTCAACCTCCATGGTATAGATATCGCCCCGCAGGACTGAAATAGCAATTTCAAAGAGTCTGTCATCAGCTGTGTAAGTGAACCTCTTCACCCGAAAAACAGAAATTTCATGGTCAAGTTCAAAAAGATTCAAGAGATATTCATCCTTTAAGATATCAGCATTATATTTCTCCCGGGCTCTCTCAGGAACTATCCCAGACTCTTTTAAAATCTTATAAAGTGAATGCACTTCATAGATATCCTGCAACTTATCCAGGCTGATAAGAGACTCCGGCAAATAGGAAGTCTGCAGAGCCACGGGCATATCATCAACAAGTCTCAATCTTTCTACTTTGTGAACCTTTGTCTTGGTATCAATTTCAAAACTGGCAGCAATCTTCCTGTCAACTATTGTTTTTATATCCAATACCCGGGAAACACACTTCATATTCTTTGCCCGCATTTCTTCGGTAAAGCTCATCAGGTTTAACATTCGATTAATATTTCTTTTGGCAACATAGGTGCCTTTACCCTGTAGCCGATAGAGATACCCTTCATTGACCAGTTCATAAACAGCTTTTCTTACGGTGATTTTGCTGACATCATATATATCCTTCAGTTCATTTTCACTGGGGATTTTTTCTTCAGTCTGGTAATAACCATTGTTAATTTTATCTATTAAGTCATTTTTTATTTGAATATAGAGTGGTATTTGATTATTATTAAGCATCTAAATTCACCTCAATTAGCCAGAATAATCATTGGGACCCCAGGCAATTTTTCCCATAACAACCGGATGAGCCGCCCCTGTGGCAGAGGGCACATTATTGGGTTTCTGGTGAAGTGTTTGAAATCCCAGCAGGGCAAAACCCATGGCCTCCTTAGCTTCAATAGGCACGCCATAATCAGCGGTGGCAGCCAGTTCTGTTTGGGGAAATTTTTCAGCAATTCTGGATATTAAATACTCATTATTGGCTCCCCCACCACTGATAATTATTTCATCCAGCTTATCAATATATTTACTGGCATTATATTTAATAGCTTCAGCAGTAAATTCGGTGGCAGTGGCAATTAAATCTTCCCCGGCAAGCTGATAATTTCCAGCCTGCTCCATAACTTCATCAGCATAATTTTTCCCAAAATCCTCATGCCCTGCACTTTTAGGAGGATTCTTCTGCACAAAAGAATGCTCCATTAATGAAGCCAGAAAGTCTTTGTCGATCTGACCCCTGCTGGCTATTTCTCCACCCTCATCATATGCTTTTTTGCCCTCAGTTACCCGGTAAACAAGCTGGTCAAGCAGCATATTACCAGGGCCGACATCAAAGGCCATCAGATCATCCAGTTTACCGGCTGCTTTAAGATAGGTGAAGTTGGCTATTCCACCAATATTAAGTAACAATCGTTCTTTGCTGGAAGAGTGAAACATGTGATAATCAAAAAAAGGTATTATCGGGGCGCCTTCTCCCCCGGCTGCTACTTCTGCAGGGCGAAAATCACCAACAGTTGTTATCCCGGTTCTCTCTGCAATAACTGCTATCTCACCTATCTGCAGTCTGCAGCGGCCGGGAAAAAATTTTTCATCCGGAGGCAGGTTTCTCACTGTGTGACCATGGCTTGCCAAAAATTTTACTTTTTCTCCGGCAAATTCAATATCCTCTAAAAAGGTATTAACCGCTTCTGCAAAAACTTCTCCCAGATGGTAATGCAGGTAGGTTAATCTCTCCACAGTACCTTCTTCAGGGGGTAAAATTGTTCTCAGCTGATCCTTTAAATCCTGACCATAGGAAAAAGTATCAAAAGCTATTAAATCCATCCCAATCCCGTCAGTTCCCTTTTTATTATTAACATCAACCAGAGCAACATCGACTCCATCTCCTGAAGTCCCTGACATCAAACCGATACCATGCATATTACCTCTTCCTTTCAAGTTTAGTTATCATAAAAACTGCGCAGGTTAAGCCCCAGGGCTCTCATCTCTGGTGCTTATCTTTCTTCCTATTCCCTTTATTCCTGTTCCTTTTAACCCCTGTCCTTTCCTCCCATTCTTCTCTGTTCCTTTTTATCCGGTTACTTTACTTCCAGTCCCAGCCTGAGATGAGAATTTGCTCCGGCAGCAAAATTGCTGACCATTTTTTCGCACATAAAAGCCTGGGCCAGGGGAGCATTTACCTCCAGCCCTCGAACTCTGGCCATTGATCTGTAAAAAGCTGCATAGGGAATTGAAGATTCAATCCTGGCAGTTAGACTAATTCGGTATAGCTCATATTTATTAACGGCGGCAAACCATCTTTCAAAATTTTCCAGAGAAACCTCTACATATAAATCAGGATTAAATCCCTGCAGATCTTCACAGTTTTCCCCGTAGAGCAGATGCTGCAAATTAACATTCTCCTCCGTGGATAAGCTCTCATCGAGAGATGATCTTTCATCCAGAAATAAACTTTCATCTCTTGAAAGCAATTTTTTGACAGCGTTTTTCACCAGTAGATGAGTATTAACATGCCGGTTATGCCAGCTTCCCGACCAGTGAGTCACAATATGAGTGGGATTATAATCTCTTATCTGCTGGAAAGTCAGGTCAATCATCTCTGCATTCAGCGGAAGATCTCCAGCTGCCTGTCCCAGCCAGCACTGCTGACAGCCCAGAGTTCGGGCTGCAGCTTCTCTTTCTGCATCAAGCTGCTCGGCAAATTTAGTCTCTGTTTTTTCAGGATGCCCCCTTTCACCCCTGGTCATATGAATTATCCTGGCTTTCCCGCCCTGTGAAACTACCTGAGATATCAGCCCCCCTGCCATCAGTTCAGCATCCAGAGCATGAGCACCAAAAACCAGCAGTTTTGTCTGAGAATTCATTACCTAACCTCCTGAAAAACCGGCTGCCCCTAGCAAAACCGGTATTAATATGGGCCCTATCACAGCTTTATCAATATATTAATATTTGGGTTATCTTAAAGATCAGTAAAATCTAAAATTCTGGCAGGATTATATATAAGAATATTTTCCAGGGCTTTTTCCCCGATTCCCTCTTTTTTCAGTTCCGGCAGAAAAGAAGCCAGTAAATAAGAGTAACCATAACTTCCTAAAGTATCGGGATTCATCAAAGCTTCCTGGTAGAGTATATCGCTGGAAAAAATGATGTTCTGCTCAAAACCCTGCTTTACCAGCGAACAAATATTTTGTATCCTCATTCTATCAGGTATATAGTAAGCCTCTTTTTCAAATTCATACCTGTGAAGTCCGGCAGATTCCGGACGAATATAGTCAAATCTTTCCTTACCGATGGTATCAAAACCAGCAGTTACTCCCTGAATTACGAGCTTCTTGTGATAATAAGAACTGAGATTCAAATCAGAGTGACCTATTACCACCCGGGAGAGGTCTACACCTTCCTGCTGGAAAATCTTGAGCTGTTGCCCTCCTGCAGTGCCCAGGGTGGAGTGGGTTGTGAGCGGAGCACCTGTGGCCAGATGGGCTCTAGCTCCGGCTCTAATTGCTCTTTCTTCAACTGGCTTAATGGATTCTTTGGAACTGCCGACTTTTATCATGCCAGCCCTGATACCGGTGCTGTCAATTCCTTCTTTAATTTCTTTAATAAATAAATTTTTCATGTCCTGAATACTCATCTCAAAGGCAAATTCTGGCATTTTATTGATTTTGTAAAATCCGGTTGAAGAGATTATATTTAATCCGGTCTTTTCACCAATCTCTGCCAGTTTTTCAACATCTCTGTCCTTCCCTATTGGAGTACAGTCAACTGCGCTCTTAAGACCATATTCCTTGGCCTGATTCAATTGTTTTATTATCCTGTTAATTGTGTTGGGGACCACAAACCTTTCTCCCCCGGTAAATTCAGGTATATTGTCTCCGGGTACCAGATGCTCATGCATCATGGTAATTCCAAGTTCTTCTTTGCTAATATTGCCCAGCACTGTTTGAATCATTGTTTTACTCCTTCCCGAATTAGATCAACTTCCATCTAGCATCCATCTAGCATCAAGAAATTTCATGAGCTATCATTTTGCTGAGCTGGATTATTTTAGCTGGTATTTTGCAGATGGGGATCAGCCACATCCCTCATAGTATCCCCCAGCAGGTTTATGCCTATCACCACTATGCTGATAGCAAGGCCCGGTGCAATTGCAATCCAGGGAGCCAGGGTCATAAACTGCCTCCCTGCTCCCAGCATCTGACCCCAGGAAGCCAGGGGAGGTTGAACCCCCAGACCAAGGAAACTAAGGGAGGATTCAAAAATAATTGCCTTGGAAAAGGATAGAGTTGTCTGGGTTAAAAGCAGAGGAAAAACATTGGGCAGAATATGATGATAAATAATCCAGGGGATAGAGGCCCCGGAAGCCTTAGAAGCTTTACAGTATTCCTCTTCTTTTATCGGAATTGCAGCACTCCGCCCCATCCGCACAAACACAGGAGTAAAGGGTATGGCAATAGCAATAATAATATTCTGCAGTGAGGCACCCAAAAAAGCCACCAGGGTTAAAGCAAGTATCAGAGAAGGAAAAGACATTAAAATATCAACAAAGCGCATTACTATTAAATCAGCCTTTCCTCCAACGTAGCCAAGCACTGCACCGAGAACCCCCCCAAATACTGCTGACAGCAGCATAGAGGTGACAGCAAGAAAAAGTGAAATTCTGGCTCCATATATTATTCTGCTAAAAATATCCCTGCCAAACTGGTCTGTTCCTGCCCAGTTAGAACTGTTCGGAGATCTTAAACTGTTGATATGGTTCATTTCATAGGGGTTATAGGGTGCTACCAAAGGAGCTGCAATGGCTGAAATAATGTAGATCAGCACCAGGGTAACGCCAACAATCCCACTTATATTAGAAAAAATTTTGCTTATAATTGACATTCTTCTGCCCCCCTATTCATATCTAATCCGGGGATCAAGGAAACCATAAATCAGATCAGTAATAAGATTAATAAAGGCAAAGAAAAAAGTTATAACTAGAACTACTCCCTGCACCAGAGCATAATCCCGGGTATTGACTGCATTTAATAGTAAAATACCTATACCATTCAGGGAAAATACCGATTCAATCACTACAGTTCCACCGATTAAGTAGGCCATCTGCATGCTTGCCAGAGTTAAAATTGGGATAAAGGCATTTTTTAAGCAGTGCTTTATCAGCACAACTCTTTCAGTCAGACCCTTGCTGCGGGCAGTTCGCACATAATCAGATTGGAGAACTTCCAGCATAGCCGAGCGAGAAATCCTCATTAAAGCTGCAGCCATTGCTACAGAGAGAACCAGCACGGGAAAAATAAACTGCTTGAAATTGCCAATGGGGTCAGCTAAAATGTTGATTGCCCTGCCCCGGGGAGGTGTCCAGTTAAAAAACAGGGCCAGACCCAGGATAACCATCAAACCCAGCCAGAAAGGTGGGATTGATAGCCCGGTCAGGCCAAATATTCTGATAACAAAATCGCTTAGTCCCTCCCGGTATATTGCCGATAATACCCCCAGTAAAACCCCAATAACCAGTCCAATAATTGTGGCACCCAGAGCCAGTTCAAGGCTAACAGGCAGCCGCATCAAAATTTCGGTAGATACAGGCCTTCCCGTGCGCAGGGAGTGCCCCATAGTCCCCTGAAAAATTGAAACTATCCATCTCCGATATCTTTCAAACCAGCTGTCATCCAGATCATACAGGCTGCGGAGAGACTGAATCTGGGTTTCGGTCAATGTTCTCTGTTCAGTACCCAGCATGATGTCGACATAATCTGCAGGCAAAGCCATGGTTAACAGGGAGATAATTATGCTGACTCCCACCAGAGCAAATAATATTAAAATAATGCGGCGAATAATATAGGCAGACAAATCACTTCAGCCCCTATTAATAATTTTTAAGAACAGGAAACTGGAAAATTGCTCTAGTTTCCTGTTCGATTTGGCTGTGAGCTTGCTATTAATTTAGTTATCGAGCCAGACATCCTTGAGATAGTTAATACCGCCAGTAGGCAGCGGGGTAAAACCTTTAACATGGTCAGCAAAGGCAAAGTATTCATAGGGAGCATTCAACCAGATAAAGGGAGCCTCTTCAATCAGAATTTCCTGAGCCTCCAGGTAGATTTCCTGACGAAGTTCTTCATCAACTTCTCTCCGTCCTTCTTCCAGCAGGGTATCAACTCTGTCGTTGCTCCAGTGTCCGTGAATAAAGGCCAGGCTGCCTTCAGAGTGAAAATATCTGAAGAGATAAAAATCAGGATCAGCTGCTCCGGCGTTGGTGCTTAAAGAAAGATCAAAATCAGCATCAACCCAGCGGTCAATGTAAATGCCTCTCTCCAGGCTGTTGAGTTCCAGATTAATATTCACCTTTTCCAGCTGATTCTGCAGCACCTGCACCTGGGATAAAACCTCTTCATAACCGCTCATAAAGTTAATGGAAATTGTAAATCCATCCTCGTAACCAGCTTCCCTGAGAAGTTCTTCGGCACGATCGATATCCTGCTGGTAAAACGGGGACTGGCTGACATCATAGGCCCAGAAGGTCAGGGAAGAAGGAATGGGGCCTATAGGTTCAGCTTCACCCAGCATGGCGCTGGCGATCATTTCCTCTCTGTTGATGGCATAATTGATGGCCTGTCGGACTCTTATGTCATCTAATGGCTCCCGTTCGGTATTTACGAAAAGTGGAGTCCAGCGCAGGCTTAATTCTGAGCTTAAAGTGACATTGGGGGTCTGTTCTTCTATAGCCAGTGCTGCCGTGGGCAGATTAAGCAGGGCAAAATCAGTCTGACCGGTTCTTAAGCCAGCAACTATACTGAATTCTTCTGGAATTACAGTAAATCTAATCTCATCAAGATAGGGCTTATCCTCTTCATAGAAGTCAGCATGTCTAATTAAAGTCATCTCTTCATCGGGATACCATTCGCTCAGCTGAAAGGGACCTGTACCCACTGTATTTTCTACACTATTTAGGCTATCTGCTTCAGCTACAGCTTTATTGACAATGACAGCATTGGCGTCTGCCAGATGCAGGAGCATGCTGGCATTGGGAGATTTAAGTTCAAAGACAATGGTATAATCATCAGGAGTGAGGACATTTTCAATATCTGCAATATGGGAGCGGGCAGCTGCACCGGTCTCTTCATCTAAAATTCTCTCAATGGAGTAGGCTACATCCTCAGAGGTCATATGGTCTCCATTATGAAAATAAACATCATCCCGGAGATAAAAAGTGTATTCGTCCCCCTCTTCACTTATATCCCAGGATTCTGCCAACTCGGGAACAGGCTGCATATCAGCATCAAGGCCAATTAAATTGCTGTAAACAAGTTCAAATATTCGTCTGGAAGGATGGGCAGTTGTGGTGTGGGGATCCAATTCAGTGGCATCATCAACTCTGGCCAGTTCTAAAGTCCCACCGTGAATTGGTTCGCTTTCAGCATTTACAGAAAACCCAGCAAATGTCAAAACAACTGAGAGAAATAAGGTTAAAAATATAATTCTCAAACCCTTAATCTGCATTATTCAACCTCCTTCATTTTTTTGACCCCAATAAATTTTAATCTTGTTTTCACAAATGAATTAATTTAATATTCTCAATCTCACCCCCCTGCTGAGCTCTAATCAATACTCCTTAGAGTTAGAAAGCATAATTTTGTTTATATTTTTAATTTATTACTTAGTATACCAACATACTAACATACTTAATATGAAAATTCAAATAAAATGATAAAATTTTTAATATTGTTCATGAAAAATGTAATAAATAAATGACTAAATCCCGCTAGATCCAAAAGATAAAGCGGGATTGAGATGTTGTTATTTGATATTTTATTGTCGAAAAACGTCAGGGAACCCGGTACCGACCAAATACGCCCGAACCGGTAGCGACAAATTTTTCTGCATATCGTAATATTTTATAACTATTTGCTTGAAAATATTGAAATATGCCTCTGAAAGTATTATAATGAATGCAGGTGA
>Ga0207421_10003287_pt1 | contig 19321 bp, 11 predicted proteins | sample SodLakKL_010_SED_4_FD_187542 | JGI IMG/M metagenome (GOLD analysis project Ga0207421, IMG submission 187542) | Alkaline sediment microbial communities from Lake Tanatar, Kulunda Steppe, Russia - 8KL_010_SED (SPAdes) (version 2) | ecosystem: Environmental > Aquatic > Non-marine Saline and... | reverse complement strand
ATCGGTGTATGTTCCATCTTCGTTCTCCGGTACTGCCCAGTATCCGATGGAGATCTCTTCCCTGTCTTTCAGCGCCTCCAGCATCGTTTTCCAGTAGTTGTTGTCCTGATGGTTGAACTCCGCTGGTTCTTTCATCACGTAAAGATCGCCTTTCAGCCTCTTGTTTTCCTCGTCCTTCTCGACGTTCCCCAGAAATCCGATTATGTCCGTGGGATTCTTCACTACCATCTGGTCCGGATGTTCGAAAGTTATCGGTCTCCCTTCCCACATCTGCCACGTCTTCTTGATCTCGTCCCACGTCTTCAGCGCTCCGTTGCATACCGTGGCGGAGCAGAAGGAGACCGGTGCGGTCATGAAGCCGTCCTCTACTGTCCACTCGGACTCGATATGGGCGGATTCGGTGTAGTTTATCAGCCCTTCTAGATCTTCGTTCTGGTTGACGTGTATCTTCGGGATTTTATCCGCTCGATCTTCAGGATTACATCCTTCGATCCTCGGAATCTTTGATTCCTCCGGATCCTCGGACGTAGTCCTGCGGACTTCGTTTATCATCGTAGAGGCCGTTTTCGTTCTGTTTTCTGCCATCTATTCCACTTGTGCTTCAGTTTTGAAAACTGACCGACCATCTTTTGGATGTTCATCTACATCAACTTCGACCGTCAATGATCCTTCGGAGCCCTCTACTGAGAGAACTCCAACATCTCTAAGTTCGAAAATCTTCTCTCCGTTTCCGTCCGTTATAATGAGACCTTCGTACTCTATTTTCTCGCTGTTATCGGGCATCGGATCAGTTCTCACACTAGCAATGTGGCTTTTATATATAATATTTATAATTCTTGTAAGTCTTGCAGGAATTTTACAAAAATCCCTCCAACCTTTGGAAAAATCTAATTTTTCCCTAAAGGATTACAAAAAAGGTCGGGAACAGTAGGTTTTGGTTCTGTTTAATTTGTGGAAATTTTTAATCATTTTTCTAGAAAATTTATTTAAAAAAAAATAATTACTAAGAGATCAGTTTAAGTATTTCTTTACAACTCAATACCTTTTAAAATCTGATTACAATTTCAAGGGAAATTTTTTAGGGGAAACTTAGTATTGAAATATATGGTAACAAAAATTGATATCAAACCAGGAGAGTATATGCGGGCTGTAGAATTCAGCACTAAAAGTGAAATAACACATGCCAATAGAATGGAAAAAGCAACTTCCAGCCATCTAAGAACGATTACTAATGGAAAGCTTGCGGAAATTGCTGTGGCTAACTATCTACAGAATGAAGGACTCTCTCCTAAAGACAACAATCCTGACTTTAGGATATACACTGAGAAAAAACACCGAGATATTGGTGATTTATGCTTCAAAGAATCTGATAAAATAATAGATGTCAAAGCTTCCGAATTTTATAGTAAGTGGTTGATGGTCAAGGAAGCCGATATGTGTATGGGCTTTCTTTCTGATATCTATATTTTTTGTACACCAAATGCGGATTTTCCACCTAAATTGGGGGATGATTATGATGTTGAACGTGGATCAGATTTACAGAAAAAAAGAGAATTAAGCTTTAAAAAGTTCTTTTTGAAATATCCTAATTTAGATTTGAGGGAATCCACCCCCTCTTACAAGATCTATGGAGGAGCCCCTCTCAGTTGGATAGTTGCGGAAGAGGGTGAACATCCACCAAAGGCGGTTGGACCTATCAAAAATGTTGATTCATCTAATTTGCCTCCATATTCGAAGTATTCTAAACATTATTCAAAAAGGGATTTTGAGAGATACAGGAAAAAAATACCAAAAACAGGCGGTAGCAACAATAAGCTAAATAATTATAATCGATTTTTGCACTCAGATTTGTTGGATCCAAATATTAAAGAACTCATTTGCAGTGATAAAATTAAAGTTGACAAAAATAAAATTAAACTCTTTTTTGATTTAGCTAATGAAGATGTAGAAAAAACCCTTACTAAAGATGAATATCTTAAAAAACGAGAAGAAAAGGTCGAAGAACCGGAAGTGGATTTGAAAATAGAAGAATACGAATTAGAGTGCGAAGAATGCAACAACAATATAAGTAGCGTCTCTGACGGTAATATAATCGTTGAAAGTAGAAAACAAAAAAATATTAGTAGGGAAAAGCTCGCTGGAATCTCTAGAGCCTTCTTTGGTGAAGAGCTTTGTTTTGATTGTTTAATAAAAGAGGCTGGTCAAAAACCACCGATCAATTTAAAGTTGCATTTCTGAATAGTTAGTCTTTAAATTCATAAAACTTAATTTTCTCTTTTTTTCCGCTTTTTTTTACCCAAGTAATGGTTTCTTCCTCTGATTTTTTGAATACTATATGATATCTTTCAACGTTTCCCTCGCTGTCAAAAGTTGCATTTATGTTGTCTTTAGAGACTTCTTTTTTTATTTTTTCGCTAGAGATTAAGGCAACACCTTCACTGCCACAACCAAAGGCGATATGGCTAATTTTTTGTTCTTTTATCCTATCAAAATCTTTTTGGGTAATACTAAACCAGTAATCTCTACTCTTGTTTTCATAATACTTGCTTTTGTGAAATATTACTTTGTTTTCTTTGCTCTTATATATTGGGGAATTGCCTACTCGTTCATAGTTTTTGGATAATGATTTGGATAATAAAGTAGAATTTTTTATTTTTTTATCTTCTTTGGGTTCTTCAATTTTTTTATCACTCTTATCAAAATATTTTGACAAATCTATTTCATATTTCCTGCTCAAGCCTACTTCATATTTTTTGCAGAGCTCAATTAATTTTTCTCCGTCAATTACAGATACCTGTCTAAGAGGATCTTTTAAACCCTCTTCAATTGTGTTGTCAGTTGCCCTCCCAGTTGTTATTAAAAGCCCCATCTCTCCTTGAGTTAATGTCCCTCTCAATTCTCTAACATATTTTGGGCTGATAGATTTATTTGGATCAAATCTCTTAGCCTGAATTACAAAATCCATGTCTGTAGAAAGACCTGGAACATTATTTTCCCACATGCCGATTAAATCAATTCCACTGTCTCCTGAATACTGGGTAACTTCACAGTCTTGAAACCCCATTTCTGTTAAAAGATCTAATAGATAATTTTCAAATTCATAAGGACTTAGTTTTTCATGTAATTTGCTTAATAATTCCTTATCTTCAGCATCCATGTTTGTACCCTCTTACTAAATTCTAATGAAGGATATTAAAATTTTTGTACAATAGCTTCTAGGTAGTAAGATTTTCTTGATCAGAAATAGGAGGATGTGTTGAATATATGTCTACAATTAAAAAATGCTTAAAGATCACAGCTAATTTTTTGAAACCCGACTTTTCAATAAACCCTTTGTTAACCAAAAAATGATATACCAATCCTAACTTACAGATGAGTGATGGAAAACTTTAAATCAACAAATGTAATGTGCATTATGCACATAAAAGTGGTACCATGAAAAATAAAGATGAAGAATTTAGACTGTTTTCTCTGTTCTCTGGATGTGGAGGTTTAGATGTTGGATTTGCAGGGCTAGATGGTCACAACTCCTGCGCTCTAGATCGAGGCAACAACTTTCAATCAATATTCGCAAACGACGTTTATACACCTTCCTGCAGATCCTACGCTGAAAATTTTGAAGCGGAATTAGTTAACGACCCTTCTAAAGTTTGTAAAGAAGATCATATTTGTTTAGACGGCGACATAACCGAAGTGAGTTTTAAAAAATGCAGTAAAAATCCAGATGTGATTACGGGCGGATTCCCCTGCCAAGATTTTTCTATGACTAGAGGGGGCGAGCAAAACGGTAGAAAAGGAATAAAAGTCAAAAGAGGAAAACTTTACTGCCATTTTGTGAGGGCCCTGTCTCAGTTTCAACCGCCGATTTTTGTTGCTGAAAATGTGAAAGGTTTAGTTTCAGCAAACAAAGGTGAAGCATTCAAAACAATAAAAGAAGATTTTAGACACCTTAACGAACGATGGGACGAGGTTAAAAAAGAATACAAAGATATTGAAAATCAATCGAACGGTCCTGAAAGCTATGAACTCATTTTTTCAGAAGTTGTAAATTTTGCAAATATGGGAGTTCCCCAAAATCGAGAGAGGCTGATCATTATAGGTGTTAGAAAAGACCTTTATTCTGAAAAAGCCGAAAGAGCTGTGGAGGAACTTAAAAAATGCTTGATTCAGGGTGACGACACGCTGAGAAAATGGCCCTTAACACCTCTTGAGGTCTTTGAAGGAAAGGATTTGAACAAACTTCAGGATGAATATGAAAAAATAATGAAATCTTATGAGGACTATATTAAAAATCCAAAAACAGATTATCAAGAAAAATATCTAGAAAATACTTGGTCTGAGTACAATTTTAATATTTGGGAAGATTATATTCACTTAAACAGAACCAAAAGCCAGCTGTCTCTTGATTTTTCAAAAGATGAGATTATTAAGGCTCATAGGAAGAAACTCAAAGAGTTAGGATATCTCGGAGAGCCTCTGAAAAACAAAGACTATCCTGATGGTAGCAACGAGATAATGAGGGAACAGGACCGGATAAAAGAAAGAATGGCAAGAATACCACCGGATGAGAATTATAAGTTTGTAGAAGGAACAGAGCACAGCGTAAAAGGATTGATGAGCAACGTGTATAAAAGAATTCACCCTCTAAAGCCGGCATATACTGTTATAGCAAGAGGCGGAGGAGGTACATGGGGATATCATTACAAACAGGACCGGCAAAAGATGACCAATCGTGAAAGAGCAAGGCTTCAGACTTTCCCAGACAACTTCTATTTTGAAGGTAAGAATGGGGAAGTTAGAAGACAAATTGGAGAAGCAGTTCCCCCACTAGCGGGGTATAGAATTGCGGAATTAATCAAAAACATTTTAGATAAACTTAAATATTAATTTTCTTTTTCTAGTATTTTATAGATGAACAAATAGAAAATAACCCTTAAGAATAAATAAACTAATTCTAATTACCGTCATAAGGTACTATAAGGTTAAAAGAATCTCCAAAAAGTGAAGATTGTCTATAATTGCCCATTAATGAAAATAACCCTCATTAGCATTTGTGAGATATCGGAGGTAATTGAAGGATATTTATGAAAAAAATCCCAAATACTACCCAATGTAAACCTCTCGATCATGTATCCCCGACATTAGCTGCTGACTTAGAACAATGTATGTATAAAGCGGGACAAAAAAGAACTTCCCAATACCAAAGGTATTTTGAAAAAACCCCTCCAGCATACCTTGGAATAGTAGCTCATAGAGTTATAAATCGTGCTTTTAATACTAATGATTTAAACAATCTAAAGGATGAAAATCTTCGAGAGACTGCAGAGAGGTTTTGGGAAGAAGAAATCGAAAATCTTCTTTCTGAAAATAATTTAGATCCAGAAGATAATGTTTCTAGTTGGCCTAACTACGGGATGAAAAAAGCAAGAACTGTTAAGGAAGCAGAAAAAATATTAAAAGAGGCGACTTTAAAAAAAGATTCTCAAGTTAAAGAGACTTTAGTTAAAATTGAGAAAAACATCGAAGATGAATCAGGAAAGATTTTTGGAAGACCTGACAGGTTCTACAAAATGAATTCTAAGTTGGTTGTAGAAGAATTCAAATCAGGTAATATAAGAGATGACGAAGGAGAAGTTCTAAATAGATTTCGAAAGCAAATTTTAATTTACTGTTGGTTGGTAGAGAATGAAATCCATCAATGGCCGGATCTTGCGAGAATTCAGACGTTAGAAGGACCCTCTTATCAAGAAAAACCGATCAAGGCAGAATCCAAGGAAATCGTACAAGGAGTGTTAAATAACCTTAATAGATACAATAACAAGCTAAAAAACCTCAGCTCTAAAAAAGGTGATCAGTTCGAAGAGCTAGCAGATCCCTCAAAGGAAGCTTGTAAATGGTGCAGAATCAGGGGGTGGTGCCGTCTATACTGGGATACCTCTGTGCCTGAAAAAATTTCCTCGGAATACCGAGAAGATGTGCAGGGTAAGTTGCAAAATGATTGGTCGTCCCCAACTTCTATGAAATTATCCATCCATGGTGGAAAGACTTTTGAATTGGGATTAGATCCACAACTTATCAATAGACAAAAAGAGCTTTCTTCCGGTACGTTGATCCGCTGTATTAACGCACGAGTTGACAGCAAAAATGAATCCTATTTAGCCGATGATTATTCAGAAGTTTGGTGGGGTGAACCAAATTAAAAAAATTAATATGTTTTTTATATTGGAAATACAAGATTCAAATTGCTTCTCGATAATTCGATATTGTAAAAAAAGGAAGTGAGGGAAATGGCTGAGTATGAAGTGAAAAATGTCTTAGTTTGGGCTGATTATGAGACAAATATAAATCTTTCAGAACTAGAAGAAAAATTGGAAAATGTAAAATATTATCCAGAAAAATTCCCAGGGCTAATTTATACTTTGGAAGATCCTGACACAACATTTTTAATATTTAGTTCAGGGAAAGTGAGCTGTACAGGGGCAGAAGATAAGGACACTGCTCTCGAAGGTTTAAAGAAATTAACTCAGAAACTAAAGAATTCAATAAAAAATATTGAGGGGGAACCAGATATTACGTCGGACCATTTGACTGTATCTTTAAGTATTGATAAAAATATTAATTTGGACAAGATAGCTGAAGAATTTGAAGAAGCAGAATATATGCCTAAAAGGTTTTCTGGAGCAAAAATAAATTTGACTAAGGGCAAGGCAACTATATTTATTTTCTCTTCCGGCAAAGTTCTTATTTCAGGTATAGAAAACGAAGGAGATATTTCTCATGCTGTCTCTAAAATAAATGAAATAAGATACTGGGATCTAAGGAGAAAAATTAAAAACTGCTCAGAGCTCAACGATGTGGTAACAAATCTAAAAAGTTTAATGGAACCTTCGGAATCATTTGAATATGAACTGCGGGTTGGCCAAAAATCCGTAGAAAAGATCTTAGAAGAAATGCCTTCAGATTATGAAGAATGGAACGAAAAACTAATTAAAGAATTTTATCCGAAGGGTCGAGAAGGCCGTCCCTCTTTTTTGAGCATGGAAAGCCATGTAGTTGAGGAGTTGGAACAAGAAATTGATGCTTCCTTTGTAGAATCCGTCAAGGCTCTTGGTTCTTCGGACAAAATTATTCCTATTCTCCTTGCACTGGGCGTGAAATGGAGCAAAAAAAGAAAAGGGGATCCTCCTTTCATTGCGGGGTTAGCACTTTGTGTTCTTGCTGCCTCAAAAATGGGCTCAGAGGGAAAATGGTCAACCAACTACTATTATTGGCTTAATAAACTTTTAGACCGAGAGAATCCAGGTTCAAAAAGAAGACCCCCTGGCTTTGATAAGATACCTTATCTTTGGAAAATTTTAAACCTATGGCTGGAGGAAGACTGTGAGGGCAAAAGGGGCCTTCCTACAGCAAAACAAGCTGGACCCCCTAATAGAAAGTACGTAAGTTGGCCGATTTCTCAGGCACTTTTTAGACCTGAAGCCGATAAAAAAGAACTTTGGGAGCTAAAAAATTGGATAGGCATAGAAGACGAGTCACCCTCTAAAGGAGAAATTGCCCGTGGGCTTAAATATTGGTTAAAAGAACAGAGTGGCTCAACTAGATTTCAGAATTTACTTGGGAAAAATATATCTACAGAAGACTTGAAATTTGCTGCTGAGCAGTTAACTAATCTTCTCCCCGATATCGAAAAACCATCTGCTCAGGATAGGTCTTATAAAACTCAGAAATCTTTTCAATCAGCCCACTTAACTCTTTACCCCGGAATAGACTGGACAGATGTTGTGGTTTTTGCCTCGTGGAATTCCAATATTGAAAAGGGAGTTTATCATGTTTCACTAAAACCATTAGAAATAGATGCCGAGGTAAATGTCAGAGCTTCGGGCAGGAGTTTTATGGAACTTGATTTACCTAAAATAAGACTTCAACCTCTTCAAATTCATTTTAAAGACCTCGATAAAGAAGTAAGATTAAATATAGATCCAAACGAACCCATTATTTTTGTTAAAGGGGAGGGGCGAAACTGGAAGGGATTTTGGATTCAATACGATCAGCCGGCTTCCGAAGAAGAAAAGCACTGTATAATTTGTAGATCCTCATCTGAGGAAAAAACAATTCGCAATTTGGATATGGAAAAAAATGCTGATCAAATTAAAAATCTTAATTGGCTTCCAGATGGATTTTCGTTTTTTCCTGAAATACAAATAGGCTCGGAAACAAAGTTTGATAGAATCGAACATCAAGTTTCTTGGAACCTTGAAGGCGGAATAAAAATTGAAAGAGGTGTTTGGTTACACGGCGGAATGCCAGAAGTTAGAGCAGCAGAAGAAATTGAGATAACTCTTTTAGACAACAATGAAAACATTATCAGCAAATTTAAAACTCCACTTCCACTCTCCAACTTGGATTTATCCCCAGGCACATACATATTATCTCCTGATAAAGGCCATAGAAAGAAAATTACAGTAAGGAAACCCACTTGGCCCACGCATCCTAAAACAGAGTTCCAAGATTTCTCAATTCCCACCTCTCAAAATGATGAGGTTGTTATATCCGGACCCTGCATTAAAAAAGGTGATAAACCTAGCCTTCCGAGATTTATAAAAACTAATGGATATAGTGAAGTTTATTTGATAGGAAAGAGCCCTACTGATCTTAAGAGGTTTAATAATTTTTCAGATAAAGGTGAGTTCTTTGAAGCAGAAACAGGTTTTGAACCCCAATGGGTTATTTATGTTGAAAATGGGAAGGGGAAAGAAGTTAAAGGTCTACAAAAAGTTCCTGAAGGACCTGTGACTAGAGAATTAGAAAAAATCGATCCAGAAGAAAAATTGAATTGGTCTAAGAAGGTTTATGAAATTTCTGAGGACAAACATCTAATAAATAAACAAAGCCAAATCTTTGAGAAATATAAAGAAACAGCTGAAAAGATATTAGCCAATGCATGGGACATAGTTGATATTAGTTATGAGGATGATATTAAAGAAGAAACTAGAGAATTAAGAATAGAAATTGAAGAAATTGGATATACTTCCTCAAAAACTGTGCGAATAGATCCAAAAAATAAAGATTTTGGACCTATTTACAATGAAAAAATCGGCTATGGAAAAAAATTATTACAAATTGAAAAAAAAGCAGAAAATATTCCCGGCGGTGAGTATTTAGTAAAAATTTCCTCAGATGATAAAGAATATGAGTTCACAATAAATTTAAACGAAATACCGTGGAAGATGTATGAGGTCGAAAAAACAGATCCAAAGATAAAGAATAACTACTATCAAATGAGTTTGAATTGGAAAGAGAGAGGGAATGTAATTGAAAAAGAAGTAAAAATAAAAAAAGACTCTGACGTAAAAAAAGAAACTGTACTTCCGGATAAAAAAACCAATTTTAAACTCAAGATCCCTTTAAAACAAAATTCCCTTGGAGTATATAAGATAGATTTTTTAGGTAAACAAAGCCAGAATAAGAGTAGAAAACATACCGAAAAAGTAGAATTTTCATTTCCAATTAACAACGTCGACGTAAGATTAACCAAATCCTTAGAATTAAATGTGAGTTGGGATGAGTCTGTAGACGAAATTGAAGAAAAAATAATTAGTTTATGGAAGGCTAAACCAGGCAAGCTTATTCACAGAGAAAATATAAAAGGAAAAAAACAGACCTCAGCTACTGTAAAAATCCCTACCTCTAAAGTAATACCTTCTGAAAAATATATTGTAGAAGTAAGCACACCATTTTTAGTTCCAAATCAGAAAAGTAGAACTTTTGATGGAACCGAAAAAAATATCGATGAATTTGAAATTAAGGAAAAAAACCCTATTTTTTGTCCGGAATGTAAATCTTTGATAACTACAAAAACAAAAAAGGCTGGTAAAAATATGTATATTAAAGAATGTCCAAGTTGCGGTTATCAAATTCCTTTCGGTAATAAAAATGTAAGCTCAGAAAAATTTGCTCTTTCGGAAAAGGCTCAATCCAAAAAAATTGAGGTGATCGAAGATGAAAAGAAAGAAACCCAGCCAACCATAAAAAAGAGATGTCCGGAATGCGGCAATAATAAAGCTTACTGGAAGCTCGAACAAACCCGTGCAGCAGACGAACCGGAAACTAGGCTGTACACCTGCACTGAATGTGGGCATACTTGGAGAAAATACTAAAAAATAAGAGAGGTGATCAATTATGAAAAAACAAAACAAACTTTTAAAATATATCTCAGTAAAAGGGTCTGGAGAAATAATTGATTTTAGAAATGTCTGTTTGGATAAGCTAGAAATTGAGGAAAAGTGGTACGAAGTGTTGTACAATTTCTGCTCTCTTGGGCATGTAGATTATTTCACCCAATCAGAAGGTTGGAGCTGTTCTGAGCCAAGCTTAGCTGTCACATCTAAAAAAAACGAAGGAGTCCTCTGTGGAGCTAGAAGTATTGAGTTGAAGAAAAAACTAGATGAATTTTCTAACTTACAAATTGTGGAAAATAATCTAGACGGACCTGATGTTTGGAAAGTTAAACATGAAAACGGCAGTTTCGAGAAATTAGTTGATAAGCTTAAGGGATTAAATTTTACATATGAGAGTGCTCCTAAAAATCTGATTAGGATTTTGCCCGCTCTCCAAAAATATATCAAAAGGGTAAGGGAAAAAAGAAAGAATTATCCCAATATGGAAAAGGAACCACGGTGGTGGGACCCCAATCCGGGTGAACGTAGATGGGTTAAAAAGAAAAGTTTAAAGAAAAATGGACTTTGGCTAATATATGATGCCTTTTCAAATAAGCCGTATTTCATTCAACAAGTCAATAATTCAATTTTTGAAGTTGGAGACCCATACGCAGTTAAGTTTTTTGTAGATAAAAAACCAGATAAACTAGTAAATTATCACCCAGAGAAAAAAGAAGTTTCAGTAAAGACATTAGGGGGTGGAATAAAGTTGCCTAGACTTTATTCTAGAGTTCTTACTCTTTGCTCCGGCAAACTTCCAAAAAAAGATAGAAGCGGAAGGTTGATTTACAGCCACGTGCCGCCTGATATCGCTAAAGCAGTATTTATAAGGCTGAGTTGCGGATCCGCTTTTAATGCTAGAAAAAAGGATAACCAATAAATAAAGCTTTAGTAATTAACAGCAAAGGTCAAAATTCATGACTAAACATCCTCTCCAAACCCAAGAATCTCTTCTTAAAACCTATCTTAATTATCTAGACACACCTTTTTCCCTTCGGTATGATTCTCTCACCCGTGAAAGGGAAGAACTGCTGAAAGAACCGGGCCGAATATTTCAAAAACCTTTGATTGAATACCTTCCAGGCTATAAAAGAAGCGGAATGGATATAGATGATTTAACAGATGAAGTAGGCCTTGGGCGAGATGTAGGTAAATTTATGAAAAAAGGTCTTTTTCCAGATATTGAAGAGCTGGATTTGTATACGCACCAAGTTGAATCCTTTAAATATGCCGTGAAGCCTTCCGATGAAGGTGGAAAAAATATAGTAGTGACATCAGGTACAGGATCCGGAAAGACAGAGTGCTTTTTGATGCCAATAATAGCTAGGCTTCTAGACGAATCACGAGAGTGGAAAAGTCCCGATGACCGACCTAAAAGCTGGTGGAAACAGGAAAGTTCTAAATTTGAATTTAAAAGAAATCATGAAAATCGAAAACCAGCAGTTAGGGCCCTGATACTGTATCCACTAAATGCCCTAATTGAAGACCAGGTTAGAAAGCTTAGAAGAGCGCTGGATTCTGAAGGTGTAAAATCTTGGCTTGATAATAATAGGGCTGGAAATCGTTTTTATTTCGGTTCTTACAATGGTCGAACGCCATGGCCTGGAAAATTAAACGACAGAAGAACCAATGATCTGAGATCTCTCATGAAAAATATGCGCAGGGAACGGGAGGCATTACCTGAAAATGAAAAAGACCTTTTGCCTGACCCAAAAGGATCTGAAATGGTTAATAGGTGGGATATGCAGGAACACCCTCCTGACATTTTGGTAAGCAACTACAGCATGCTTAACATTATGCTGATGCGCGAAATAGAGAGCACTATTTTTGATAAAACCCGCCGTTGGCTCCAGGAAAATAAAGATAATGTGTTCACTCTTGTAATTGATGAACTCCACAGCTATAGAGGAACAATGGGCACAGAGATAGGATTAGTGTTAAGGCTTCTTCTCGATAGATTAGGGTTATCTCCAAATTCTCCCCAGCTAAGGATTATTTCTACAAGTGCATCTTTGGAAGATAATAAAAAAGGGCTAGAGTTTTTAAGAGGTTTCTTTGGCTGTTCTATGGATAAGTTTGAAATTATTCCTGGAGAAGTTTCTGATCCACCGGGGGATAAAGCCTCCATTGTAGATAAAAAAACTGTTAAAAATTTCATAAACTTCAGCAAAAAGATGAAGAATAATGAGTGTCAAGAACCTCTTCATGGGCTTGCTGAAAGTTTTGAAATGAAGGATGAGCTTTCTGAAGAAGCTTTAACTGAAAAAATATGCGACCTCGGAATTCCCAAAAAAATAACGGAAGGTACAAAAGAAAATGAAATTCCGAAGCCTACCTCTATTACAGAACTTCCTGATAAAATATTTTCGAACGATATTAAAAAAGAATTTTCACAAACTGAACTTGAAGAATCAGTTTCAGGTATGACATTGGCCTGCTCCATGATAGAAAATCAGAACAGTCCTGGTAAAATACTACCCGCAAGAATTCACTTATTTTTCAGAAATTTACCTGATATATGGGCATGCACTAATCCTGATTGTAGTGAAGCAGTGGTGGAAGGTGATCGGCCTGTTGGCAAGCTTTACACCGAGCCGAAAATGTCCTGTGAGTGCGGTTCGCGAGTGCTTAAACTGCACTACTGCCAGACCTGCGGAGAAGTCTTTTTAGGAGGTTATAGAAATATAGCTGAAGAAAGAAAGGACGGTTTTTATTTAACTCCGGATTTCCCCAATTTAGACCAAATTCCTGATCCGACTTTAACTGAAAAATACCTCAACGACTACACTATTTTTTGGCCCACCTCTGAACAGAAACCAAGGAAGAAAGATTACAAAGTCAAAGGACAAGATGTGGTGTGGAGAGAAAGCTGGTTGGACTCAAAGAGCGCTCTTGTTACTCATCTTCCAGACGGTCAAAACGAAGGATATTATTTAGAATTAGAAAATGAGAGGATCGCTGATTCCGAAGTAAAAGCCATTCCTAAATACTGCCCGAATTGTGGAGACTTTTGGAGCCACAAATTTGGTTCTGATGGACGTTGGATTTCTCCAGTTAGAGGCTTGGGAACCGGCTTTACTAAAGTTGCACAAATTTTAGGAGATGAATTACTTGCAGAGTCTAGTGAAAAAGAGGACGAGAGAAAATTAGTAACCTTTAGTGATTCTCGACAAGATGCTGCTGAGCTTGCTAGAGATATGGAGTACGACCACTATTTAGATCTTCTAAGAAACTTGATTCTGTATAGATGTCGTAATCCTCCTATCCAAAAAGGATATGATTCGTACAAAAAACAACTCAGTGGTCAAAATCTTACTGAGGAAGAAAAAAAATCAGCAGTTAAATTTCAGGAAAAAAATCCTCATGCTGCCATGGCAGTTAAGAAAAAATTAGAAGGAGAAGATCTTACTGAATCCCAAAGAGAGGCTTTAGAAAAAGTAGAAACAAGCGACGGCGGTGGTGTAAAACTTGACCATATCTGGACAGATATTGAAAGGATGATGGTAAAGAGAGGTGTAAATCCAGCTGGAATTGAACAGTGGGCAAATGAGCAAGATGAAAAAGGAAAAAAGAAATGGATCAAAGGTTGGAATTGGAAAGATTCTGGAGACTTTACAGTTGATTTTTCTGCAGACCAAGAAATAAAAGAGCTGAGGAAAGCAATAAAGGAAAAGATGATTAATAGAGGAATTAAGCAAATTTTTTCTCGGAGAAACAGATCTTTGGAAAATCTTGGTTTTGGACATATTACTTTTACTGACGAAAAAAGAGAAATAGCGGATCTTTCCGCGGAAACTAGCTGTCAAATAGCAGATTCTACAATTAGAATTTTAGGAGAAGCCGGCAGAATAAATTTTAGAAGCGAGTATATAGATTTTGATGAGACAGAATATCAAAGGGAAGTAAAAGATAAGCCTCCTAAAGTGGTTAAAAATTACTTAGAAAAAATTTCTGAAAAACACGAGTGTGATTTAGAGACTCTAAAAAAGGATTTAAAAGACTGGATTGAATCTGAAAATGCAGTAGAAGACTATCTAATTAATGATAAGAACCTTGTATTAAAATCTGTGAAAACAGATAAAACAGAAGTTTGGATTTGTCCTGAATGTAAAAGGCGCCATCTTCATCCTTCTGGTGGCGTATGTACGGACTGCCTTTCGCAGTTGCCAGAGGATCCTGAAGAACTTAAAATACCACCTGAAAACTATTATGCAGAACAAGCAGTGTCGGAAAAAACTAGAAAAAGGCTCCACTGTGAAGAACTCACTGGCCAAACAGATTCTCTTGATTTCTTCAAAAGGTTAAGATGGTTCCAAAATATTTGTAAGGAGGATGAAAATAAAAAAGTCAATCCTATTGACGTTCTTAATGTAACAACTACTATGGAGGCTGGTGTTGACATCGGTCAGTTAAAAATGGTAATGATGGCAAATATGCCTCCAGAAAGATTTAATTATCAGCAGAGAGTCGGAAGGTGCGGCCGTAGGCAGGAGGGTCTTTCTTATGCCTTCACTTTTTGCAAAGGGCGGAGCCATGATGATTATTACTTTAAAAACCTTAAAGCTATGACATCTGATCCCCCTCCAAATCCATACTTGGATTTAGAGAGAACTCAAATTGTTAAAAGAATTTTGGTTTCAGAAGTGCTTCGAAGAGCTTTTAAAAGAACTGGATTAGGTTCAGATATTGATGAATCAGACGCAGTTCACGGCGAGTTTGGACCTGCAGAAGAATGGGATGAAAAGTATAGTGAAATTTATGAGTGGATTAAAAACAATAAAAAAGAATGTAAAGATATAGTTGAGGTATTATTGGAGGGTGCTCCAGGGTTAATGAACCATAAGGGGAATCTTTTAAGATACATATTCGAAGGGGATTTAATTGATGACGTTGATGAAGCAGTAGAAAGTTCTTCAGAAACTTATCTTAGTCAGGCTCTTGCTTGGGAAGGCGTTCTTCCCATGTTCGGCTTTCCAACGATGGTTAGGAATCTGTACTTGGAAAGGCCAGAGATGGAAAAAGGCGTGTGGAGAGAAAAAGCTGTAGATAGAAAACTGAAAATAGGCATAAGCGAATTTGCACCCGGCTCAAAAATAGTAAGAGATAAGCGGAATCACCTTTCTATCGGCATAGCAGATTACAAACCCTCAAACAGAGGCGGACAAAGAATAGCTGGTCTTTCAGATAATCTGTTGGGGAATGAAGAAGAAGTTTCATACTGTGACCACTGCAAAAGCCTTAACTTAACCCCTGAAGATTCGTGTCCGGTTTGTGGAACCCCGCTTTCAGAATCTGGTGGAAAGCACAAAAGTATGACGCTGACGTTCCCTGCCGGCTTCAGGACAGATTACTCTCCAAAAGATCCAACACCAAACGAAGTTAGAAGTTCTTATTCTTCATCAGCTAAAGCTGAACTTCCATCTTTAGATCGAAGTGAGGCTGATGAGATTCTTGGAGCTAGATTATGGCTTGATGAAGGGAAATTCTACCACATCAACGACAACAACGGCGAAATGTTTGACCTTGTGAAAGTGCGGGGTAAAGGGTGGATAGACGAGAGATATTTAGAGAATATAAATGCTGAAGGATCTGGTATTGAAACAGTTACAAGAGCTTTAGGAAGCAAAAGATCTTCAGAAGTTATGGTTATTGAGCCCAAAGATTTGGATTCTGAATATCATTTGAAGATTAATGACTGTTTAGGGGTGCGCTCCGCTCTGTATTCTTTCGGCTACTTGCTTCAGCGTGCTACTGCTACGTATCTAGATATCAACCAAGATGAGTTGACTGTAGGAGTTTCTCCTTACGGAGGAGATCAGTACATTAAAGGCAGGGTATATTTAGCAGACTCTCACGAAAATGGAGCTGGTTATGCAAAATATCTTTCCCGTAGGGAGGTCTTTAAAGAAATATTAGAAGATATTTCCCAACAAAAGGATTCTAAACTTTTAGCAGGAATGAAAGATCATTATGTGGGGAACAGCGACTGCGATACCTCCTGCTACGACTGTTTAAGATCGTATCAAAACAGACGTTTTCACCCCCTTCTTAATTGGAAGCTTGCTTCCGATACTGTTTCTCTGTTTAAGGAGGGGCGCATAAACCCACTTACTGAAGAGTGGAAGCGTTTAATTTCTAACGGTATTGTCTCTCTAGGTCCGGAATTTAAAGAACTTGATCTAGGGAGTTTTCCAGTAGCTAAACACGAAAAAACTGGAAATACAGCTATTTTTTCTCATCCGTTCATGTGGAGAGAAGAGAGGTCTAGACCTTACACTTTGTCTAAAACTCATTTAGAGGTAAATAAGGATTTAGCAGAAAATGAATCCATTGTTCACTTAGATTATTTCGATATAGCCCATCGGCCGTGGAAAGTCGCTCAGTCTCTCATAACTGGGAAAAAGTGAAATATTTAGTAAATAAGAAAGAAAACAAAATATAGAAATAGTTTTTACTCATATGAATAAACTTTTTCATATATAAGCTTTAAATCTTCTCCTCTTTCTTCGGCTTTCACTTCAAAAATATCTCCAGGATTAATATCATGGTTGCGGGCAAAATCGGCTGGGATAGTTAGGTCTAAAGAGTCTGATCCGTGGTGGACTCTTGCTTTTACAGTTTTTTTATCTTCTTTTTCAGACATTGAGATTTAATGCCAGTTTTACCCATATTATACTTTCTGTGCATTATGTACATTTTATGCACAAAATGATATTAATTAAATAATTTTAATATCTTTCATGGCTGAACTGACCAAGCAGGAAGTTTATAATAGCTTAGGTATAGGACCCGACACAATAATCCCTTTTCAAAGCGGGAGAAAAGCTCTAGACGAAAAGCAGACTACAATTACAGAAGAAAATATTGCTGACTTCAAAGTTTATGAAGCAGTAAATAAACTGCTGATCCCTTACGGCTTTGAGGAGTATTCTGAAGGACAGTTTAAAAAAGTCGCGGGTGGATCTAAATATTCAGCGGATAAGATTAAAAATTATTACTCTGGATATGGAAAGGTTAAATATGGATACACTAAAGCAGAAGATGTAGCGGAGTACTGTATTAATACTTTAGAAAATTCACTTTTTGTTGAAAGAGATAAGGTTATTAGGTGGCTACAGTGGTCTATGAGGGCAATTAACGGCGGTTACATCACCATATATTCTGGAAACAAAAAAAGATATGATATCGAAGCCTTTTTGGACATCACTAAGGGTCATATGCCCGAAGAGGCATTCAAAGATGAGGCAGGCCGTAAATCCCCTTATGATGATATACTTTTAGATCGTGATTTGTACGGAGGTTCCCTAGATACGGATGAAGGGAGCGACGTATCAAAAATAGTAGAGGATGGGGAAGAAAGAGATCCTAATTTAAAAGTCCAAATTAAAGATGTACAAAGGAATTTTTTGGTTCGTGAGGAAGAATTTAAAGGGGATAGATCAGCAGACATATATGTTGGGTATAAGACCCATTGGCCAAAAGAAAATCTTGGTCAAAGACTGCTGAGCCACGTTGATGTTGATGATAAGATTTTTGATGATAACCCTTTATCGGGAATTCGCGTTGAAAAGAGAGGTTGGGCTTGGCCGGAAGATTTCGAATTTCTGCCTTCAGGGGAGAAAAAGCAAAACAGCTTCAGCTTTGATAATGACAACTATTATATTCACTGGACAGATCCTAATTTAAAACCAATGTCTGAATTTCCGTATGATCAACTCTAAAGAATAGGGAAAATACACTTGTTTCTTAATAAACAGTCGTTGCAGTCGGGATTATTGGATTTGCAAACTAATTTACCAAAATCAAGCAGTGCGTAATTATACACTTTGAAATCTTCTTGAGGAAGTAAGTTTTCAGCAAATTCCCAAAGTTTATCATCTGTTCTAGGTCTGCTTTTATCAGATTCTATATCAAAATATCTACTTAAAACTCTTATCACGTTAGTATCAACTATCGGCTTAGGTTCATTAAATCCGAAGCAGAGAATACTGTTGGCAGTGTATCTCCCAACTCCAGGAAGATTCGACAGCTCTGCAAAGCTGTCGGGCACTTTGTTATCGTAGTCCTTCTGGATTTTTTTAGATATCTCAATAATTTGTTCTGTCCGTATGTTAGACATTCCAAGGACTTCTATCTCTGCTTTTATTTCTTTAGGACTTGATTCCACTATTGATTTAGGAGACGGATATTTACTGGTAAATTTAGGGAATATATCTTCAACCTGTTCTGCGGTGGTTTTCCTGAGAAGCAGTTCGCTGATCAAAATTTGAAATGGATCTACGTTATCCCGCCAAGGATAGTCGAGGAAATTTTCTTCACTCCACTGTAAAATCCCTTGGATAAATCCTTCCTTTTTCTTATTACAAACCTCTTTCATTCACTCATTAGAGTAAAAGACGGACTTAAAAATATTTCTAATCCCTTTAAACTTAAACAATATAATTTATGGACCAATCGGCTTCATCCCAAAATGTTTAAATTAGATATTTATCTAATTATAAATCACCTTAGGATGCACTAATAAAAGGATGAACCCTAAGGTAGTACAGCAAGTGGACAGGGAGTTGGACTCCCTTATGATGGATGGTATAGCAAGGGCGATAAAGAAGCTGAATAGACCTTGGAAAATAAAGAAACTTGGTCGAAAACCTCATCCTCCAAAGGAAGTAACCTTTTGTAACGTGGTGAGGATTATGACCAACCGGACATATGACGGTATTGAGTCATATGTCGAGTTGATCTCTGAAAGAATAGAAAAGATGTTTCATGTAGACGATGTTCCAGGGAGCAGTGTTATCCATAGAGGTATGGGTAAACTTCGAATGGTCTATCTAAGAAAACTGATCCGATTGATTGTGATGGAATACAGAAAAAGAAACATGAGCATAGCTGTAGACAGTTCTGGCTTCAGCACTAAGAACAGTTCCAAGTGGTTTGACATCAGGATTCAAAAGGAAAACAACAGAAAAGAGTACTTGAAACTGCATATTGCAGTCGATGTCCAAACAGGTATAATCCATCAGTTTTCAATCACTGATGGAAGAAGTCATGATAGTCCAGTATTTGAACGATTGATCAAATACCTTCCACAAGTTAAGAAAGTT
>Ga0207421_10003286_pt1 | contig 19322 bp, 21 predicted proteins | sample SodLakKL_010_SED_4_FD_187542 | JGI IMG/M metagenome (GOLD analysis project Ga0207421, IMG submission 187542) | Alkaline sediment microbial communities from Lake Tanatar, Kulunda Steppe, Russia - 8KL_010_SED (SPAdes) (version 2) | ecosystem: Environmental > Aquatic > Non-marine Saline and... | reverse complement strand
TAACCCCAAGGAGGCGGCCCTTGCTATATGCCGAGGTCAGCGTTAATTCACCGGCCGCCATTTTGCCCACCTTTAGCTATCGGATACCGGAAACACTCGACATTTCGCCGGGGCAGGCGGTATGGGTTCCTTTCGGCCGGCAGATACTCCAGGGCGTTGTGATATCAACCGGAACCACCCCTGAATACCCCGAGACTCGCGATATAGCCGGATTAATAGAGGATGCTCCGGTGCTTTCCGCACTATCCATCAAGCTGGGGAAGTGGATTTCAATGTATTACCGGTGCCGGCTGTTTCAAGCCCTTGCTTTGATGTTGCCGCCAGGGTTTGAACGCCGCAGCCTGTGCTCAATAAGACTGGCGAAAAACATTGCTCATGCTGAAGACTCCGGTTTGAACGAGCGTGAAAAAACACTTTTAAACCAGTTAAAAAATGCTGGAACACTAAACCTGAAGGAAATTGAAAAGCAGTCGGGTGCCCGGCAAGCACATAAAATAGTGTCCAGGCTTGCAAAACTTGGCCTGGCAACACTTCAATTTAATATTGAACCCCAAAGGATATCTCCACAGCTGGTAACATACCTGAGACTGGCGCTGGATAATGAAGCGGCACTTGAAGCAATTCAGGATATGCGCCGGTGCGCGCCAAAACAGGCTGCACTGCTTGCTTACTTATGCAAAGCAGGCCAGGCGGTAAAATGGAAGCAGGCCTCTCTGGCTACCGGGAGCACCCGGACGGTTATGAGAGCCCTGGCCGATAAAGGCTTTATCAATGCGGAGCAGATTGAAACCAGCCGCAAACCGATCCCCGAATCAAATAACCAACCCGAAGCTCCCCTGACCCCGAACCGGGCTCAGGCTGAAGCCCTGACAAAAATAAAAAAAAGCCTCCAGCAACAAAACGGCAGGGCATTTTTACTTTACGGTATAACCGGAAGCGGTAAAACTGAAGTATATTTGCAAGCCCTGGCTGAAGCCATCAAAATGGGTAAAACAGCTATAGTTCTGATTCCCGAAATTAGCCTGACCTCGCAAACCATAGGCAGGTTTACAGCGCGATTCCCCAACCGCGTAGCTGTGCTGCACAGCCGGCTCAGCCTGGGCGAAAGGTTCGACCAGTGGCGTGAAATCAAGGCCGGCAAATATGACGTAGTGGTCGGCCCCCGGAGCGCACTGTTTGCCCCTTTGCCCAATCCAGGTCTAATTGTGATCGATGAAGAGCACGAATGGAGTTATAAACAGGATACTTCACCCCGCTATCATGCCCGAAATGTGGCCTTTAAGCTTTCAGAATTGAGCAATGCCACAATGATACTGGGCAGTGCTACCCCGGATGTGGAAAGCTTCTATTATGCAAGATGTGGAAAGCTCGAGCTGATCAATATGCCCGACAGATTGACGGCAGAAACCGGAAGCAGGCTCCCGGAAATAGAAATTGTGGACTTGAGGCAGGAATTAAAAACGGGCAACCGCTCAATATTCAGCCGTAAACTTCAAGAATCAATAAGCTATACCCTGAAGCAAAAAGAGCAGGTTATCCTCTTTTTAAACCGGCGCGGCGGGGCAAGTTTTGTTCAATGCCGTGATTGCGGTCATGTAATTAACTGCCGGCGATGCGAGGTGCCGATGAGCTACCATTTCGATGACGAGCAACTGGTTTGCCACCATTGCAACTACCGGCAGAAAGCTCCCGGGATATGCCCAGAATGTTTGAGCAAGCGCATCAAATACCTTGGCCTTGGCACCCAGGCGGTTGCCGGTGAAGTATCCAGGCTGTTCCCCGAAGCCAGAGTTCTTCGCTGGGATAGTGATGCCACCAGGCAGAAAAACAGCCACCACAACCTGCAGTGCAATTTCCAGGAGCGAAAGTCAGACATCCTGATAGGCACTCAGATGATAGCTAAAGGACTGGACTTCCCGCATGTAAGCCTGGTCGGCGTTATAAGTGCCGACACCAGCCTGAACCTCCCGGATTTTCGTGCCGGGGAGCGCACATTTGCCCTGCTTTCCCAGGTTGCCGGACGGGCCGGGCGCTCTCTGGCACCGGGCAAAGTAATAATTCAGAGCTACTACCCGGAGCACTATGCAGTGCAGGCAGCTGCCAGGCATGATTATGCAGCTTTCTACAACACGGAAATAAAGTATCGCCTTGAATTAATTCAACCCCCTTTTTCAAAGCTTGTCAGGCTAACTTTTGTCCATCGAAATGACGAGTATTGCCAGAATGAAGCAGAAAGACTTTCAGGAGAGCTAAAAGATTGCAAGAATAAAAAGGGCATCGCCGGTGTTTCCATTCTGGGGCCGGCTCCGGCTTTTATCCACCGCCTGAGGGGCCAGTACCGCTGGAACATCATAATCAAAGGGCATGAACCGGCTTTATTACTGGACCTTGTCAGCCTGCCTCGTCAATGGAAAGTAGATGTTGATCCCTACGGGCTGGAGTAGTTTTTCAATGCCCTCAGGATCCAGATGTTGTCAATGAAGCACACTGGGACAACCGAACTGGAGGTTTATCACTTGAAACCATTCGAACTTGAACACACATTTTCTATGAGGTATAGTTAAATCCTGTATGCATCTTTTCAATAAAGGAATTTGCGGTGGGGTTTCGGCCACCTGTTTTTAATTTACTATCACTTCTCGAGACTTTTTTCTCAAAGAAGGGCATAAGTGCCTATATTGTAGGTGGTTTCATCCGTGACTTTGCTCTTAACCGTACCATCAATGATTTAGACTTAGCCATTACCGATGACAGTTTTTCCGTGGGCAAAGAGCTTGCCGACAGTTTGGGTGGCCGGCTGGTAAAGCTGGATGAAGCCAACCTGGTAGCTCGCATAATTCTGCCGGAGAATCTGAGTTCTTCTGGCTCAATCAAGCACCTGGATCTAAACACCCTTCAGGGTGATATAATAACGGATTTAAGCCGGCGCGACTTCACCCTGAATGCCATGGCATGCCCCATTGCCGAGTGGCCTGAAAATCCGATACCTGGAATAATCCCGGAAAATATCATAGACCCCTACCTTGGCAGGATTTCTATAAAAGAAAATAAGATTGTCGCGGTTTCGAACCAGGCTTTCGAGGATGATGCGCTAAGGTTGCTGCGCGGTGTAAGGCTTGCAGGAGAACTGGGCTTTCATATCGAAGAAAACACCTGGAGCCTGATAAAAGAGCAGCATCACCACATTGAGAAAACTGCCTCCGAAAGAATACGTGATGAACTGCTTTTAATTTTTAAACTTTCAAATACGGGCGAGATTATAAAAAACCTCAGTGAGCTAGGCCTGCTCGACATGCTGATACCGGAGCTTGCGCCATGCAGGGCTACAACTCAACCAAAAGAACACCACTGGAATGTTTTCTGGCATTCTGTAAAATGCATTGACGCAGTTGAGTTCCTGCTGGGGAGCGGTGAATGGCCTTTTGCAGATAATATGTACAGGGAGCAGGTGCCGTTATCCCGGGAGCTAATAGATTATTTTAATGAACCGGTAAGCAGTGACAGTACCCGGTTGCAGGTAATGAAATTGGCCGCGCTCCTTCACGACGTAGCCAAACCCGCAACACGCATTATTAACGGATCCGGCCGTATCCGCTTTTTCGGCCACCCCGCTCAAGGAGCGCCAATGGCCCGGGACATTCTCACCCGGCTCCGATTTACGTCCCGGGAAATAAAAATGGCTTCTGAAATGACCCTGCATCACCTGCGGCCGGTGCAAATGAACCAGCCGGGGGAGATGCCAACAGACAGAGCAATATACCGGTATTTGAGAGATACAGGCGAAGTGGCCATAGATACGCTTTTCTTAAGCCTGGCCGACCACCTTTCCGCACGCGGCCCTGCCCTGGTACCGAGCATCTGGAAAGCTCATTGTGATATTGTAGAACATGTTATCAGAAGAAAAAGACAAATGGAGAGCTGCAAAAAAGAAGCCGGCTTGATTAACGGGCATGATTTATTGGATAATTTTAGATTATCACCGGGACCGGTTATAAAAAACATCCTGGAAGCAGTAAATGAAGCACAGGTTGTAGGAGATATAAGCACCCGGGAGCAGGCTCTCGAATTGGCAGAAAAGATAATCAGCAATCAGGGGCTGCTCGAGACAGACCGCCGTAGCTACCGGCAAGGCAAAGGTATAATAAAACCGAAATAAGAAGGCTTGGTGCAAATGAACCGAAAAAATGTAATTACAACGATTATAATCCTGACTCTGTTTGTTCTTGGTTCGCTCGTTGTTTTCCCCCTGGGCAAAGGAACGCTTTTATCCCGGGGCGTTGAACTGGGGCTGGACCTGCAGGGAGGACTGCGAATGATATATGAAGCAGACCTTTCAGATGTCGACCCTGGAACAGAGGGTGAAATCATGGACGGTGTAGTTGCTGTAATTGCAAACCGTATTGACCCGCTGGGAGTAGCTGAGCCCCAGATTGAGTTACAGGGCAATAAACGGGTTGCCATCAGCCTGCCGGGTGTTGAAATTACCGGGACCGAACGGGAACGCATTGGCCGCACAGCCCTTCTTGAATTCCGCGAATATGTAAGTGAAGATGATGAATGGATTCCGGCTACCGGCACTGTTGACGGTGAAGAAAAAGTGCTCAATTCAAGCTACTTCAGAGAAAACACCTTTGTAACCCGCGATGATTTCGGAAGAACACTGCTGGTATTTGAATTTACAAATGAAGGAGCAAAACTTGCCGAGCAAATCACCGGCCGGCTCATAGGCCAGCGACTTGGAATTTTCGAGGGTGATGAACCCCTGCGGGGTGACGATGGCCGGCCTATAGCTCCAACTGTGGAATCTGTAATTTCGGACCGCGGCAATATAACCGGGTTGAGCATGAGTGAAGCTACTACACTTTCTAAACAACTTAATGCCGGCCGTCTACCGGTGCCCCTTGAGATAATTTACGAGCAGACCGTCTCACCGGTTTTAGGAGCTGATTTCGTATCACTGAGCCTGAAAGCGGGTATTATCGGCCTGGCGCTGGTAATGCTTTTTATGGTTTTATATTATCGCCTGCCCGGAGCAGTTGCATCTCTGGCACTCATATTTTATGCATGTATAGCCATGGCTCTGTTTAAACTGATCCCGGTCACATTGACTCTTGCTGGAATAGGTGGTTTCATACTGTCCATCGGGATGGCTGTTGATGCAAATATATTGATATTTGAACGTATCAAAGAGGAGCTGCAATCAGGCCGAACCCTGGGTTCTGCCATTGAGTCCGGCTTTAACCGGGCCTGGACAGCTATAAAAGACTCCAACATAACAACCTTCATTGTATGCGCCATTCTTTTCTGGGTCGGGTCGACCGTAGCTGCCGGCGCCCCGGTGCAGGGTTTTGCACTGACCCTGTTTCTTGGCGTAGCCGTAAGTATGTTTACCGCCATAATTGTAACCCGAACTTTGCTAAGACTTTTTATTGGCACTCGCTTCTCTCGCAAAAAATGGTTGTTCAGCCCGTACCTGGGAGGTGAAAAATAATGCTTGATCTCATCGGAAAACGATTCAAACTCTTTGCCCTCTCGGGTATTGTCCTGCTTGTCTGTATAGTGACTCTGCTCACTGCTGGGCTCAACATGGGCATAGACTTCTCCAGCGGTTCAGAACTGCAACTCAGATTTGAACAAGAGGTAACCGTAGAAGAAATAAGGGAAGAACTGGGCAACCTCGGGCACACAACAGCCATTGTCCAGGTAACGGGTGACGACGACTTCATAATCCGCACCTCTACCATGGAAACAGCAGAAAAAGAAAGCCTGCTGGACGGTTTGGCTGAACGGTTTGGAACTGTCGAAGAGCTTTCCTTTGAAGGGGTAGAGCCGGTTATTGCCCAGCAAACCACAAATATTGCCATAATAGCTATCGCCATCGCTTCCGTAGGCATAATGCTGTATATAACCTGGGCATTCAGGCGTATGCCCAAACCATTCCGGTATGGCGCCTGCGCCATAGCCGCGCTAGTTCACGACGTAATTGTTGTGCTGGGAATCTTTGCAATATTTGCTATCCCATTAAACCTGGAAGTAAACCTGATGTTTATTACCGGTATACTTGCCGTAATCGGCTACAGTGTTAACGACACAGTGATTGTTTTTGACCGGATCCGTGAAAACCGTATAAAAAACCCCAGCGCCAATTTCACGACTATCGTAAACAACAGCCTGGTGGAAACGTTGACCCGTTCAATCAATACCGGGCTTACCACGCTGGTGGTTATACTGGCGCTGCTGCTGTTTGTCGGGTCTACTATTGAAAACTTTTCAATAGTAATGTTTATTGGAGTAGTAACCGGGGTATATTCTTCTATATTCACCGCCTCAGCACTACTGGTTGTATGGGAAAACAAAGAGTGGAAACGGTTTATTCCATGGTTAAGAAAAAGCAGGGTTTAAAACAGATTGGCAAGACCGGAAAATATGAAGTAGAAACCAAAAGCAACTAAAAATAGGCTGTTTAGTATAAAAACCCACAGCTGCACCCTGCCACCCCACCAGCTGTGGGTTTTATAAACCAGACCCGAGACTGCAGAAAGCCACACCAGATCACACAGCCAGTGAACGACAATGAAGGCCACCAGAACCATCGCCCCAAAAGTGGTTACTTTCATGATGAGCATACTGCCGACTGTTGCCCACCACAACAAAAAAAACGGGTTCATGCCGGTCATAATTATGCCGGCAACAAAAGCATTGTAAGGAACGTCCCTGCCCTGGGTTACGACCCGGTGACGGGACCGGAACATCCCATAACCCATAAAAATGATCATAGCCCCACCGGCAAGACTTAAAGCAACCTGAACCGGATCGGCTTCAAAAAAACGAGCAAAGCCAAAGTAAATTAAAAGGATAACCGGCACTTCAACAACAGCATGGCCCAGTGATATTTGAGCGCCGGCAAATGGTGTTTTATAACTTTTGGCCAGTGTTGCAGCAAACATGGGCCCCGGCATCATAACACCGGAAAAGGATATTACCACCACGCTTAAAAAAACAGGGATGAGTTCAGTCATGGCTTTCGAGTAGCCGGTGCAAGATAATAGTTATAACGACAGTTCATGCATGTACAAACCAGAGGGAAACTGGTGGGCTCGGCAGGATTCGAACCTACGACCAAACGGTTATGAGCCGTCCGCTCTGCCACTGAGCTACGAGCCCGGTGTCTATATTTTACCCTACAAAAGATAAGACAAGTCAAGCTGGAGCGGGAGACGGGACTCGAACCCGCGACAACCTGCTTGGAAGGCAGGGACTCTACCAGCTGAGTTACTCCCGCTTGATAGGCCAGGGTTATTTTATCCTTACAGGCAACCCTTGTCAAAGTCGGCAAATGCAAAATACACGCGGCTTGCCTGCCAAACAGCTAGGACAACTGTCTGGCAATTACCCTGGCCAGTTCTTCACGTGCATCAGCCAGTTTTTTGTATTTCGACTCAACTTTGGCCATATTCCTGGCTACAATAGCCTTTAACAGGTCCCCCTCTATTTCAGCAACTTCCAACCTTTCATAGTAATCCATCATTTCTTTAAGGTGCGCCAATACAATCTTACCGGTTAAAATCGGATGATTATTGGTCACATTGGCATCCGGGTACATTGTGCCATGTTCAAGCTCGACTTCAAGCCCCCGGCGAAACTCTTCAAGAGGTATATCCATGTCCTGTGTATTAACTACCTCCAGAATAACAGCGGCCTCTTTTTCACCTACCACGGGCTCTTCTATCAAAGACCAATCCCTGAGGCTGAGCTCCTCACAAACCTTCTTTACTTCCTTGACTGATACATATTCAGGTAATTGCATCGAACCTTTATCTCCTATTTAATATTTATTCTATATTCGATTTACCAGTTACAATCAAAGCCGCGCTTTCAATCAGGCTGGCAGAACTACCGGTAATGCACCAGATAAACAGGCCCGGCTGAGCGCGGCTTTAAATCATTAACCTTTTTTGAAACTAAGAAGCTTTTTCGGGTTTCCAGACCTGCCACACTTTACCCACAAGTTCAGGAGAGGGTTTTAAAGTCTGTTTGCCCGGCTGCCACTCGGATGGCATTACTTCACCTGTCTTGCGTGTATGCTGGAAAGCTTTGATCTGGCGAATCAGTTCACCAACATTGCGCCCTACCGGCGGAGTCAGCACTTCCATTGCCTGTATAATCCCATCAGGATCGATTATGAAACGGCCACGAATGTTAACACCTGCATCCTCATTATAAACCCCGTAAGCACTCCCGATACGTCCGCCCTGATCCGAAAGCATAGGAAAAGGAACCCCTCCATCAACCATCCTGGAAAGCTCTTCTTCCTGCCATATTTTGTGAGAAAACTGGCTGTCGGTGCTAATAGAAAACACCTGCACTCCCAGTTCTTTTAACTCGTCATGCCTGGCGGCAACTGCCCCCAACTCCGTCGGTCAGACAAAGGTAAAATCACCCGGGTAGAAACATACAACTACCCACTTCCCCTTGCTGTCTGATAGCTTAACTTTTTTAAACCCTCCGTCAACAAAAGCGTTGGCTTCAAAATCCGGAGCTGGTTTACCTACCTTTGCTGTCATAACTTGCTTTGATTCCTCCTTCTGATTTTCTTTCTGCTCGCCTGCTTCGCTATCGGAAACAGGGCCTTTTGCTGGACTTACACATCCAGGTGGTTTTTCAGCCACTAGCAACCTCCTGAAGAATTATTATTAATTAAACCCTGGTATATGATGGGTAATTAATCAAGCGTTATTCAACCAACTGGCAATCTTTTCCGGGATTCAGTACAGACACTGCAGGCACCGAAGAACTCAACATGGTGGAACTTTACCTCGGCGCCGGTTTTACCTTCCACCCATCGATCAAGCTCCTGCTTGACCGGCACATCAAGATCAAAAACTCCGCCGCACTGTTCACATTTCAGATGATAATGAACAACCGGGTTTCCGTCATAACGATTGGCATTGCTGTCAATTTTAAGTTCTAAAATGCGCCCCGACTGAGTCAATTGTTTCAAGTTGCGGTAAACAGTCCCTTTGGAAATATTGGGTATGATCTTACGTGCTTCATCATAAACCCAGTCCGCATTGGGATGGCTTTTTGTATTTTTTAAAATGTTTATAATGACCTGTTTCTGTTTCGTATTTCTTTGTTTCATACTAATACCTATTACTAATATTATTAAACAACAAACTTGTGTGATATGTCAAACGGCTTCATTGCTCAAAGTACCTTACCAAAGACTGCATATGCTTGACAAACATTAAGCACAGGAATAAAATAATAATGAGCATATGCTCATTATAATACCAATGAAGCGGGCAAGGAGGTGAACTATATGTTTAACAGAGAAGTAAACGCCAGGCATTTCAACCGGAGACTCGGAATGGGATTTGGCTTCAAGGGTTATTCCCCGCCATGGCCTTATACCGGGCGGGGTAGAGGTGGTTTGCCCAGATGCGAGTATTTCACAGGTGCCACCAGGAAACCCTTAAGCAGGCAGGATGAATTGAATGACCTGAAAAGCCGTGCAGAATTTCTGAAAAACGAGCTTAAAGATCTGGAAGCCGAAATACAATCACTAGCGGAAAAATAATAGTATTGGAGGAAAACAGGTGAAAATAGCCGTTTCTTCAACGGGTGCCAGCCTGAATTCGCAGATAGAGCCAAGATTTGGGCGGTGCGAACAATTTATCATAGTGGACCCTGAAACAATGCGTTTCGAGGTTATGGAAAACCCCGGCTCGATAGCCAGCGGGGGAGCGGGCATAACAACAGCCCAGGAAATTGCCCGGAAAGGCGCTGAAGCAGTTATTACGGGCCACTGTGGACCCAATGCCCACCGGGTATTGACTACAGCCGGGATAGACGTAATAACGGGGGTTTCGGGTACAGTACAGGAAGTTGTAACCGGGTATATAAGGGGCCAGTACACTCCATCAGTCAACCCCAACGCCCCCGAACACTTCGGAGCTGGAGCCGGGTTTAAACGGGGTAAAGGGAAGGGCAGCAATTTATAATTGCCAGACATTTTAGAGGCAGATAACCACTACTATGCTTATATCTATTGCCAGCGGTAAAGGCGGCACAGGCAAAACACTGGTAGCCACCAGCCTTGCCTGTGCCATCAAAGATACATACAGTGTTGAGCTTATAGACTGTGATGTCGAAGAGCCGAATGCACACATTTTCATAAACCCCGAATTTACCGTTAGTGAAGTTGTAGAAACACCCGTACCCAAAATCGATGAGTCAAAGTGCAACCACTGCGCCAAATGCTCCAAAGCGTGTGTTTTTAACGCCATAGCGATACTCAATGAATCGGTTCTTACTTTTCCAGATTTGTGTCATGGATGCGGGGTATGTGCCTTCGTCTGCGAAAGAAAGGCTATAACTGAAGTGCCGTATCGTACAGGCCTAATTGAAAAGGGCTATGCACCAGGCATAAAATTCAAGCAGGGCAAGCTTGATATAGGCAGGGCTATGGCAACACCAGTTATAAAAAAATTAAAGGAGGATGCAGGTAAAGAACAGGATGTAACCTTTATTGACTCACCTCCGGGCACCTCCTGTTCAATGGTAGAGGCGGTAGATGCCAGTGATTTGTGCTTGCTGGTGACCGAATCCACCCCATTCGGGTTAAACGACCTTGAACTGGCCCTGCAAACCATTAACCAGCTGGGAGTTCCGGGGGCCGTTATAATAAACCGGGCCCGCCCTGAAGACAGAAGAGTCGAGCAGTACTGCCAGCAAAACCAGGTCCCAATTCTCATGCAGATACCACTGGATTACAGTATCGCCAGGTTATATTCAAAGGGTATAACCCTTGCCCTTGGTTCCCCACAGTGGCGAGAGAATTTCAGGCACCTTTTTGAAAAAACAAAGGAGCTTGTCAGGTGAAGGAAATAGTCGTTCTAAGCGGTAAAGGCGGAACTGGAAAAACCTGTATAGCTGCCTCATTTGCGGTGCTTGCCAAAAACAAGGTGATGGCCGATTGTGACGTGGATGCTGCCAATCTTAACCTGCTGCTTGCCCATGAAATCCTGGAAGAACATGAATTCCAAAGCGGACAGGTAGCCAGAATAAACGAGGCCAGTTGCCTGAATTGCCGACTCTGCGAGCAGTACTGCCGCTTTGATGCCATTGATAACTGCCAGGTAGCCGAAACCAGGTGCGAGGGGTGTGGATTATGTTTGCTTGTTTGCCCGTTTGAAGCAGTAAGCATGCACCCCAATATTGCCGGCAAATGGTTTGTGTCAAGCACCCGGTACGGAAAGTTTGTACATGCCCGCCTGGGCATTGCCCAGGGAAGTTCGGGCAAGCTTGTAGCCATGGTAAGGCAAAAAGCCAAAGACATCGCCGGGACAAACAGCGCCGAATATATAATAACAGACGGGCCGCCAGGCACCGGATGCCCGGCCATTTCTTCCCTGTCTGATGCTGACCTTGCCCTGCTGGTAACAGAACCAACCCTGACCGCACATCATGACCTGGAAAGAGTAGCAGGTTTATGCCGGCATTTTGGAGTCTCGCAGGCAGTATGCATTAATAAGTGCGACTTAAACGAGAGTAACAGCCGGAGCATTGAAAAATATTGTGAAAAATTAAATATACCCGTAGTTGGTAGAATACCTGTAGACGACAGCTTCACCAGGGCAGTGGAACAGGGCATCCCGGTTGTTGAATTCACCTGCAACAGCCCGGTGAAAGAAATAGAGAAGATGTGGGCTTTCTTAGATTCCAGGATCTAATGCGATGATACCTGATGATACATTTAATAAAAATATAATCAAAATAAACGGAGGAAGCTATGAAATACGCCATACCCCTGACCAATAAAAGAGTATCACCCCATTTCGGCCACTGTGAACAATTTGCCATAATTGAGGTTGATGAAAGCACAAAGGAAATAACAGGAAAGGAAATGGTTACACCGCCTCCGCACCAGCCCGGAGTGCTGCCCAAGTGGCTGGCAGGTTATAATGTTTCGGCCATAATAGCCGGGGGCATGGGGCTTCGTGCCAGAGAACTTTTCAAAAGCAATAATATTGACGTTATCACCGGTGCCACCGGAATAGAACCGGAAAAAGCAGCCAGAGATTATTTGCAAGGCACTCTTCAAACCGGAGATAACACATGTGATCACGGAAACGGGCACCATACCTGCAACCACTGATACATTTTTAAAAAATTCAGCGAAAGGTTAAAGCATGACAGACAAGAGCCTGGTTAAACAAAAACTGGAAAACCTGGTACTGCCCAATGCAAAACGGAGCATTACCGAACTCAACCTGGTACGGGAAATAAGTATAGATGATGCCGGGGTAAACGTCACCCTGGCATCGACAACCATGCTACCCAAGCTCCAGGACTGGTTAAAAAAGAAAGTAACCGAAACCATCAAGGAAATAAACGGCGTAAAAGAAGTAAACATCAAATACTGTGACTGCAAAACTGGAGAACTCAACAACATAAAACAAACACTGGCAGTCATGAGCGGTAAGGGGGGTGTCGGCAAATCCCTGGTAACCGGCCTGGTTGCAGTAGCTCTCAAAAAGCAGGGCTACCAGGTTGGCATCCTGGATGCCGACATCACCGGACCTTCAATTCCTAAAATGTTTGGCGTAAATTCTCCGCCCAGTGGCAGCGACACCGGTATTTTGCCCGTTGTTTCAGAAACAGGCATTCCTCTAATGTCTATAAATCTCATCCTGCCCGATGAAGGGGAAGCCGTCATCTGGCGGGGCCCAATGATTGCCAATGCCATAAAACAGTTTCACGATGATGTCCTCTGGGGAAACCTGGACTATCTGGTTGTGGACCTGCCGCCGGGTACTGCGGATGCACCCTTAACGGTAATGCAATCATTCCCCATTTCTGGCGTGATTATAGTATTTACGCCCCAGGATCTGGTGGATATGATAGTTAAAAAAGCCCTGAACATGGCCAGGAAAATGGATAAAAAGGTGCTGGGCGTGGTTGAAAATATGAGCTACCTGTATGTCCCGGAGCTGGATAAAAACATCGAAATATTCGGTGAAAGCCGCGGTGAAACAATGTCTGAAGCTGCCAAAGCCCCTCTGCTGGGCCAGATACCCATAGACCCTGAACTGGCAAAGCTTTGTGACGCAGGAAGCATAGAAGAATACGATGGAGAGGTTGTGCGTAATTTAAGTGAAAAATTAAAACAGGAGCTATCAGTCCAGTAATATTTCAACCTCAACCTTATCCAAAGCGTAACGCATATGTGTCAATATCGAATTTGCGCTTTAGCCCCCGGGCATTCATATAACGAACACTGCCAAACACCGGCCGGGCAGCCCATGGGCGGTCGTGCTTTCCAAAACACCAGGCCACCCCTGCATAACTATTGGGGTCACGCCCGTCCAGTTGATATTTGTTATTAAGGTAAATACAGCGCCTGAAAGCTTCCACGGGCTCAGCACTCCACTCTATAATCTTTTTCCCCCAGTACATACGCATATAACCATGCATTTTTCCAGTTAGCACCATTTCCTTCTGGGCGGCATTCCAATACTGGTCATGGGTTTTGGCTTTTTCCAGCTCTTCCAGTGAATAAATATATTCCCTGGAATCAATTTCCCGCTCTCTTAAAACCCTGCTGGCCCATGCCGGCAATCCATGGAAAGAGTGGTAATTTGAATTATAGTATACAAAATTCATACTCAGCTCGCGCCTTACAATCAACTCTTCCAGATAAGCCTCGGTTCCGGGGGATGCAACGCGGGCAACTTCAAGTGCAACAGCAAGCGGTGATATCTGGCCAAAATGCAGGTATGGGCTCATGCCTGAAAGTACATCCCGCACCGGGTCGTTTCTAAACCTGGAGTAGCTGTCCAGCCTTTGCTCAATGAAATTCCGCAGAATTGTTTTAGCCGTAGTGTTGCCGCCGGTAAGCAAATCAACACTCATTACACTCATGTCGATATCCAGGGTTTTTAATAATTCATTTGTGTTTTTTAATAAGAGGCCTTCAAATTCCATTGATAGAGATGAATTTTTTGGGGCTCTTGCCTCCAGAGGTGCCAGGTATTGCGGCAGTTTTTTGTAAATCTTTGGCCTCAAAGTGGCAGCACTGTATTCCTCTTTCGAAGATGCCTCTTCAACCGGTACAACCACGTCACTTTCTACCTGTAAACAAGGGGCTGAGATTTTACGAGATGCATGTTTGCGCCATCTTCGCTGAAAGGCAAGATAACCCCGGTCACAGACAACCAGAGCTGCATTTTCTGACATCTTTACAGCCCCCTCGTCCGGAGGCTCTTGCCGGACTACCATTTTAATTCCGCACTGCTCCAGGCTTGCCTTTACTTCTTCCAAGCCCTGCAACATGAAAAGGTAATATCTAAGATTGGCTTCGGGGTAATTGCAGGTAAGGCCAAAGTATACTACAAGGGGCAAATTCAACTCATCAGCTTTCCGGACGGCAAACTCAAGAGCGTGATTATACTCTGAGCGCTGAGAAGCCTGCATCCAATAAAGTACATAACTGCCGCCGGTGACTTTTTTTGTATTCAGCAGCTTGATTCTGCCGGCTTGAATCAATTCACTGCCTCCAGGTTAGGCATCAAGCTTACCACCTTTCACGGAGTGGTCTTGATGCGCTTCTCAGCAACCAGGTTCCCCATGATGGCCACAACAACTCTGGCGCTTTATTATTTTTATCATGTTATTACGAAGTACTAAATAGAGCTTTCTATGAAGAGGCATCGGCGCCCCCATATTTGTAAAAATGCTCTTTATATTCACCATATGCGCACCTGGCAAAGTAAATGCTACTCATTTTAGCATAGAATAAATGGATGATAACCAAAATGGTTGCGAATTTTTATTATAAGCTTATAGACTTATATTTATGGAGGTGGATAAACATGAAAATAACAAACCTTGAAAAAACTCCGGCAACCAGGATGAACATGAAAGGCGCCATTAATGTTACCAGGCAGATACCTATCTCAAGCCGGGACGGCTCACCTTCTTTCGCATTTCGTGTATTTACCATAGAACCCGGGGGCAACACACCTTTTCACCAGCATCATTACGAACACTTAAACTACGTCATTCAAGGCAGCGGCAAACTAAAAACCGCCAGCGGGGAATACACGGTAACCAGGGGCGACTTCATGCTGGTACAGCCAAACGAAACTCACCAATACGTAAACACAGACACTTCTACTTCCCTGGTTATTATTTGTGGAGTTCCCGTAGAATACGAATAAAGGGTAAGTGGAAAAAGCGCTCAAGCCATGAGAAAAAATCTCCTGCACCCGGGCAACAAACCTTTCTGCCTTCAGTATTTGCCGGTTTCAATGCTTAACCTTTAAACTATACCAAATGGCAAAGCCAGAGCATATTATACCTGATGATTATGAGCCGGGAGGCTACTGGCAATTAAAGTTGACGGGGCTGTCTCTTATCAGCACAGTAGCCGGAATGTTTGTGATATTCGCACTAAGCATTCTATTCGGAACTGTAGCCAGAGGAGTTGCCCGCGGCGAATGGGAGGGGCAGGTAACCATCGAGGGCTTCGGTTTCATCGCCATTGTAATCGGTGCCGTCCTGGCAGTTGTGATCCTGCATGAAGTTATCCATGCAGCTCTTTTTCTTATTTTCGGGGCCAGGCCGCGCTTCGGGTTTAAAACCCTGGGCAAATATTTTGCTGCGGCTTACACAACAACAGACATTCCCATTTCAAGAAACCGGTATCTGGTAGTATGCCTGGGGCCTTTCATAATTATAACACTGGCCTGTCTGGCAGCCGTCGTGGTAGCCGGCCCGGACAGCATCGTTCTAGTAGCCCTGCTGGTGCTGGGTATGAATGCCGGAGGTTCGCTGGGAGACTTTATAATTGCCAGAAAACTTCTGGCGCATAAATCAGGCACCCTGTTTCAAGACAGGGAAGACGGATTCGCCTGGTATAACAAGAAAAACGCCTGACTTAATCAAACCGTCGAGCCTTGCCTCTGGTGCCATTACATCATGTGTGATAATTATCCTTTATCCGGCGGGGGATAAGAACCGTCTTCATCATGCACTTCATCACCCCTCAGCGCCGGGTAAAAAACACACACCATACGCATATCTGCAGTTCCACCCCGTAAAATATGCTTATCGTTTTTATCCAGTGCATACAATACACCGGGTTCAATCTGATGGATAATACCAGTGGCAAGGTCTTCTATTTGGCCATTTCCAGAAATACAATAAACAGCTTCCAAATGGTTCTTATACCACAGGTGATTCACCGAGCCGGCTTTTATAATGGTGTCATTCATGGAAAACCCCATATTGTCATCCCGGGTAAGAAGCCGGCGGCTTTCCCAGTTGCCATTTGGCGCCCTGACTTCACTGGCGGTGCCCAAAATATCTTTAAGATTGCGTATTATCAATTATATCCATACCTCCATTGCCATTGTTTTGTGCTTCAAGCAGTGCCCCGATTGATTCATCGATAATATCCAGGCCTTTGACCAGGAGCTCCTCTTCAATTACCAGCGGCGGTAGAATTTTTACTACATTATCCCTTGCTCCGGATAATTCGATAACCAGGTTACGGTTGAAGCATTCCCTGGAAACCTGTGCCGCCAGGCCTTTAGCCCCGATATCCAGCCCGTATATCATTCCCCTGCCTCGAACCTGGCAATCAAGTTCTTTGTATTTTTCCGCCATGGCGGTAAGCTTGTCACAAATTATTTTTTCACTTGATTTTATGTAATTAGCAAGTTCATCGGTTTCCCAAAAGGAAATGAGTTCAGAAGCAGCTACAAAAGCAAGGTTGTTGCCCCGGAAAGTGCCGGTGTGTTCACCCGCACGCCACTGATCAAGCTCGGGCTTGAACAAAAGCAGCGCAAGCGGCAGGCCTCCGCCTATTGATTTGGAAAGAACAATGATATCGGGTGAAATACCGGATTCCTCAAAGCTGAAGAAAGTCCCGGTGCGGCCGTTACCGACCTGTATATCATCTACAATCAATAAAATATCGAAATCGCGGCAAATTCTTTCTATTTCCAGAAGCCATTCGCTACTGGCCACATTAATGCCACCTTCAGCCTGGACAGTCTCCAGTATAATGGCTGCCGGCAAATCAACTCCGCTGCTCATATCCTCGAGAAATTTTCGTAAATAGGCTGCCGTATTCACATCGGGTCCAAAATAGCCATCATAAGGAACAAACGAAACATTGGTGCGGTTTATAAAAGACTCGTCCCGGTAAAAAGCGTTGCCGGTTATAGCAATAGAGCCCATAGTTAAGCCGTGAAAACCATTGGTAAAAGCGATTACATTTGAGCGCCCTTTTACCATCCGTGCCAGTTTTAAAGCGGTTTCGACTGCGTTGGTTCCTGTAGGCCCGGTAAACTGGACCTTGTATTCCATGTAGCGTGGTTGAAGAATATCGTAGTACAGCCTTTCAAGAAAACGTTTTTTGGCACTGGTAGCCTGGTCAAGGCCGTGCATAACGCCATCTTTCTGAATATACTCGATGAGCGCTCGGTTAACAGTGGGATTGTTGTGCCCGTAATTCAATACCCCTGCACCGGCAAAAAAGTCTATATATTCTTTGCCCTGTTCATCACAGAGAACGGCTCCTTTGGATGTAGCAAAAATGGTAGGAAAAGCCCTTACATAACTTCTTACCTGTGATTCAAACTGATCAAATATCCGCATAATTTTTCTCCTTTTAGTTGTCTCCTTCTGTTTTTAACGGGCCGATTTTTACCAGCCTCTCTTCTTCATGGTTATCACTGAATAATTCCTCCGGAAAATACGAATCTGTTTCAATGCCCGCCCCAAAACACCCTGCGACCTTTTTTAGCATATTAAAAGAGGTAATATTCGAAGGTGTAACCGTGGCATGGATATAACAAATACCATTCTTGCGAGCTTTTTCCACCAGGCAGGTTATCATCCGGCTGGCAATCCCATGGTTCCTATATTCGGATGAAACAGCTACCTGCCAGATAAATAATGTATCACTGGCATTGGGTATCACATAGGCCGAAACAAACCCTGCCAGTACACCGTCATCTGTTTTGGCTGTCAGTGTGTAATCATTAAAGTGCGAGCACAGCAGCAGGTATAAATACCGCGAATTCTGGTCAAGCGAGCCACACAAGCAAACCAGCTGGTGAATGGCCGGGCCATCCTTAAATGTTGCCGGGGCAATATTTATATTTACAGAATTATCTTTATTCATCAATCAAACGGTTTTTGAATTTTACTTTACTAGAAGCGAAATCATCCCCTGAATTTACCAGGCCATGCAAGGAAAGGTAAGCTTACTGAACAAAATGGATGAGGCAGCAGCTTCAAAGCTTGGCATATTAAACTGCTGTTGTTATCACCAGGGGCTCAATAGAAAGCTCATAACTTGTGGTTAATTTTAACACTATTACCCCTGTATATCAATAATCCTGCCCTGTTATTATTAGCAAAAATGTTACCAGAAACTCAGGTCCGGGGTAAAAGAGTTTCATTTAATTTTTTAACTGCCGTGGATTTCAGACCCTTTACATCAATCAGTGACTCCTCTTTCCCAGAGACGAGAAATATCAGTATTACCTCGCTAACAGTCTTGCCGGCAAGCTCTTCAACCGCAAGTGCATAAACCCCGGCCTGCAACCGGTACTGCTCGGCCTTCACAGGGTCATCCAGATCGTAATTCACATCCGTCTTATAATCCGCAATTACCAGACTCTCACCTTCCTCGAACAGCAGGTCAATAAAACCTTCGATTTGCCTGTTTTGATACGGCAGGCCGAAAAACAGTTCCCGGTAATACCTTCCGGACTTAACCGCACGCCTGACTGCAGGCATTTCCAATGCTTTTCTTACCAGGCGGGCTACTTCTTTTTCTCGACCGGGTATACCTTCGGCATCTGCCTGGGACCGGCATATTTTATCAAGATTTTCCCCGGCCTCCAGGTCTATGGTCTGCAATACACTGTGTACTGCGCGGCCTAAATTGGAGCCACCACGGCCTTTGCGAAAATAGGCTTCACCGCCCTCTGGTTCGTCTTTATCCTGCCGGGTTATCCGGGTCGTGCCTTCTGCCTGCGGAATCGAAGCGGCTTTAATGATATTTTCCCTGCGATCAATCCAGCGTTTTCTTTCCTCCAGCGTATCATAGCCTTTATCCAGGCACTCAGGCTCAATCTGCGGCGGAGCAACTTCAATTGATGGACAATCCAGAGTATCCCATGAGCACCCGGTTTCACAGGCGATTTTTTCAATACAGGCATTGATGGCACTGCTTTGCCCGCTTGTCTCCTTCCTGAAACAGCTAATCAAGAGATAGTCTCTGGCACGGGTGGCTGCTA
>Ga0207421_10003285_pt1 | contig 19323 bp, 17 predicted proteins | sample SodLakKL_010_SED_4_FD_187542 | JGI IMG/M metagenome (GOLD analysis project Ga0207421, IMG submission 187542) | Alkaline sediment microbial communities from Lake Tanatar, Kulunda Steppe, Russia - 8KL_010_SED (SPAdes) (version 2) | ecosystem: Environmental > Aquatic > Non-marine Saline and... | reverse complement strand
CTTATTTATCCTGCCTTAAGAAAAACCAGTTCCGGTTATTGACCCTGATTCTCTTTAAACCGACAGGAGGTTTTTAAAGAAGTTCGCTATTGTCCTCCAGATTATTACCAGGAAATTTGCCCGATCCACGTTTTCTTTAACCTGAACTTCAACCTCGCCCAGAAAATCGTTTTCGTGATAGGCCCTTATAGTTCCCACCACTTCGCCTGCCTCCAGGGGAGCCCTTAGATCGGAAAGCTCCTTCTGCAGTTCAACCCTTTCCGATGAGCCCCGCCGAACATAGGGCAGCAGATTGTCCGCAGCCACCAGTTTAACCTGGGGATTCCTTCCCGAGGGCACTTCTACAGTTTCCACCTCATCACCAGCCCTGAAGATTGACTGGCGGGAAAAAGCCCGAAAAGCATAATCCAGAAGCCTGATCATTTCTTCTTCGCGGGTTTCTTCGGAATCAACATTCATTATCACCGCAATAAAGCGGCGGCCATCCCTTTCCGCAGTTGCAGCAAGGCAATAACCTGCCCGGGTGGTATGACCGGTTTTAATCCCATCCACCCCGGGATAAGAACGAACCAGGCGATTGAAATTAACCAGCATTGCCTGCCGGTTGGGGAGGTCCAGGTACTCCATCCATATAGAGGTCATTTCCAGCAATTCAGGATATTTGACAAATTCCTGGCTCATAAGGGCAATATCATAAGCAGAAGAGTAATGCTCCCCCTCTTCGGGAGGCAGACCGGTGGTATTTTCAAAATGAGTGTTTTCCATTCCCAGCTCTTCCGCCCGACGGTTCATAAGTCGGACAAAAGCACTTTCCGAACCGGAATAATATTCTGCCAGGGCTACAGTAGCATCATTAGCAGAGCTAATGGCTACCGCTTTTAAAAGATCATAGACTGAAACCCGATCACCAGACTGGAGATAAATCTGGGATCCATGCATGGATTGGGCATGTCTGCTGACGGTAACCATATCATCCATGGCCATTTCGCCTCTATCAATGGCCTCCTGGATCAGCAGCATAACCATTATTTTGGTTATTGAAGCCGGTTCACTTTTCTTATGGGGGTCATGAGAAAAAAGAATCTGGCCCGAATCCGGATCCATTAAAATGGCTGACTGCCCTGCCACCTCAAAACCACCAGCTCCAGCCGGAACTGAACCCCAACCCATCAAAACTATCATTAATGAAAGAATAACAAACTTTTTCATTCCCCTTGCTCCTCCTTGCTTTCCTCCCAGATTTTATCCATTTCCTCCAGATTGCTGTCCCCAGGGTCTTTGCCCCTTTTTTTTAACTGTGTCTCAATAAATGCAAATCTCCTGCGGAATTTCTGACTGCTTTTACGCAGGGCCAGCTCCCCCTCCAGATCTAAAAATCGCCCCACATTTACCACTGCAAACAAAAGATCCCCCAGTTCTTCTTCGGTCGGCCCGTTTTCCCGATCAATGGCCTCCTTTAACTCTTCCAGTTCTTCACTTACCTTTTCCAGCGCCCCATTAATATCCGGCCAGTCAAATCCCGCAGTTCGGGCCCTGCTCTGCAATTCCTCGGCTTCAATAAGAGCAGGCTGCCGTCGGGATACACCGCTTAAAAGACTCGGGCGTCCCTTTTTCTCCCTTTTTTTTATTGCTTCCCAATTTTTTATAACTTCGTCACTATCCCCGGCCTTTCCTGCTCCAAAAACATGGGGATGGCGGCGAATTAATTTTTCCCGGATCCCCCTGCAGATATCCGCAAAATCAAACCCTCCCCTTTCTTCGGCTACCCGGGCATGAAATACCACCTGCAACAGTAGATCTCCCAGTTCCTCGCAGAGTTCTTCCGGGGAGCCCTCTTCAATAGCTTCCAGGACTTCATAGGCTTCCTGCAGAAGATAGCCCGCGAGGCTGTTATGATCCTGTTCTTGATCCCAGGGGCATCCACCTGGCTCCCGCAAGCGAGCCATTACCTCTATTAATTTTTCCATTTCCTGACCGGCCTTACTCCTTCTATTTTCCTCTCCCACCATATTACCCCCTCCAAAGACGAATTCGGGAAAGAAAACGCTTGATCTGTTCTCCATAACGGGGGATCAAAGACCAATCCCGCTCTTTAATTCCCCCACTGAGAAGCAGCAGGGCCATAAACACTATCACACCCAGCCCCACTGTCAGCAAAGTCAAAACTACATACCAGGCCCCATCCAGGGCTATCAGCAACCGGCCAATGGGCCAGATCACCGCAAACATTCCCCCGCTGCTGAGAATTACGGGCCAGAAACTGGAAAGGTTAAAGGAATAACCCAGTTGCCGGTGGACACAGATCAGATTTAACACCGCAGCCAGGGCAAAACCCAGGGTTGTTCCCAGGGCTGCTCCATTTATACCCAGGGCGGGAATGGAAGTCAAAACAAAATTTATAATACCGTTGAGGAGAGCCCCCCAGAAAAGATTAATCGCGGGAATTCGGGGTCTTCCCGCTCCCTGGAGAATGGCCGAACTGGTTTGCTGTAGCCCCATGAACAGGACTCCCCAGCCCACTATTCGTAGAGGAACTGCAGCCTGGGGCAATCCCATAATAATATCGGTAAGGGGTAAAGCCAGGGTGATCAGACCTACCGCAGCAGGAACTCCAATTATCAGGGCCAGGCGGAGAGCGGTATCCACTCTACGGCGCAGGGCTTCCCGGTTCCCCAGGGTATAATCTTCGGAAATGGAAGGGACTAAGGAAGCAGCCAGGGAAATGGTCAGAATCGTGGGGAAATTGACCAGAACTAAAGCAGTGGAAAGAATGCCGTAAAGAGAAGTCGCTTCAACCACCGTCCAGCCAGCTACCTGCAGCCGGGAAGGAATAATCACTGCATCCACCAGGCGCATCAGGGGGAAAACCAGGGCCCCGAAGGTTACCGGCAGGGCTGTGGCAAAGATGCGCCCGCTCTGCCTGCGAATCTCTTCAACCGCAGGCCAGCCCAAACCCCCTGGAGCATGCCCACTGGCCCGGAAATAATAGATCATAACTGCCAGTCCGCCCAGGGCTCCGGTTACCGCCCCAAAGGTTGCTCCCGCTGCTGCATATTCTACTCCCAGGGGCAGCAGTAATAGAACCAGGAAAATCATACTCAGCATGCGAACAAACTGCTCCACCACCTGGGATACTCCGGTGGGTCCCATCCGCTGAAAACCCTGGAAGTAACCGCGATAGGAGGCCATAACTGAAACAAAAAAAATCGCCGGGGATATGGCCAGGATGGAAGGTAAAACCCGGGGATCCCAGCCCAGCAGGTCAATTAAAAAACGGCTGCCCGCCATTAAAACCAGGGTGATAATCAGACCAATACCCAGGCTCAAAAACCGCGCGGTCCGAAAAGAAGAAAGAGCTTCTTTTCTTTTTCCCAGGGCAATGTCACTGGCCACCAACCGGGCCAGTGCCACCGGAATACCCGACCGGGAAATAGTAAGTAGGGTAACATAAATAGGGTAGGCCATTTCAAAAAGGCCGATCCCTTCTGCCCCCAGGATCCGGGTCAAAACTATCCGGTAAACCGAGCCGATTAGTTTACTGCTGAGACCGGCCAGGGCTAGAATAAGGGCGCCCCGCAAAAACCTGCTGCCAGTATCTTCTCCCATACCCCCGGCCTCCCCCAATATCTGGCTTGTTCTCCAACCACAAAGTTAATTCTATATGTCCCGGAACAACTCCTTTAAAGATTCCCAGTTAGCCCCGGGAAAATATCACGCCCGGGCCCGAACTTAAATAAGGGGGAGCAAATCGCGCCTCGCCTTAGCCCAACTTACTACAGGCCGGCCAGCACTTCATCCAGGGTTCTTTTTACTTCCCGATCCTCCAGGCCTTTAACATCCAGAACAATCTGGGGATTGCGACTACCCCGGATCCGGATTCGGTGCCGGTATTTTTCCCCCAGATCTACTATCTTTTCTCCCAACTGGGGTATTTCCGGGGACAGGTAAATATGGGCCTTATCTTTACGCAGCCTTATCTCGGTAAGCTTTTTCTCCCCGGCCCGATAACGCAGGCGGGCAATATAAAGGAGATTTAGTACCGGTTGAGGAGGATCGCCGAACCGGTCAATGAGCTCGTCCAGGAGATCCGACTGATCCTCATCGGATTGCAGTTCCGAAATTTTCTTGTATATTTCCACTTTCTGCCGGGCATCGGGAATATAGTCCTCGGGAATATAGGCGTCCCAGTCAGCATCAACCACAATATCTTCGGTGGGTATTTCTTTTTTCTTCTCCCCGGACATTTCCTGCATTGTTTCTTCCAGGAGCTTACAGTACAGGGTAAAGCCTACCGCAGCAATATGACCGTGCTGCTCCGGCCCCAGAATATTACCTGCCCCCCGGATTTCAAGATCCCGCATGGCCAGCTTAAAACCAGAACCAAGATTGGTAAATTCCTTGATGGCCATCAGCCTTTTTTCCGAATCCTCGGCCAGAACTTTCCCCTGGCGGTGCAGGAGATAAGCATAGGCCACCCGGTTGGAGCGACCCACCCGGCCCCGCAGTTGATAAAGCTGGGCCAGGCCCATTTGATCCGCGTTGTTGACAATTATGGTATTGACATTGGGAATATCCATGCCGGTCTCTATTATGGTGGTACAGACCAGGACATCATAGTCCTGCTGCAAGAAACTTAACATTAATTGTTCCAGTCTTTTTTCTGCCATCTGACCGTGGGCAACTGCAATTCGGGCCTCTGGAACAAGACGTCTGATTTCATCCGCCCGGTCCTGAATATCTTCCACCCGGTTGTGGACAAAATAAATCTGCCCTTCCCGGGCCATTTCTCTCTGTATCGCCTCCCGGATTAATTCCCGATCATATTCCCGGACATAGGTCCGGATGGGATATCGATCTCGGGGAGGAGTTTCAATCTGGCTCATATCCCGCATCCCGACCATGGACATGTGTAGGGTCCGGGGAATAGGTGTGGCGGTGAGGGTCAGGACATCGACATTTTTTTTCAATTCTTTAATCTTTTCCTTGTGCCCCACCCCAAAACGCTGTTCTTCGTCCACGATTAAAAGCCCCAGGTCTCGAAAAGAGACATCCCGGGATAACAGGCGGTGGGTCCCAATTACTATATCCAGTTTTCCCCCACCCAGCTTTTTCATTATCTCTTTCTGCCGGGCAGGGCTACGAAATCTGGAGACCATTTCTATATTTACCGGATAATCCTCAAAACGTTCCAAAAAGGTATTGAAATGCTGCTGGGCCAGAATAGTGGTGGGAACCAGGACTGCTACCTGCTTGCCCTCCATTACCGCCTTGAAAGAGGCCCGAATGGCAACTTCAGTTTTACCATAACCCACATCCCCGCATAACAGGCGGTCCATGGGCCGGCTATCTTCCATGTCTTTTTTTATCTCTTCCACACCCTTAATCTGATCGGGGGTTTCTTCGTAGGGAAAGGCCTCTTCAAATTCTTTTTGCCAGACGGTATCCGAAGAATACTGATATCCCCGGGCCGATTCCCGCTCGGCATATAGCTTCAAAAGGCCGCGGGCCATTTCCTGCACTGATTCCTTTACTCTTTTCTTGACCCGGTTCCAGTCTCCACCCCCCAGTCGATAAAGGCGGGGGGGCTGATCTTCCAGACCCACGTACTTCTGTATCAGGTCAATCTGATGGGTGGGAACATAAAGACGGTCTTCTCCGGCATACTTGATTACCAGGTAATCCTGATGAACATCCAGCACTTTTTCGGTTTGTACTCCCAGGTACTTACCCACCCCGTGATTCTCGTGAACCACATAATCACCTGGATTCAGTTCCTGGAAGGAAGAAACCTTTATTCCCTCCTGTAAATCCTGAACCTTGCGGCGCCGCCTCCGTTGTTTGCCAAAAATGTCCTGTTCACTCCACCAGATTATCCGCTCCCGGGGCAGGTTAAAACCGTTACTCAGTGTGGATTTTAAAATATTTATACTCCGGGCAGACAATGCCTCTTCACCCTGAATTATACTGCAGGGCAGGTTTGCTCCCTCCAGGTGTTCCTGGACCCGGGAAATCCTGGCAGTGGTACTGAAACTCAGTCCCACCCGGTATCCTTCTTTCCGGGCGCTTTGAATTGCAGCTATCAATTTTTTTAAATTACCGGAAAAATTCTCAACCCCCCGGGCCTCAACCCTTATGGCCCCGGGGACGGTAATGCTCCATTCCGGGGGCGGATCTTCATTTACCAGGATAAACTGGGGCTGCTCCTGATGATCCATTAGAACGGGCAAATCAAGGAAGTTTTGCCCATAGGCAGGCAGTACACTTCCCTGCTCCCGCAGGGAAATTTCTGTTTCAGCCATTTCCAGGCTGTAATTCTGGGCCCGCTGATCGATAAAACGAGGGTTATCCAGGAGCACCGGGGAATCTCCCGCATAATCAAAAAGGGAACTGAGAGAAGGATAAAAATAGGGTAAATACTGTCCTCCTCCCGGGGGCAGCTGCCCCTGCTGCAAAAGTTCCAGGTCAGCCCCGGTTTTTTCCCGGAGATATTCCGCCTCCTGCCCCTTTTTTTCCCTTTCGAGGCGGGCTTGTTCTTCTTTTTTAGCCCGGCTGATTTCCTGCAGAGCCTCCTGATTCTTCAGGGGGATAATCTGTTCCGAGGCAGGAGGAATAGCCACAGCATCCAACCGGTCCCTGGAACGCTGAGAACCAATATCAAAAGAGCGGATGGAATCAATTTCATCATCAAAAAACTCGATTCGAATCGGCAGATCCCCAGTCAAAGGGAAAACATCCAGTATCCCACCGCGGCGGGCAAACTGACCCCAGCTTTCAACCTGGGGCACCCGTTCATAACCGGCTCGCTGCAGGTTTTTTAATATTCGGGAAACCTCATGGGTGCTCCCTACCTGCAGGTGAAGGGTGTGATCATTAAATACCCGGGGGGGAATCAGTGCCTGCAGAAGGGCCTGCACCGGAGCAACCAGGAGGAAATCTTCCCCGGTAACCGCCAGTCGGTGCAAAACCTCCATTCGCTCCCGGCGCAGAGAAATATCAGTCGGGACCCCCTCGTGGGGCAAGACCTCTTCAGCCGGAAAATAGAGCACCCGATCCCCATCCATCTGCACCAGTTCCTCGAAAAGGGCTGATGCTTCTTGAGAACCCCCGGTTAATATAATGAGTCGGCCGGCCTCCAGACCGGTTCCCCAGTAGAAAAGGGTTTTGGGACCTTTTTCCAGGTTTTTTAACTGGATCAGGCGATCCTGTTTCAGGGCTTTTTTCAATTTCTGAAAAGTTTCATTCTCCCGTAAAATTCCAGAAAACATATTCTACCCCTTTCTCCTAAATAGCTCTAAACCCACCGGGAAAAACCGGAGGGGTGGATATCAATTATTTTTTTCAGCCAGGTTATTCAATCTCCAGGCGGCGATTTAAAAAATTCAGGGCCTGTTCCCAGCCCCGGGTAAACATAATTCGCAAACCCTTAACCGCCCGTTCCACGTTTTCCTGCTGTTTTTTCTGTTCTTCCCCAGTTAAAGTCTGGAGAACAAAATCCCGGGGATCCTCTCCCCTTTCCGGCCGTCCAATTCCCATGCGCAGGCGGGGAATGTCCTGCCGACCCAGAACATTAATTATCGATCCCATGCCTCGATGTCCACCGGAGCTACCCCCGGCTCGCAAACGCATCTGCCCTTCTTCCAGGTCCAGATCATCATAAATAATCAGGAAATTACCAGGATCCACTTTTTCTTCCTTCACCAAACACAAACAGGCCGAGCCGCTCCTGTTCATATAGGTTCGCGGCTTGGCCAGGATTATTTTATGACCGGCAATCTGACCCCGGCAGAGGTGACTCCGGCATTTGCGTTCCGTCCACTTCAAATCCAGTTCCCCGGCCAGGGTTTGGACCACCCAGAAGCCAATATTATGGCGGGTTAACTTATATTTCTGGCCGGGATTGCCCAGTCCCACCAGGATCTTCATTTCCATCGCTCCTGCCCGAAAGAACGCAGTTGAACTGCGCCCCGGTCCGGTGGTCTATTCTTCTTCTTCCTCTTCCTCTTCTTCCTCTTCGCCAATTAGTTCTGGTTCAGTAACTTCGTCCTCCAATTCTTCTTCCTCTTCAACCTCTTCCTCAATTTCTGCAGTGGGTACAATTACGGTAACAACGGTTTCATCGGTGGGAGTTATGAATTCAACACCTTCAGGCAGGTCAAGTTCACCCACTTCCAGGGAATCTCCGATTTCCAGTTCGCTGACATCCAGAGTCAGTTCCGAAGGAATGCTGGTGGGTAGACATTCTACCTCGACCTCCCGCAGAAGCTGGCTCACAACTCCACCCTCTTTAACTCCAGCGGGAGTTCCCTGCAGTTCAATCCCCACAGAAACCACCATGGTCTCGTCCAGGGCAATTTCATGGAAATCAGCATGAACCAGAAAACCCTTTAAAATATCGCGCTGCAGTTCTTTGAGCATTACCACCGCTTTATCCTGACCCTCTTCCCCTTCAACGGTCAGGTCGATGATAGCGTTGCTGGCCAGGCTGGTGGCCAGCTCCTGGGCTTTTACCTTTATTGGAGTTGCCTCCCGGTCTGTCCCGTAGAGGATTGCAGGAACATAACCTGCCTTGCGCATGCGCCGGGCATGCCCCTTTCCACTTTCTTCTCTTACCTTAGCTGTCAAGCTGAGACGGTTCAATCCTATCCGCTCCTTCCAGATTTAAATATCAATAAAATAGGGCTGATACCGAAATATCCTTGCTGATCCTATCTATAGCCTCTCCCAGAAGCTGATCAACTGATAGTATGGTTACTTTCGGTTCATCCCAGTCCAGGGGAATCGTATCAGAAAAAACAATTTCATCAAAAACTCCTGAGGTTAAACGTTCCCGGGCTGGTCCGGATAGTACCGGGTGAGTGCAGCAGCCGATTACCCGGTTACAGCCTGCTTCTTTCAGGTGGCCTGCTCCCTCAGTAATGGTGCCCCCGGTATCAATTATATCATCCCGGATAATTACATTCTTGCCCCGGACCTCCCCAATTATATTCATTACCTCTGCCTTGTTGGGTTCAGGGCGCCTTTTATCAATTATAGCCATGGGGACTTTAAGTTTTGCAGCAAATCGCCGGGCTTCTTTTACCGCCCCCACATCGGGAGCAACTACAACCACGTCTTCCATTCCCTTTTCTCGAAAATAATTAACAAAAATTGGTTCTGCCAGCAGGTTATCAAAGGGAAGATCAAAAAAACCCTGGATCTGGGGGGCATGCAGGTCAATGCTTACCACCCGGTTAGCCCCGGAGGCAGTTATCAGGTTGGCCACCAGTTTGGCAGATACCGGGTCCCGGGGCTGGGTTTTTCGATCCTGCCGGGCATAGCCAAAATAGGGGAGGACTGCAGTAATCTGATCCACCGAGGCCCGCTTTAAGGCGTCAATAATAATCAATAATTCCATCAGGTTATCATTTACCGGGGGTGAGGTAGACTGCAGGACAAAAGCATGCCCGCCGCGAACACTTTCTTCCATCTTTACCTGAATTTCACCGTCATTAAAGCGTCCGACCTGGCAGCTGACCAGATCAATCTCCAGATAGTGGGCAATTTTCTCCGCCAGCCGGCGATTGGCATTACCTGTAATCAACTTGATATTCTGCAAAGCGGCCATAGTTACACTTCTCCTTATTCATTTTTCGGGGAAAAAGGTCTGGCCGGAACCCCCACCACAGTAATGTTTTCACCCACATCCCTGGTTACAACACTTCCCGCACCGGTTCGAGAAAAATCTCCCATGCGCAAAGGAGCAACAAGGGTTGAATTGCTGCCGATAAATACTTCTCGCCCAAGGAAGGTGGGATTTTTCTTCTCACCATCATAGTTGGCAAAGATGGTGCCGGCCCCAATATTACAGTCGGGGCCAAGGGTAGCATCTCCAACATAGGCCAGGTGAGGAATTTTGCTGCCTTCGCCAATAAAGGATTTTTTTATTTCCACGAAGTCTCCAACCCTAACTCCCCGGTCCAGAACAGTTCCTGGGCGGAGATGGGCATAAGGACCAACCGAGCAATCAGGTCCAATATCGGCTTCCTGGACGTGGGATTTTAAAATACTGCTGCCCGACCCCACCCGGGTATCAATTAGTGTGGTGTGGGGACCCAGCACCACATTTCCCCCTACTTCAGTATTACCCTGTAAAAATGTGCCGGGGCGGATAACCGTATCCGGGGCAATTACCACCCCTGCTTCTATATAGGTATGAGCTGGATCTTCTATGGTCACTCCATTTTTTTGATGTTCCCGATTTATTTTTTCCCGGAGAAAGAGGCCCGCCCGGGAAAGATCAACCCGATCATTAATCCCCAGGATTTCGCGATAATCAACAGCTGTAAACGGAAAAACGCTTTTGCCCTTTTCCGTCCAGATCCGGACCACATCGGTCAGGTAATATTCCCCCTGTTTGTTATCAGTATTGAGCTGCTTCAGGACAGAAAAAACTTCCGGGCTCTGAAAAACATAGGTCCCGGAATTTATCTCTTTGATGGCTTCTTCAGCAGGATAGAGGTCCTTCTGTTCAGCAATTTTCAAAATCTGCTTCCCATCTTCAGAACGAAACACCCGCCCATATCCCGTGGGATTCTCCATTTTCGCGGTCAAAACCGTTGCCGCAGGCCTCGCAGCCAGATGATTGTCAACCAGTCCCCCCAGGCTTTTAGTAGAAAGCAGGGGTGTATCTCCACACAAAACCAGTACTGGCCCATTAAAACCATCCAGTTCCGCCTGGGCCTGCTGGAGGGCATGACCCGTTCCCAGTTGCGGCTTTTGATCCGCAAAAGAGACACAATAATCCTGGAGTTCCTTCCGAATCTCTTCCCCCTGATAGCCGACTATTACGCTAATTTTCTCCGGTTGAAGGGGTAAAACCGCATCCAGGACGTGCCTGATCAGGGTTTTGCCCATTAATTCATGAAGAACCTTGGGCTTTTCAGATTTCATCCGGGTTCCCTGACCGGCAGCAAGAATGACCACGGCCAGCTTTTCTTTCACTAAAAGCCCTCCTGCCTGTCTTTTTTAACTTAATAAAATAGGAGCAAAAGCTCCTATGAATAGCAAAAAAATTATAACAAATAAAAGGAGTAGTGTCAAGGCACAGGCCCTGCAGAGAAGTATTCTGCCCCCTCAATCAACCCCTTTTCAGTATCTCCTTTTTATTCTTTTTCAGGTTTTTTATCCTCCAACTTGATCTTTATGCTATAATAGGCCGGGAGGTATTTTATAATGATGCAGAACACCAACCGGGAGAAAATTCTCCAGGGAAACCTGAAAAAAACCATACTTAACCTGGCCCTGCCCATCATGCTGGGTAATGCTATTCAAACCATATATCAGGTGGTGGACCTGTTCTGGGTCAGCCGCCTGGCCGATGGAGATAATGCCGTGGCCGCCATAAATTTTGTCTGGCCCATAATTTTTGTTACCATCGCTTTTGGAATTGGAATAAACATTGCTGGAACCAGCATTATTTCCCAGTTTACAGGACTTAACCGGGAAAGAGAAGCCCGCCAGGTTGCCGGGCAGCTGCTTTCTTTTTCTTTCGTGTTTTCCCTGATCCTGGGGCTTCTGGGGTTTTTCTGGGGCCGCAATCTGCTTATGCTCACCGGAGCAGAAGGCACTATGCTGGAGCTGAGCTGGCAATTTCTGAAGATTATCTTTGCGGGCATGCCCACAATGTTTGTTTTCTTTGCCTTTCAATCTATCAAGCAGGGACAGGGAGACACCTTAACTCCCATGATCCTGGCCGGCTCTTCCGTGGTCCTTAATATTATCCTGGACCCCATCTTTATGTTTACTCTCAACATGGGAATATCCGGAGCAGCCTGGGCTACAGTTGTTTCCCGGGCCCTGGCCTCATTTGCAGGTTTGTACCTGATTTTTGCCACTGATAACGGCCTCCGGGTTTTACCTGCCGATTTGCCTTTCCGGTTGAAAATTTTAAAAAAGATCGTCCGGGTCGGCCTGCCTGCTGCCCTGGGCAACTCTGTGGAAGGCCTGGGTTTCATGGTTCTCAATATTTTTGTTCTCAGTTTTGGCAGTTTAACCGTTGCCGCCTTCGGTATCGGCAATAAGATTAATTCGCTGGTCCTGATGCCTGCCATGGGTATTGGCATGGCCCTGGCAGCAATAGTGGGGCAGAACCTGGGAGCGGATCAAATCGACCGGGCTACCCGGGCGGTAATAGAAGCCATTAAAATTGCAGTATTAATCCTGGCTGTGGGCGGGGGAACCCTCTTTTTCGTGGCTCCCCTGGTCGTGGGTATTTTCACCAGCGATCCGGTAGTCATGGAACAGGGTATTTATTACCTTCGTTTGATTTCCCTTTCCATTCCTTTGATGGGAATTTTCCAGCCTTTCGTGGGGGCATTTCAGGGCTCGGGCCACACTGTAACGGCCATGCTGATAACCACGGGCCGGCTGTGGGGACTGCGCATCCCCTTAATTCTACTCCTGAATAACCTGACTCCCCTGGCCGAAAAATCAGTATGGTATGCCATGGCAGTCAGCAATCTGCTGATTTGTATTGTCGCCTTCGCCCTCTTTGCCCGAGGCCACTGGAAAGAGAAAATTGTGGATGAAGATGAAAGCTTTTCTGAAGAACTACAGCCAGAACATCAGTCCGGTTAGAAAAGGCCCCGAAAAAAGGGGCCTTTTTTTGTCCGCTATGGGCAATGAACGAAAAAAAGGGATCCAGATGAGCGGTGGGTTAACCCGAAGATTCCACTATAGCCACCTCATTTTCTCCTGGGTATCCTTTTGGGGACCTTCTATTTCAACCTGAAAAAGGATACTCCCACCACGGAAAGCGAGGAAACATCACCTTTTGCCAGTCGACTTAAATATGCGCCTGCGGGTAATACTTTTCTTCAAAACAGTTAGGGGTCTTTATAAGAAGAAAACCAGATCAACATGATTTGGATATTAATGGGTTTACAAAAAAGCTGATCTGTTCCCGCTAAATTCCAGGGCTATGTCGAGTGCACTCCTATAACAAACAGTTCTCCCTGCGTCCTCTGTTCAGCAGGAAGGCAAAAAAATAAGGCTGCAGGATTAATGCTGGCAGCCTTACAGGTTTTTTTATTCGATTTCGGTTTCCACTTCTTTTTCCGGCTCCGGCTCCGGCTCCGGTTCCGGTTCCTTTTCTTCAACTTTCTCCTCTTCATCCCGGTCATATTCGGCAAAAATTGCTTCTTCAATCATTTTTCTGGTCTCAGTATTAATTGGATGGGCAATATCCTTAAACTGACCATCGGGTCTTTTTCGGCTGGGCATGGCCACAAAGAAACCATTTTGCCCCTCCACCACCCTGATGTCCCGGACCACGAAGCAATCGTCCAGGGTAATAGTTACATAGGCCTTGGTCCGATTATCGTGGTCAACTTTGCGCACCCGTACTTCTGTTACTTTCAAATTGCTATCCCCTTTCATGCGTGGCGTGTACAGAACAGTATATCAGGAAAAAAATATTCAGTCAACTATGCTTTTCCATTTTCTGTATCAGAATGGAATTTTAAACAGCTAGTTATACTGCTCCAGAAATCTCCATAATTCGTCCCGGGGAGCCTGTTCAAGAGTTCTCGTACCACTTTCGCCCTCTATTATCTGTCCGGGTTCCGGGGTAATTTCTCCGATAACTGTCCCCACTATACCCTTTTCCTCCAGGGCTTTTATTATTTTTTCGGGCTCAGGGGCGGCAAAAAGCATGGAGCCCGAAGAAATAAGACAGAGGGGGTTCAGTTCAAGAGCCCGGCAGATAACCTCTACTGCTCGGGGAACATAAATATCCTTCTCCCGCAATAAAAGACCCTGGCCTACTGCCCGGCCCATTTCATATACCGCCCCGATAATTCCTCCTTCAGTAACATCATGCAGGGCCGTTGCTCCACAGCGGGCCCCGATCTGACCTTCTTCAATAACGCTGATCTGATCCAGAAAGTTCCGGGCTTCAGTAATGACCTCCGGGGGCACTCCTTTTTCCTGTAATAGGGAAGAAAAATCTGCAGCTAAAATCCCCGCACCTTCAATTCCAGCCCCTTTGGACATAATCAGGGCATCCCCGGGCCGGGCTCCTCCAGAGGGTATAAAGCCGTCCCGGGCAGCACGGCCCAGGGCAGTTGCAACAACTACATTCTGGTTTACTGCTTCTGTTACCTCGGTATGCCCTCCCAGGACTTCAATTCCCAGGCGGGTAGCTTCTTCTTCAATCTGGGACATAATCTCCTGCACCTGTTCTTCCCTGGCTGCAGGAGGCAGCAAAAGACAGATCTGAATCCCCAGGGGAACAGCCCCGGTTGCTGCCAGGTCATTACAGGAAATATGAACTGCAAGCCGGCCAATATTTTCTGCGGCCCCGGTAATGGGGTCAGTTGCCACAACACAGACCTCATCTCCAAAATCAATTACCGCTGCATCTTCACCCAGGGCGGGAGGGAGAAGAATATCCTTTCTCCTGCGGACCAGACCTTTCAATACCAGTTTTTCCAGCTGACGGGGGGTTAATTTTCCAGTTTCCATCCAGTTCAGAGCTCCTTATCCAGTTTTAAGGCCCGGTGCACTTTAAAGGCCAGGGGTAGGGCAATTAATGCTCCTATTGAAACCTGGGCTATATCAATCAAAACCTCTGGTATTACTGCGGGCCAGCCATACAGAAAAGCAATTGTGGTTCCATACCCAAAAATCATCCACAGGCCCCCAATTACAACTGCCAGCAGGCTTCGTTTAAAGCCCAGGGGTCGTCCCAGACGACCTACGATATAGCCTTCAACTCCCTTGATCACAAAGGTAAAGGGCGCCCAAATAGTATATCCCAGGAACATATCGGTCATTGCCGATCCCACCGCTCCGGCCAGGGCCCCGGTAATTGGACCGCAGAGCAGGGCCACCAGGTAAATCGCAACTTCTCCCAGGTTAAAATAGGAACCGTAAGGACCGGGAATAGCCAGGGCAGTGGCTACCGATGTAAAAACAATAAACAGGGCCAGAAAGGCCAGATCCAGGGTTTGCAGCCGGGAAAAATTAATATTTAAGGCCCGTCTTATTAACTGTTGTTCTCGCAACTAAATCCCCCCTAATAAATTTGTAAATAGCGGTCCAGCTCCCAGTCATGAACCACTTCCCGGTACTCAGCTATTTCCATGCGCTTGGCATCAATAAATCTGTCCCGGATGTGCTCTCCCAGGGTAGAACAGATCACCGGGTCTTTTTCCAGGCAGTTCAGGGCTTCTTCCAGGGAGCGGGGCAGCTCGGCAATTCCCATCCCTGCTTTTTCCTCTCCAGTCATCGTAAAAATATTATTACTGGTCTGGGGACCGGGTTCTATTTTCTTCCGAATTCCTTCCAGCCCTGCTTTTATATTAACTGCCAGGGCCAGGTAAGGGTTGGCAGAAGGGTCCGGGCTGCGCAGTTCAAGTCGGGTCCCATTACCCCGGGCAGCAGGAATGCGGACCAGGGCCGAGCGATTGGCTCCCGACCAGGATACATAGATGGGCGCTTCAAACCCCGAAACCAGCCGCTTGTAAGAGTTGATCAGGGGATTGGTAATAGCAGTAAAACTGCGAGCATGATGCAGTATGCCCCCAATATAGTGGCGGGCGGTGGAACTGAGACCGTCGGCACTATTCGGGTCAAAAAATGCATTTTCTCCATTGCAGTGCAGGGATTGATGAATATGCATGCCTGAGCCGGCAATGCCATGTAGGGGTTTGGGCATAAAAGTTGCGTGCAGGCCATGAGCCTTGGCTACTACCTTGGTTACCAGCCGAAATGTACTGATATTATCCGCAGTTTTTAGAGCAGGAGCATATTTAAAATCAATTTCGTGCTGACCTGGGGCCACTTCATGGTGAGAACTTTCCACGGAAAAACCCATTTTTTCCAGGTGCAGCACAATATCCCGCCGGGCATCTTCCCCCTGATCAGTGGGAGCCAGGTCAAAATAACTGCCCTGATCGTGGGTAATGGTGGTGGGTTGCCCCTTTTCCCCCAGTTGAAAAAGAAAAAATTCAGGCTCGGGGCCTGCCTCTACGCTGAAACCCATATCTGCAGCCTCCTGGATACAGCGGCGCAAAATAAAGCGGGGGCAACCTGAAAATGGCCTTCCCCCCGGAGTATACACATCGCAGATCAGTCGGGCTACAGCCCCCGGTCGGGGTCTCCAGGGAAAAATTGCAAAGGTTTCCAGGTCAGGCCGCAGGTACATGTCGGATTCCTGAATGCGGGCAAAACCCTCAATGGAAGAACCATCAAACATTATTTCACCCGCCAGGGCCCGGGGCAACTCATCCAGGGTTATGGCCACATTCTTATTTACCCCCATAATATCTATAAACTGAAGCCTGACAAACTTAACATCCCATTCTTTTATCAGGCGGTAAATATCCTGTTCTTCCATCCCTATTAACCCCCTTTGCTAACCCCTGAACCCGGGGGGCCGTTTTCCGAAGGCCTGATATCAACCCTCCGGTCCTCCAATCCCCCCAGGGTCAGAAGGGATAAATAGTCTTCGACCAGTTTTTCCGCGGGATCTGCAGTGGCCATCACAACTCCAATACCCTGAACCCGGGCCTGAAATTCCTGCATTAAATCAAGCATTCCCCGGGCCGTGCCCCCGGCCTTCATAAAGTCATCTACCAGAACCACCCGGGCTCCCGTGGGCAGGGCCCTTCGGGGCAGGGACATACTATCGATATTCCGGGAGGACCCGGAAATATAGTTAATACTAACTGCCGGGCCCTCGGTAACATGATGAGCCCGGCGAATAATTAAAAGGGGACAGTTAAGAGCCCGGGCAGTCATGGTGGCCAGCGGAATACCCTTGGTTTCCATGGTTAAAACAAATTCTGGCTGATGAGGGCGAAAATATTCGGCGAAAATCCGGCCTATATCCCAGGCCCAGACCGGGGAATAGAGGATATCGGCCATATATATGAAATCCCCGGGAAGGATCCGCCTCGGGCTGGATAATTCCTGGCATAACTCCTGTATTTTTTCCTCAATATCCTGAACCTCCAGGGCAGGAATATATGTAACCCCTCCCCCGGCCCCGGTCAGGGTTTGAATCCGCCCCAGTCCCTGCTCATCCAGGACCTGCCTGATCAGGGCCAGGTCTTCACTGAGGGTTGACTTTGCTCCACCAACTACCCGGGAAAAATCATTAAGCCCGTGGGAGACTCCGGGGTGCTCGACCAGCATCCGGGTGAGCACAATCAACCTTTCACTTCTTTTCACCGGGAGCCCCCTCCTTTATTCCCTGTTCCAGGAAATGAGTTGCCAGATCCATATCCGAGGGCTTGTCCACGTCAAAAGCAACTTCGGCATGATTACTGAAAATCCCGGCTCCATCGTACCCGGTGGTTTTTCTTACCCTCTTCTCAATCTGGGCCATTTTGAGTCGGCCCAGGGCAAATCGCATCAGGATATTGGGACCCAGGAGGCGGCCTAAACGCAGAACACTTTTGCGATAATCAAAAAATTTACTCATATCTTCACTGCAGTTAATTATTATATCACTTTCAATCATGGCCATATTGCCCCCGGTAAAAGTCCCTTCCTTGAGGCGAACATAAGTCCTCTCCATGCCGGGAAAGGTTTTCTCGCAGGCTTTTTGATTGACCAGGCTGTAATATACCTCGGCCGGACGGGCCTGGGCTTTTTCCACGAAATCATCTATAGCTTCTGAAGTAATCAGGGGAATATCCGAGGTAATAATAAAAATAGGCCCCTGGGAACCCAGTTCTTCTGCTCCCCGTCGCATGTTATGCAGAAGAGAATTCCCTCCTTCCACATAGAAATCAGCCTGAAGATCGAGTTTTTCCCTTAACTCTGACGCCGGTCCAATCATCGCCACCCGGTCAATGGTCCGAGCCTCCTGAACTGCCTGGAGCACATATTCAACCATGGGGCGTCCCGCAATCTCAATTAAAGCTTCATATTTTTCCGAACTGCTTTCCTGCAGGGCTCCATCATTCATGGCCCCGGCCATAATCATTGCATCAACCATAAGAACCCCTCCTCCAACCCACCTTGATTATCATCTTTCTCTTATTCATCACTCTTCGACAGAATCCTTCCCCCGGGTTCGGGTTTTAATTATTTTTACCCCGTCGTTGGCCAGCAGCTTTTCCAGATAATCAGAGCGTTCATCATAAACGACAATAGTTGGGCCGCTTCCACTGATATGGGCTGGACCCAGGCCTGATTCCCGAATTTTTTCCAGGACCGTCCCCACTCTGGAAGCTTTTTTTACCGCCCCTGCTTCCAGATCGTTGCCTACCTGTTTAATCAAACCTTCCCAGTCATCCGCAAATACTGCCGGCAGGGCTCTCCTGCTCCGGTATTCGGTTTCAGTCTTCTTCCAACCCTGATATATTTCCCGGGTTGAAAGACCAAAAGGAAAAATTACCAGGCACACCGGCTGGGGCGATAGATCGGGTAAATCCCAGATCCGTTCTCCTCTGCCGGAAACGAGGGCGGTGCCTCCCCTTAAAAAAAAGGGCACATCGGAACCCACCCGGGCGGCCAGATTTAGAACTTCGGGGCAGTGCAGCTCCAAAGTATAAGCTGAGGCCAGGGCACGAATTACCGCGGCAGCATCGGTGCTGCCCCCCGCCAGGCCCGCCTGAAGGGGGATATTTTTCTCCAGTGTTATTTTAATTCCCCCGGCCAGATTAAAAGTTTCGAACATTAGCCGGGCCGCCTGATAGGCCAGATTATCACTATCCCGGGGAATACCTGGATCAGCAACCTCCAGGTTGATCCCCGCCGACTGTTTTTCCAGGAGAAGCATGTCCTCCAGTTCTACCGTCTGCATTATCGATTCAATATTATGATAGCCATCTTCTCTTCGTCTGAGCACATCCAGGGTCAGGTTAATTTTGGCAGGAGCAGATATTTTCCGAGCATCATCCATCAATTCACCTCCAGCTAATATAGTATTTCCAGATTAAAGAGCAACTTCCTTTAACTATGCAATAAAGATATATTCTCAGCCGGAGGGAAAATAAAAACCCCCTCCTTTTTCTTCCGCCAGGCAGGAGCGGGTTAAGCTGAAGCCGGGAATTATCACCCGCCTTCCAGTTGATTGTTTTGCATACTGAAAAAACAGATTATCCAGCTGTTTTTCCAGATTGAGCCCCGGGGAAAAGCAACAACCAGATCAGGGAGCCAGGTTAAAATGAAGGAATTTTGCTTCCCTGAAAATTCCCTGGAGACCCAAATCTCCCTGACCCACTTTTACAAATCCTTATTTTTCCACCTTCTGTTCCAATTAACTTCCCTGGAGAAAAACCCAGCCAGCTCTACCAGCTTTTTTTCTCTCTTAATTTTTGATCCACTATT
>Ga0207421_10003284_pt1 | contig 19323 bp, 14 predicted proteins | sample SodLakKL_010_SED_4_FD_187542 | JGI IMG/M metagenome (GOLD analysis project Ga0207421, IMG submission 187542) | Alkaline sediment microbial communities from Lake Tanatar, Kulunda Steppe, Russia - 8KL_010_SED (SPAdes) (version 2) | ecosystem: Environmental > Aquatic > Non-marine Saline and... | reverse complement strand
TGCTAGCGGACCGTCTACCATTGTACGTTGCAGCGCCTCAGCCCGTGCAGCGGCAGATGCCGTAACTGAGCAGGTGCTGGGAAGCAGTGAGACCGATGATGACCTGACAGAAAAAGAGCCGGGGGAAGTTCCCCAGGACATGAAGGATGAAGAAGATGCCTTTTTTGCCGAACTGCTCGGCAAACGGAGGGGATGGAATCCCAGGGGGAACTCCTGCGAGCTGACCGACGATCAGTTTGCAGCCCATGAAGCCTCCCGGTGTCTGGAATGCTCCTATCTGTGCAATATGTGTGTAGAGGTATGTCCGAACCGGGCGAATATCGCTGTAGATGTAAGGTCCCTGGGATGTTTTTCCGATCCCTACCAGATCATCCATATCGATGCATTCTGCAATGAATGCGGCAACTGTGAGGTGTTCTGTCCTTGGGAAGGTTCCCCCTATCGGGATAAGCTTACCATTTTCTCCCTGAAGGAGGATTTTGAACATTCTGAAAATCCCGGTGTGTATTTGGAAGGGGAGACCCTTCATATGCGCCTGGAGGGTAAAGAGCTGTTCTGCAGTGCGGAAATGCTTCAGGATGCAGAACTGGAGGAACAGAACCGGTATTTGCTTGATCATGTGCTGCATATGTGCCGCCATATGTTCCCGGCAGCGGAAAAGCGCAGAGGAGAAGAAGCATGATTGTACTGAAAGGATTCCTGGCTGTGGAATTTGATCCGCCCCAGGTGTATGAGCCCTATGATGTGGTCATTGACGGAGATGAGATTATTGCTGCCGGTGCTGATGCAGCACAGGGCTATGAACAGCAGGCAGAAAAAGTGATAGAGGGTTCGGGAAAACTGCTGATGCCTGGGCTGGTCTGTGCTCATTCCCATATCTATTCAGCTTTTTCCCGGGGAATTACCGCTTCTGTCGGCCCGGCCCCTGATTTTGTTTCCAACCTGAAACAGCTGTGGTGGAGGCTCGACCGGTCGCTGAATGAACAGGCAGTGTATTATTCCTCCCTTATTGCCTGCCTCGATGCAGTCAGCTGCGGCACTACTGCAGTGGTCGACCACCATGCAAGTCCTTCCTGTATTGAAGGTTCCCTAAAACAGATCCGCAGGGGATTTGAACAGATCGGAGTGCGCGGGATCACCGGATATGAGATAACCGACCGCAACCGGGGAATGGCGGAAATAGAAGAGGGAATTGAAGAGAATGCCGCCTTTTCAAGACAGATTGACAGTGAACGTGCTGACGGATCCTGGAACGGACTTGTACAGTCGATTTTCGCAGCCCATGCTCCGTTCACCGTTCCCGATGAAGGGATGGCCCTGCTGAAGAAGGCTGCAGATCATGCAGGCCGCGGCATCCATATGCATATAGCTGAGGACAGGTATGATCCCTCCTTTTCACGTCATATCTACGGGAAGGATCCCTTGAGGAGGGTTGACTCCTTCGGTCTGCTCAATGAGAAATCCGTGCTGGTCCACGGTGTGCATCTTACCCAAGGGGAAATAGAACTGATGAATGACCGGGATGCGTTCCTGGTGCATAACACGCGTTCAAACATGAATAATGCAGTCGGATATAATGAACATCTGCCCCAGGCAGCCAACCTGGCATTGGGCACTGACGGGATTGGGGCAAACATGTTTGAGGAAGGAAAAACAGCCTTTTTCAGACACAGGGAAGCCCGGGGACCTTTCGGTCCCGGGGAGATCCTCGGCATGGCAGCAGGCGGTGCCAGGCTTCTTTCCCGCTGTTTCCCCAAGCCCCTAGGGAAACTGCAGAAGGGATATGCAGCGGATATGGTAATCAGTGATTACCTTCATCCTACGCCCCTGGTCCCGGAGAATATTGCCGGACACTTTATATTTGCCATGGGACCTCACCATGTCCGCACGGTCCTGATCAACGGGTCTGTCGTCATGGAAGACCGGGAATTCCCCTTTGATACAGAAGGGATATACCGGGAAGCACGGGCTGCAGCACAGGAAGTTTGGAAGGTGATGGACACGCTCAGTGCCCATCCATAAGGAGTAGTAACCATGAATAATACAGAAAGGCCACAGGCTGTGCTTCAGGCAGCAAGCCGGCTGAAGTGGGAAACAGCAGAAATGCTTTCTCAGCTGGTGCAGACAAAGTCCTACAGCGGCAGGGAAAAGGATGTTTGCCGCTTAATAGTCCGTCTGTGCGAAGAGGCAGGGTTTGATGAAGTATATATAGACGGGCTCGGCAGCGTTATTGCCCGGATCGGAAACGGGAGCACCTGTTTAGCCTTTGATGCCCATATAGATACCGTGGAGGTCGGAGATGAAAGTCAATGGAGCTTTGATCCGTTTTCAGGAGCTATGGAAGGGGGGCATGTCAAAGGCCGGGGTTCTTCGGACCAGAAAGGCGGAGCTGCTTCCATGATTGCAGCCGGCAAGATCCTTAAGGAGCTTGGGTTTGATCTTGATTACACCCTGTATTTTACCTTTACTGTCCTGGAAGAGGACTGCGACGGGTTGTGCTGGAAGTACCTCATTGAAGAAGAGGGGATAAAACCCCATATGATTGTATCTACAGAACCTACGAGCTGCAGGCTCTACCGCGGGCATCGCGGGCGAATGGAAATGACTGCCCGTCTCAAAGGGATCTCTGCCCACGGCTCTGCCCCCGAACGGGGGGTGAGTGCAGCCTATAAAGCTGCGCGGGCTGTCCTTGCAATAGAGCAGCTGAATGAAAATCTTGAAAGCGATGAAGAAAATTTCCTGGGGAAAGGAACAATTGTGGTCTCCCAGGTAGATGTGCACGGACCGAGCCAGTGTGCAGTGCCTGACCAGGCTATGATTTATCTGGACAGACGGCTTACCTGGGGAGAAACTGCCGAAACAGCTATGGCTCAGGTGAAGGAGTGCATCAGTGAGGCTGTGGGGGACTCCCCTGAAGATATTGCCGTTACCATGCCCTGGTTTGACAAACAGGGGTGGATGCATACTGACTACGGACAGGAGCTGTATTTCCCCACTTGGAAAATGCCCGAGGACCACTGGTTTGTACAGGCCGGTAAAGCTGCATATAAGTCGCTCTTTGATGCAGAACCGGCTATTGATAAATGGACGTTCTCAACGAATCTGGTTTCGGCCACCGGCCGTCACGGTATTCCGGCCATCGGGTTCGGACCCGGTGATGAGGACCAGGCCCATGCTCCGAATGAAGTGACCAGGATAGATGATCTTGTACAATGTGCTGCGTTTTATGCCATGCTGCCCTATGCAGTGGAAAAAAAATTGTAGTATATTAGATGGCGCAGGTGGTGATGATGAATGACACAATAAGCAGTTCAGTACGCAGGGTTGATGCCGTTGAAAAGGCAGGAGGCTATGCACGGTATATTGCAGATATCTCCTTTGATCAGCTGTACTACGGTAAGCTCATCCGTACTGCTGTTGCCAGGGGATATATTGAGTCAATTGACCTTCCCGAGATGCCCAGTGAATACCGGTTTTTTTCAGTAGATGATATCCCGCCCGGGGGGGAGAACCGCATTGAAATGATCAAGTCGGACTGGCCGGTATTTACCAATCATGAAGTGCGTTACTGCGGGCAGACCATCGGGATTCTGGTCGGACCGGACCGGCAGACCTTGTGCAGCCTGGCAGAAAAGATCAGTGTTTCCTACAGAGAAGAAGTGCCGGCGATGAGCATAGAGGAAGGGCTCTCATGCCTGGGCGGACCGATCCACGGCGATGATAATCTGTATGCGGACTACCGGCTTGAAAAGGGTGATGCAGATGCCGCCTTCCGGAAAGCGGACAGGATCATTGAGGATGTCATCGAAACCGGTTTCCAGGAACATGTATATCTGGAACCGCAGGGAATTACTGCTGAATTCCGCGGAGGGAAGCTGATATTCCATGCTTCCTGCCAGTGCCCGTATTATATCCGAAAGGCTGTAGCACCTTCCTCGGCACTTGATCCTGATGATATTATTGTAAACCAGGTTACTACCGGGGGAGCATTCGGCGGGAAGGAGCATTTTCCTGATATCATCGCCTCTGCTCTCGGCATTGCAGTGCTTTCCCTCAAAAAGCCGGTGCAGGTACTGTTTGAACGCCGGGAGGATATGCTCTGGACACCAAAGCGGCATCCGAGCCAGGTGTTCTTCCGGACTGCCCTTGATCAGCAAGGCAGGATACTGGCCATGGACATTGATGCCAGGATAAATGCCGGGGCTTATGAGAGCTGTTCCTGCATTGTGCTCCAGCGGGCAATATTTTCCGTCAACAGTGTATATGACATACCCAATGTACGCATCAGGGGGCGTGCGGTGGCGACAAATACAGTTCCTTCGGATGCCTTCCGGGGATTCGGCGCACCCCAGGGGATATTTGCCGCAGAAATGCATATGTCTCATGTGGCCCGTGAAACAGGAGCTGACGCATCGGATTTTAAGCGGGGATATATACTCTCAAAGGGCGGGAAGACTGTTACGAACGGCACGGTCCATGAAGAGGTGAAGCTTGAATCAATGTGGGAAACGGTTTCCCGGGAGTCGGGGTATTATGAAAAGATGAGGAAGTATCCCAAAGGATCATACCGGGGGATAGGCACTTCCTGGTATCTCCATGGGGGAGGGTTTACCGGAAGCGGTGAAAAGGAAATTATCAACGGCAGGGTGCAGCTGCGCGGCTATGCTGACGGAAGTGCTGAAATCCTGCTTTCAAATGTGGAAATGGGGCAGGGGACTGCGACCACTTTCAGAAAAATTGCAGGCAAAGTACTCGGTCTCCCGATAGAAAAGGTGCTGTTTCAAAATCCCTCCACGGCACGGGTGCCTGATTCAGGCCCGACGGTTGCTTCCCGGTCTATCATGGTGGTCGGCAGGCTCGTTGAACGTGCAGCTGAAGAACTGAAACAGCGCTGGGACAGGAAGAGCGAGGAGCATGCAGAGGCAGTATATGAGCATCCGCCATGGGTGAAATGGGATCAGCAGACCCTGCAGGGGGATGCATACCCGTCCTTCAGCTGGGGAATTTGTGTGGTTGAACTTGCCGTGGACCCGGTCACCCTTGAAGTGGAGACAAAAGGAGTATGGGCAGTGCATGAAATTGGACGGGCTATTGATGAGGCAATCGTGCACGGCCAGGTTGCAGGAGGGATCATCCAGGCGCTGGGGTACGGCGCCATGGAAAACCTGGAAGTGAAGGACGGCAGGTTCTTTCAGCATACTCTTTCGGATTATATTATCCCCACGTCCCTGGACTTTCCGGAGGTCCATAGTTTTTTAGAAGAGAATCCCTACGAATACGGTCCCTTCGGTGCAAAGGGACTTGGGGAGCTGGTATTTGACGGAGCAGCTGCAGCATTTGCTGATGCGGTGGAGCATGCACTGGACCGCAGGGTGAGCAGAATCCCGGTCACCCCGGAATACATCATGGAGCTGATAACCGATGAATGAGATAATCTGCAGGGTAAACGGAAGGAACACATCGTTCACAGTTCAGGGAATCAAACGGCTGCTTGATGTGCTCAGGGAGGACCTGGGGCTGACTGCTGCTAAAGAAGGATGCGGAGAAGGCGAGTGCGGGGCCTGTTCCGTTCTGATGAACGGTAAGCTTGTAAATTCATGTCTTGTTCCCGCTGCGGCAGTCCACGGTGCTGATATCCTGACCCTGGAGGGACTGCGGGAGACCGACCGGGGCAGGTGCATCATCGAGGCGTTTTCAGATGCCGGTGCCGTGCAGTGCGGTTTCTGTACTCCGGGCATGGTCATGGCTGCTGAAGCGCTCCTTGAAGAAAACCCTGAACCTTCTGCAGAAGAGATACGGCTTGCACTTTCAGGAAATCTCTGCCGCTGCACGGGATATGATATGCTGGTAAAGGGAGTCGGCTTGGCTGCTGAAAGGGGGAAAGGCTTATGGTAGACGCATACCGTCCGGACACCCTGAAAGAGGCATTGAAGATCAGAGCGGAGAAGCACGCAGTCCCGTTTTTAGGGGGAACGGACCTGATGGTCCAGTACCGGACCCAGGCAGGGGTCCTGCCGGCGTTTCCTTCCCCTGTCCTTCTGCTGGGACATTTGAAGGAGCTTTCATACATCCGTGAAGGGGATGACATGCTTTATATCGGTGCGGGGGCAACCTTGAACCAGATCATTTCCCATCCTGCAGTACCGGACCTGCTGAAGCAAGCCGCATCGCAGATGGCTTCTCCTGCTTTGCGGAATATGGCAACTGCCGCAGGGAATATCGGCAATGCATCCCCTGCCGGAGATGTTATCTGCGTACTTACCGTCCTGGATGCGGTGCTTCTGCTGGGCTCTGCCCGTGCTTCCCGGACTGTGCCGCTGCAGGAATATATTACCGGTCCGGGAGCTTCCGTGCTCCGTGAGGATGAAATAATAACTGAAATACAGATACCTTCAGCTGCATTCACCTGCACCATGTTCCGGAAGGTAGGCACCCGGCGTGCCAATGCGCTCTCCAAGCTCTCTGCAGCAGCTGCTGCAGAAAGTGACCGGGGCAGGATTGCTTCCATCCGAATTGCCCTCGGCGCAGTTGCTCCGGTGGTGCTGCGGTCACGGGAGATTGAAGCACAGGCAAGGGGAATACCGCTTAAGGAGCTCAGCCGGTTTTCCGGAGAGCTTGCTGCCCGGTACGGCCGGCTGATGCAGCCGATTTCCGACCAGCGGTCCACTGCAGCATACCGGAGGCGTACTGCTCTGGCAGTGGTGGAACAGTTTTTACATCAAATCGCTCAGGAGGGATAACCGCAGATGGCAAAGATTCTGCTGAAAAACATCTATCATCTGTATCAGGGGGAAGGGATGGAGGAGCTCACCGGTGCAGATCTGCTGATACACGGAAACCGGATAGAAGCTGTGGCAGAAGAAATTCCTGCAGAGAATGTGCAGCGGGTGATTGACTGCTCCTCCCATGTGGTTATTCCCGGTCTGATCAATACCCATCATCATTTCTTTCAGACCCTGACAAGGAATATTCCGGCAGTACAGAATGCGAAGCTCTTTGACTGGCTTCTGCATCTTTATGAGATTTGGAAGCATATTGATCCTGAGGCGGTCTATTACAGTTCGCTTTTGGCGATGGGAGAACTGCTGAAAACAGGATGTACGGCAACAACCGATCATCATTATCTGTATCCTGAAGGGTTCTCCGGTGATATCATGGCCCTGCAGTTTGAGGCTGCCCGCAGTCTGGGTATGCGCTTCAGTCCCACAAGGGGCTCCATGTCCCTAAGCAAAAAAGACGGAGGACTCCCCCCTGATTCCGTGGTGCAGACTGAAGAGCATATCCTGGAGGATTCGCTGAGGGTAATAGAGGCCTACCATGATCCTGATGAGCTGTCCATGCAGCGGATTATCCTTGCTCCCTGCAGCCCCTTCAGCGTTACCCCGGAACTGATGAAGGAAACTGCCAGGCTTGCAAGGTCCCATCAGGTAAGGCTGCATACTCATCTGGCGGAAACCGAGGACGAGAATGAGTTCTGCCGGCAGATGTTTTCCACCAGGCCGCTTGGGCTGATGGAACGGTGTGAATTTATCGGAAATGATGTATCATATGTACACGGAATACATTTTAATGATGAAGAGCTTAAGCTGCTTTCCCGGACGAAGACCCATATTGCACACTGCCCTTCATCGAATATGCGTCTGGGCTCAGGGATTTGCCGGATCAGGGAGATGATTGATCTCGGCGTACCGGCAGCCCTGGCGGTAGACGGTTCTGCTTCCAATGATTCATCGGATATGCTCGGTGAAGTCAGGCAGGCCATGCTTCTGCAGCGGGTGAAGTACGGCAGCGGGGCACTGACTGCCCGGGAGGCCCTTGCACTGGCTGTGAAAGGGGGGGCAGATCTTCTTGGGTTTCCCCGGCTGGGAAAGCTCATGCCGGGGTATGGCGCAGATATTGCGGTGTTTGATGTGAGCACCCTTGGATATGCAGGGTCACAGAGCGACCCGCTTGCCTCACTTCTGTTCACCGGGTTCTGTCACAGCGCAAGCTATACCATTGTCAACGGCCGTATTGCTGTTGATGACGGCAAGCTGACTGGAATTGATGAGCAGGAAATTGCCGTGAATGCAAACGCTGCATCGAAAGCGTTAATGGAGGCGTCAGTATGAAACCTCAGGTAATTGAGGCGAAACGGCTGGAGGATGCTGTCAGGCTGTTTCAGGAAAAACCGGATATATCCTGGTATGTTTCAGGGGGAACCCATCTGCTGAAAAGGCAGGCAGATTCATTCCGGGGCAGAATTATCCCCCTGCGGGAGATGCTTGATCAAGGTATTGCGTTTGAAGGAAACAGGTGCACGATTGGAGCCGGGACAACTTTTGAGCATATCATAGAAACGGAGGCAGCACCGGGGCCGCTGAAGGAAGCCTGCAGGAATGCAGCTTCAAGGACCCTGCGGTGCATGGCAACAATCGGCGGAAATATCGCTGCCGCCAGGGAAGATTCATACCTGAACCATGTACTGACAGCCCTGGGTGCGGAAGTTGAGCTGTTTACCCTCAGGCAGGAAACAGAGAGAATGAAAGTGGAGGAATATATTGCTGACAAAGATGCCTGCCGGGGAGCAGTTATCCTGCGTGTAGGTATCCCTGACTGCTCGCTGCAGGTTGTGCACCGCCGTTCGGCACGCTCTTCCCAGGGAAAGGCAGCAGTAAGTATAGCCGTGTCGGCGGCGCAGGATACCGTGATTGCCGCTTCCGCTTCTTCCTGCGGACTGGTAAGACTTTCAAGGACTGAATCATATGCCCGAAACGTGCAGGCAGCAGATCAGCAGGAGGTGCTCAAACTGGTTGCAGAAGAGTTTATTCCTTCCGCTGATATCACCGGATCAGCGGAATATAAGCAGTATCTGGCAGGAGTATTGATAGCCCGTGCTCTGGAGGAACTTCAGGGCGGGGGAAGGGGGGCGAATACCCAATGACTGTAGAGGTAACCATAAACGGAAAAATTACTGAGTTGAGAGGAGATCCTGCTGATGTGCTTCAGCAAGTGCTTTTCAGGGAAGGATACCGGACGGTACGCAACAGCGATGACGGTGAGGGATTTGCCGGAAGCGACACGATCATTGTGGACGGCAGGCCGGCATATGCATCGCTGATGATCCTTGCACAGGCAGAGGGAAGGACGATCAGGACTGCAGAGTCTCTCATGAACGGAAGGAAGCTTTCGGTAATCCAGCAGTCGCTGGTTGATGCCGGTGTGGTCCAGTCCGGATATAATATCCCTGCTGCGGCGCTCCTGTTAGATGAGCTGTTTTCCCGCAGACAGGAGCCTTCCCATGAAGAAGTGACGGACGCACTTTCCGGTTTGTTCATTCGTGACAGCGGATATGTTCAGTTTTATACTGCCGCTGGACTAATCAAAGAACGGCTGAAGGACCCCGATTATACTGCAGAAACAGCGCCCGAATTCAGACAGGATCTCCGTCAAGTGGGAAAAGTTCGGGAAAAGGTGGATGCAAAAAAACTTGCCGCAGGAAGGAAGGCTTTTGTAGAAGACATGGTGGAGGAGGGCTCATGCATCCTGAAAATGCTGAAAAGCCCCTATGCCCATGCATATATCAAGGAAATCGATACGAGGAAGGCAGAAGAGCTTCCCGGGGTCGTCACGGTGATAACCCATAAAAACTGCCCCGACAGGTATTACGGACAAGCAGGCCAGGGGTATCCTGAACCTTCCCCCTATGACCGGCGGATGTTCAACAGGAAACTCCGGTTTGCAGGGGACAGGGTAGCCGCTGTCGTTGCCGAGGATGAGCAGACAGCAGTAAAAGCGCTGTCCCTCATAGATGTAACCTATGAACCGCTGCAGCCGGTTCTCTCCATTGAAGATGCCAAACGTGAAGGTGCGCCTGCAGTGCATCTCAGTGAAGTCTGCTGCAGGGAGGGTGCTCCAAGTGACCTGGGGGAATATAACAGCAAAGCGGATGAACGGGACGGGAAGATTATCTATCAGTTCCCCATCGGAGCAGATCCCCACCGCAATATTGCCGCTTCGGTAAGCGGGGGAATCGGCGATATAGATAACGGATTTTCCCAGGCAGAAACGGTAATTGAACGAACCTACCGTTCAAGCCAGGTCCAGTGCACACCGCTGGAGACCCATACGGTGTTCACCAAATTTGAGGACGACCGGATTGTGATCCATGCCTCAACCCAGGTTCCATGGCATATGAGAAGGATCGTTGCTTCTGTGCTGGGAATCAGTGAGAATAAGGTCAGGGTCATTAAGGAGCGTGTCGGCGGAGGGTACGGCTCAAAGCAGGATGTGCTGCTTGAGGATGTGGCAGCCTATGCGACATATCTGACAGGCAGGTCAGTGTTCTACCGCTTTACCCGAGGAGAGGAATTTTTCTCATCGAGTACCCGGCATGTGATGAAGATCACCATGAAGCTGGGGGCTAAGCAGGACGGAATGCTGACTGCGGTGCAGATGCAGGTTGAAGCGAATACCGGGCCCTACGGCAACCACTGCCTGACCGTCCCCATGAACGCATGTTCTAAATCACTTCCTCTGATGTTATGTGAAAACGTGCATTTTGACGTAGTTTCCTATTACTCGAATATCCCCCCCACGGGGGCATATCAGGGGTACGGTGCACCGAAGGGAAGTTTTGCGTTTATGACTGCACTTGCAGAGCTTGCAGAAGCGCTGCAGATGGATATTTCAGATCTCATTGAAAAAAACCGGGTGAAGGACGGCTCCATGCTGGAGATTCTCAAATGCTTAGGTGAAGGCAGGGAAGGAACTGCAGCGCCGGTGGAAAGCTGCGGACTGGAGCAGGCACTGATGCAGGGCCGGGATATGATCAACTGGGGCGTACGGGAGGAAAGCGGAGATGATGAGATACGGATCGGAAAAGGGATGGCTGTCATCCAGCAGGGTTCGGGCCTGCCGGGCCTTGACCATTCCTGCGCTGATATCAGGATGCTTGCCGACGGCTCCTTTATGCTGCATTCCGGCGGAGCTGATTTAGGCACCGGCCTGGATACCGTATCGGTGAAATTTGCATCGGAAGTCCTTTGCGTTGACATGGACCAGGTCTCTGTACTTTCCGGGGATACGGACAACACCCCCTTTGACACCGGTGCATATGCTTCCAGCGGCACATATTTTTCTGGAAGTGCGGCAAAAATTGCAGCCGAGGATTTGAAGCAGAAAATTCTCTGCGCTGCTTCTGAGATTACCGGAGAACCGGAGGAGGATCTGGAAATCGTATATCCGGGGACGGTGCAGGGCAAGCACAGTGCGGTAACCTATCTTGAGGTTGCCCGTGCAACGCAGTCGGGCAGCGGAAGGGGTGAACTGATGGGGTACGGGTCCTTTACCACGGATAAGTTTTCATTCCCCTACGGCGCCCATTTCTGTCAGGCTGCAGTGAACATACGGACCGGTGAGGTTACCCTGCAGAAGTACTATGCGCTTCAGGACTGCGGCACACCGGTTAACCCGGAACTGGCCCTTGGTCAGATTTACGGCGGTGTGCTGAAGACAATCGGGCACAGCCTCTACGAAGAACTGCAGCTGGATGACCGGGGAGTCTGTCTTACCCCGACACTGAAAAGCTACGGAGTGCCGATGATCACGGACTTGCCCGGGGATTTTCAAGCCCGGCTTATCTTTACCGATGACCCCCACGGTCCTTACGGGGCAAAATCAATTTCGGAAATCAGCTGCAACGGGGCTGCCCCCTGCATAGCTTCAGCAATCCATGATGCTGTCGGTGTCTGGATCAGGGACTGGCCGTTTACTGCGGAGAAAGTGCTCCGGGGCCTGGGGAAACTCTCTTAGGGAAGATGCAGGAAATAGTTTTATTGACAATGAGGTGATTACATGAAGAAGAAACAAGTTCAGGAGATGATCTATCAGCTGGAGGATCTGGATACCAGCAGAATGTATCAAAGTGATTTTTTCCATACCTGGCAGAAAAGCGATGAAGAAATTGCTGCAGTATTCCGTGTGGCCGAAGTGCTTCGGGCATTCAGGGAGATGAACATTTCTCCGCGGCTGTATGACAGCGGTATGGGCATATCGATTTTCAAGGATAATTCGACGAGGACACGTTTCAGTTATGCAAGCGCCTGCAATATGCTCGGTCTGCGTGTTCAGGACCTGGATGAGAAGACCAGCCAGATTGCCCATGGAGAAACAGTGCGAGAGACTGCTACCATGATTGCGTTTATGGCCGAGGTGGTGGGAATCAGGGATGATATGTACATTGGAAGAGGTCATACCTACATGAAAGAGGTAGCTGAAGCTCTCCAGGAAGGATATGATGACCGTGTGCTGGAACAGCGTCCTCCCGTAATAAACCTCCAGTGCGATATTGATCATCCGACGCAGACTATGGCGGACATGCTCCATGTAATAAACTATTTCGGAGGAGTTGAGAACCTGCAGGGGAAAAAACTTGCCATGAGCTGGGCATATTCACCTTCCTACGGGAAACCGCTTTCTGTTCCCCAGGGAGTCATCGGACTGTTTTCCCGCTTCGGTATGGACATCGTGCTTGCCCATCCGGAAGGATATTCGGTGATGGAAGAGGTTGAGCAGAAAGCTGCATGGGAAGCAGAGGTGAGCGGCGGAAGCTACCAGAGGACAGACAGCATGGAAGAAGCGTTTGCCGATGCTGATATTGTATATCCGAAGAGCTGGGCTCCTTTTTCCGTTATGGAGGAGCGCACAGCTCTGGCAGAAAGCGGAAACGTTCATGAACTGGACAAGCTGGAGAAGAAGTGCCTGGAGGAGAATGCGAAACATACCAACTGGGAATGCACGGAGGAAATGATGGAAAGGACGAACAATGCAAATGCGCTGTATCTGCATTGTCTCCCTGCTGATATAACCGGTGTAAGCTGCCGGCAGGGCGAGGTTGCCTCTTCCGTATTTGACCGCTATCGGGTGCCGCTGTACAAGGAAGCCAGCTACAAGCCGTATATCATCGCGGCAATGATCCTTCTGAGCAAATTCTATGACCCGTCAGAAAAACTGAAAGACCTCATTGAATCCCCCTTCCCGCGGGTGTACTGAAATGAAAAAAGCATAGGACTAAAGGCATTTGGCATCCCTATAAACAGGCCCGGCTTTTCTCAGCCGGGCCTGTATCATATCTATCCGATGATTAATTTCAGTAAGAAGAGAATTCCCACAATGATTGTCATCAGATTGATTTCCTTGGAGCGTAGAGAGATGATCTTCAGGAAAAGCCAGGTCAGCATACCGATCATGATACCGTCGGCTATGCTGTAAGCAAGGGGCATGATGATCAATGTGAGAAATGCTGGTATTGCCTCCGTGTAGTCCTTGAAATTAATATCAACAACAGGAGTCATCATAAACAGTCCCACAAGGATCAGTGCAGGTGCAGTGGCCTCACCCGGGATCGTGAGAAACAGCGGGGATACAAACAGGGCTATCAGGAACAGAACGGCAACCGTGAAGCTGGTAAGTCCTGTCCGGCCGCCTTCCGCAACACCTGCGGAGCTTTCCACATAGGTGGTTACCGTGCTGGTACCGAGCATAGCACCTACTGTTGTTCCCACGGCGTCTGACATAAGCGCCATCTTGCAATGGGGGATTTCTCCCTTTTCTGTTAAAATACCTGCTTTCGTTGACACGCCTATGAGGGTTCCGACTGTGTCGAACATGTCCACAAAGAGGAAGGTGAACAGTACAATCAGCATGTCAAAGGTAAAGATCTGGGCAAATTCAAACTGGAACATTATTGGAGCCAGTGAAGGAGGAGCCCACTGTCCGCCGGCCCATTCAGTAATTCCGAAGGGGATGCCGATAACTGTGGTGATGATGATACCGAGAAGCAGCGCTCCCCTGACTTTGAAGGCTAAAAGCATTCCGGTTATAATCAGTCCGATCATGGCAAGCAGTGCGCCGCCGGAGGTAAGATCACCGAGCTGGACCAGTGTTCCTTCATATCCGACAACAATTCCTGCATTCTGAAATCCGATGAATGCAATGAACAGTCCGATACCTACGGAAATAGCCCGTTTTACATCCGTCGGTATACTGTTTACAATTGCTTCTCTGATGTTGAAGATAGTCAGCAGTATAAAAATAATACCTTCAAGGAAGACCGCGGTCAGCGCGAACTGCCAGGAATATCCCATTCCTATAACGACCGTGTAGGCGAAGAAGGCGTTCAGCCCCATCCCCGGAGCAAGCGCAAAGGGAAGATTCGTAGTAAATGCCATAACAAGGGTAGCTATGGCTGAAGCCAGGGCGGTGGCAGTAAAGAGAGCTCCAAAGTCCATCCCGGTATCACTGAGGATAAGCGGGTTTACAATGAGAATGTAAGCCATGGTGAGAAACGTCGTGAGTCCGGCAAGAACCTCAATCTTCGGAGTCGTCTTGTGTTCCTGCAATTTGAACAATTTTTCCATCTGAATACTCCTTTTCATGTTGTGTGGTTAGTTGCCACACATTCTACAGAGTTCATCAGTAAATGTACAGGAAAACTTTCTCATGTTGCATTCTGTTGCGCCTGGTTTTCCTCCGTGCTATGATGCATCAAGGAGGAGGGAGATGGACAGCAGGATGCTGAGGGCTTTGGTTTCCGCTGCTTCCGGAAAAGAGCATGCTGACTTTGTCCTGAAGAACTGCAGGGTCCTGAATGTGTTTTCCCGGGAAGTGACAGATGGTGATATCGCTGTGAGTGAAGGCTATATTGCCGGTGTCGGTTCATACAGGGGGAAGGAAGAGCGGGATGCGCGGGGGGCATATGTAATCCCTGGACTTATTGACGCCCATGTACATATTGAATCCTCCCTTGCCTCGCCTGAACAGTTTGCCTCCGCAGTAATCCCCCGCGGGACCGTATCGGTAATAGCAGACCCCCATGAACTGGTCAATGTCTGCGGAAACGCAGGGTTAGCATACCTTGCTGAAGCCCTCTCAAGGACACCCCTCCGCGTACATATGATGCTGCCCTCCTGTGTGCCGTCAACGCCCTATGAAACATCGGCAGTCCGGCTTGGTCTGGAGGAAACTGCATCGCTGATACGAGATGATTCAATCCTTGGGCTTGGAGAGATGATGGCCTGCCGGCAGGTGCTGGAAGGGGATGAAGAAACCCTTGAAAAAATCCTGCTTGCACATCGGGCGGGCAAACCGGTGGACGGCCATGCTCCCGGCCTGACCGGAAAGGACCTTACGGCTTATGCAGCAGCAGGAATTCTTACGGACCATGAATGTGCTTCCCCGGATGAGCTCAAGGAGCGGATAGCACGGGGCATGCATGTTCTCCTGCGGGAAGGATCAGCGGCCAGGAACCTCCATGCCCTGCTTGAAGGAGTAAATGAAGAAAATGCCCGCTGGTGCATGTTCTGTACCGATGACAGACAGCCGGGAGATATCTTCTCATCGGGCCATATTGATAATCATCTGCGTACAGCCGTATCCAGAGGCATACATCCCGTTACCGCTGTACAGATGGCGACTATCAATGCTGCCCGGTGCTATCATCTGAGGGATCAGGGGGCAATTGCCCCTGGATACCGAGCCGATTTCCTGGTAACTGAGGACCTCAGTGAATTCCGTTTCCGGGAAGTATATATCGGGGGAAGGCTGAAGGCAGAGGGTAACCGCATGCTTGAACCTGCAGTTACCGGGCCCTATGATGCAGTTTCCAGCACTGTCCATGCAGATCCGATTAAACCCGAACAGCTTGCCCTCAATATACCAAGCGGAAAAGCACGGGTAATCCGGTTCCAGCCGGGCAGTCTGATCACCGGGAATGAAATCAGGATGGTAACCTGCAGCAGTTCCGGGATGTTTGACAGCAGCGAGAATCCTGGAATGTGTAAACTGGCAGTCGTTGACCGGCACCGGCGTACGGGGAATATCGGCATCGCTCTGCTTGAGAACTACCCGATAAGCGAAGGGGCAATTGCGATGTCAGTTGCCCATGACACCCATAATATCATTGCAGCCGGTGACCGGGATGAGTATATTGTCCAGGCGGTAAACCAGGTAATCAGCGACCGGGGAGGGATCGCTTTGGTAAGCTGCGGAGCTGTTGCAGGCACGCTTCCGCTGCCTATTGCCGGGCTGATGTCCGACCAGCCCATTGAGCAGGTGCGTTCCCGGTTGGAAACTTTGATGCATATCGCAGTGCAGGAGCTGAATCTGCCTTCACATATTGATCCGATACTTTCCTTGAGTTTCCTGGCGCTTCCGGTAATCCCGGAACTGAAGCTTACTGACCAGGGGCTTTTTGATAGCAGGCTGTTTCAGTTTGTGGATGTGGAAGTCCCCTGAGAGCGGAAGATCAGCCGGCGGTTTTCTGCATACAGCACTTTCATGGGGATATCATAGAGGGTGCGCAGGTGTTCGGCGGTGAGTCCCTCCTCTGAAGGGCCGAAGAACAGCAGCCTGCCGTTTTTCAGCAGTGCGGTATGGGTAGCAATATCTGATGCAAGCATCGGGTCATGGGTAGTAAACACCAAAGTAGTTCCTCCGTCAGCTACCGAGTGCATGATCTCAAGGACCCGGGAGGTGTTTGCCGGATCTAAGTCGCTGGTCGGCTCATCAAGGAGGAGCAGGCGGGGCTGCTGGGCAACTGAACGGGCAAGTTTGACCAGCTGCAGTTCACCGCCGCTTAAGCTGGTGACTGAGCGTTCTGCAAGCTGGAGCAGTCCTACCTGCTGAAGTGCTGCCTCTGCAATACGGTAGTCCTCTTTCCCCGGTGCGCTTAAAGGAGGAATGTGCGCTGCCCTTCCGAACAGGACATAATCAAGAACCGAAAAAGAAAAAGTGATATGTTCGGCCTGGGCAGCCAGTGCCATAAGTCTGCCTGCCTCCTTCCGGGGCAGGAGAGAGGGATCTTTTCCTTTCACCAGCAGGGAGCCTTCCTCGCTGCGCTTCCATCCGAGGATGAGATCAAGGAGAGTTGTCTTTCCAGCTCCGTTCGGGCCGAGCAGTGCTGTTACTGAACCCTGTTCAATGGAGAATGAAACATCATCGAGAGCCGGTTTGGCCTTCTGCCGGTAACGGTACCTGAGATGGTCAGCGGTTATGCAGTTCATAGGGATTCTCCTGCATGTTTTCTAGTAAGGATCAGGATGAACAGCAGTGCTCCTGCTGCACTGGTGAGTATCCCCAGGGGAATTTCACCGGCATAGAGTGTTCTAGCCAGGGTGTCGGAGACAAGCAGATAGATGCTGCCGATAAGCATGGAGCCGGGCAGACAGCTGCGTACGTCAGTTGACAAGAACCTTCTGGCCAGGTGCGGCACGATCAGACCTACCCAGCCGATAAGACCGGAAATAGAGATTACAGCGGCAACAGGTGCTGTTGCGCAGAAAAGCAGCAGCAGCTTTTCCCGGTGCGGACGGGAACCCAGCGAAAAGGCCGTACGGTCCTGAAGGGACAGGATGTTCACCTTCCATCGGAAGGCAAGGAGTACTGCAAGGGGAATAATAGTAAGGGGGAATATCGACCAGAACCGTGTCCATGAGCTTTCTGCAAGACTGCCGAGCAGCCAGAAGGTAATAGCAGGAAGCTGGTTGACGGGATCTGCCAGGTATTTAAGGAGTCCTATTGCTGAAGCAAACAGTGCAGACACGGCAATCCCTGCAAGGATAAGCCGGAGGATCCACCCTCCGAAACGGAATCTGGAGGCAAGCCAGTAGGAGAAGAACAGTCCTGTGAGGGCAAATACGGTGGATGCAGCCTGCACCCAGAACAGGGAGGCAGGAAGGAACAGAATAGCGCCTGCTGCTCCGAAGGCTGCCCCCTGGGATACCCCAAGGAAACCGGGTTCAACGAGGGGATTGGAAAACATCATCTGGAATATGCACCCTGCCGCACCCAGCACGCATCCGCCGAGCACCGATAGAAGCACCCGGGGCATGCGGAGGGTGGTGATGATATCTGCAAGAAGCGGATCCCGGGCAGCTGCCGCCGGGGATGAGAACCCCCCGTGGGGGTATCTTCCAAACAGCACTGCCGCTGCCGAAGCTGCAAGCAGGATGCAGCTGAGCAGGAGCAGACGTTTCCGGTCAATGCTATTTCTTCCGTCCAGGGAGCTCCTCCTTCAGCCGGGGCAGGACTGCCTCTCTGATTGTTTCTTCAGGGATTTTATACATAAATCGATAGAAGCGCAGGACCTCGTCCTCCATATCGACATCGGAGAACTCTTCGGGATGCAGCTGCTTTGCCAGCCACTGGAGCCCGAGGAGCCACCTGATATCTGACTGTGCCCAGCTGTGAAAATCTCCGGGAAAGGCCAGGATGTTTCCTTCCCGGTATGCATTGAGCTCTCTCCAGCGCTTACTGTCAGATACTGCATCCAGGACCTCGGATGAGGGTTGGGTGTAGCTGATAAGAAAGAGCATATCGGGGTTCCACCTGGCAATCTGTTCAAAATGCACCGCCTGCCATCCTCCGGAACGATGCATATCCTTCCATACTGCCTTTCCTCCGGCAGTTTCAGTCATGTAGGTCTGTATCCAGTCGGCAGGGGGGATATGGAAGGTTTCAGTGCCCTCCCGTGCTGCATGGTAGAGCATCAGCACCCGGGGGGTATCTCCGGTGCGGGAAGAGCGTTCCCTGACGGTATCTACGTAGTCTGTCATATATGTGATTACTGACTGGGCCCGTTCCTGTTCGTCCAGGATCTCTCCCAAGAGCCGGATATCCCTCAGATACTGCTCATGGGTCTCAAGGCCAAGGGTCAGTACCGGTACGGAGAGGGACTCCAGCTGGGGACCAAGACGCTCATACATTGAATCCTTCATGATCACCAGGTCAGGACTGAGAGTAACTAACTCTTCAGCGCCTGCATCGTTCGGCAGGCGGTCTTTTTCTTCCCACCGGGGATCAAGGAGCGGGAAAAAGTCTCCCATTCCCTGGTCGGTCTCCGCAGCAGCCTGCACACGCCGGGAAGCGCTTTCAAACAGGTATACTGCATTGACAAGGAATACGTTGGCTCTTCCGGCAAGTACGATTTCCTCCGGAGGAGAGGGAAGGGTTATCTCCCTGTCCAGTCCGTCGGTAACCCTCAAGGTATGAGTATCCGGCAGTTCCTGCCGGGATGATGATGCGGCAGATACTTGGAAAAGCAGCATGCAGAAGCACACCCAGAGAAATACGGTTTTCTTCATCATGAATTTCTCCATTATATTAATAAAAATATAATGGAAAGCTTTGACTCTTGCAAGGTGTGACCATGAATTTCAGAGGCATCATCTGAACAGCTCCCTTGTTCACCGTTCATAAATCAGATATAGTTGAACTGAACAGGAGGGGATAGGTATGCTTCGTGAACAGGTTAAGCAAGTGCGCAGTGCACAGCATTCTCTTTCC
>Ga0207421_10003283_pt1 | contig 19329 bp, 26 predicted proteins | sample SodLakKL_010_SED_4_FD_187542 | JGI IMG/M metagenome (GOLD analysis project Ga0207421, IMG submission 187542) | Alkaline sediment microbial communities from Lake Tanatar, Kulunda Steppe, Russia - 8KL_010_SED (SPAdes) (version 2) | ecosystem: Environmental > Aquatic > Non-marine Saline and... | reverse complement strand
CAAGGACCTGCTAAAAGACGAAACTTATCAAAATATAAATTCATCTTTATGATATATTCATCTCTCATTAATAATGTATCGTAAATTCTAGTGGAATTTATATCTTTTTTTCTTTCAAGTAATGAAATTTTATAAATCTGTTCTTTTTTTATATTTGATATTTCTAAAAAAGTATCACGTGAAGGATGATGTACTAATTCAATTCTCATTTTTCTCAATCAGTAAACTCCCTTTCTAAAGAATCAATATTTTATAGTTTAATTTAAACATATTACTGGTTTTGTAATAAATATTATCTATTGAAACATTATTAAATTTTTTAGCTCTTAATACATATATACTTTCCTTTAATGGGTAATATTCTATAATTTTTAATATATAATCATCTTTTAATAAAAATATATTATATTCTGTTTCATATTTTTTTGATAAATATATGACATTTGTTATAATATTTCTAATCATTAAATGTTTAAAAATTATTTCTTTGGAAAATCCCATTTCATAATCTCAGCAATATGTTATTTAATTTTCCCATATATATAAAAGAACTTAAAGAAATAAAAATTGTTTTACCTTCTATATCTTCCCACAATCTATTCAGGTTTTTATTAAATTCTTTATGTAAATATTTTTTAAAATAAATAAAATATATATCATCTAATAAATAAATATTAAAAATATCAATCATTTTATTTGAAAAATCTTTTTCACGGATTACATATCTATACGTTGTTTCGGACATATTTTCTATATTAATTGAATTAGTATAATGATGATATATAAAGTTTATTTTTTTCACAGTCTCAATTCCTTTTCATTTAATTTAAACATCATCATATATTCGTTTTCTTTAGAGAATAAACAGAGATTTCCAAACATTTCGATTATTTCATTGGGAATAAAATTTCTTTGTTTTGAAAATATCATATAAAAATAATTATCATTTAATATATAGATGTTTTGATCATCAAATCCTTGTCGTATGTTAGCTGATGTTATTTTAATATAATCCGTTTTTCTTGATATGTTTATGAAAATTGAATATTCAAACTCTGTTAATAGTTCAAATTTCATATAGTTTCAACCTTTCTTCATTTATTTTAAAGATTTTAATACTATCACCAAATTTTCCATATATAGAAAATTTTTTATATAATCTTTTTAAGGGATAATCCCAACAATCATATTCTATAATAATAAAAAATAAATTATCTAATATATAAATATAAGATTTAGTACCTGTGAATACTAATTTAGTATAATTTTTTTTGATTATATTTTTCAATGTAATACTGCTATTAAATCTATCAAATTTTATTTTCATAATTTCAAAACTCTATCTGTTAATTTAAATATTTCTAAATTCTCATTAAAACTGGGATATAATGGAAATCCATTTTTATTATCCCATTTGATTTCGGATGAGTCATTTCCATCAAAATAATATATAATTTTAATAAAATAACTATCATATATTATATAAATAATAAATTCATTATATTTTTTTATACCGGTCCTTCCAGTTGATATTATTTTTATATATTCACAATTATTAAAATTATATAATCTAAGATTCATATCTGTCCATTTGAATTTCATAGTTTCAATACCTTTTCATTAATTTTATTCATTTTAAAGTTCCAATCTTCTCTATTTATATAATAATGACTACCATTAGAGTTAGATGAACACCGTCCCACAATAATTAAATAATCAAAATTAACAATTGAATCAAACGATAATATAAATTTCAAATCTATATCAAAAATATGTATTTTTTTACTTATTTTTTTGGGGTCAGAAAATTTGTTCATGTTTCTTTCTGTAATTAACATAGTATAATATATATTATCGGAATATTTAAATTGAATTAGGGATAATATAATTTTTTCAATAGTATTATTTCCCTGTATAAATTTCATAGTTTCAAATAATCATTATTCAACTTACAATTATTTATATGTAAATTTTTAACTGATTTTAACGAAACATTAAAATGATCATACTTTTTAAAGATATGACATAAGAAATATATATCACCATGAAGATATGTAATAATTAACAAACGGTCATTATATAAAATAAAAATTTTAATGGTCTCTTCTAAAGATCTGTTATTATCCCTTTTTAAATTTTTAACAGTATTAATGTTTATATATGTTTTAATATTAAATATATCAGAATAAAACCAAGATAAATATCTTGAAAAAATATTCTCAATTGTTATTACTTGGTTATAAAATAAATATATCTTAAAGGGTTTCTTCATTCATTTAACCCCCATGATTCATAATTTCAGAATTTCTCTGTTTAATTTAAACGCCTCCATATCATCTTTAGAATATAAAGATATAACATATAGTTTTTCTTCTCTAAACATTTCATAAAGTTTTTGAATAACATAAGATATATTAAAATTAGAATTGAGTGAATCTTTTTCTCCATAACGTTTAATCTTAATAAAATAAAAATCATATAAAATATAAATATGAAATTCATAAGTTTCTATTTCATTAAAAAATTCAAAATATTTTATATTCACGTATTCTTGGCCTGTTAGATTTATACTAAGCATTCTATCTGTAAATTCAAATTTCATAGTTTTAAAACTCCATTGTTTAATTTAAAAACTTCAATAGATTCACCATGAAATGGAGAAGTATCAAGAATAATACGATCATCTTCATATATAAAATGTAATTTTTGATGTATATTTTTGATAGATGAAGTGCATTTAATATAAGCGATGTGTGAATCTGTCAACATATAGATATAATAATCTACCACTTCATAATAAATATTAATATTTATTATACGTGCATGTTTTGATCTTCTGTACAATTTAATATATTCTATGTTATTTAATTCATATATTTTTAAAAAACCCGAGTCCCCATCTAATTTATATTTAAATTTCATAAGTTAAGATTCCTCATATTTAATTTAAATATTTCAACAAAATCGTAATAATCAGTTCTCAGATGTAATTCACAGTCTTTAAATTTAAGATCATATAATGAGAAAAAATGAGAGTCATAAGAGTCATATATAATTTTAATAAAATGAATATCATCTATTATATAAATAATAAATAAATTTTCACATACAGATTTAATATCACCAGGTATAATCTCAACATGAATATATTCATTATTTATGTTATACAATTTAAGTATAAATTCTGAAAACATATCTTCTGTATATTTAAATTTCATAATTTTATTATATTAGTATTGAATTTATATAATGTATGTATTCCATGGTTTATCATATAATCATTACATTTAAACAACGAACATAAATATTCAATGTTATTATAATATTCTTTATTAACTAATAGATAATTATCTAGTAAAATAAAAAATATTATTCTATCTAATCTTTCATTTACTTTTAATCTATATGCTGTTTCGAGATCTAATATGTCATTATATGTCTTAATATAAAATTTTTTTGAATAAGCCCAAACAAGATATTTTGAAAATGGATTAGGAATATCTATATATTTATTTTTTATTTCATAAATTTTTTTCATAGTTTTAATAAATTGTTGTTTAAATCATATATACTGAAAGTTATTATTACTTCATCGGATATTGTGAATTTGTTAACAAATTTAACATAATCTAAAAATATTGAACAATCAGAAGACTTTTTGAAACTAATTAAGCTAAAATAGATAATTGAAGGGTTTCCATGAAAATCTAAAATTAAAACTTTATCAAAAACATTTTTTATTTTTAATGTTGAAATTTTCTGTTCTATTTCTTTTATTGATGAATTATTCACAATTTCTTCAATATCTTCATAATATATTATTTTTTCATCAAAGAAACATACTAAATATTTCGTAAAAAATTCGGAAATTTCAAATAAACCCGAATTCATATTATATATATTTGAAAATTTAATACCGTTCATAATTTTAATATCCCATCCTTTAGTTTATATACATTAATATATGATACATCTGACAAAAGAAAAATATCATCATAATTAATTATCACTTGAAATTTAATTATTTCTTTTTTTGTTTTAAAGGATAATATTTTATCATTTTTAAGAACTGTTATATGCTTCATATCTAATTTGAAATCTATATTTTTAAAATCATTATACGAAAGGGGTGTTTTGTATATTATATCTACTAAAATAACATGATTTTTGAAAAAGTTAGGAATATGATAATAATAATGAAAGTGTATTAATTCAGTCATAATTTAAGAATCCTTTCATTTAGATTATATTTAAACAATTTATCACAATGAGGATCTAAAGCTAATTCTTCCTGTGTTCTTAATTTCCCGCCGTTAATATAATATCTAAATATATAATATAGACTAGAAAAAATGGAAATTGAATATATATCATAAAAATCATATATTAACATTTGTGTTGGACAATTGGGTGTTCTTAAACAATATTCTATATTATTCACAAAATAATTGACTGTTATTGGTTTCTTCTTACCAATAACCATTGTTATTTTTTCAGTAAACATATTTTCAATAGTAATAAAACCATCTTCATAAACAATTAAAGTTTTTCTTTTCATAATTTTAATGAATCATTTTTAAATTTATATAATAAAACTTTTTTGGAAGAACTATTGTATATACTATCATCTACCATAAACCTTTCTAAAATGAAATCCCATAATAAGAAATTAATTATTTTATCTTTTTTATACTCATCTTCAAAGTAAATAAATATCATATAATTAGAATCAAACAATAATACAGTATTTTCATATCTATCTAAATTAAATTTTTGTACTATTTTATTTCTATTCAAATTATCAATTCGGAATTCTGGAGTAATTACATTTTTCATATTTTCATAAAATATAATTTTTTCGTCACAAAAAATACATGAAATATAGTCTGAAAAAACATTTTCAATAAACATTTTAATTCCAGTTTTAACAAATTTTTTAAAGGATATTTCATTCATAAAAAAATCTCCTCGTTTTTAACAAAAAATAAAACACTTAAATATAGTATTCATTAATTAATATATATACTAAATTGAATAAAAAAAATATCCCCCTAGGATAAGGGCCTAGGGGGAAACCCTCCACATAACGGGTGAAGGATTTTATGAAGGCCACGCTCGCCAAAACGTTTCCTTCATTAATTAATATATATAGTAAAATTAAATCATATTAAAATGGTGGTCGCTGATAACCATAACATGGAAAAACTTCAATATTTGAAACTAAATTCTTTTCCTTTCTCTTCATCATTTCAATATCTTCAGGACAAATATCTCCATGAATTACACCCAATGTTTTATTCACTCTTCCATTTTTTATTCCATATTTGAAAATAAGTTTTACTGAATCTTTATAATTATATTCTTTTTTTAGTTGAATTTCTGTAGCTACACGCATGATTTTCTTTCTCCTTGTTTTTTAATTTTACAGATCGAGACCTTGAAGAAAATTTTGTAAACTTTCTACAAAAGATATTACAGATGTTATCGTTAAAATAGTAATTAATATCAATATACCTATCAACATTATTCTTACCATCATTCTAGCAAAAGTTATCAAAATAAAATGTTCCTTAATATATTTTAATTAGAAAAATATAAACCACTCAAATTCATATGCCTCCTGATTATTTTTTAATTTAGTTGGGAAAGTTGTTCTTGAAAACAATTGAACATCTTGTATATCAGGTGTTGATTCACCCTCAACATATCTATCATTAGCTAAAAATAAACCCGCTTCAGATATTTTTTGTTCACCATCACTGTTAGCTTCTGATTTACTTAATGTAGCTCTTATAACACCTATTAAAAATGAATCCGCCTTTCTATTAGTATCTGGTTCTTCATAATATGGATCATTAAAAACCACGTCTGGTAAATTTTCATAATCTTCTAATAAAATTTCAGTATCCGAAGTAAATTTTGGAAACCCCGAATCAAAATATTTATATTCTAATAATCCTCTACCGTCATCCAAATCAAATGTAATATAATTTCCAGGTTCACCTGAAACAGTTCCATGTTCTGTCAATTTAACATCTGAAGGAGATACTGGAATTGGTGTAAACGGTTGTGATTCTGTGGTTCCTCCGGTTCCTATAGCAAATAACGAAATATAATAATCCTTCCAACCCTTTCTATCTTCTTTGGAATAATCACTTAGATCATCTGGATTCTGTCCTAAATCTAACCCAAATACTCGTTGTGCTGTATAACTTCTTCCTCGTAACGTAATTAAATTAGGATATGTGATTGAATCTTGCGTAAATAATACATTTTTATTATCATCTAATACTCGAAATATTACTTCACCTTTCATATTAAGAGAATTTTTATTTTTACTTTGGGTCATTTTATGAAACCTTATTATTTTTAGAAAATGGCTGGCCTGGTAGGACTCGAACCTACACTCGTTCGGTTAACAGCCGAATGCTTCACCATTAAGCTACAGGCCAACTCTTAATTCCTATTTATTATACAATACTTGTATATATTTGTCAAATGGCTCAATTTTTTAAAAAATATCAAAAAAAGTTTTGAAGGACAAATCTAAGAGAAACATCTTTTTATTCAAAAAATTATTTTTTTTAATATTATATTGGAGGAAAAATAATATGACATTTAGATCTGCACCCGGAGTTTATACTTCCGTTAAACAATTAATAGGTGAAGTTACAGCACTTCCTAGTACTGAAGGCTTCGTTGCTATTATATCAGAGAAGGGACCAGATAATCAATTTGTTAAAATTAGCGCGGAAGATTATATTAGTATTTTTGGTGAACCCAGTTTATCATATACAAGATCAAGACAATTTGGATTCGGTCCTTATATAGCAACTTCATTCCTATCCGAATCTGATAATCTAAACGTTATCAGAATATTACCTTGGGATGATTCTGATCCTACTATGGAATCAGCTACTTATTCAAATTTAGTAATTACCTGTGAAGATGTAGCTGATGAAGACACTGAAGCTACTATCAGTACAACCAACGCTGAAGACCAAAAAAATGAAAGTAATATAGAAACATTAGTATCCACTAATGATAATACAGACGGTAGTCCTAATAATTTAGTTGTCATATATGGATTAGGTCGTGGAGAATATTATAACAATTATCAAATTAATTTAAGAAAAAGTGCCGATCAATCTATAGCTGAAGAACAAATCTATGTTTTAGATGTGTTTCAACTACAAACACATAATATGGCAGAAGAAACTTCCTCAGAAAATCTTACTATGGTAGCTTCTTTTGAAGTAAGTATGGATCCTGATGCTAGAAATGATTTTGGTGATTCAATATTTATTGAGGATGTTATAAATAATAATTTTGACGACCTTCAATGCGTAACAGATCAGGAATTTCTTAAAGATTTAGTTACTAGATATTTTGATGCATTAGAAGATTATGATACTGAATTTGAATTAGATTTTTCTACGCCTTTTTATGATTTTCTTGATAGTGATACTTTAGAAATTAATCTTGATAATGTTATGGGTGTTCCTCTTGATGAAGGTTCTAGTGGTAATTTATTTGACAGTGATGGAAAAGTTAATTCTGAGATAGCTACCAATTTATTAGTTAGAGCTTATAATGGAACATTAAGAAGTTCTAAAACTTCATCTGAAGAACATGTAGATGAAATTCTTGACAAAGAAAATTATATTATTGATGTAATTTTTGATGCTGGGTATCCTTCTGATGTTAAATTTGCCATTCAAAATACTGCCAATTCAAGAAAAGATTGTTTAGCGGTATTAGATAATGGTGATACTAGAAGTTTTACTGAATTGAAAGAAAATCGTGAAGATACACATACTTATAATAATAGATATGCTGCAATGTATGAACCATATAGTAAAATTTATGATCCTTGGACTGCAAGAGACGTATGGATTACACCTACTTTTCATTTAGCAAATATTATACCATTTACTGATAATAATTTTGATCCTTGGTATGATCCTGCTGGTTCTGAAAGAGGTGGTATTGCCGCTATTAAGGAATTAAGATATTATTTAAACCGTTCTCAAAGAGACTGGTGTAGTTTACATCAAGTTAATCCTATTGTTAGATTTGATGCTGGATATAAAGTTTTTGATAATAAAACAATGCAAAATAGATCTGGCCCGTTACAATTTATTGGTATTTTGAGAACTATGATTTTTATTAAACGTTCTCTTAAAGCGTATTGTGATGGGTTTATATTAAATGAATTAGTATCTGACGAAACAAAAGAAAGATTAAGTCAAGGAATCACTGAATTCTTACGTAGAATTGAAGAAAGAGGTGGTTTATACTCATATACAGTACAGGTTAATGCTAATGAAGCAGATAGAAGAGCCGGTAGAATTAAAGTTGATGTTGATTTGGAAATTGTCAGAGGACTTCGACAAATCCATCTTAACTTCTTCGTAAAATAAAATCCCGTTTTCAAAAATAATCGGACAAATATTTGATATTATATCATTATTTTAGGAGGTTAATATATGCCAATTAGAAACTCTTTTTCACCCTTACAAAATAACCAATTTACAAGAAGATGGGGTGGAGATGTATATACAGATGTGGAATCCTATATTACAGGATATTCACATGCCCATTTCTTAAATGTTCCTTCCGGTATTATGGATCTATATCAAGGAACTAGTGGTGGTGGTCTAAGAAATATTTTAAGTGAACTATTTTCTGGGCCTGATTCTTTAATTAGAGCGTTAGATTCAACATTTCTGTCTTGTACAATTCCCACCGGTACAATGAATAAAACAGAAATGATTGGATTGGGTGGTGTTCAATATTCTGTTCCTACTAATGCTACTTATGATACATCTATTAGTATTAGATTTTTAGAATTAAAACACGCTCCTATCTACCATGTCATTCATAATTGGTTTAAACTGATTAGAGATTATAAATACGGTGTATCCAATTTAGGTGGTAATAGATCTCCTGGGAGTTATGAAAAAGCTAATTATGCTTCTGGATTATATTATTGGAATACCGATCCGTCTGGAACCGAAATAGTTTATGCTGCTTATATGACTGGAATTTTCCCAACTAAAGATCCTGGTGATCTTTATGGTCATGATATTCAAGCAAATGATAAATTAGAAGTTGATATTGATTTTAATATGGACTTCAAATGGGAAGAGCCCTGGGTATATCAAAAATGTGCACAACTAAATAATGCTAGAAAAGATCCTGTACTTAGTAAATATAATTCATATACTGGTCAAAATTCTTAATTAGTTTTTCTCATATATCTACCTCCTTTGAGATTTTCGTTCTTTCTCGCTGGTGAGCCCGTGTTCTCTCTCCTTTCGTGGTTTCGCCCCTTTATTTAGGGGCGAAATTATTTTTTCTAATTTTATTATATATAATAATTTTTTGACTTTTTTTTAATAAAATGTTATACTCTATTTAGTGAACTATTTATCCAATCGGAGGAAATATCTTAATGGCGACAAATAGAAAAATAAAAATTAAATATCCCACTTATTCAATTACTGCCCCACAAACGGGTGAGCATTTTGAAGTAAGATCTTTAGTGACTTCAGAGGCTAGATCAATAGCTGAATCTGTTCCAAATATTACTGGAAAATATAATGAATTAAATGAAATTATTTGGAATTGTGTCACTCATAGTCCTAAGAGAATCAAAACCTTTGAAGATTTCAAAAAAAATGTAACAGTAAGAGATCGGGAAGCTTTAATTTATGGTATTTATATGATGACCTTTGAGAAAATAAAAGACTATAAATTAAAATGTATGTATTGTGGTACAGAAAATGACCAATCTATTGATTTAGAAAAAAACTTTAATATTGAAATTTATCCGTATTCAGAATCATGTAAAACTTCTTATAGTGTTAATAAGATTAAAAATAAACAAGAAGATGAATTAATGGAATATGTAATGAGAGAGGAAGGAACATATCCACAAATTGATGGTGTAGAAAATCCACCTGAAGGTATGCCTGAGAAAATTGCAAGAGATCAGCATAATGAATATTTCAAGATTTTAGATGAAAAAACAGAAGAATATATTGAAGATTATAAGAAACAACAAGATGAAAAAATTGAAGAATTAGATGATTATGATCCTTTAGAAGAAGGTGAAAATGAAGAAAAGGAACAAAAACAGAAAAATAAAAAAGGCCCAGGTAGACCTAAAAAAGAAGAAAACGTAAAACAAGAAGAAGTTCCAGAAAAATCGGAAAAACCAGAAAAAGATTATAATATCTTAACAAGAGTTGATAAATTAAATCTTCCAGTTAGTGGTTTAACAGTATATATTAGATCACCGAAAATTTCTGATGAGGAAGATTTCACTAATAATCTAGCACATCTAGAAGAAGAAACTATGACTTCTGCAATTGAAACTATTATGATTGATTCTATTGACTATGAAGATGAAGATACTGAAGAAATTGAAAAAATAACAGATAGAGTTGAAATATATGAAGTATATGAACAAATGCTTCCTATTAAAGATAAAGATACTATAGTTGAATATCAATGGGAACAATTTGGTAAATATGGCATATCTTTAAATAAAGAATGGGTATGTTCAAATTCTGAATGTAAACAAACAAATATGTTCCATCAAGATATAATGAGATTATTTTTTCGATCTATATTCGAATCAACATATTAAAGAAAGATTTAGAGAAGAAATAAAACAAAACATTTATTATTATATTGACATGTGTAATTGTAGTTGGGTTGATGTTCAATATATACCATATCCTGAATTGATTGAAAACTTAAAATGGAAACTAGATAAAGACAAAAAAGAAACACAGAAACAAAACCAGGCATTTAAGTAAATTATGAAATAATTAACCCTAGAAATTAAAAATCTAGGGTTATTTTTTTATAAATCCCGATTTCCTATTTTTTTGGACAAATATATAGTAATTATTTTAAGGTTATAATTTATGGCATATCATACTAATACACATAAATCATTTGATGATGAATTTAATCAAAAGGAATATCTTATAAAAGACATAATTCCTGAAATTGGGAGTAATGGTGATTTTAAAGAAATTTATGATATAGATGTAATAATAAATAGTATAAAAAATTTATTACACACACCTATAGGATCTTATCCACATGATCCTGAATATGGTATAGGAATAACTGAATATTTATTCACTCCAACAAATCAAGACAATATAGATGAATTAAGAAAAAACATAAAAAGAAAAATTAGACAATATGAATCTAGGGCACAAATTATAACAGATATTAAATTATTGGATAAAGAAACTTTAGAAGTTAATTTTACTATTAATTTCAATGGTAAAAGTAAAAAGAAAAAATTACAAATAGATTCAAATCATTTTCTAAAAGAATTTGAAGGAGAATAATGAATGTTTGAAAAATGGGCTAGAAAGACTAATTATAGTAAAAATTACTTTAAATTTTTCTATGATTTATATATTGATAAATATGAAGCATCATATCCTTGTGATTATTATTCCATAGATCATGCTAATTCTATATACGATGATGAATATTTACAAGCAGGAACATATGAAAAATATCATGTTGGTGAATTAAGTGGAATGAAATGGAATAAAATTTTTAGATTCCCTTTGTTAAATGTGGAAGGAATACAGCCAACAATGGATTCTAATGAACAAGGATTATCATACAAAGACAGTTTAGTATCTACTATAACTTTTCCAGAAAAATATGGATTAATACCTAACCCTGGAGATTTTGTTGATTTAAGTTTTGCGTTTAGTAAAATGGGATTAAATTCACATCCTATATATACAATAACAAATATTAATTTAGCTCATATGGGAAATAATAATAATTTATATCAGTTACCTATAAGAGTTACTAGTTTTAGACCCGATGAATTGGAAGAACAAATTCAAGATTATTATATGTTTTATGATCTAAATAAAGAAATACTTCCCTTGACTAATGTAAATCTTTTAACTAAAATTACTAGTAGATATGTTAATTTAAGTCAAGATATATTTTTGGAAAATAAATTCTATGATAATAAATTAAACATGTTTGTTGATGTAATCGAAGAAGAACTATAAAGAATAATTAAAAGGGTAAAAAATTAAATGCTGGACGAAAAAAATATTGAAATATTTTCTTCAAGAGAAAAAATTAGAAATGAATTAATTAAATTAGCAGAAGAGCGTTTAGAATTATCTAATATAGACTTTAGTAAAACATCTTATTTAAGTTATCTTATAGATATTTTATCTATAATGAATTCAAACTTAATGTTTTATAATTCCTCTGTTTATAAAGAATTCTTTCTAACTAAAGCTAATAAAAAAGAATCAATATTAAATATTGCTAATATGCTGGACTATGATCCTCCTACCGCTACAGCTTCCAGTGCATTGGTATTATTACAATTACCTGCCACTTATTCCAGATATCCTATAAGTATGACTTTAAGAGGATTATCGACTACAAACGAAAACAATAATTATTTTAAGGTATATACTAAAGATAATATTCCATTTACATTAACTAATACAATAAAAATTAACATAGATCAAGTAGATACTGATGGAAATTTATATTATGATATAAGAGAATTTATAGAAACAATAACTGAAGATGGTGAAATTAGACAAATAGGAAGAGTTTTACCTTATAGTATAGTAGAAAATAAAATTAGAATATTTTCTGAATTTAAACAGGTAGAAAAATATACTTATGATCAACGTATTCCTTTTCTTAAACCTTATGAATTTTATAATTTTGATATACCATTAAATGTTGGATTTAGATATTTAGAAAGTTTAGATTTAAATATAAAACGTTTTATAGAAATACCTGGAGAAGATGAACCAGAAGAAGAATTTGAACATTGGGAATCCTATAGTACATTAAGACATATTCCAACCGGTGTAAAAGGTTTTACATATAGAGAAACAAACAACGGTGTTAGAATTTATTTTGGAAATGGTATTATTGGAACTAAACCTGTTGAAAATTCTGATGTAGAAGTTGAATATTTTCTAACTAGTGGTTCAAATGGTAATGTTATAACAAATACTATTAAAAAATCAGATAGAGTAGAAGTTGATTCAGGAGAAGGTGAGAATTTTAGAAGAAAACCTTTAACTATAGAATGTAGTAATCCATCCCCATCAAGAGGTGGTGAAGACCCACTAGATATTGAAGAAATAAGATCAAGAACACTAGCTAATGTGTCAGCTAATAATAGAATAGTTAGTGAGAATGATCATATTAACTTAAAAAATATTAAAGAAGATCTTCCAATAGATAAACATATCCCGATATTAAAAAGAAGTGATATTAAATCTAAAGTTGATATTTATACAGATGTTATTTATAATAATAATGTTGTACCGTTAAGAAGTGAAAATTTAAATGTAGAAACAATTGATTCTAAAAATATTCCTAGTAGATCTGTATATACTATAGATGATATTGAATATTATACTATATTTGATATTTATTTAAATACTACATTAAATACTGCAAATTATTATTATACAGCAGAAAAATTAAATCTACCATTACATATTGAAACAAAAGATATCGAAGATGATATTACAAAAATATATCCAAAGAGTGCCGAGTTTATTTATAATTTTGAAGATGAAGAAACAGATGAATCATATTTTGATGTAGTATTGCATTATATTTATATGGAAGTAGCTGGAACTCCTGAAGAAGATATGTTAGATCTTGATGAATTAACAGCAGTAATGAAACCTTCATGGTCTACTTTTGATATTAGAAAACATGAATTAAATGAACATGATTTTGATCCTCTAGTTAGAAATCCAGGAAGCAGAAGAAATATATTTAATTTTAAAGGTCGAGTAAAAACCGATAATGTACCCTTTGGTGAACAAAAAATAGATTTTTATATTTATGATAAAGATCCTAGTGAGAATACTAACTATAAAATTCTAGCCCATAGTTATATATTTGTAACACTTAGAAGTAACCTAGATCGATTTATAAGTAGTGAAGTTGAAGAAATAAACCAAGAAGAATATAAAATTTACGGTGTGCCATTAATTAATAAAGATTATTTTGATTCTGTAGATAAATTAGAATTTACAGAAACCGTATTAAATAAAATAGTTAATTTTAATATTAATGATATTAAAATGATAAATGATGATGTTGGATTAAACTTTAGTAATACTAGTGGTTATTCTACAAATATGAAATATAATAAAAACACAAAATTATTTGTAGATGAATATAATCCAACATCTATACCCACTTTACCAACTGAATATCAATTAGTTGTTGAAAATTTTGTAAATCCAAATCAAGATACTGCGCCTTCATCATTTGAAAATAAAGAAAGATATATAAGTAAAATAAGTATTTTTAATATGAATATTCCCGAGTGGAATATTACTGAAGATGATGTTTGGAATAGAAATTATATTTACGAGTGGAACATGGATGAATTGAAATGGGATGAAATAGAACCATTTTACAATAAATCAGTTTGGGTTAAAGATAATATGAAAAATTATTATTGGACAAGTGATGCTTGGTTAGAAAAATATTATAAAGTAGCTTTTGATAAAATAGATAATCCCTGGGAGTATGATGATCCAAGTATAATGAGTTTTGAACATTCTTTGAATACATGGGATAAAGAAACTTTAAGAAATAATGATATATTTTATATACATAGTTTAGATGAAAAAAGAATATTTAATGGAATTAGATTAGTTAAGCCTAAGTTTAAAATTCCTGTTGAAATAGAAATTATTGTATGGATAGAAAATAATATAAACGAAGATGTTGAATCATTTACAAAAAGTATTAAAGATCATTTAGTGGAACAATATTATGAAAGTTTTGGGTATAATACAACCATCTTCATATCTAATATAATAAAAAGAGTATGTGAAATAGATGGAGTTAAAAATTGTAGAGTTAAAAAACCTTTACATGATATATTCTTTGATTTTGATTATAAAGAATTAACAGAAAAAGAATTAGTAGAACTTACCCCTGAAATGATTTATTTTACAACTAATAATATTAGAATTATTGTTGAGGAATAGGTATAAATAAATATGTTAGAATTTCCAGAAATTCCAAATACGGAAAAAAGAGATTTAGATAAATTAGAAAGATTTCTAAGTGGGGCTGTTTCATCAGAATTAAGAAGTGCTAATGATCCATGTACACTTCCTAGGTTAGTTAGATATTATAATGATATATATAGAATCACTGGAATGACTCAAAAAGATATAAAAGTCCTTCAAAATAGTATTAAATTACAATATGGTCAAGCAATAGCTAAAAAACACCAAGTAAGCGGTGATACAGTTAAACCCCCACAAATTATTTCTGATGAACATACTTTATTGTTATTTATAATTTTAAGATATGCTATTAGAAATAGAATTAGAAACCTACCACAGACTGTATTATATTTTCTTTCATTGAAATTTTATTCTAGTATTTTTCATAAGTTCTTTAGAGTATATTGTGAGGATGAAATTTGGGAACAAGCAATGGAGAGATTATCTGAAAAACATTTATTTAAAGTAAAAGGTGGAATATCTGGATATATTATTTATGTATCAGATACCGTATTAAATATATATAGTAGAAATATTTCTGATGATGATGTAAAAACTGTAGACTTTTTTAATTTTATTTATGGTTTAAGAACTAGGTTAATGCAATCATTTAAATCATTTGCTGAAATGTATTATAAAATATCGGAAGAACAAAAAACTAAAACAAAAGAAAAGGATAAAATCGATATACGAATTTTATCCCAGGAAACTGCTAGATCAATCACTACATATGGTCAAATAGATGAAGAATCTTTAATTTATGCTTCTAAAAATTCTAGTTTGAATTATAATATTGCTAAAAGAACTGTAGAATATTTTACGGATCCTAATTTTTTCGATGATATAAGATTTATAATAACTTTATTTGATAGATTATATAAAATAGAAGCGGTGTGTTCTAAAAATAAAAGAACTAAATTAATTAATAGTATAATGAGAAACGGTAAAGTTGGAAATTATAATGTTAAAAATGAAATAAAAAATTTTTTATTTAAATTAGAAAATGAACAAGAACTACGAACTATACGTGAAGATAAATTAATTTTATTTTTTGTATATTACTTAATTATGTTCGTAGCTAAAAGATATTGCTAATACGCTATACCTTGAGAATTCCATTCATCCGATCTTGGATAAATACCTTCCAATCCTTGAGATGCATTTAAAATAGCATCTAGAGTACCATCATGATTCAGTTCATTATATGATTCATTAAACCATTGTTCTGCTTCATCTGATGCTGCTAATAAACCATGTCTTTGATACACCGCCAACCTATGTCTTAGCTCCGGGGCTACACCTGGAGCTACTTGTCCTATTATATCTGATAACTGCCCTATTTCACTTTCTACATGTTGTAATAATTGTGAATCGAAAATTTCACCCACTGAACCTGATAATTGATCAGTAATTTGACCTAATTCTTCAGTAATAAAATCATTCATATTAGCTATTGGTTTTAAAGCCGGATCTACAACACTATCAATAACAGAAAAAGGTTTTCTTCCTATTTCTTCTACAGATGGAATTCCGTCAGTTGGTACTAATACCGCATTATCCCCTTCTAAGAAGTTTCTTTTTCTTTGTTCTTGTAACATTTTATCAATCTCATCACTTCTATCTCCAGGAGATCTAAAGTCCATATGTCTATCTAATATTTTAGGATGTTTGGTTTTACCTAATAAAGTATTTATATAAGATTTTAACGTGGGTTTATCTTCATGAACTTCAGCACCACCACTTTCAGATACCATTACATTATGTAATTCACCAAAAGTAATAGAAACATCTATCTCATTAGGTCTTTGAGCAAAAGTTATATCATTATTTTCCCCACCCTTCGTAACTTCTACACTAGATATAAATCCAGATTCTATATTAAAAAGACCTGGAGCTTTAACTTTACATAATAATGGAAAAGCGAAAGTTGTATCAGAATCAGCAATAGGAGTCATTAAAGCTAATATTCTTGCTAATGGTTTTACTATATGTTGAACATAACTTTCTTCAACATCAGGTCTTGGATTATATAATTTAACTGTTATAGAATACGATGGGGAATAACTCGAACCCTTCCATATTTGAGGAAAATCTACTCTACTTCCTATTAATAATTGTCCAACACCTTTTCCTATAATTTTACCAGCTGTTCCTGTTATATAATCCATAGCACCACTCATTGTTCCAGACATAGAAGATCCCTTGGGGGGAAGATTTTTTAATTGTTCTAATCGGGGGTTAACGCCCATTTGTGGACGCAAATGCCGATCCACTAACGTTGGCAAATTTCCAGAATTAGAAATAAAATCTGTAACAGAATTAAAAAAAGGGCTAACAGAATCTTGTATGGATTCTAATTGAGCAGGAGATATGTTTCCTTTTAATTTAGAAAGCATGTGATACGGTGTTTCAGCACCCATTACATATCTCATTTCCGCCATTCTAGTAGACCCAATATTAGCCATTTCTTCAAACATAGAAGGTCCATATTCAGAATTAAAAGACTCAGAAATGACAGTATTATTCTGGTAAGCAATTTTTAATGAATTTGGATCAGATGATAAACCTAGATTCTCTTTTATTTCTTGATATTTTTTAATACCCTTATCTTCAGAAACCTCAAATAAATCAAACATTGAAGAAGCATCATCTGCACCCCCAAATTCTGGATATGCTGGAACTATAGTAACCATTGGGTATGCTGATAAAACATGTTTTGTAGTTTCTTCAGCATGACCATCACCAAAATCAATATGAACTTGAGGTGGTAAACCTATAATGTCTTTAACTTTAGTTTTATTTTCAACTTCAGGATCATAATTTTTTACAACAAAATAGGCACCCCCGAAACCCCAACGTAATCTTTGTTGTCTTAATTTTAAATCTTTTTCTAAAGAACTAACTTTTGATTGTTGACGATTATTTACAGTTCCAGTCTCATTATATGCTTGCCATTTATCTTTAGTTGAAGTTTTATCGGTAGAGGTCACTAACCCCTCTGGGTATTGAAAATCTCCTATTGGATCTCTAAACATAAATTAAACATTCCCTTCTAATATTAGTCGTAACATCTCATTTGTATCTGCATCAAATCCATTCCCTCCTTGATTTCCAGCTACATTAGTATTACTACTACTCACATTATTAACATTAGATATAAATGAATTAATATTATTATTTAAAGATGATAATAATGTAGTTAATTCTTTCGTATCCTTTTTATCTCTTCCTTGATATTTACTTATAAATCTATTATTTTCTATTTTTTGATCCGTAATTTCATCAGATTCTCTCTTAGGATCTACACCACTTGAACCTGTACTAGTTGGAACTGGTTCATATTCTCTATCACCTAATACATAATCCCTGTAATACTTATCAACAGTGGGATCATCAGCTTGAGTTCTTAATAATTCTTCACTACCAGTAGCTATCATTCCAGCTATTTTTTTAGCCCTTCTATGACCTACATCTCTAGCCCATTTCGTTCTCATTAAGTATTTGGCAGCCTGAGAATAATTTCCATTTTTTATAGCATTAAATGTTCTTCCACCCTTAAAAGAACTCAAACCTCCAGGACCCATTGTATAAGCTAAATCTACTAAAGCTATTTTTCTTACGGAATTTAAATTTTGAAATCCATCAATAGATTTAGCGAATTCTTTATGTTTTAAATAATCTTCTTTTAACCATTTATTAGCTTGTTCACGAGTTACGCTAGTTCCCGGTTCAACACCATATCTACCATATCCTACAGTATATCCACCCTTACCACCTATATCAGGTTTAGCTTTAGGTATAAATCCTTCAAAATCTTTTGTCATAGCCATGGCAGATTCTAATGGAAATTTTCCACCTGTTAGTGGTCTATTAGTTAAAAATTCTCTTTCAGCTTTATTTTTATCACTTTGCGTCAATCCTGGAGAATAACCTGAAATTCCGGTTTTATTTCTACCAGTACGACTCCCACCGTCGGGTATTCCCATAGCATAAGCTAATCCCTGTTTTCCAAAATAATGCTCCATTTTCTTTAATTCAATGTCCTTCTCCATGACTTTTATATATTCTTCACGGATCTCTTTTTCTTTTTCCATTAAGTCAACTTTTTCTTTGTCTCCAAATATTCTATCTAAATATTCTGGTTCTTGATGTGTTGGTAATATTAATTCGCCAGCATGAGCAGTTACTCTTTTTGGTTCACCTAATCTTCCTGAAACAATACCTCCGGTGGCAAATTCTTCTT
>Ga0207421_10003282_pt1 | contig 19336 bp, 7 predicted proteins | sample SodLakKL_010_SED_4_FD_187542 | JGI IMG/M metagenome (GOLD analysis project Ga0207421, IMG submission 187542) | Alkaline sediment microbial communities from Lake Tanatar, Kulunda Steppe, Russia - 8KL_010_SED (SPAdes) (version 2) | ecosystem: Environmental > Aquatic > Non-marine Saline and... | reverse complement strand
GAAGCATATAATATGCTGACTAATAAACATATAGATGATTTTAATATAAATTAATGCGCTTGAGCAGTAATAACTTAAGTCAAGTGCGAAACTTTAGTTCTTACAAATGATGAAGTTATATTTACGGACAGGGAAAAAATAAAGACAATTCTTACAAATATTGTTAAAAATGCCATTAAATATACTGAGGAAGGCACTGTAAAAATTGGATGTAAAAGGAATGAAAATGAATTGCTCTTTTATGTAAAAGACAGCGGTATAGGTCTTTCAAAAGAAAAACAGGAAACAATATTCGAAAAATTCAGTCAGGCTGACGAACTAAATACAAGAAATTACTCCGGCACAGGCCTGGGGCTTTCAATATCTAAAGCATATGTTGAGATGCTGGGGGGTAGAATTTGGGTTGAATCTGTAAAAGGAAAAGGATCTGATTTTTATTTTACAATACCGGTAAATGACCTTTAATTACCCTAAATTAACTCTATTTTTTTATCTTACCATATCATTATATTTAAAATTATAGCAAATTTGCTGCATGTTTAATATGCAGGTAAGTTTATTTTTTATATAATTATTATCAAACAATAATAATTATATATATTTGTAGTTAAATAAAACCAATATTTTAACTGTAAACTTCAGGTTATGATTATAAAAAAATTAAAGGAAATACTGAATTCTGACAAGACACTAAAAATCCGGACCGAAGATGGCAATCTTATGGATTTGGAGAAAAATATGAAAGTTGAAAAAGGTGAAATCGTTGAGATTGATCCCAAAGAACAACTGTATGTTTATTTGTTCGGTAAGAAAAAAATTAACAAGGATGATCTTCGTGAACTGAATGAAACATTTAATGAAGTAAAGCAGTTCATACTTAATAACTCCAGTTACAGCACCCGGAAAAAGTATAAGGAGCTTCTTGATGTGGAAAACAAGAAGTAATCTTATAAGCCATTTCTTTCATTTTTTTTAAATCTTACAATAAAAACCTGCATTTTTTTCCATGGAGGGGGTTTTGTGAATGGTTGAGTTTGAGAGTCTAGTTAAGTTTTGTTTAAAACTTTGAAAAAAATGTTTGGTTTTGATATAATTTTAATTTTATTTTTAAGTTGTATTTATATGTAAGATAAAAAATTTAATATTATGAAAAAAGAGAAAAAGAGCAATATTAAAACACAGTCAGCATCAAACGCAGAGTGCCCGGTTATTTGCCCGGCATGCGAGGGTAAGCTTATAATAAGACATTTAAAATGTGAAAGCTGCGGCACCGATGTAAACGGGGAGTTCGAACAACCCCTTTTATCCAAGCTATCACCCGATGATCAGCGTTATATAATTGATTTTATAAAACTCAACGGCAGCTTAAAAGATATGGCAGATCATCTTAATGTTAGCTACCCCACAGTAAGGAACAAGTTTGATGAAATAATCAAAGTGCTTAAAAAGGAAGACCGTTAAGTAAATTATCCTCATATTATTTATTTGCTGCGGTCGGGGTTTTAGCCCCGACCGTTTAAAATATACTTTTTTGGTTAACAGAAGCCAAATGGCATCTCAGACTTGCAAATGAAAACTGCAGGAATCATAGGCGGCCTCGGTCCGGAAACCACATCGGACTTTTACCTTGATGTTTTGTATTCCTGCTACAGGAAAACAAAAAGTGCTAAACCGGGCATAATAATTGCAAGTGTGCCTTTGCCTTATCATATTGAGGAAGACCTTATAACAAAAAATACCGGAACGGAAAGGTATATTCCCTACCTGGTTAACGAGGCGAAAAGGCTTGAAAAAGCTGGGGCGGATTTTCTGGTAATGCCCTGCAATTCCCTTCACATATATATTGAAGATATCAGGAATGCGGTAGATATTTCTGTTTTGAGCATAATTGATGAAACTGTAGATTTTTTAAAAAAAAACAATTTAAAAAAGGTGGGGGTTTTGTCAACTACGGCAACCGTGCAGAATAAGCTTTATGAAACCTCATTTGAGCAAAAAGGGATAGATTATTTTATTCCGGAGGATTTTCAGCAGAAAAAAATTGACCGGATAATTATGAATATTCTCTCGGGGCTCCGCATGAACAGTGACAGGGAGGAACTTGAGAGGATAATCGGTGGTTTTGAGAACAAAAATGTTGATTGTGTTACTCTTGCATGTACTGACCTTCAGGTTATCAGACCGGAGCACGCGCATGTAAAAATTTACGACACCATGAATATATTAGCCCGTGCAACTGTTGATGAAATATTAAACAAGCGTTAAACCCTTTTCCATGGTGCATTAAAACTGCCCCCTGTTGCTGGCAGCAAAAGCCGGCACTCTTTTTTTGCCGGGTATTTTAAAATAAGCCTGCACTAACACTTCCTTAAGCCTGCAAAACAACTTTAATCGAAACTTATTACCAATTCGTCAACAAATCCTGCGGGTTTATAAAAAAATTTCCTTTCTCAATCAAATAAACCTATAATATTACTTTGTAATTGTTTATCGATATCAAGGTCCAGGTATGTTCGGTCCTGTAAGTTTCATGGTTTATGGGAATAGAATCATATCGCATGTAAATGTGATAATGTAAGAAAGGCTGATTTGACCGTCGACATATGCAAACAGAATTAAATTTAAAGTAATTATAATTAATCTGAGGTTTGAAAATGTCTGTCTTAAATGGTCAGATATAGTAGGCTTGGATAAAATTTGGGAAATTAAACCATGAAAATCCTCAAACATTTTGTACTGATCCTGCCCGGTCTTTTTTTATTTTTACTTTACCCCCAAAATATCGTTGCACAGGGAACAGTCCAGGCAACGGTTTCAGGTGTACCGCCGGTCCTTTCCTCACCCTATGTAAGTGATGTTGAGAGAAATTACAACCAGGGGCGCTACAGTATTAACATTCAATACAACAACACAGACCCCGATCCTGTTGCTTTTATTATTGAGGTGTCCCTTTCCCGCTTCGGTGAGGAATTGTTCCGGATGTCATCAAACCCTGTTGTCTATACACCGGGCAGTTATTATTACAGTACGTTCGATGACAACCCGGCAGTAAGTTTTCCCCGGGACCCGCTTGATCTTATCTCAGGCACATTGCAGGAGCAGGTTGTGCGCGAGGGGATAATACCTGAAGGGGATTACATTCTTGAAGTTGAAGTAAGGCCCGAAGATCCTTTTGTTATGGTTAGCTCTGTCCCCTCAGTGACTCCTTTTGAAGTAAGGTTCCCGCAGCCTCCGGTTCTTATCTCGCCGGTTGACCAGGGTAATGCTGCTCCGGTTTTTTCTGTGTTTTCATGGACACCGGTTATAGGGATGCCAAATTTCCAGTTTGAGTATGAGGTTCTGATTGTTGAAGTGTTGGAGGAACAAACCCCTCTTCAGGCAATAGAGGCCAATCGCGAGCATGCCAGAATAACCACCATGCAGCCTACATTAATATACACCAACGAATTTCTTGAGCTGGAGGAGGACAAACAATACGCCTGGCAGGTCAGGGCTAGGGAGGTTGGGGACCTTATTCCCTTAAGTGATCAGGGGAGAACTGAAATATATACCTTTACTGTTGGCGATTTTGTCGAAGATGTGGAAACCGCTTTTGAGAGAATTGAGCTGATACCCGGTTTTGCAGAATTGATAAATATTGAAGCGGATATTTCTTCCGGCCCGCATTCGGTCTCCCTTGACGGGGGAGCAACCCTCAGACTTGATTTTTCATCTGTTGGTGAGGGTTATGCGGAATTTGAGGTTTACTGCTATGATCTTGAGGTTCAGATTCAGGACCCTGAAAACCCCGCGGTAATAGCAGGACAAATTGAAGGTGATTTGCGGGGAGAGTTTCTGCCTGTTGAGGGTGCCGGAGAGATTTTATCCTTTGAAAAAATTCAGTGGAGCCTTACTGAAGGTTTGACGGTGGATGCAAAAATCATTGACCCTGCGGGCGAATTATTGGATGCAGACGGAATTTTAAATCTCTCCCCGGCAGGCCTTCAGGGAGTAATAACAGCGACCGCACCGGCCGGCGAATCGTTGTTCAGCTATGGGAAACATCCCGTAGAACTGGCCCTTAATTCTGTTACTGCTGCTTTCCCCGGAGCATATCTGACAGCCGATGCACAGGTAAAACTGTTTGCCGAGCCTACTCCCTGTAGTGTACATAATATCGTAATAACAGAAGAAGGTGGAGAGTTTTCCTTATCCTGTACGGTGGACTACAACATACCGCTTGTGCCCGGAACTGATATGGCTACACTTTATCTGGACCGGGCAAGCGGTTATATGTCTGTTGGAGGCGATACCCCCTCCCTGGAGTATTCTTTTGATATTGTAAGCTCCATAAGGATAAATGCCCTTGATGATGAACATTACGATATCCCGGTGTTCATTGGCTTGTCATCTGAAACGGGAGTTTCAACCGACATACAGGCCCCGCCCCTTACCTACCGATCGCCCGACATAAATCTGGGTGTGGCCGGCATGAGGATTGCAAGGTTTGATGATCCCTGGATAACTTATGATCCCGGGGCAAACACATGGGATTTCGGTTTTGAATTTGACGCCACTCTTAACTTTCCCTCCCTTGATGATCTCGAACTTCCCGAATTATACGGAATAGGCCTTGACAAGGAAGGTATTCATTTTCCCGCTGTCAATTTTGATGAAGAAGACCTTTATGTAATACCCCGGCTCAGTCTTGCCGGTTTTGGTGCCCGTCTGACTTCCTTTACCATACCGGCTTTTACATTTCCGTTTTTTCAGTGGGACGGATCCCTGCCCGGGGCATGGGATTTTGAGTTTGATTTTGAGCTTACTTTCCCTGAATTTCCCGGCTATATGCCTTCCTGCTTGCGCAACCTGAGCCTTACGATTGAAGAAGCAGGTTTTTCGGGAGGAGAATTTTCCGCTGTTATGCCTTCAACTACTTTTACCGGCGATGAATGTGCCATAGAGCTTGGAGCCGGTTACAGCGTCATATTAAACAGCCTTGGTGGTGAGATAACCGGAGATGTTGAAGGTGATGAACTTTCAATTGACGGCTTCCTTGAACTGGATGCCGCTATGCTGCCCGGTATTCCCTTTGACTGCGGAGAAAATTCAACCATGCAGCTTGGTGCCGGTAATTTGTTCATGAGTAGCGAAGGAATAATCTCGGGTGAAGTCTCAGGTCTTATACCTGCCTGTCCGGTCAGCATAGGACCATATGAAGCAACGATAACAGAATCGGTGCTTACCTTCCAGTCAGGATCCCCTGAGCAGTCAGCTCTGCTTAATGCGGAAGCCTACCTAGAATTTCCCCTGCAGCACGGAGGAACAGGCAGCTTCGACGGTGATATTGGCATAGATCTCATAACAGGTGAATTCACAGGCTTGTATTTTGAGATTGATGAACCTTTTGTCTGGAGAATACCGTCAAGAGATGAAGTACTTGAATTCAACATCAACAGTGCGGTTATTTCGCTCGAGGGTCTAATGGTTGACGGCAGGCAGGAATTCAGTGTTGGCGACCGCGCCATAGGTGTATCTTTCAATGAGTTGCTGCTTGACCTTAAAGATTTCAGCATAAAGGAGGGAGATATTTTGTTTGATGAGGCTTTTGCCTTTGAGGCCGGAATAGACCCGGGTGATTTTTCTCTAATCTACAATGCGGTCGCCCATGAAGATCTGTTGTCTCTTGATCCGGGTATTCTTTTCAGTCTGGCCGGCTCTGTGGTTATCGACCAGGAAGGGCTCCGTACCAGCGGTAGTGCCGATGCACAGATCGAGTTCGGTGGCATAAGAGTTGACAATCTTTCGGTGCTCTTTTCAGATGATTTTGCATTCGGACTGGATCCGTTTAAAGTTACTAAAGGCCGAATAGATGTCCTTTATGACGAGCAGCTGGTTGCGGTAATCGATGATTCGGGCTTTTCTCCTGTGATTGCTTTTTTCAGTCCCGAAGACGTCATCCCCCGTTACCTGCCCCTTCCTCACAGTGATATAGCCTACCTGGAGCTGAAGGATGAGCAGGACAATCTTCTTGTTGATATTGAGGAGGATGAAGATAATGATTTTGCAGTTGTTATAGCTACCAGGTCCGGGGAATCAGTCGATCTGGTTCTTCCAATTCTTCAGGGCGATCTGGCTGTTCCCCCCAGAGTGGGTGTGGAGTTTAGTGAGATCGGCGTATCTCTTTCAACGATGAAATTTGAAAGCGGACAATTAAGTGTTGATGTCTCAGGTATGTCGGAGTTTATGGACCTGGAGGAACGTTTCGGGTTGCCGCTTTCCCTTGAAAATATAGCCTACGGCAAGTTCGATGATTACCACGATGTTTTTGATGAAGGTTTGTTCTTTACCGGCCGGCTTATGCTTTTTGATGAGCAGTTGGACGAGAATTCCGTTGTGTCGATGTATGTACGGCAGGACGGTACAATTATAAGCTCCTTTGACCTGGACGGCCTTAGCTCGGATATTCCTCTGGTTGCTGACAGCGATATTGCCGTAATAAATATAAATGCACTTACAGGATACCTTGAGTTTCCCCTTCTTTCTCCCTACACTTTGCCCGAATATGAATTTAATATTCAAGGGGGCTTTTCTGTTCAGTATGATGACAATATTGCAAGGGCCAATATTTCTGCCGGCTATGACAGGCAGGGGTTCCGGCTGCTCGATTTTGAATATGATATTACATATGAGCCTTTCGGGATTGACCTTGACCCGTTTATATTCCAAATAGATGAGATACACAATCTTGATCTCTCTTATGACAGGGAGGCGGGGTTTGACTTCCATGCAGGTCTGGATGTTGCTTTTGGAATGAAAACAAAGGAGGACAATGAACTTGTTATCCCCCTGCAGGGGGTTGAGATACGTCCTTCAGGATTTGTTATACCGGATCAGGAGATAAACGACGGAACAGACCCCCAACTTTCTGTGCCGTCTTTGAGTTTTGCCGGTATTGAGCTTCAGGCGCTGGCCTTTCGTATGGATGGGGCTTTGGTAGATATCTACAATTTTTCAACCGGAGATCTGGCCGGGCTGATACCGCGAGTAGACTTTGCACTAACCTTCCCTGAGCTGGCATCTGCATTCCCCGGCCTGGGAGATATATCCCTTACGGTTAACAATGCAGGTTATTCCAACGGGAATTTCACCGGTTCGATTGAAACATACACCCCCCTTGAGCCTGTGCGGGTTCCGGTGGGTTCGACATATCTTGATATAACGGAATTCTCGGGTAACCTGCAGGAGATAATCCGTGAGGGTGAGCCTGTGCAGAGTATTGATGTATCTGTTGAAGGTTTTGTTGCAGGGATCGGTATTTTTGAACCGGATGAGGCCGACGAGCCTTGTGATCCGGCCGGGTTTTCGCTTTCCATTGCAGAAGGCAGGGGATTTGCCGGAACAATATTGAATTTTGCCCCCTGCGGAAGTATTCCTGTTGGCGGACTTTCACTGACATTCGGCGATGATTCCAGCCTTGAGCTCTCATTTGAAGAGGGGGCCCAGGAAGCTGTGCTTGCAGGCTCGGCAGAACTTTTAATACCACGTGCCGAAGATGAATCTGAAAGCGTTACTGCCGGCGGCAGCCTTGAAATGGACTTGATGAGCGGAAGGCTCATCGATGGTTCCATAGAGATCAACAACGCTTTCAATTGGAACTTCCCGGCAGATGACGAAGACCCCTTTCTTACCTTTACGGTCAATTCCGCACTTCTTGACAGCGATGGCCTGACTCTCATGGCTCAGGGAGAAATGGAGGTAACCGAGCAGGTGAGGGTGGATGTGCTTTTTGATAATCTTGTTGTGGGACTGGAAGATTTTAGAATTAAAGAGGGGCAGGCAACAATTTCCACCGGCTATACCCAGGGAGGAGAAATGGTAAGCGACGGTTTCGCCTTTGAGCTGCTTTTTCTTCCCGTACAATGGAGAATGGTGCCTTCATCACAGCAGGTCCCGGCTGACACTAATGCCGTAAGGCTTAATCTTGACGGGATAGGGCTGAAACTGGACAAGGATGGTCTTTCTTTTACCGGAGAAAGTACGGCAGACCTGCAACTGGCTGAAAAATTGACTGAAGAGGATGATCCCGTTGAACCTGAGGAACCTGATGAGCCGGGAGAAGATGTTGAGATCGAGTTTGCCGGTCTGAGGCTTGCATTTGTAAGAGATTTCAGATTTGACTACAAAACATATCAGGTAACCAGCGGAGCGGCTGAGCTTTACCGTGAGGAAGAGGATCAGGAAGAGGAGCTTATTGCATGGTATGATGAAAACGGGCTCGGTTTAGGAAACATTCTGGGAATGATGCCTATACCCGATACCCTGGGCCTGCCGAACAATGATGTTGCTTACATTCTCCTGAGGGAAACCGATCCTGAAAGTGAGGATTACGGTGATGTTCTGGTAGAGGTTGATTCAGGCGAGGATGGTAGGACACTGAGCACCAGAGAGGGAAAGTCGGTAAAGCTTGTTTTGGAATCTCTCGGCAGCGAGAATAATGCCCCCCCCGCCTTCCTGACCGATTTTGCAATTACCGTGAACAGTGCCTACGAGATTGTTGAGGGAAGCATAAATGTGAACCTTGAGGAAAATCCCTTTAAAGTGCCTGATTTGCCGGTCTCACTCACCAGTCTGACCTACGGGCGAGGGGATGACGGGGTTGCTGCACTAACGGCAGGTGCCCGACTTGAACTGCCTGAATCCCTTAATGAGATGGAAATCATTATGGATGAGCTGCGGTTCAGTACGGAAGGTTTTGAGCAGGCAACATTCTCGGTGGGGGATAAGAGTGGCGAAGCACCCTTTTACTCTCATTCTTTCGATGATGATGACCTTTTTGTTATAAACGTGTTTTATGCCTCAGCCTCTTTTGGAGAGCAAACGGGATTTGGAATTAATGGAACGATACAAAGCAGCTTTTTCAGGGATGAGCTGACAGAAGAACTCTTTTCCCTGCCCTTTGAATCAGTATATGATATTGCGGATGCACTTGATAGACAGTGGCATTTTGATTTCAATTTAGATGAACTGCAGAATGACAGCATTGCGATCTCCCATGCAAGGCTCTGGCTTACCCAGATAGGAGCGGTTGCTTCGGGGGATGAGTTTGCGGTAGTGATGTCGGGTACGGTTTCTGTTCCTGAACTGCTGGGTGATGGTTTTTCCGTTACCTTAAATGACCTTTCAGTCGGAACTGGAGGTATTTCTGTAGGCGGAACAGAGGTTCATGCCCAGCCGCAGCAGTTTTCGCTTTTTGGGGGAAGGGTGACTGCCCAGGTTGACAGGATGGAGCCTGAATACATTCAGCAGGAGAGGGTGCTGAGAATAGGTCTTGACGGGGAGCTGTCTGTATTGGAGAGAACAGCCGATTTTTCCGGCATGAGAATTGGCACCGACAAGTCATTTTCTATTGACGGTGGACTGGATGTTGATATTCTGACTGAAAATATCGATATAATTGATGATCATCTTGCACTGACAGGGCTCATTTTTGGCATATCCGACCAGAACCGGCTGCGGCTCAAAGTTGACGGGGAAGCTACCCTGCCTGAGCCTTTTTCCTCTTCTTCGCCCTTTTCTCTTTCAATTGAGCAGACTGGAAGGACAACTGCTGAGGTCACCGATATTACAGGCCCCACATTTCTGTTTGAGGATGGTGAACCTGATCCTGATACCGGGGGCGAGATGCCAGGGGTAGATTTTGGCGGGATTGCCAGTTTTATCCTCACGGGGGTGGATCTTGACCTTGACTTCGATGATGTTACAAATACCACATTTTATGCTTCGGCCGATCTGCAGGTACATTGTGATGAAGCCGGGGAAGGAGCTGCGCCAAAAATGATAAGGTTTGGCGAGGCTGCCGATATAAGACAGAAGTATGGACTCAGATACAACTATGATGATGGTCTGAGCTGGAATATAACAAGCACTCCCCAGGCCGGGAACAAATTGTTTACTTTCAGTGCCGGTTTTTTCTCAATTGATGTGGAGTCGGTCATATCGCCCGGTGAAACGGATTTTGTAGTAGAGCTGGGTGGACAGGCAAGGCTGAATGTGCCAGGACTGTCAGGAAGGGCTGACTTTGAGGGGTTTAAGATAGACCCGGAAGGAATAAGTGAGGTCGGGCGTTTCAGTCGTGAGGGAGGTTTTGATGCAACACTTATGAATGTTGTCTCGCTTTCACTTGGAAATTTTGAATACGATAAATTTGAAGCAACCGACCCATACACTCTTACAATAGTTGAGGATGCCGAGGATCCCGATCCCGATAATCCGGCAACCAGGTCTGTTGATGTGCTTGAATACCTTTTGATAGAAGACGCCGGGATCACTCTTCAAGGTGATGAAAATGGCAACGGCAGCCAGGATGAAGGATTGAACGGAAGTGGACATGATGCCTACGGAGGCCATGTAAAAAGGATTTTGTTTTACCGCACGGCTGAAGGCATGTCTCTACAGATTGACAGTGCCGGTATAGAACTTCCCGCTGCCAGCATTAATGTTAATATGACCTACATATCCAACGGGGGCTACAGCCTGAGTGTGGCAGGCACCGGAAAATTCGGCTTTGAAGATGAGGGTGTGGATATAGGTGTTGCCGGGAAGATAGCCACCCTTAATGATCAGCTAAGCTTCGGGCTTTTTGTCAGGGCAGATATCAGCACAGGTATCCCTGTTATTCCCGGGATAGTTACCCTCAGGGGGGCAGGCGGGGGGTTTTATTACCGGCCATCTTCTGATGATTTCGATGATGTGCGCACTGCTGCAGAACTAACCTATTTGGAGGAGCCTGAGTTTCAGCCTGGGACACGGTGGGCTGTTTTTCTTTATGCGGGACTGGGGCTGGTCGGTGAAGCTGAGTACGTGGTTGACGGGCGATTTTTCTTTGAGATCACTGATAATTCGGCCTACCTTCATGCTAACGGCGATATAATGGGCCAGGGAGACAACCTCAAGGCCGATATGTTCCTTGGGGTGACCTATGGCGGTGATATGCCGAGTGTTCAGGGATTGTTTGCCGTCGCCGTGGATTATCAGCCCGCGCTTCATGGTGGTGGAGAAATAGGATTTTTTGCCATGCCCGGTTCCGGCAGTCCCGGTGTTATATGGGCGGTTTACGGGGAAACCAGCATTGACTTTTTCATTATTGAGACATCTTCTGATTTTATTGTTTGTAACGACGGACTTCTTGCAAATCTTGGAATTGATGCAGAGTATGACAGCAGGGTATTTTCCCTCAGCGGTTCACTGGATGCCTCTGTGTGGTACTATAAGCCAACCGCCGATCTCGGGGCTTACGGTAAGATAAGTGCCATGGTATCGATAGGCGGGGCCAGTGTTGAGGGCAGCCTTTTCGGAGCTCTTGTAAGCAGTGGCGGAGAAAGGTTGCTTTATGCACAGGGGGAGGTTAATGTTGATCTTCTTATATGGGATGGCAGTGCTTCTGCATGGGCTTCATACAGCTCTGAAGGCTGGAAGGGTGGCAGAGGCTCAAGCCCGGAGTTTGAACAGATGATCGAGGATTCCCGCAACCAGGCGGAAAATTTGAGAGACGCTGCAGAGGAGGCAGCAGCCAATGTGACAGCAGCTATGGAAGCCCTCAGTGATGCCGAATATCAGCAAGAGCTTATGAGGGGACTGGACGAAATGATAAGTGATTACCAGAGTGTTGAAAATGCCAGAAATGATATGAATGATAATATCGATTATGTCAGGAGCCTGGAAGGAGACATAACAGAACGCCTGATGAGCACTCTTGAACATACAATTGATATTCGCGACTATACGGCTGACCTTGCAAGAGAGCTTGAAAATCCACTTGAGCTAAACAGGGGATCCGTTGCAGGCGAAGGAGATGAGCTAACGGTTGCAGAAAATCCCTCATTTTCAGTTAACGAGTCTGTTGTGGGTCAAAATGAGTCGGAGCTTGAAGAATATATGGAAAATCTTGAATTGCGCCTTCAGGATTATGAGCAGGCAATTGCCCGGGCAATGATTGAGCTGAGGCAACTTGAGTTGATGATACATGGCGACAGTGAAATGTTTAATATATTATTGTCTGCCTCTGCAAATGTAATTGGCTCACATTTCAATGACAGGATAGAATCCTTTTCAATTGATCAGCAACTGTTTGATCCGGCTCCTGCAGGCATGGGAGGGGGCTTCAATTCTCCCGGCGGTCCCGCCGGGCCTATGATTATGGAGCCGGCAGGACAGGTTTCTGGTTTGCAGGGGACTTCACAACTTTTAATGCCATCGACGCGCAATTTCAATTACCTTGCAGGACAGTATACTGGTGCGGTTGAATCGGTAAAGCGGTTCTATTCACGTTATATCTCATATGTACACCTCTGGCATGGTGTCTTTACCCACGAGTCCGATGAAGATCATGCCATAGCTGCTATGATGCTTTTGGAGGAAACCCAGGAAAGATATGATCAAATTTATCCTCCACTTTCAGAAATGCATGGCGCATTTACCACATCCCTTGATAAGCTCTATACTATAAAGGCTGAAATTACAGCCACACTATACGGGATGATTGATGAGTATTTCATATTGCGCAGGGAGATGCCTGTAAATGATAATGAGATCTCATATGAGGACGCATCTGCCGGGCTGGATGCCCTGAGAAACCAACTGGCAGTTATGCTTGAACCGCCGGTTATATCAAGCTTTATTATAAATGTAGCGGACCCGACATCTCTTTACACACGCAACTGGGTTGATATAATCTGGCAGGCAGAGCATCCTCACATGATGGCAGAGACAAGCTATCTGATACAATCGACCGACAGGGGTGCAAGGCAGGAAGATTATACATCAGCCGGCCTAAAGGAGTCGTTGAGGCATTATACCTGGAAGCGGACTACTTCATCAGACTCTCCGGTAGGACGCAGGGATGGCAGTCATTTACGAAATACCTACAATATAGGTATCCGTGCAAGGGGCAGTGGTGGCAATACCACAATCCGCTCCAGCACAGTGAGCATGAAGATAGATTCGGGAGGCGAAAGCTCGCCGGATGGCGAGCAGCTTCATCAGGATGTGCCCCCGCCGTCCACACCTGTAGTAGACCTGCCATACAGGTCAACTCAATCGGCCACTGAAACGGCTTATCAACCGGGATCGGCAGGATCACCAGGTACATTCAGCTCACCGGAAATTGAACGGCGTTATTTTACCAGTGACCCCAACAGGATCACACTTACCATAACTGCTCATGATTCGCAGTCGGATATAAGGGAGTTTGAGTATGCCCTTGGCTCATATAGTGGCGGGAGTGATCTGGTGGAATGGACAAAAGCGGTTGGTGTACTGGAAAATACCGGATCTGGAGGTCCGGGTGTAACCCGCAGTATTGAAACTACAATAAGGGGCCTTGACCTGGAGCATGAAGGGAGGTATTTTATCAGTGTGCGTGCAACAAACAGTGCAGGTGAATCATCGGAACTGACTATGACTGAGCCGCTGGTTTACGATTCCGAGCCACCTTCAGCACCGGAGGCCGTGACCACTTATCTGACCGGTATTCAGGCCCCGGCAACAGCTTTCAGTACACCCCGGGAATACCCAGTTGTTACAGAATCCCCTTCATTCGGAGATGAGAAAGTGAATTTTCCCCGCCAGTATGCTGGAGATCCGTCTTTGACAAGAGAATGGAATATTGCACACGACAGGGTGTCTGGAATATGGAGATATGAATATATTCTTGCTCCGATTGAGAATGCATCCGAAGCTTTTGCATCCGGTGGAATCGAATATACAACTGAGCCTCGTGTTACAATTACAGGTGATCCGCTTACATATACCGATTCGCTTTACCTGCATGTTCGTTCAAGAAATAATGCAGGCAATGTGAGTGCATCCTCATTGACCTATGGTCCTTTGTTGCCGAAAGATCCAACCGCACCTACACCTCCCGTTGTAAACGTGATGGTGGGTGGAAACGGGGTTAACCTTTATATTCCGAAATTGTCGGGCGACTATGAATCGCAGGTGAAAGGATACCAGTATTCAATAGGTACTTCACCTGGCGCAACTGATATCAGGGGTTGGGGAAGTGAGATTGATATAGATCATTCCTGGGATATTGAGTATCAGAGTGGTGATGTATCCCCCGATCCGCAGCAGGTTCCCAGGCATGTTATTCCCGCGGGCGATTTTGCTGTCGGTCTTTCCGGCCGGGCTCAGTATTATGTGAATGTAAGGGCTGTAAACGGGCAAAATATGTATTCACCTGTGGTGGCAAGCGGACCGTTCAGGTATGATACAAGGCCGGAAGAACCCAGAATAACTCATGATTTCAACAGCAAAACAGGTGAGCTGTCGATTGGCATCGGAAATATTTTTGACAGCGGGTTACCTGTATCATCAGTAAGATACAGGGTAACCGATGTTGAAACAGGTAAGGTTATAGAGGACTGGACGACGGTGAAGAATTTTACCGGCGGCAAGTTTGACAGGGCAAGGAGTGTGTCAACAACTGCTTCAATAGGCACAGATGCCGGAGGGGCCGGATTCAAAGTGGATGTCAGGGTAACCAACAGTGCGTGGAAAAGTGCTACCTCAACTGTGCAAAGCACAGGAAATGCCGGGCTGATATCTCCTATGACCGGCGTTGTGGGAACCGGAACACTACGTTTCCCTTAAAAAATTGTGAGCGGAGAGATAATTTAAAAAGAAATGGACGGCTAAACACTTTGTCATCATAAAGAATAATTTAAAGAGAATTTCCTCAATGAAGAATTTTATTTTGCTTACGGTATTTATGGTGTTTTCCGGCACTGCTCTTTTGAGTGCGGATGAGGTTCGCACAAGGATAGTTACCCATCCCGATAAGGTGTATATATACCACACCAAAAGACTTTCTGCCGGACACGGTTTTAAGGTTTATCGCAGTGACAGCGAAGGCGGTGAATTCAAGCTTCTTACAGAAACACCCGTTACGCGAGCCCGCAGCGGAGGAGAGCTTCAGTCAAGGCTTGGGGAAAGCTATAGAAGGGTAAAGGATTTTTTTGAAGCCGAAACGGCCGGGGAATTATGGTTGCTGCTTCAGTCGAGATTTCTGGAAAGTATTGTCGGGGTCTCCCTTTTCCCCGAACTGGCTGAAAGTATGGGCATGCTGTATGTCGACAAAACCGCACCGGTAGGAAGTGAGGTTACCTACCGTATAGAGTTTGTCGATATGTTTGGCAATGTTTATGATGATCCCCTGACACGTCAAATAAGGCTCGAACCCCGCAGGCCTGATGCCCCAACCGGTTTGCGGGCTGAAAATGACGGTCCCGAGGTGGCTTTGCACTGGAGCTTCCCCGGTGTGCCTAAGGATAAGGATGATAAGGTAATAAGGTTTTTGATCTACAGGATAAATCAGGATACAGGAGAGCCGGAACTGGTTAATGAGGATGTGGTTATAAGGAATAATGCCTATGATAACCATACCTTCAGGTTCAAATCCCCGGTAGTGAATGTTATCGAAAGGTATTTTGTTACTGCAGCCGATATAACAGGTCAGCAAAGTGAGCCAAGCGGGATACTCAGTTATGAGATAGTTGATGTAACTGTTCCTGAGATTGTTCAGGACGTGACTGCAGGGGTTAATCCGGATAACCTTGCCGAAATTGAATGGGCTGTTGCTGATGATCCTGTTGTGGAAGGATATCATGTTTACCGAACTGCAGATCTTGCTCTCGGATTTGAGCGGTTAACGGAGGCACCGCTTCCGGCAGATCAGTCATTCTACATTGATGATAAAGTAGATGATGGCAGAATGTATTTTTACCACGTTACCTCTGTTAACAGCGCCGGGGATGAGAGTAAGAGAGGTGCGATGGTAATGGTTGAGATAAGGGATCTTACACCGCCTCCGCCGCCTCAAAATTTTACCGCTGAGTTCCATATTGAGTCTGCCGCAGTTGATCTTAACTGGGATATTGAAGAGATCACTTCCGATTTTAAAAGCTTTATTATACTGCGAAGGCGTGAGGACGGCCGTGAGCCGGGTGCATTCAACAGGGTGAATGTAGGCGACTTAAAAGAGCTCTCTTTCAAAGATACCGGTGAGGGTGGCAAAGGTTTTCATGAAGGGGGTATATACAGGTATGTTGTTTATTCATCAGATCATGCCGAAAATTACAGCGACACGGTTTCCATGTTCGTAGAAATTCCTCTTTTTACTCCCCCTGATCCTCCCTCTGGTCTTCTTGCAATAAATGAGAAAGGATTCCGGATTAATCTGAACTGGGGTGCTTCACCCTCTGTAAGTGTGGATGAGTATATCATACACCGGGGTGATCCGGATGATATGACCCTCAGGGAACTGACAAGGGTTTCTTCATCGGAGAGGTTCTACCGTGACGAAACGGTTGAGACGGGTAATGAATATATCTATGCAGTTACTGCGGTTGACAGGGCAGGTAATGAGAGCGCGTTTTCCAATATCGATACTCTGTTTTTCCGCAGCACTACTCCTCCCCGGTCGGTTCGCAACGTTCAGGCCATCGAAAGGGATGGAGGTGTTTTCCTGATGTGGGAGTCTGTCCCCGGCAAAAATCTTGCAGGGTACAGGGTATACCGGGCAGGTATACCCACCGGTATATACGAGCCGGTTCATGAGGGTTTGATAACTGATACCGAATATTTTGACAGGGGGGGTAATTCGGGAAAATGGTACCGTGTTCGCGCTGTTGATAATTCGGGAAATGAAAGCCGTGCCGGAGAAATGGTAAAACCGCTTGTTTCAGGTGGCAAATAATTTAAAATGAACAAGATGAGTATTTTAACACACCAGGGCAGATATAACTCTTTAATAACCAGAAGAGTCTTTGCGGTCATTATTCTGTTGATCACACCCTTTTGCCTTAAATCACAGGTGACCGACCCCTTGCCTGAAACAGACATCACTCCGGTAACTTTCGGAGGAAGCATAGGGCTTATAAGTGAAGCCTATACCGTCAGGGGAATAGATGCCCGAAGGCCCCCGGGTATGGGACGTGTTACGGTTAACACAAATTTTTCCCTTTTTGGAATGAGTTCGGGCTTCAACATGATCTATTCCACTGATGACAATGCACTGAGGCAATCAATGAACAGGGTAAATTTTCAGGGAACTTGGAGATGGCTGACCCTTTCGGCCGGAGATGTGGCTCCCCGGTTTTCCAAATACAGTCTTGGTGGTGTTACCGTAAGGGGAGGGCTTATTGATATTAATCCCGGCTTATTGTCAGTTTCTGCAACGGCAGGAAGGACAAAAAGAGCAGTTGAGTTTTCCGATATGCCGGGCTTCCGTGAACCCTCTTTTGAGCAATGGCTTTACGGGGCACGACTGGGATTCGGAAGGCGCGGAAGAACTCAGTTTGCTCTTTCCGGTTTGTATGTACACGATGTGGAAGAATCCATTGAAAACTGGGGAAGTCTCACCCCTGCCGAGAACCTTAGTATCACTCCCGAGTTTAATCTTTCACTTTTTGACGGTGCTTTCTTTCTTGAAAGCAATTTAACGGTATCTCTTTTTTCCAGGGATGTAACCTGTGATGATCTGGATGTGAGAGATATCCCCGGTTCGCAATATCTGACAGCGATCTTTACACCCCGCTCCAGTTCACGTGTTGACTATGCAGGTGAGGTTTCGGCTAATGTTAATGCCGGACCGGTAAGGATATCGGGCGGATACGAGAGAATTCAGCCGGGTTTTATGTCTCTCGGATTGGGGCGGATACGAAGTGATCAGGAAATGATCCGGGTTCGCCCCCAGCTCAGGCTAATAAACGGAAGAGTCAGCCTTGGGGGAAATTATACAAGTGGCCGCAACAACCTTCTTGAAACAAGAATATCCACAACCCTGAGACAACAAATAGGAGCCAATGCCAATTTAAGGCTCACCCCGGCTTTGAACCTTACTTTTTCCTATATGCAGATGGAAAATGAGAACAAACCCACTGATATGAATGTGCCGGGAGCTTTTGAAATGCACCAGAAACAACTTTCAAGAAATTTTATGATTACCCCCACCCTGGTCATCCGTTCCGGCAATATCGCCCATTCTCTTTCATTTAACGGTTCATATCAGCTGCTTGACGATAAGAGCCGTGCCGTTGATGAGGGTATACGTGAAGGAGTTGATTTTACAAATTTAAGCACCGGTATATCATATGGCACTTCCCTGCCAATGGGGGTGTCGTTAAATTTTTCCGGAAATTTGCTGTTAAATGAAATGGGTACTACCACCAATACGGGATATTCGTTTAATGCATCTGCAGGCTACGGTTTTCTTGAAAGAAGACTTACAACCAACATAACACTGGGATGGTCACAGAATGGAATTGAGTATGTGCAAAGAATAGATCATGAGGATCCTGTTACAAGGGCTGAGTATATAAAAGGAATAACCCGGCAAAGCGCCAAAAGGAAAGATCTGATTGAGGGGGAATATATTGTCAGCCAGTGGTCGCGGCAGCTTATGATGAACCTTTCGGCTTCATACCGGCTGCCTAACGGCAATCCTCTTCGTTTCTCCGTGAGGGGGTTGATAAACAGTCCTTCCGATGAGGAGTTCGGACAGGCTTACGATGAGGTTCATGCATCACTTCGTTACAGTCACAGGTTTTGATACAGAACTCTGTGAAAATATTTTTTGAGAATAGCTTTATTAAATAATTTAATTAACTAACCAAAGTTTATTGAGATGATACTTAAAAAGAAACATTTTTTGATTTGTTTTTTTGGATTAACAGGTCTGCTGTTGTTTTTTGCCCCGGGTTGTGACAAAGAGGATCCCGCCGAAATGGCCACCCTGGGATCTGTTACAATTACGGATATTACCCCCAACACTGCAGTTATAAGTGGCAGTATAGTTCATGACGGAGGTGTTGCGGTAAGTGAAAAAGGTGTTGTCTGGGGCACTTCAGAGAACCCAACTGTCGAAAGCAATGATGGCAAAACCAGTGTAGGCAGCGGTGACGGAGATTATACAGTTAACCTTACTGGTCTTTCGCCGGCTACAAAGTATTATGTACGCGGTTATGCCACCAACAGTGAAGGCACCTCATACAGCAGTCAGGTTAGTTTCACAACCGAAGGTTTGGTGGGAGAAGTTGCCACTGCCGGGGTTACCGATATTACTCATGAATCTGCTGTTTCGGGTGGGGAGGTTACCGATGACGGTGGACTGGAAGTTGCCGCCCGCGGTGTTGTCTGGAGCACTTCAGAGGATCCTGATATTGACGATAATGAGGGGATAACTGAGGATGGTGACGGGTTGGGTGAATTTACAAGTGAGCTGGAGGGTTTGTCGGCCGGCACCACTTATTATGTCCGGGCTTATGCAACAAACAGTGAGGGCACCGCCTACGGCAGC
>Ga0207421_10003281_pt1 | contig 19338 bp, 25 predicted proteins | sample SodLakKL_010_SED_4_FD_187542 | JGI IMG/M metagenome (GOLD analysis project Ga0207421, IMG submission 187542) | Alkaline sediment microbial communities from Lake Tanatar, Kulunda Steppe, Russia - 8KL_010_SED (SPAdes) (version 2) | ecosystem: Environmental > Aquatic > Non-marine Saline and... | reverse complement strand
CCACCGCGAATCAACGAGGACTGACCGCCATGCACGTAATCGTGATCGGGGCCGGCGTCACGGGCACCACCACCGCCTGGTCTCTGCATGACGCCGGCCTGTCGGTGACGCTGCTGGACGCCGCCGATCTGCCCGCCCGGGGTGCGAGCGCCGCCAACGGCGGCATGCTGCATGCGAGCCATGCCGAACCCTGGAACGCCCCCGGCGTCGGCTGGGATCTGCTGCGCTACATCGGCCGCACCGATTCCCCGTTGCTGCTGCGTCCGCGCGCGCTGCCCGGCATCGTGCCGTGGGGCCTCGAGTTCCTGTGGAACAGCCGGCGCGAGCGCTTCGAGCGCAACACGCTGGTCAACGCGCGCCTCGCCGAATACTCGCTGCGCGAACTGCGGGCGCTGCAACAAAGACTGCAGCTCGACTTCGACTTTGCCGAGTCGGGCATCCTGAAAATCTTCCAGGATCCGCAGAGCCTGGAGAACAACCGCCACGCCAGCCGCGCGATGGCGGACGTCGGCGTGCGTTTCGAGGAATGGGACGGAGCCCGGGTCGCCGCCGAGGAACCCGCACTCGAACCGATCGCGCACCGTCTGTGCGGGGCATTGTTCTTTCCGGACGACGCGATCGGCAACGCGGCGCGGTTCACCCGCGAACTGGCCGCAGCCGCCGAACGCGACGGCCTGCGGTGGCTGCCGAATACCACGGTCACCGGCTGGAGGCTGTTCCGGGGCCGGATCAACGGGGTCGAGACCTCCCGCGGGCCGATGGCGGCCGACGCGGTCGTCCTCGCCAGCGGCTTCGCCGCGCCCGGGCTGCTGCGGCGGCTGGGGATCCGGCTCCCGGTGGCGCCGGTCAAGGGCTACTCGCTGACCCTGGCGCTCGACGACGCATCGCGGCCGCGACTGCCGATTATCGACGATGCCAACAAGGTGGTGCTGACCCCGCTCGGCAACCGGCTCCGGCTGGCCGGGACGGCCGAGTTCACCGGCGCGGATCTGCGCATGAACGCCTCCCGGGCCGAGAACGTGCTCGCGCAGTGCCGCCGCACCCTGACGGGACTCCCGGAACACGTCGACCCCGACACCATGGAGCCCTGGACCGGTCTGCGACCGATGAGCGCGCGCGGCACCCCGATCCTCGGCCCGACGCCGGTGCCCGGGCTGTATCTCAACACCGGCGCCGGCCACCTCGGCTGGACCTTCGCCTGCGGGTCCGCCGGCCTGGTACGCGACCGTCTTCTCGACCGCGAGCCCGCGCTGCCGCTGGAGCCGTTTCTGCTCTGAGGGCGGGGCGGCCCTCATCGTCGGTCCTCACCCCCGGCCCCGTTACTCCGGACATCCTGCCCTCCGCCCTTCGGGCCCGCCTGCGGCGGTTCGAAATCCGCTCCGGCGCCCGGCCCTCACCCCCGGCCCCTCTCCCGCAAGCGGGAGAGGGGAGAAGGCTCCCTCCCCCGCTTGCGGGGGAGGGCTGGGGAGGGGGCCGTCGCCCGATGCAAGCACAACACCAACCACTGCGCTCAGACAGGGACAGATTTCAAATCTGTCCCCGTCCGAGCGCCGCGAAGCCGGTCAAGACTGCGTAAACACCATCCGAAGGCGCGCGCCACCAAGCCCCGGCGCCTGCTCGATGTGCAGTTCGCCACCGTGGTCGCGCACCAGCGTGTGCACGATGTGCAGCCCGAGGCCCTGACCGCCCGGGCGCGTGTCGCGGCGCGTGCCCCGCTGCAGCACCGCCTCCCGGTCGGCCGCGTCGATGCCCGGCCCGTCGTCGTCCACGGTCAGTTCGAGATACCCGCCCGAACAGGCCAGGCCGACCCGCACCTGGCTGGCGGCGTGCCGGATCGCGTTGTCGAGCAGGTTGCCGAGCAGCTCGAACAATGCCCCGGTCTCGATGCGCAGGGTGCACTCGGGCTGCAGCGACATCGCCAATCCGATCCCGTGCTGATCCGCGACCCGGCGTAACGCGGAGCCGGTCCGCTCGATCACGGGTGCCACCGGCACCGGCGGCTGAAACGGCGACGGGCCGAGGCGCTGCGCCTGATTCAGTTCGTGCTGGATCATCCCCTGCATGCGCTCGACCTGCAGCAGCAACTCGCGGCGTTCGGACGGTTCGCCCTCGATCCCGAGGCGCAGCGCCGACAGGGGGGTCTTGAGGCTGTGCGCGAGGTCCGCCAGCGCGTGCTGCTGCCGCTCCAGGCGGGCCCGCTCGAATTCCAGCAGCGCGTTGATGCTGTCGGTCAGGGTCTGGATTTCGCGCGGGTACGGGCCCCCGAGCCGCCGGTGCTCGCCCTGACGCAGCGCGTCCAGATCGGCCCGCACGCGCCGCAGCGGGCGCAGTCCCCACAGACCCAGGGCCAGTGCCTGCCCCGAGATCAGCAGGACCGTGAGCAGGCCCAGCGCGCCCCAGAGGGTGCGCCGATAGCGTTCCATCTGGGCCTCGTAGGCGTCGCGCTCCTCGAGCACCTGGAAGGTCAGCGGCACGAGCTGCCCGGGAAGCTCCCACTGCACGGTCATCCGGCGCTGGAAGAAGCCCTCGTTGCGCCAGTCGCCGAGCGGCGTGCCGAGCGCAGAGGGGGAACGCCAGAGCGTCGCGCCGTCGGCATCCAGGATGCGGGCATACAGCCCGCCCCCGGGCAGCGCGAGTCGCGGGTCCGGCAGAACCTCCGGCAGCTGGACCTGGCGCGGACCGGAGACCTCGACGATGCCCATCAGCAGCAGCATGTGCGCGTCGAGGCGCGTGTTCACCGCGTCCTCCGCATTCTCGCGGAAGGCGCGTTCGAGCAGGGTCGCCGTGAGCACGAAGAAGACGGCGATCACCGCGGCCGCGACCAGGCTGATGCGCAGCCGCAGGCTCAGCCCCGGCAGGTTCATGTCGCGCCGCTTGCGTTCCCGCCCGGCGGCAGCGCGAAGCGGTAGCCACGCCCGCGCAGCGTCTCGATCAACCCCAGGCGCCCGTCCGGGTCCAGCTTGCGCCGCAGTCTGCCGATCAGCACCTCGATCACGTTGCTCTCGCGGTCCGCGTCGTGCTCGTACAGGTAGTCCGACAGCACGTCCTTGCTCAGCGGACGCCCCGCCTGGCGCACCATTTGCAGCAGCAGGCGGTATTCGAAGGTGGTCAGGCCGACCGGCTCGCCGTGCAACCGCACGGTATCGGTCGCGGTGTCGATCACCAGCGGGCCAAAGTCCAGCCGCTCCTGCCCGTCCTGCAGGCTGCGCCGGACCAGTGCGCGCAGCCGGGCCTGCAGCTCCTCGACGTGGAAGGGTTTGGTCAGGTAGTCGTCGGCACCGGCCTCCAGCCCCTCGACCTTTTCCTGCCAGCGATCCCGCGCGGTCAGGATCAGGATCGGCAGCCGCGGCTTCACCACCCGCGCCTTGCGAATCACCTCGAGGCCGTCCAGCCCGGGCAGACCGAGATCGACGATCGCGACATCGCAGGCATATTCCTCGAGCAGATACAGCCCGGTGCGGCCTTCCGCCGCGGGGTCCACACGCCAGCCGCTGGCGGCGAGGGCATCCGCGAGGCTCTGGCGGAGATCGTCGTCGTCCTCGATCAGGGCAACCCGGAGGTTCATGGCCGCGCGTCCTCGGCGCCCTCGATCTCGAGGTTGCGCACCTGCTGCGCATCGGTGAGCACGCGGATCACGTAGACCACCTGGCCATTACGCCGCTCGGAACGCGCAGAGAGGATGCGTCCGCCGTGTGTACGCTCCACCTGTGCCACGGCCTCTTCCAGGGTGCCGGGAGCAGCCGTGCCCGTGACCGGCAAACCGATCGCCAGCGCCGCCAGCAGCGCGGCCGCCAGCACGACGCGACCCCGGCCGGCCGGGCGTTGGGTTGGGTTGGGTTCCTGGCGCATGTTTCAATCTCCGGGTCCTTCGGCATCGCCGCACGGCGAGCACGGGGCCGGTCCATTGACGGAGGGTTCCGCCATGCACCGCCCGCAGCCGAGTATTACACTAAAAGCGTAGCCTGAACCTCGTCTGAAGACGACACCCGGATCGCGATGAACAGCGAGACAACGGCAGCCACGGAGACGCCCGACCTCGGGGCGGAATGCGGAGAACTGGCCTGGCGCGAGTTGCTGCCCCACTTCGCCAGAGGGAACGTCGTGCGCATCGCCCCCGAACTCGATCTGATCACGGTGGCTGCGGCTTTTCGTGATGACGATTCCGCGCGCGTCGATGCCTGGATGCGCAGCGGTGCAGTCGCCAGGGCCAGCGACGAGGACGCGCGCCGCTGGACGCGTCACGAACCGGTCTTCCGGGCAATCGTGGTCGCGCCCTGGGTGCTGGCACAGGAACTGGCCACAAGCCATTGAGGGAGAAGCCCATGCTGAACATCAACCTCGACACCGTACTCTGGGTCGTGAACCTGACCCGGGAATTCCACGCGAAGGAGGAAGTGGTGTTTCCCGACAGCTCGATGGAGGGCAACGACGACGATTGGGCGATACAAATGCTCGCGGACCACGGGAGCGACCTGACCCTGCAGGAACTGCGCTCGGGCGTGCAGGGGCTCGACCGGGAGCTGCAGGCCGAACTTCTCGCGCTGAAGTGGCTTGGTCGTGGCGATTATGCAGCCGAAGAGTGGGAAGATGCGCTGCAGGAGGCGATCGACAACTGGTCGCCCGAGATCATGGATCGGCTGATCGCGACTCCCCTGATCTCCGAATACCTGCTGGAGGCGCTGGATGCGCTGGGCATCGAACACGAAGAGTGAACATTCCCCGAGGGGTGCCGGTGATGCCGATAGACCGGTGATTCCGATAAAGAGGCCCGCGCACCTGGAAATCTGCAAACTCGGGGTCTAGTCTTGCGAGGTGGTGGTAATCATTTTGGGATAGTCGAAGCAGGGAGAGGTCTTCGATTCGAGTATCCCGACTTGGTAAGAAAATTAGAAAATTACGGATCTCGCCACGCGAGCAACCAACCCCGGCCAGCGCAAAACGATCGCCAACGGCCGGATATAAAAACAGGCGGCCTGCCGAGGTTGCCAACTCACGAGACCCAAACCCTCAAACGGAGGAGTCCTCATCAATGAAACGTTCTCGTATTCTTACCGCGGGGATCGCGGCGTCCATGATGGCCCTGGCCTACGTACCCCAGGCCGCCGCAGATGTCGAGCGTGGTCAGCTGCTGGCCACCTCGTGCTTCAGCTGTCACAGCATTGACGGAACCGGCAACATGCCGAACCTCGTCGGTTACCCGCGCGACCTGATGATTTCCCAGATGCAGGCCTTCAAGGACGGATCGCGTCCCGCCACCATCATGGATCGGCACTCCAAGGGCTATACGGACGAGGAAATCGTCCTGATCGCCGACTACTACGCCACCCTGCAATAAGAACCTGGGGGATCCGAGAGATGAACAATTTTTCCCGTCGTAATTTCCTCAAGGCCGTCGGCATCGGCGGCGCGGCCTCCCTGGCCAGCTTCGGCTGCGCCGCAAACGGCACGGCAAACGCCACGCGCAGCGCCCACGTCGTTGTGGTCGGTGGCGGCTCCGGTGGCGCCACCGCCGCAAAATACCTGAAGCGGTTCTCGCCGGAAATGGACGTGACGCTGATCGAGCCGACCGCCACCTATTACACCTGCTACGGCAGCAACTGGGTGATCGGCGGCAACGCCGAGATGGACGACATCGCGCAGACCTACGATGCCCTGCAGGAACGCCACGGCGTGAAGGTGGTGCAGGACTCGGTCACGGAGGTCGACCCCGCCCGCCGCAGCGTAACCACCGCCGGCGGCGAGACCATGACCTACGACCGCCTGATCATGTCGCCCGGCATCGACTTCCGGTATGACGCAGTCCCCGGCATCACCGCGGCCGACGCGGACCGCATTCCGCACGCCTGGAAGGCGGGCGAACAGACGCGGATCCTGCGCCGGCAGCTCGAGGCGATGCCCGACGGCGGCGTGTTCGTGATGGTGGCGCCCGGCAACCCGTTCCGCTGCCCGCCCGGGCCGTACGAGCGGGCGTCCATGGTTGCCCATTACTTCCAGCGGGAGAAGCCCCGCTCGAAGATCATCATCCTCGACAACAAGGAGGCCTTCTCCAAGCAGGGCCTGTTCATGGAAGGCTGGGAACAGCATTACGGCGACATGATCGAGTGGGTCGCAAGTTCCCGCGGCGGCCAGGTCGAGGAGATCGACGCGGCCAACCTGAGAACGATCTCCGACGGTGGCTTCACCGAGTTCAAGGCCGACGTGCTCAACTACGTGCCGCCGCAGACCGCCGGAAGGATTGCCATGCAGACCGGTCTGACCGACGGCTTCTGGTGCCCGGTCAACCAGCTGACCTTCGAGTCGACCATCCACCCGGGAATCTATGTCATCGGTGATTCCAGCGTGGCCGGCGCGATGCCGAAGTCCGGCCACTCCGCCAACAACCAGGCCAAGGTGGCCGCGGCGGCCATCGTGCGCGAACTCGCGGGCGAGGAGCCGCTGATGCCGTCCACTGCGAACACCTGCTACAGCCTGGTCACCCCCGATCACGCGATCAGCGTGGCCGCGGTGTATGCGTACAAGGACGGCACGATCAGCGGCGTCGAGGGCGCTGGCGGCGTGAGCCCGATGGGTGCACCCGCATCAGTCCGCCGGCAGGAGGCCATGTACACCCAGGGCTGGTACGACGGCATCACCGCCGACATCTGGGGCTAAATCTCATGGCGCTCCACCACCCCCGACCGTGAAAGCCCCCTCCCCCGCTTGCGGGGGAGGGTTGGGGTGGGGGTACAGCGGCGGCCCAGGCCCTTACCCCCGGCCCCTCTCACGCAAGCAGGAGAAGGGAGAAAGGGGTGACTTTCGCGCTTGACAATCGCCACTGGCAGTAACGGAAGCACCAAGGCCCCGGACCGCAACGGTCCGGGGCTTTTTTGTGCCCGTGGTCCGCGGCGGCTTCGCGGTTGATCCGGCCCGAACCGGTCAGGCGTTGAGATCCGGGATCAACCGGCTGCGCAGTCGTTCGATCGCGTCCTTGAGCTGCAGCTTGCGCTTCTTCAGCCGCCGCAACGCGAACAGATCCGGCGCCGCGGCCTCCTGCAGCGCCCGAATCGCGGTCTCCAGCGCCCGGTGTTCGGCCTCGAGCTCGACGATATGCGCACGCAGTTCACTCTCGTTCTGGACCACGATTCCCCCTGCAGCCGGCACGGCTCGCGTATCATCGCAGAGCCTGAACCGCGTCGCCAACGCATCGAACCGGAGGAACCATGGGCATTACCAACCGGCCGCTGAAGATCGTCACGCCACGGGGCATCCACCTCGGCGGGGTGATCGTGCAGCCCGAGGGCACCCCGATCGGGCAGGCCTGCATCGCCCACTGCTTTGCCTGTTCCAAGGACTTCCCGGCCACCGTCCGTCTGGCGCGGGCCCTTGCCCAGGAGGGCATCGTCACGCTGCGCTTCGACTTCATGGGGCTCGGTGAAGCCGAGGGCCGCTTCGAAGACAGCAGCTTTCAGACCTACTGCGAGGACCTCGGGGCCGCGCTGGACGCGTTCGACGAGGAGACCGGGTTTTTCACCGACCTGCTGATCGGACACAGCTTCGGCGGCGCAATGGCCCTCGCGCTTGCGAGGCTGCGTGCGGAACTGCGCGGCGTGGTCACCATCGCCGCACCCGCCGAGCCGGGGCACGTGACCCGGCTGTTCGGCGCCCAGGCGCACGGGATCAGGGAGACCGGCGCGGCGGAGGTCGAGATCGGCGGTCGCCGGATTCGTATCGGCCGCGAATTCCTGGACTCGGTCGAAAACCAGGACCTCGATTCGGCGCTGGAGGGGCTGGATCGTCCGCTTCTGCTGCTGCACGCGCCGCGGGACCCGGTCGTCGGCGTCGACCATGCGCGGCGCATCTTCTCGCGCGCGAAGCATCCGAAGAGCTTCGTCGCATTGCACCAGGCCGATCATTTGCTCACGCGTCCCGAACACACGGCCTACGTGGCGCGGTTGATCCATGCCTGGGCCTACGACCTGTTACGGCCTCACCAGTAGTTCTCCACGGTGATCTGCCCGGGATGGCCGCGCCGGTTGCGCCGCATCCCGCGTGTCTTCAGCAACGCCTGGGTATCGCGGACCATCTCCGGATTGCCGCAGATCATCACCTGGGAATGCCCGGCGTCGATCCCGAGCCCGCAAAGCTCCTCCAGTTCGCCGTCCTGCAGCGCAACGGAGATCCGCTTCTGCGGAATGCCCTCCAGGCGCTCGCGCGTCACCAGTGGCTGATAGCGGAATCGGTGGGGGTCTTTTTGGGCGTACTCCCGGATGCGATCGCGGTAGCTCAACTCCGCGCCGTGACGCACCGAGTGCACCAGACGGATGTTTTCGAATCGCCGCCAGGGCTCGTCGGTACCGAGGATGGACAGGAAGGGTCCCAGACCGGTGCCGGTGGCCAGCAACCAGAGGTCGCGCGCGTCGGGCAGCTGGTCCAGCGTGAACAGCCCGGTGGAGCGCGGCATCAGCTCGACCTCGTCGCCGGGCTGCATCCGAATCAGCCGGCTGGTGAGCGGCCCTTCCGGCACCGCGACCAGGTGGAACTCGAGCGGCCGGACATCGGGCGGGTTCACGTAGGAATAGGGACGCGCGACCCACTCCTCGCCGATGAACAGACGCAGACGGTTGTACTGTCCGGCCTTGAACGGCTCCACGTCCGCGTCCACGCGCAGGCTGAACAGGCGCTCGGTCCATCGCTTCAGCTCGCGAACCTCTCCCTTCACCCAGCCCATGCCGCCTCCATTACCCGTGATGGCACCCGCGGCCACCCTGAAGATGAGAATCGCGCTCCCCCCGCGGGGCGTGCCAGTATAATCGCCTGACCAGAAACTCAGAGACCCGGAGGACCCATGGCGCGCACACCGTCCCAGATGATCGAACTCGGCACCGAGGCCCCGAACTTCAGCCTGCCCGACGTGGTTTCCGGCAACACGATCTCCCTGGATGACTTCCCCGATGCCAAGGGCTTCATGATCGCCTTCATCTGCAATCACTGCCCCTTCGTGCAGCTGATCCGGCACGAGTTCGCGCGCTACGGCCGCGAATACACCGACAAGGGTATCGCGGTGATCGCGATCAACTCGAATGACATCGAGGCCCATCCGGAAGACGGCCCCGACGCGATGCGCGACGATGCGCGCCGCTTCGGCTATACGTTTCCCTACTGCCTGGACGAGGACCAGTCGGTGGCGAAGGCCTACCAGGCCGCCTGCACCCCCGACCTGTACCTCTTCGACGCCGACCGCAAGCTGGTCTATCGCGGCCAGTTCGACGACGCCCGACCGGGAAGCGACGTTCCGGTGACCGGCGCGGACCTGCGCGCCGCCACCGACGCGCTGCTCGCCGGCCAGGCGATTCCGGCGGACGACCAGAAGGCGAGCCTCGGCTGCAACATCAAGTGGAAGCCGGGCAACGAGCCGGGCTACTACGGCTGAGCACGAACAGGGCGGATGCCTGCCACGCGGCCGTCGACAGCAAACCGGAACGGTCAACCATGCCGCCAAGCAACATCGTAGACGGACCGAAGGTCGCCACGTGGAACTGCCCGTCCTGCCGGGACGCAGTGCCGCGGCTGTTGCCCAACGGTCAGTTCAACCGCGTTCGCCTGCATCAGGCCGACATGGTCCTGCCGGAGAACGAGATCGAGGCCGCGGCAATGGGGATCCCGGGCCCGCGCGCCAACGAGGTCTGCTATGCCTGTGCGCAGGCCTACCGCGAGCTCCTGGGCACCCTGATCCGCCCCCCGGGCGAGGAGGGCGACGCGCGCGGAGCCGCCGGCCTGAACGACACCGGAATCGTCGGTGCGCTATTGCCGATCGCCGGTCGCGGCACCCGGGTGCTGATCTTCCACGTGGTGGGCGGCGTCCTGGCGAACACGGAGATCGAGGAACTGCGTCAGCTCAATGCCGACCGTCTGACCTACCCCGGTACCCGCGGCGCGATCGCACCGCGACTGTGGGCCCTTTACGAGGCCCACCTCGTTGAACTCCACGCCAGTTCACCCCCCGGCGAATCCGACCCCCGCCCCTGACCCCCATCCCTGACCCCAGCGCCTGGCCCACGGCGTTAGCGAGCCGCTACAATCAAGGATGATGTCGATGGCATGGATCCATCGACCGGGAGACCCGCTTGAAGACTCTCGCGATCTACAACCTGAAAGGCGGCGTCGGCAAGACGGCGGCGGCCGTGAACCTCGGCTACCTGGCCGCGCAGTACGGATGGAAGACCCTGCTCTGGGACCTCGACCCGCAGGCCGCTGCGACCTGGTACCTGGGCCAGGAGCCCGGCGTTCAGGACAGCGTGAAGAAGCTCGCCCGCGGCAAGCGCGACTGGAAGGACTCGATTCGCGAGACCGACTGGCCGCGACTGTCCTGCCTGCCGGCGGATTTCGACAACCGCAACCTCGACCAGTACCTGCGCAAGTCGGAACACCCCGAGTTCCAGGTACGCCAGCTGCTGAAGGCGTTCAAGTCGGAATTCGACCTGGTCGTGCTGGACTGCCCACCGAGCTTCTCGACGGTCACCGAGAACCTGTTCCATGCCGCCAACGTCATCGCGGTGCCGATCATCCCTTCGCAACTGTCGATCCGAAGCCTCGGGCAGATCGTGCAGTTCCTGGAGGGGGAGAAGATCCGGCGGGTGAAGCTCCACCCCTTTCTGTCGATGGTCGACAACCGGCGCAAGCAGCATCGCGAGGCCGGGCTGCAGCTGCGCCAGGAGATTCCCAATCTGCTCGCCACGGCGATACCCTACGCCGCCGCCGTCGAAGCCATGGGCCGCCACCGCATGCCGCTGCCCGTCACCGCGCCACGCGCCCGCGCCACCACCGCGTTCGAGCAGTTGTGGCTGGAGATCGCCGAGAAGTTGCACCGGCAATCCTGACCGGCGGCTGCGCCGGCGAACTCGAGGCCCGCCATGCGCCGCAGCGCGGCCAGAAGCCGCTCCTGCGGAAGCCGTGGTCGGGTGGGGGCGATCCCTGGTCGCGATTGGGCCGCGTCAAGACCCAGCGCCGCATCGCGGCCGGGGTCGCTCCTGCGCAGAGGTGGGGTCGGGGACCATGGAGGATTTCAAACGTCTTCAGCGTCCATGCGCGAGAGCATGCGCATTCCACCGACCATGCACTGCAGCGCCTGCAGCGCGGCGGCCTCGACGTCGGTGCTGCCGGCCGAAGGCAATTCCCAGCGCTTGAGACGGCAATTGACCGGCCGCTCCGCCGGAAATCCGCGGGCGGCTTCGGCATCCACTGCCACCAGCAGGTCGGCCCACTCCAGGTCCTCGCGGCGCAGGTCGTATATGGATCGCGCGGGACGCACCTCCAGCCATTCCGCGAGAGCCGGTTCCCCGGCCAGGTCCTTCACCACCTGCGCACGCCCGTCCTCACGGACGGCCGCGACCAGTAGTCTTGCGGGACGCTTGTACATGGGTCAGACGGACGCCGGGGAGAACCGATCGGGCTCAGGCATCCCCGAGAACGCGCCGACGGTGAGCGGCCGCAAAATCCAGCATGCGCTGCGTCGCGGTCAGAGCCTTCACGCGCTCCTCTTCGTCCACGAAGATCTCGGCACCACCGTGCTCCAGCGTGTTCGCGAGACGGGTCAGGTCGTTCATCGCCATCCACGGACAGTGCGCGCAACTCCGGCAGGTCGCGCTGTGCCCGCCGGTCGGGGCCTCGAGCAGACGCTTTTTCGGTGCCGCCTGCTGCATCTTGTAGAAGATGCGGTTGTCGGTCGCGACGATGAACTCGGATTCCGGTCGGTCCTTCACCGCCGCGATCAGCTGGCTGGTGGAGCCCACCACGTCCGCCTGCAGGATCACGTCGCGCGGCGATTCCGGGTGCACCAGCACCGCGGCCGTCGGGTGCGCCTTGCGCAGCTTCTCGAGCTCCCGCGACCGGAACTCGTCGTGGACCACGCAGGAGCCGTCCCACAGCACCATGTCGGCGCCCGTCTCCCGGCGAATGTAGTCCCCGAGGTGACGATCCGGCGCCCAGAGGATCTTCTGCCCCTGGTCGCGCAGCCATTCGACCAGAGGCACCGCGATGCTGGAGGTGACCACGTAGTCCGAAAGCGCCTTCACTGCGACCGAGGTGTTCGAATACACCACCGCGGTACGATCCGGGTGCTGTTCCCGAAAGGCCCGGAAGGCATGGGCGGGACAGCCGAGGTCCAGCGAGCACTCCGCCTCCAGCGTCGGCATCAGCACGCGTTTCTCGGGGCTCAGGATCTTCGCGGTCTCGCCCATGAAGCGCACGCCAGCGACGACCAGCGTGGTGGCGGGATGCTCCTTGCCGAAGCGGGCCATCTCCAGCGAATCGGCGATGCAGCCGCCGGTTTCCTCGGCGATGCGCTGCAGCGAGGAATCGACGTAGTAGTGGGCGACCAGCACCGCGTCCCGCTCTTCCAGCAGCGCCTTGATGCGGGCGGTCAGCGCTGCCTGCTCCGACGCGTCCAGATCCGGCCTCTCGGAGACGATCGTCGCCGTTTCCGGAACGGAGTACTCGGCTTCTGCCAGTGCCATGGTCTACCTCGAAAATCAGCGCATCCGGGAGCGGGCCTGCGCCGCCCGCAGCGGTCGTGCCCCCCGGGTCAGGGGCTGCGCCCAATCGCTCCGTGGAGGATGCCCGACCGCGATCCGGCGCATGCTCCCCCGGATCAGGCATTGCAACCGGGGATAGTCCCATGCGCAGGTCAATGTCATCGCAAGTTCATGATACAACGACTCACCGGCATGGGCAGTGTTCCTGTAAAGGGGGCGGGGCTAACTCCCAGGCCACCGAGCCACCCCCAACGATGAAAGCTCCCTCCCCCACCTGTGGGGACAAATCCGCCGGAAGCGGATTTCGAACCGCCGAAGGCGGGCCCGAAGGGCAAAGGGCAGGATGCCCGGAGTAACGGCTGGGGTGGGGGCTCAGCGCCGGACCCGGCCCTCACCCAAAACGCCACGAACAATGCAGCCGCCTTGCCGCGCCGGTCCCGCCTTGGGCACACTTCGTGCGTTCTCCACTACCGCATGCCAACCTTGGCCCACTATTCCGAACGCTACCGGGCGCTGTCTTTCGACGCGCGCATGGACCTCGCGCTCTCCGCCGATCTGGACCCGAACTGGCGCCCGCTGCTGGTCCGTGACCAGCACGCGCAGGTGAAGGCCTACTTCTCGCGGCGCGTCGACCTGAGCCCCGAGGAAATCGCCCTGTTGCTGGGCGATCCGAACCAGACGGTGCGGCTCAACTGCGCGAAGCGCGCCGACCTGACCCCGGAACAGGTCGAGGCCTGCGTCTGCGACCCCGACCCGAACCTGCGCTACTTCGTCGCGCGCAACCCGCTGCTGACCGAAGAGCAGCGCCAGCGCCTGCTCGCGGACAGCGACGAACTGGTACGCATCGCCGCGCGCAAGGGCCCGAAGGAGCGCACCACCCGCTCCCGCCCCGGACAGGCGGAAATGCTTCGCTAACCCCCATGGCACTGCGCCACCCCCGACGATGAAAGCTCCCTCCCCCACTCGTGGGGACAAATCCGCCCGGAGCGAATTTCGAACCGCCGAAGGCGAGCCCGAAGGGCAGAGGGCAGGATGCCCGGAGTAACGGTTGGGGTGGGGGCGCGGAAAACCGAACCAATCGACACACCGAGGCACTCCGATCCATCCATGAACACGACAACCGCCCGCAAACCCCGCCGCTGGTGGCGGTGGGGACTCGAAATCGCGCTGATCGTCGCCGTGGTGCTGCTGGCACGCGCCTGGCTCGCACGCGACCTTGCGCAGGGACCCGCGCCGGAGTTTCAGGCCCTGCTGCTGGACGGCAGCCCGGTCACGCTCACGGAGTTCGCGGATCGACCGATGCTGCTGCATTTCTGGGCCACCTGGTGTCCGATCTGCCGGCTGGAAGAGGGCGAGATCATGCGCCTGAGCCGCAACCACCCGGTCTTGACCGTCGCGATGCAATCCGGCAGCGCCGCCGAAGTGGACGCCCACCTGACCGAGCGTGAACGGGAACTCGCCGTGGTCAACGACCCGGACGGCGCCCTCGCCCAGCGCTACGGCGTGCGCGCCGTCCCCAGCACCTTCATCATCGACCGGGACGGGCAGATCGTCTTTCGCAAGCAGGGATATGCGCCGCCGCTGGAACTGCGTTTCCGGCTTTGGCTGGCGCGGTGGTTGTAGCCGGATAGTGGGTCGACGCGTGGCCCACTAGGCGGCGCTAGAAATGAGCGAGTTCCAGGCGGCGCTCGATGCGTTCGATGCGCGCGTCGCCACGATCCAGGCGCCCGTGCACCAGGGCGAGGTCGCCGTGAATATTGGCGAGACCCTTTTCGCTCAGCGCAGCCCTCTCTTCGAGAGACTGCAGACGCACGCGAACCTCGGTGAAGTTTTCCCGCACCTCGCCGCGAAATTCCCGGACCTCGTTGCGCAGGCCCTTCAGATGTTCCAGAAGCAGGTTTTCCACATTCTCCATCTCGACATCCCTTGTCCTTGCCTGTCCAGCCCAGGATTAAACCGGGAATGGGCGGAGCGTGCAAGGCACCTGGAACCAGTGCCCGGGGGCATCGCACACGGGCACACGGGCTCGGTGAAAGCCGCTGGCTCCGCCCTTACTGCGGCTGCCGCTTCCTACGCCGATGGAGCTCCCGCAGCGGCATCCACCGTCAAAGCGCCCGCAACACCCGGAAGCCAAGATTGGTGTCCATCTCCGTGATGTGCCGCCGCTTGCGGGCGGCGCTGCGGCAGGCAACGGCCGGGTCGAACCACGAGCCGCCCTTGACCACCACCCACTCCTCTTCGTCGCTGCGGCGATACACGCCATCACGCGGCAGGTCCACGTGGCTGTCCCGCCACGGCGAGGACGTGAATTCCTGGACGTTGCCGTGCATGTCGTGCAGGCCCCAGAGGTTTGGCGGGAAGCTGCCGACATCCAGCGGGCGCGGGGTCGGGATGCACAGCGGGATGTACCACTTGCGCCGCTCGCGGCGTTCGTCATACGGAAACAGCGAGTTGAAGTGCACGTCGCGGCAGCCCACCGAATCGCCGAAGGCGAAGGCGGTGCGCGTACCGGCCCGGGCCGCGAACTCCCACTCCGCCTCGGTCGGCAGCCGGTAGCGCTTGCCGGTCACGTCGCGAAGCCACTCGAGGTAGGCCTCCGCATCCGATCGGCGAAGGTTGAAGACCGGCTGCCGGTCACTCTTCGGCCACAGCAGCTCGGGCCGAGGTCTCCAGCCGGTGGCCTGCTGAAAGGCTGCGAATTCGGCACGGGTGACCGCGTGGCGCCCCAGCGCGAACGGTCGTTCGATCAACACATAGCGCCGCGGCGACTCGCGCTTCTCGTGCCCGTACTCGGAGGCATCCGACCCCATCTCGAACTCGCCGGCCGGGATCACCTGCAGTTCCGGCACCGTCACGTCTTCGCGGCTGCGGTCGCGGAAGGTCACGGGCACGCCCGCTTTGCGCGCCGCCTCCTGCTGCAGATCCAGAAGATCCGCCGTGTCGAGTGGCTGTCGTGCTGCCTGTGCCATAGCTGTCGTCGTCCCGAAGTGTGATCCGCATCGCTTCGACTCACGAGCGGGCGGGTAATTCAACATCGCGAAGGCTTCGCAACACCTTGATGCGCGCGCGCAGGCTGCGCAAGAGGGCGCGGCGGCACTGCCCGGGATAGAGCGCTTAGGATGCCGATTTCGGCTCCGAAAACGCGCGTTTAAGCACGAATCACCCCCGTCATTTTCGGGCGAAACATCGCTGGTTCAATGGATTGGCTTGGTCCGACCCCCTTCGCCACGCCGCCCGATTACTGGTTCGTCGGCTCTCCCGGAGCCATTCAAGGTCCACTCAACGCTGTTGACTTCAGGCCGATGACTTCCGGCGGGCATCACGTACAAGATGGCGCACTGCGTGCCCGCGGTTGACGCGTATTGCGGCTGTGTTCTCTAATGTGTTACGAGATGCAATACAAACGCGGGTGCAATCATGGGAAACATCAGCGTACGCCTGCCTGAAGAGATCGAGGCCGTCCTCGAACACGAGGCGCAGCTGAGTCATCGAAGCCGCTCCGAACTCGTGCGCGACGCCATTACCGAGTACGTGGCGCGCCGGGAACGGCAGCGATTCCAGGAGGAAATGGCATCCGCTGCCAGGGCCCTGGCAGCGGACGGGCATTCACGCGGGGAAGCCCTTGACATCGCCGAGGGAGCATTGGACGACGGATTGGACCGTGACACGGAAAGGCATGGCAACGATCCGGTTGCCCCTGGCGAACGCTGGTGGCGCTAGTGCGCCGGGGGGAGATCTGGACGGCCAACCTTAACCCCAACAAGGGTAGCGAGACGGGCAAGATCCGCCCCGTCCTGATTCTGCAGGACGACACGCTGACCGCGGCTGGCCTGCCAACGATCCTGATCGTACCGATGACGACACAGTTTCGGCCGGAAACGGCGGCGCTGCGGGTGGCAGTCAGCGCACGGGATCGTCTGCGCGCCGACTGCTACGCGATGGTCGAGCAGGTGCGGGCCATCGATCGTGGCCGCATCGGGGAAGGCCCCTTGGCCGAGTTGACCCCGGGCGAGATGGCAGGTGTGGAACAGAGTCTTTGCGCCGCGCTTGGCGCTTGGCGCGGCCGGCCTCACCGACAACCAGCAACGTAGGAATTCAATGCGTTGGCTTGGTCCGGCGCCCGCGTCCCTGAAAGCCGATGATGAGCAGCGTCTCCCCCGGCAGAACGCCTCACTCTCGAGCACCTGACCAATAGCCAGCCTCTCGCTGATGGCGGACCACGAGAATCAGAATCGCATCCGCAGCCTCTTCGATGCTGTACAACGCCAGATACCCCGTCCGGCCGCGGGAGATGACCAACTCTCTCAGGCCATGCTCGACCGGACGTCCCATCATCGTGTGTCGCCGCAGGACTTGAACAGCCTCGGCGATCAAACCGATGGTCTCGGACGCCGCCGCCGGGTCGGACTCCAGAAGAGAATCCATGAGTCGTTCCAGATCGGCAAGTGCACGTTCGGAATAGATCAACGCCGCCAAGACTTGGCCTTCGGTCTCGCCGGCTTCCTGCCCGCGACCCGCGCGGCGAGATAGGCGTGAACCTCCTCCGCGTCGTAGCCCGTCCCGCTGGCCAGCGTCTCTTCATGTGCCGCCTGAGCCTCCCTCAGAAAGCGATCCCGTTGCTCTGCCAGAGTCGCGGCCTGCTCGATGGCCTCGACCATGAACGCATGCGGGGAAACTCCCTTGGCCCGCGCAGCGGCAGCGGCCCGCTGCTTGAGGCTATCGGGCAATTTCAGTGATGTTGTCGACATTCTCGGCCCGTCGCGTTTCGAGGTGACAACAAAGTAGCACCTGCGAAGGGAAGTGCACAATGTGGTGCAGAAAGCAGGGTGTCGAGCCAGTCGGCAGAGCTTGGCGACCCATTTCTGGGGCCGAAAACCTGCGTGCAAGCGCAAATCACCCCGGTGATTCGCGGTCGAAATCTCGGAGATTCAATGAGTTGGCTTGGTCCGACCCCCGCAGCCACCGGGAGTCAGTGCCCCGTTGAGTCCGCAAACAGCGCATCCGGGGCAGGGATCTCAAGGGCCCGGCGCACCAGGGGCCGCAGTTCATCGGCCGTGAGTTGCCGAAGCCGGGAGAGCAAACCCGCGTCCTGCGGACCGAAACGCATCTCCAGAATATCCACGATACTGACCACGAGGCCCAGAGCCTCACCTTCCTGGTGCCCCTTCTCAAAGCCCTGCCGCTTCCAGAGCTTCTCGGCTGGTGCAATGAATGGCATCGCCTTCTCCTCCTCAAACGCATGCAATTCGCCCAGGAACTCCCTCTCCAGGGACTCGGGCAGACGGATCATCCAGTCGATCACCCGGAACAACTCCAGTATAACCGCGCGATCGTAGCCCCGGTCGTAGAGCAGCCGCACCAGTCGGAACTTCCACGCCTTGCGGTCCCTCGCATTGCGACTCGCCTTGGCCCGGATCTGTGCCATCACCACCAGGGCGAAAATGTTCGAACTCCGTTCCAATTCCGACCAGCGCTGCTGCCAATCGAGCAGCTTCACCGTCGGAAACCGGAACATCACCTCGCAGCCCCAGCGGCCGCGCCGGTAGCCGGTGGGGCGAAAGCCGGGGCGGTCATCCGCAAGCACCGCAAGGCTCACCACGTCCACGCCATACCGGTCCAGCAGTCGGTAGTGATAAACGAACATGCGCCCGGCAAACCCTGCCTCATCCCCGCCCTGGATCTCGACATGGATCAGCACCCAGGTCTCGGAACCCTCGCGGGTATGCACCCGGATCAGCTTATCGGTGTACTGCCGGCCCTGGTGGGCATCGCGCACCACCTTCTGCAGTTCCTTGTCCAGAAAGACGTGGCCGCGCGCCCAGTTAATTCGGGCATGCACGTCCGGAAACAGAAGCGCCAGGAATTCGGGAAAGTAGCGCTCCAGCGCTTCCTTCCACGGGGTGTCGTGATCATCACTGATCCGTGTCATGGTGAATCCTTTCACCGGGGGAACGAGTGGGACGATACGGGGTGCAGGCAGGCTATTCAAGAAGGCGCGGCGGCACTGCCAAGGCTACAGCGCTTAGGATGCCGTTTTTGGCATCCAAAACGTGCGTTTAAGCGCAAAGCACCCCGTTATTTTCGAGTGGAACATTGCAGATTCAATGGCTTGGCTTGGTCCGACCCCTGCATGCTGCTCGATACGGCCGCGAGCATCGCTTTCGGGGCGAAAAACCTGCGTCCAAGCGCGCATCACCCCGTTATTTTCGGGCGAAACATCGCTGATTCAATGACTTGGCTTGGTCCGACCCCTTCGCCACCGTACAGAACAGTCTGCTGCCGCCTCAGTGAAGTCCCGGGCTTCGGGTTGCCCCTTTCATCGGAAAATATCTTCCACGCGTTCTGCCGTCAGAATGCGTGCCGACCAGTCCAGCAGGGTGTCGGCATCGGCAGCCTCGATCCGCTCGCGCACGTCCTCGCTCGGTGGCCCGAATTTCAGGGCAATCTGGCGTAAGAGAATCGCGGCCTCGCCTTGCTTACGGCCCTGCTCCAGACCTTTCTGAATCCCAATGCGCTCAGCGCTGGTCACGTATGGCATGTGCTCTTTCTCCTCGTAGGCGGTCAGTTCGTCCATGAATTCCTTCTCGAGATCTTCCGGCAATCGCAGCATCCAGTCCAGCACCCGAAACCAGGCGAGGATCTGTTCGCGCGTATAGTCCCGCGCGTACAGGAAACGGATCAGGCGGAGCTTCATGGACTTCCGTGCCGTACCGCTGCGATGAGCCATCGCCTGCAGTTGCGCCAGTGCGACCAGCGCGAACGGATTGAGGTCCGCCTCCAGGGCGGCGGTGCGATCGCGCCAGTCGAGCAGCTTGACCATCGGAAACCG
>Ga0207421_10003280_pt1 | contig 19339 bp, 16 predicted proteins | sample SodLakKL_010_SED_4_FD_187542 | JGI IMG/M metagenome (GOLD analysis project Ga0207421, IMG submission 187542) | Alkaline sediment microbial communities from Lake Tanatar, Kulunda Steppe, Russia - 8KL_010_SED (SPAdes) (version 2) | ecosystem: Environmental > Aquatic > Non-marine Saline and... | reverse complement strand
GTTCGACTCCCGATCGCTCGATAACACGTCCGTGACGTCCGAGCCGACCAGCGAGTTCCCCGCCTTGAGGTGGTGATCGAGGAAGGCAAGCGGCTGATCGGCCGCCAACGTTTCCAGCCACATCGACAGCTTCGCGAGTTCGACCGCCATCCCGTTTAGATCGACGCCGTAAATACACTCCTTGGCGATATCCCGACGAACCCGCTGCTCTTTGAACGTCGTCGCACCCTCACTCTCTCGAACCTCATCCATCACCTGCTTTGCGAGGAACTCCGTCGCCCGCGTGAGAAAGTGCCCACTCCCCATCGCCGGATCGAGAATCTTGAGTTGCGTTACCCGCCGGTAGAACGCCCCCAGATACTCGTGGGTTCCCGGCTCGAAGCCCTGCTCTCTGAGATCGTCCCTGATCGCATCGACCAGCGGCCCAACCGTCTCCTCGACGATGTAGGTTACCACGTAGTCCGGCGTGTAGTACGCCCCCGTCGCCTTGCGCTCTCCCTCGTCGTTGACGACGTACAGACTCCCCGCGGAAACCGTCTCGACAGCGTCCGCGACAGTGACCTCGGTCGCCGGCTTCCAGACCTGCCCCCCGTCCTCGGAGACTGCGGCGTACTCCTCGGGCGCGATCCGGAACTGGTGTTCGAGCAACCCCTCATAGACACTTCCGAGATGCCGTGTGTCGAGGTCTGCATAGTCTGCCAGTACGTACCGCCCCTCGTCGTTTTCGGTCGTCGAAATCCGATAAATCACCTCCGCGAGATACCGATTGCTGATCTCGTGGGTCGCCAGAAACTCGTGGCTCTCCCGATCGAACAGCCCACCGTTGTACGGCGGAATCCCCAGTGCCTCCTCGCCCTCGTCGACGAGCTGGAATAGGTCCTCTAGCCGACTCCACATCGTCGTTGAGTAGTCACTGTAGGCGTTCTCGAACCCGCGATCGACTTCACCGATCTCGTCGTGAATTTCGAGCCGCAGCTCATCGAGACTGAAATTCTGTTCGTACTCTTCGATCGCACCCGGGTCTTCCGGATGAATAAGCCCCCGTGATTCGGCGTACAGGACGAACATCAATCGATACAGCAACACCAGCGACTGCTCTTTGAGATCAGCCAGCTCGTCGTCGTTCTCCGGGTCAATATCGAGGTCGTTCGATTCGACGAAGCCCCGACCCAATACCCGGAGCGCGGTGAACACGTTGTCCTGGAGATCTTCGCCGAGTTCCTGTGCAACCGTCTCGCTCTCGGACAACACCGAATCGAAAAACGTCGTGCCACCGATCGATCGGAACGCTGCCGGCCTGAAGAAGAGATAGAAGTATTTGAACGCCTCAAGATCGCCGCGTTCGAGCAACTCCGGTAGATCGACCTCGTAGTAGGTCTGTGTCTCGTAATCGGTCGTCCCGTAGAGCCGCCACTTCCGGCCGTTGGTCAGAATCCCCCACTGGATGGTCTCCGGTGTGCGATCGAGATAGTGTTTGATCTGGTGGGAGGCATTGATGTACGGTCGTTGCTCGCTGAACTTCCTCGTGAAGTCGGCGTCCCACTGCTTTGCCTCGAGGAGCCCGACGCCGCGATCGAACAGGTCTCCCGTCTCCTCAGTGTCGAGATAGACCGATGCAGCCTCCCGACGGGTCGCGTCGCTCTCGAACAACAGGGTGTCGACGTAGCCGCCGCTATCCGGAAGCGTCACTTCGACCTGCGTTCCGAAGCCGAGGATTTCGACGACCTCGCTGATCCAGTTGTCGATCAGTGCATCCTCGCCGTAGCTGTCGAGCAGATCGCCTTCGAGGTCGTACAGTTGTTGCAATGAGTCCATCGCCGCGGCAGCCTCCTCGTCGCACTCCCATTCCTCTCGCACCGACAGCCGCTCGTCGAGATAGTAGCCCGAAAAGAGATTCGAGTTCTGAAACGGCCGATCGGAAAGTGTCGCCTGACTCATTCGTGATTACCGTAGCGTCCTCAGTCAAGGGTGATGTACCTATTGGCTTGCTATCTGTTGTGGGGTGTCGATCGATCGGCTCACGGATAGCACACTGAACGATATCAGATCGGAGACGAACCAGTGTTCGTCATCGCTCTACAATTCTTCTGGATCGACGTCACCATCGAGATAGGCTCTGGCTCGATCGGACAGTTGGTGAATCGATCGGTCTTCGTCGTAGTACTCAACGAGGTCTCGATCGCGAAGTTCCATCAGATGTGTGCGAACGGTACTTCGTGACCAGTCAGTATTTGCAGCGATCAGACCTGGCGTGAGCACTAACTCTCGGTCCGCGCCCTCGTTTTGCAGTAGTTCGAGGATGGCTCTATCAGCGGGAGTCATCCAATCTGCCAATCCTGGGCGCATTACTCAGTCCAACGGACGATTCTGTTTTTATCATTTTCATACCCACCTCTACTAGCACAGAACCATATCCAGAAAGAACAACGTTGTGCATAACAACTAAGTATAGATGAACAGTACTGTGCTTAACGCGAGCTACATGCGGACCTGACTGTCAGTCAGGTCTAGTAGAAAATGCGGTCCGGTGCTAGACCCACCGGGGTCCGCGATCGGCTCGCGTAACCACCTACGCCAGCCATGTCACACGACGACTGTCGGGGCCTTGAAAGCCCCGACACGATCGACCCAGCCGAATCGCCCGTTATAGCCAGCCCCGACCGACAAACGACACCGATCGGCGTCGACCTGGGGGAGTCGCCCCTGTACACGGTCAGCCCGACCGATCCAGCACGCGCGATCGAGATCTCGGCGGCGGTCCACAGCGAGCTGGGCCGGCTTCGCGATCGGACGACGCGCCTGCGGGAAAGCGCGTTCGACCACGAAACGATCGCGGCCTACGTGGCCGAGCGCCGCGAGACGATCGTGGGCCGGATCGACGCGGCGGCCCGCGAGGTCTGTGCCGACGCGGCCCAGTACGACGCGCCGGTGATCGTCACCGAACACTTCCATTTCGAGGCGGACCTCTGGGCGTGGCTCACTGACCCCCACGCCCGCCTCGGCACGGCGTGGCTCCTGCCGACGGCCCACCAGCGGCTCCGATCGATCGCGGCCGATCGCGGAATCGAGACCGCGACGGTGCCGGTGGCCTACTCCTCGCAGGCGTGTCACGCCTGTGGCGTTCTCGGCGATCGAGACACGGCGTTTCGCTGCCCGAACCCGGCCTGTCACGTCGAGACGATCGACGCTGATCGAAACGCCGCAGTGGTGCTCGCCAAACGGTACGGTCCCGGCCGTCGCTGTGCCTACCGCCCCGAGCGGCCGGCCCACGACGGCCAGTGAGCTCTAAAACGTCCTGCGTGCGATCGTTTCCCGCTCGATCGCTGCCTGCCCGATTATCGCCCGTCCGATCGAACGACCAGTTTCGGCTGATCGACCGTTCGATCCGGGCGGGACTGAAAGGGGGCTTTCTGGGTAGTCACAACAGTCGCAGTGCGGTATCCAACCGATTCCAAGTCGCATCGCTCGCCAACCACGCATTCTGACACCCATGTCCACAACGACCCATTCTGACTCAGACGCATCGCCGATCGATCGCCTCACCGCCGAACTCGACGCGCTCCGAACGCGCATCGACGAACTCGAAGCCGAACTCGATCGGAAAGACGATCGGATCACCGATCTTGAAACCGATCTCGACGCCAAAGACGATCGCATCGACCAGCTCGAAGCCACCCTCGACGCCAAAGACGATTGCACGAACCAGTCCATCGAAGCCAGATTCGACGCCCACGAGAAGAAACTCGCGGCGAACAAGGACCGAATCGCCGAACTCCAGTCGCGCGAACTCGAAAAGGGAGCCCACCTTCGCGAGACCACGATCGACGAGCGCGAGATCGATGTCCCGAACGATCGCCTCGAACGGGTTCGCAAGGACGACGGCGGCCGCTACCTTCGCCTGCCCGACCACGAGGATCCGATCGATCGCGGCGGGAGCGTGGCACTCGCCCACGGCGACTTGCTCCCAATCCAGCAACTCGCCCGGATGGACGCGGATATGCGCCGATCGACGACCTCGGCACTGCCGACGCGACTGGCCGCGACACTCTGGCAGGCACGGACCGATCCTGCCGTCGGCGACAACCCCTGGAAGCGAGGGAGCGCAAGCGTCCGTGAGTACGTCACCGCGGGCGATCTGAAACACTGGATTCGCAGACAGGAAGCGGGGATCAGCGACAGCTACGCGAAGAAGCTCGTCTCGCGGACGATCGACGCCATGCTCGATCTCTCGAACCATCGACTCGCGGTCACGAAACGGAGCCAGCGGACGAACGGACTGACGTACACCGAACGGCGGCTCCTGATCCCCGCCGATGCCGAACTCCCCGGCGAACGCCCTCGATCGGGTGACGAACTGCCACGCGGAGCGGACCCGTCGGCCGGGGACAGCTGACGTCACCAGACCCAACTGTCCACAGGACCCCGTGTGGGAACACAGATGTCACCCGACCCCACATCGTCGCCGATCGGAGCGTGAGGCGACCTCGATTGTGGCCCGCTGTTGGCACGGTTACAGTCGGGTCCGTCGATCGATCGGTCGTCGTCGGTCCCACGCCGGTGTCCCACCCGTCGCACCCACCGAGGACGGCAGCTGTCACCGGACACAGGCGATCGCGGCGGGCAGCGACGATCGGTTACTGCGATCGAAGCCGTTCGAGCCGATCGATCGACTCTGCATCCGCGGGCTCCTTATCGTGTCGAACACCGAGAAATCGCGGGAAGCGAAGCGCATAGCCGGCGGAGTACGTCGGCGACGTCTGGATCTCCTCGTAGCCGACCTCGAAGACGATCGCGGGATCGAGGTCGACGTCCTGCCCATCTTCGGCGGTGATATGGGGCTCTAGCAGCTCGGTCAGCTCGGCCAGCTTCGCGTCGGTGATCCCGGTTGCGACCTTGCCGATCGTCTCGAACCCGTCACCGTCGCGAACGGAGAGTTCGAAGGTGCCAAGATACGTCGCGCGACGTCCCTCGCCCCACTCGGCACCGGTGACGACACAGTCGAGTGTCTCCACGTCTGGCTTGCGCTTGCGCCAGTGCTTTCCCCGCCGGCCAGGCGAGTACGTCGAGTCGGGGTTTTTGAGCATGATCCCCTCGTGACCCGCTGCCAGCGCGTCGGCGTCGATCGACTCGATTTCGTCGGGATCACCGGTACACCACAGCAGGGAGAGTCCCGACACCGCGTCCGGCTCCTGGTCTGAGCCCGCGGCGAGGACGCGTTCGAGCCGATCGTGGCGCGTCGTCAGGGGCGCATCGAGCAGGTCGTCCCCGTCAGCGTGCAGACAGTCGAAAAAGACCGGCCGGACGGCGACCGCCTCGCGGGCCTTCGCCACGTCGTGTTTGCGCCGGAACCGTTTGAGGACCTCCTGGAAGGGGAGTGGCGCGCCATCGTCATCGATCGCGACCACCTCGCCGTCGAGGATGACCGGGCGATCGAGATGGTCGTCGGCAAATTCGACGACCTCGGGGAGTGCGTCGGTGACGTCCTCCATGTTCCGTGAGAAGACCCGGGTTGTCGGCTCCGCTCGATCACCGTCAGGCTGGGTCCGATCGTCGCCAGGCCGGTGGTGAAGCTGTATTCTGGCCCCATCGTACTTCCATTCGACGGCCGCAGTCTCCCACGCCTCGATCGCGTCGGTCACCGTCCCCGTCTGGGCGAGCATCGCCTGGACGGGCCGGCCGATTGCGAGCTCCATCGCGTCGAGTCCATCTCTCCCCTCTCTGTGGGCAACCCGCGCGACGTCGCCGTAATCGTTGGACACCTGCAGAGCGCGTTCGACCCGATCGACCGGGACCGAAAAGGCAGCAGCGATCGCATCCCGGACGGTCCCCTCGCCGACGCCGATACGCATCTCCGAGAGGACGAGCCGGGCGAGATAGCGTGCCTCGGCACTCGAACAGCGGTTGAACAGGCCAAAGAGCAGGTCGATCTTGCGATCCTGGCTGCCCGACCCCTCGGCTGCCGCGAGATCTGTCAGCGCCTCGTACACCTCGCGAACGGTGAGGTTCTCACCGGCTTGGCCTCCGTCAGAACCATCTCCGCCGCCAGTAAACGCACCGAGCCCCTGCTGGCCGCCGAAATCGTAGCTCGCCGCCACCTCGCCGATCTCGCCCAACTCCGCGAGCCGACCTTCGACGTCGTCGGCGTCGACGTTCGTCCCGGCCCCACGGGCGATCGCCTCGTAACACGCGTTCGGCCCGATATCGAGCGTCGTCGAGTCCCACGCCGGGAACACCCGCCCCTGGACGAACCGGGCGACGATGTCGACGGTTGCCGGCTCCGTCTCGGCGGCCCGAGCCCCAGCCCCAGCCCCATCGTCGTCGGCCGCCGCCGTGAGCAACGCTGTCACGTGGTCGATAATCTCCAGATCGGCGGGTTCGGCGTCGATCGCGCCGGCCCGATCGGCGAACGTGGCGAACTCCATCGCCGGTGTGTATCGGCGGCGGGGGTAAAACGGTTCTGAGACGGTGGCGATCGCGCTGGCGGCCCCTTCCCGTCGATCCGAGTAACGACATTAAAGGGAGTTGCACTCGCAGTCGGAGCCATGACAGCAGAGGATCTCGCGTCGCGGGTCACGGACGTACTCACCGTCGATGGCGACGCGTTCCGCGAGCGAGCCACACAGGACGGCGAGGTGATCAGGGACGCCATCGAGGACGGCGTTTTCGACAACCCGCAGGCGATCGTCGGCTTCGAGTACGAGTTCTATGCGGTCAAATCCGACGACTGCACGCTCCGGCGGGTGCCGCGTCGACTGCTCGAACTCATCGGCTTCGAGAAAGAACTCGGCCTCCACAACGCCGAGATGACGACCAGCCCCCAGCCGCTGAACGCCGACGGACTGCGGGCCCAGGAGTCGGAGATCAAAGCGCGGCTGCGGACCGCCCTCGACGTGACCAGTTCCGAGCGCATGCGACTGGTCAGCGACGGATTGTGGACGATCCCCCCGGAGGGAGAACAGGCCCGGACGTATCTTACCGACAGCGTCGAACGGACCGTCACCGACGCAAACGGCACCGAACGAACGATCCGCATTGCGACCAACATGAGCGATTCGGCACGCTACCACGCTATGGCCAACACCGATCGGGCCAGAGCCGCAGGGATGTGCATCGAAGCCCCACACGTCTCCCTGCAAGACGATACCGTCATGCCCGAGAGCCTGATTACCTCGATCCAGCCCCACTATCAGGTTTCACACGCGCCCGATCTCCCCACCTACTTCAACTACGCACTCCGACTCGCGGGCCCGTTGCTCGCTCTGGGCGTCAACTCCCCGTTTTTCCCACCCGATCTCTACGACGACGACGCAACGGCGGAGGACGTCCTCCGCGACGGCTGGATGGAACACCGCATCAGCGTCTTCGAGACGGTGCTCAACGATCCCACGACCGGAGAAGGAAAAGTCCGGTTCCCACGTGATCTCGACAGCGTCGACGACGCGATCGATCGGATCGCAACCGACGACACGATGGTGCCGATGCCGGTCGACGGCGGTGAGCGCTTCGACGACCAGTTCCCCCACTTCCGGCGCAAACACGGCACCTACTGGCGGTGGGTGCGGCCGGTGTTCGGCGGGCCGACACGATCGGCCGCAAACGCCCGGATCGAGTTCCGACCGATCCCAGCACAGCCGACAGTGCGGGACTCGATCGCCTTCCTCGCCGCCTTTGCGGGGCTGATGGAAAGTCTCACCCGACTCGAACATCCGGTCGTCGAACTCGACTGGCAACTCGCCCGGGAGAACTTCTACGCCGCGATGCAAGACGGGCTCGAGGCCGAACTGGAATGGATCACCAACGACGGCAAGGAGACCACCGATCGACTCGCCGTCTACGAGGACCTGCTGGCCCACGCCGAGGATGGGCTGACAAATCGCGGCCTGACCGAGGAAGAAGCCGCAAAGTACCTCTACCCGCTCCGGCGACGAGTCCGACAAAACGTCACCCCTGGCTCCTGGAAACGCGAACAGGTTCGCACCGCCGTCGACGACGGGGCAACGCTCGGCGACGCGATCACCACGATGCAACGCCAGTATCTCGATCGGCAGTCCGAGACGCTACTCGAGGGGAGTTTTGCCGACTGGATCGGCGAGTAGCGCCGGCGAGCGTCATTTCCCCCGCTCCGATCGCGATCGCCAGAAGTACCGCCTCGGCACTCGTGCTCTCATCGATCGGAGAGTACTGTGGTGCGCCTAGAACGGCCGTTCGAGCTGTTTGATCCCATCTTTGTCTTCGATACGGAACTGATAGAACGTGGTATCCTCCGACTCAACGGCTCGTTCGAACAGTTCGGGCTTCCAGGAGATCTCCATCTGCTCCTGGATCGCAGCCTGGTCGTCGTCGGGGACTTCTTCGATCGACCCGGTAAACAGCGCGCTCTGCCAGTTGAACGGCGTTTCGATCCGGTTGACGAGGAATCGGGCAACAGACGCCCGATCGCTCAGTTCCGCTTTCCGACTGCTGGAACCAAGCACGTAGAGGAAGTAGAGCGTGGACGCCCCATCGAACCAGAACGCCAGCGGACGCATACTTGGCGCTCCATCGGTTGGCAGTCCGAGGATCCCGATGGACTGGGTCGAGAGAAGTTGCTGGATTTCATCATCACTCATACGGCTCATGCCGTATTTTTCGAGTTCATCGGTCGTCATACAGAACAGTAGACGAGCCGACAGATTATAAAGCTGGTATGCAGTTCTGGCAGTGTGGAACGACACCGATCGAGTGGCGAATTCGTCCGTCGGCGCGAGCCCCCGCTCGGGTGCTGCAAGCATTTATATATCGCCGCTCGACAGTGGACGATATGGTTACGTTCCTCTCGGGGGGCACTGGAACGCCAAAGCTGCTGGATGGTGCCAGCGCCGCCTTTTCGCCGGCTGAGACCACGGTCGTCGCCAACACGGGCGACGACATCGAGCTCGGCGGGCTGTTCGTGTCACCGGACGTCGACACGTTGCTGTTCCAGGGTGGCGGGGTTCTCGATCGGGAGACCTGGTGGGGGATCAGGGACGATACACACCGGACGAACTCGGCGCTGATGGATATCGCGGCGGCGGCGGCCCTTCCGGAGGGGCCACAGTACCTTCCAGCGGCACAACAGACTGCTGGCCGCGACCTCGCCAACTGGCGACGGTTCTCGGGAATCGCCGAGTTCATGACGATCGGCGATCGGGATCGGGCGGTCCACATCACCCGGACGAGTCTGCTCGATCAGGGCCACACGCTCAGCGAGGCCATCGCGTGTCTCGCCGACGGCTTCGGGATGACCATCGAGTTGCTCCCGATGAGCGACGACCCCGTCGCCAGTCTCGTCCACACCGACCAGGAGATGATGCACTTCCAGGAGTACTGGGTCGGCCACGGCGGCGAGCCAGCCGTCGACACCGTTGAGTTCCGGGGCTCTGCGACCGCCGAGCCCGCACCTGGCGTCCTCGACGCACTCGACGACACGGTCGTCATCGGCCCATCGAACCCCGTCACGAGCATCGGGCCGATGCTCTCGCTACCGGGCGTTGCCGACGCACTCGCCCGGACGACGGTCGTCGCCGTCTCGCCGTTTCTGGGCGACGAGGCCTTCTCGGGACCGGTCGGAGACCTCATGGGGGCCATCGGTGCGACACCGAGTACGGCGGGACTGGCGACCGCCTATCCGTTCGCCGACGCCTACGTCGTCGACGAACGCGACGATACCCACCTGGAGCGGCCGACGGTCCGGACTGATATCACGATCGACTCCCGAGCGGACGCCGAACGCGTAATCGGCGCGATCGAGGAGGCACGCTCGATCGTCGCCTGATGTTTCGACCACCACTGGCCCTGGCGAGTCTCAGCGGCGAAGCCGACGCCGACTGGGCCCGCGTGGGTGCCGACTACGCGGGAGCTGCGTTCCTCGGCGGGATCGCTATCGACGACGACGCCAGAGCTGCCGCCCGCGAGCTCTGCGAGCGCGATCGAACCGAGTTCCTCCCCCCCGATCCGGTCGGGTTTATCGATCGCCAGCTCGCGCTCCTCGACGACGTTCCGATCCAGCCAGGATTCAACATCCGGAGTGCGACCCCGGAGCCGATCGACGAAGCTGCCCGGATCTGTCACGATCGGGATGCGCTCTTCGAGATCAACGCCCACTGTCGGCAGGACGAACTCTGTGCCGTCGGCTGTGGTGAGCGTCTGCTGCGAGACGCCGATCGGCTCCACCAGTACGTCGGGCGGGCCGCCGCGGCCGGCGCAACGGTCGGCGTCAAGGTCCGCACCGAGGTCTCCGGCGTCGATCTGCCCGCACTCGCCCGGACGATCGAAGCTGCGGGTGCGTCGTTCATTCACATCGACGCGATGGACACCGAGTCGGCGATCGCGGCGGTCGCCGACGCGACCGACCTCTTCGTGATCGCCAACAACGGCGTTCGCGACGAGGCGAGTGTCCGCGAGTACGTCGATTACGGTGCCGATGCCGTCAGCGTCGGCCGCCCCAGCGACAATTCGGCCGTTCTCAGGCGGGTTCGGGAGGCGGTCGATCGTCACTATGGTGTCACGAGACACACCGACGCCGATCGTCAGTAACGAATCGATCGAGTGTCGTGGAGCGTCAGCAACGGATCGATCGAGTGTCGTGGATCGCCAGCAACGAATCGATCAAGTGTCGCGGGCACACAGCATCCGTATGCACAGCCCTGCCCGCAACGCGGAACTCGCACTCTTGCTCGAGGTCGCGGGCACGCCGAAACCAGGGAACGTCGATCGGCACCGGGACCTCGAGGAGCTCCACTTTGAGCACTTTCTGGCCGGTGCCGTCGGCGCTCGCGAGGGGCTCGACCTCGCGGCGAACGGCGTGGCGATCGGACCCGCCTTCGAGCGTGCGATCGAGGGGATGGCAACGCACGGGGAGAACTCACAGTTCGGTGCGTTGCTCTTGCTCGTGCCACTGGTCCGGGCCGCTCGCGAGGAGCTCTCCCAGCCGGTCGTCGACACCGTCGTCGCCGACACGACCGTCGACGATGCCGCCGCGTTCTACCGAGCGTTCGAGCACGTCGACGTCTTCGTTCCCGATCCGCCCGACGACCTGGAGCCACTCGACGTTCGCCGCGGCGCGGACGCCGTGCCAGAACTCGAAAAGCGGGAGCTGACGCTGCTCGACGTGATGGACCGGAGCGTCCCCGGCGACGACATCGCCCGGGAGTGGGTCCGTGGTTTCGATCGATCGTTTGCCGCCGCCGATCGACTCGCAGCGGCCGACGGACCGCTAACTGATCGAGCCGCCGCGGTCTTTCTCTCCCTGCTCGCCGAGCGTCCTGACACGCTCGTCGCCAACCGCCACGGCGAGACGGTTGCAACCGAGGTGACCGATCGTGCTGGGGCGCTTTTGCAGCAGGCTGCACTCGAAACGGATCCTGCCGCTGTCGACGCGTTCGCAGACGAACTCGTCGACCGTGGCATCAATCCGGGAACGACTGCAGATCTGACCGCAGCCGGACTGTTCATCGCCCTCGAACGCGAACTGGTCGAGCTATGAGCGAGGACACGGGGAGCGCCGATCGAGACTGCACAGACAGTGAGGCCGGACGCGACGCCGCCGACCGTCCGGAGTGGCCGGTGTCGTTGTCCGGCGTTACCGAATCGATCGTGACGACGCTCGGCCCGAACGGACTGTGGAACGCCGCCGCACTCGGTGTTTTTGCCGGCGAACCCGCCACGGCACGAACGTGGGGCAACACCCGAACACGTCGGAACTTCCACCGTCAGGGCGAGGGCTACGTCCAGTTCACGCGGGACCCGGTCGTCTTCGCCGATGCTGCACTGTCGATAACCGAGACCGAGGAACCGATCCTCGACGCCGCAAACGCGTGGGTCCGCGTCCGCGTCGAACAGGTCGATTCGGGTACCGAGGGTGACACCGAGTGGGAGAAGTGGACGCTCGTTCCGATCGAGGCCGGGATCGAAACCGAGACCGTCCCCACGATCGATCGCGGGGTCGGTGCTGTCGTCGAAGCCACCGTCGCCGCCTCACGGCTCGGCGTCGCAGGGTACGACGACGACGTGCTCAGCGAGCGCCTCGACTACTACGCCTCGGTCGTCGATCGGGCCGGCGGTCCCCGAGAGCGTGAGGCGCTCGATCGGGTTCGCAAATACGCATCCTGGTAGCTTGCGTTCGCGAATACGCGTCCTGGTGGGTCAAGCCTCGTGTTCGTAAATACGCGTCCTGGTGGGTCAAGCCTCGTGTTCGTAAATACGCGTCCTGGTGGGTCAAGCCTCGTGTTCGTAAATACGCGTCCTGGTGGGTCGAGCCTCGTGTTCGTAAATACGCGTCCTGGTAGATCGAGTGTGAGAGTGTGCGTCCTGATAGCGTCGATCTAACGGGCACGAGCGGACGCCGTCGCTGTCCGTCCAGCACACCATTCAGGAGAATCGATACGTTTTAGTTGCTTGTCGCTACTCGATGTAGCAAATGGTGTTACACTTCAGAAAAGCGACGAGCGTGTTCAAAAAAACATTTCCGTTCGTGTTGTTGCGTCTGGGCGTCGGCATTCTGCTTGGGGTGTTGACGATCCTCTATTTCGGGTTCGTGGTCGGCGCTGGCTACATGCTCTATCAGTCAGGGACGGTTTCGGGCTGGCTGGCGATCATCGGACTGGTCGCCTCGCTGCTCCTGTTTGCACTCGGGTGGCGGCTAGTCAGTAGATACGTTCTGTACCTGGTAAAAGCAGCCCATATTGCGGTTATCGCCCATGTTATCAAAACCGGCGACGTTCCGGACAATCAGCTCCGGTACGGGAAAACTCAGGTCAAAGACCACTTCGTCGAGGCGAGTTCGCTGTTTGCCCTGGATCAGGTACTCAAGGCCGTTATCAAGCAGTTCAACAAAGCTGTCGTCTCAGTCGCTGGCTTTTTCGGAGCCGTCCCGACGCTCAAACAGCTCATCAAGATGGCCGGCAAAGCGGTCGCCCTCGCAGCGTCCTACATCGACGAGGCGATTATCGCATACGTGTTCATGGTCGACGAAGACAACAACTGGGCTGCGGCCAAAGACGGCGTCGTCCTCTATGCGAAAAACTGGAAACCCGTTCTCGGCTCGACGATGCTGATCGTCTTTGGCATGTACGCGGCAGCGTTCGTGTTGTTTCTCGTGCTCTCGCCGCTTGCGGGTCTCATCGGCAATCTGTCGACGAGTCTTGAGGTCGTCTCCTGGGTCGTCGTCGTCGGCACCCTGCTGACGATCTACACCGGCATTCTAAAGCCCTGGATCAAGACCGTCGTCATCACCACGTTCCTGATCGAACAGCGGGATCTGGTACCCGACAGGGAAACCGAAGCTGATCTGGCAAACCGCTCCGATCGGTTCCAGGAACTCGTCGACAAAGCCAACGAGAACGAAGCAGAAAAACAGCCTGCGACCGTGTAGTCGGGAGCGACCCTGACAACGCGCCGTTGGCCCCGACACGGCCCAGCCGATCGCCACGGCGTCGAAGAGAAAGGCATTAAGGCCTGCTGGACGGAACTCCCTGTATGGCAATCAAACCGGCCTACGTCAAGAAGACCGGGAACCTCCTCTTAGAGCGGTACCCGGAAGCGTTCACGACCGACTTCGAACAGAACAAAGACAGCGTCACGAAGCTCACAAACGTCGAATCGAAGGGCGTCCGCAACCGGATCGCAGGCTACGTCACGCGAAAGAAAGGCGCCGAAGTGCCGGCATAACTCGATATTCTCGTCTCCGACGCTTCCGATCGATAGCGGTAGCCGTAACCTTGGGCGGTCGCCGACCGAGGCGAGCGATGGGGCCGGACAGCAGTCGATACCGATTCGATCGACACTCCGGATCGCTTCGATTGACGGTCCAAAACCAGTTCGTTCGACAGTTCAAAACCCAACGCAACGGCGGCTCGATACCGTTACTCGTCGAACCCGGACTCCATGTAGACCGCAGCGGTCCACGCGACGACGGCGATCGCGAGACAGACGGTCGCACCGACGATTCCCGTAAGCAATGTCAGGTCCGGCCCGACGAACAGGAGACTCATCTCTTCATAGCCGTTCCAGAGAAAGACGATCGACAGCAACAGCGAGACCGCAGCGAGGATCGTCGCTGCGATGCTAAATGGCGTCTCGAAGAGGTTCAGTCCGCTCGATTCCGTGGCCGATCCCGTATCCGTCATCGTGATCCCCCACTGACGATCGGCGATCGGTCGACAGTACTGGTCGGTGCTGTCGCCGGTCCAGACCGGCGTGGCCCGATGTCGGTAAGTCGGTCCGCCTGAGAGTGCATCGATCTATATGTACCACTCCGGTTTCTTAATTGCTTCTATGCCGCCACAGGCCGACAGACACCGCTCGATCGGGACGCAGGGGTGTCGGGTCGGGCGTGAGAGACGGAAACCCAAACGGTTTTGCGGGCGCGACTCCGACAGTCGGAAAATGGCAGTACGAGTTGGCGTACTCGGCGCAACCGGTGCAGTCGGACAGCGACTGATCCAGCTTCTCGACCCACATCCGGAGTTCGAGATTGCTGCACTGACCGCAAGCGAGTCGAGCGCAGGAAAGACGTACCGAGAGGCAGCCAAATGGCGTGTCGACAGTCCGATCCCCGAGGACGTCGCCGACACGACGGTCACGGCGACCGATCCGGACGAGGTCCCCGACGACGTCGACCTCCTCTTTTCGTCGCTGCCCTCGAGCGTCGGCGCAAACGTCGAACCCGCGTTCTGTGAGGCGGGCTACGTTATGTCCTCGAACTCCTCGAACGCCCGGATGGCCGACGACGTCCCGCTGGTCATTCCGGAGGTCAACGCCGACCACCTCGACCTGATCGAGGTCCAGCGCGACGAGCGTGGCTGGGACGGCGCGATGGTCAAAAACCCCAACTGCTCGACGATCACCTTCGTCCCAACCCTCGCCGCGCTCGCCAACTACGGTCTCGAGAAGGTCCACGTCTCGACGCTCCAGGCCGTCTCCGGTGCCGGCTACGACGGCGTCACCTCGATGGAGATTATCGACAACGCAATCCCCCATATCGGCAGCGAAGAGGACAAACTCGAAACCGAGTCCCGAAAGCTGCTCGGCGAGTTCGACGGTGCCTCGCTGTCCCACAACAGCATGGCCGTCGCCGCCTCCTGTAACCGCATCCCGACGATCGACGGTCACCTCGAAAACGTCTGGGTCGAAACCGAAGACGAACTCACACCCGAGGACGCCGCCGAGGCAATGCGGGCGTACCCGTCGCTCGAACTACGCTCCTCCCCCGACCCCCTCATCCACGTCTTCGAGGAACCCGATCGACCACAGCCGCGGATGGACCGCACACTCGGCGACGGGATGGCGATCGCCGCCGGTGGCATCCGCGAGTCCTCGTTTGGCCTGCAGTACAACTGTCTCGCACACAACACGATCCGGGGCGCTGCAGGGGCGAGTGTCCTGAACGGCGAACTGCTGCTCGAGAACGGCTACCTCTAACGTCACGCTCGTTTTTGCGGTGCCTCTACCCGATCGGTGGCGACGGTGACTGTCCAGGTTCGGTTCGAAGCAGCCACGTCTCGACCCGCCGAGACGGGGTGGGCGATCGACCGGTTCGCCCACCGTCGGCGTGACCAGCCGGCTACTCGCCTCGGGGGAGCACCTGATTCTCCAGGGTGGCGTCTGCCCCCGCCGCTGTGAACCGGGTTGCGTTCTCGGCGACGATCTCTGCCAGCCGATCGTAGTAGCGTGGCGTGTGGCCTGCATTGTGGGGAGTGATCTGGACGTTATCGAAGTTCCAGAGCGGATGGTCCTCCGGGAGCGGTTCGGGGTCGGTCACGTCGAGCGATGCACCCCGGATCCAACTCGATCGCAACGCCCGCACCAGCGCCGCCGTCTCGACGACTGGGCCGCGAGCGATGTTGATCAGGACAGCGTTCGGATCGAGTGTCTCGAATGCAGCCCGATCGATCAGTCCGCGAGTCGTCTCCGTCAGCGGACAGGCCAGGACGAGATAATCGGTTTTTGCGAGCGCGTCGTGGAACGCCTCGGCATCGAAGCCGACCACGTCGTCCGTCGGGCCGCCTTTCTCCGGCGAGTAGCGCACGCCGATCGTTTCGACGCCGAAGGGGTCAAGACGCGTTGCGACCGCCTGCCCGATCGCACCGAGCCCGACGATCGTCACTGTCGATCCCTGGAGTTCGTGGGCCTGGTAGTGGCGCCACTGCCGGCGACGCTGTCGACGCTCGGCCACGTGAAACCGGCGGGTGAAATGCAAGATCGCCCCGAGAACGTGCTCGCCGATGTTCGGCCCGTGAACGCCCGAGGCGTTCGTCACCGTGACATCGCGATCCCCGAGCGCATCGAGTGGCAAGTGTCCCGTTCCAGCGTACGCACACGCGAACACCTCCAGGTTCTCGGCAACCGCGAGCAGGTCCTCGTCGAGTGTCATTCCCGTGACAAATGACGCGTCGGCGATCGCCGCACGCTCCTGGGCTGGCGTTCGCGCGAGCCCGACATGCAGCCCGGGACAGCGTTCGTCCAGTGCGTCAGCGTACTGTTCGATCGGCGTTCCGTGGGTTCCCTTCCGAAGGACGAGCACGTCCGGACTGCCGGGCGCGTCGCTCTCGTCTGTCATATTCGCCCTCTCGTCCGGTGCGAGCAAAAACGTTCGTCCGCGTTCGGTCTACGTCGCCCGTCGCGACTTTCAGGCAATTTAATATGGCTCGTCGAGTCTCAAAGGAGTATGGAACGCGTAGACGTCGCGATCGTCGGTGGCGGTCCGGCAGGGACCTCCGCAGCCGAGCGCGCCGCGGCACACGGCGCTGAGACGGTCCTCTTCGAACAGGGCGTCCCCCGAGAGGATCGAGACGGCGTTGGACCGGACTCGACCGACGCCGCCGGTATTCTCGACTACTGGGTCGATATCATGGAGTTCGACTACCGGGAGCTCCCCGAGGATGTCATCCATCGTGAGCTCTCGGCGACAGAATTTGTCGGGCCAAACAGCGCCGTCGAACTGACCTCGACGGGAATCGAATCCAGCTACCCCTCCTTTGGCTACACCTTCCACCGCACCCGGATGGACGACTGGCTCCACGAACGCGCAGTCGACGCCGGCGCCGATCTGCGCGTCGGAACCGGCGTCAAAGACCTCCAGACGGACCTCCGTGCGTCGAGCCCGAACGGACCAACCCATACGCTGACCCTCTCGAACGGCGACCAACTCGAGGCACAGTACGTCGTCCTCGCGGACGGTCCACAACGCCGGATCACGCTCGACGCGCTCGATCAGTTTACCGCCCCCGGTCGCAGCGTCGCCGACTCCCTCTCGCCCCCAGAGGCAAACCACATCGCCTACCAGGAGTACCGAGAGTTTCCCGAAGAACTGTTTGCCGAGTTCGAAGACCGGCTCAAATTCTGGTGGGGATACATGCCCGGCGAGACTGCCTACCCGTGGGTGTTCCCCAACGACGGCACCGTCGCACGCGTCGGCCTGACCATGCCGATCGGGACGGAACTCGAGGACGTCACAGACCCCGCCAGCTACGCGCTACTCGAACCAAGTGACGATCGTCTTCCCGCCGGGTCGGAGTACATCAGCCGCCTGCTCGAACACGAGTACGGCGACGAGTACGACATCGAGACGGACATTCCGATCGTCGAAGACCGCGGGAAGTCACGCGGGACGGAAACCTATCCGATCTCCTCGACCCGACCGATCGAGTCGCCGGTCGGCGCGAACATCGCCGTCGCCGGCGGCGCGATGGGAACGACTTCGGCGTTTCACGAAGGTGGCTATCACGTCGCCGTCCGCACCGGCAAGATTGCCGGCCGACTCGCCGCGACCGACTCACTGGACGCCTACAACGACATCTGGAAGGACGCGATCGGCGACGAGATCCTCCGAAACGTCGCGTTCGCCGATATCGTGGCGGCGTACACCCCCGACGACTGGGATCGGATCTTCGACGTAATAAACGAGATGCAAGGTACTGGTGACAACAACGCCCTGATCGAGAGAGGGTACTCCGCTGGCCTCGCTGCGACGAAAGTCCTCGCTACCTACAAGAAGACAAAATTCACGTATCGAAACGGCGGCTACGTCCAGTTGGCCGAAGACGAGTACTTTTACTGATACGGTCGTGCGTAACGGTTTCCCGGTCGTCGCTCGCACCGGAGTCAGCGACGAGCAGAAAATGCCTACGCACGACCGTATGAGGACCGCGGTTTCCACTCGGCGAGATTCGACGACCGGCTCACCCGCAATCACGACGCTGTCGGATCCATCACGTGTCACCGTCGAGGACGTGAATATCGGTATCCGTACAGTGACAGAGCTCCGTCTGTCCCAGTGGCTGTATCGTCCCATCCGGCCATATCTGGACGATCCCGATCGCCCCACAGTTCGTACATCTCGCTGCAGACCGCTTTTTCGTCCCGTTTTCGTCCACACGTATCACTCCAACAACTGCTGGCTACGGCAGTCAGTACTGAAAAACCCCGTCGTTTACACATGAAACACACCGTTGGTGATTGTACTAACAACTACAACTATGTACACACTGATCGCACACTCCGCGGTTCTCACTCGTGTCTCTCTCCGAACCGCGCTGCCGTCGTGCGATCAGGTGTGCAGTGACGTGCAGTGGCTACTATAGCTATCGCCGCCCCGGATCGAGAAGGGCACACGACCAGCCGAGACAGTCGCCGATCACTGGGTGTCTGCCCGCTAATACTGATCGGTGTCGCGTTTTACCGGTGTTATCGGATTCCATCCGACTGCTCGCGGAGCGCTGGGCCGCGTTGCTCGCTTCGACGGGACCGGTATAGAACGACAACAGACCGTATGAAACGACAAACGCGCCAGGCGAACTGGAACACTTAACCGTCCAACGGTGCTAATACAGGTGCGTGTCCCAAGTCCCCGGCCGAGCGAACCCATACGGGTGCGATGACAGCACGGCGAACCCGGACACGTGACACTCGTCGGTGGGTCACCCCACCATCGAGACGGCACCGCCGTCTCATCTTGGGGACTGCAGACGAGGTCCCCCGCCCGGCACGAGGGTTAGCCAGCCGACGCGGCACGCCGCCACGGGATGAGGCTGGACGTTAGTGTTCCGGGTGAGATTTTCACGCTACTCGACAGCGAGCGATTGCGCCGGACTGAAATCCCAGTTGATCGTTGTATCAAACATAATCGGGCGGTATCCCGGCCGCTGAAACAAGTGGTCACGGTCACGATCACTAACCCACTCGGCAATGCCGTACAGGCATCGCTAGTCGATCGTCGTACGATATGCAAAAAGCCCCACACAGCAGGCGCTGTGTGAGGCCTAATATGAATGGGGGCAGCGAATCGCGTTTCCCAGAGGGTCTCCCACTCCAGTACTCCCCG
>Ga0207421_10003277_pt1 | contig 19352 bp, 11 predicted proteins | sample SodLakKL_010_SED_4_FD_187542 | JGI IMG/M metagenome (GOLD analysis project Ga0207421, IMG submission 187542) | Alkaline sediment microbial communities from Lake Tanatar, Kulunda Steppe, Russia - 8KL_010_SED (SPAdes) (version 2) | ecosystem: Environmental > Aquatic > Non-marine Saline and... | reverse complement strand
CGGCTTGTCTTTCAGCTGTTGCCGGATCGGGTCTTTTTCAGGTTGTTTTGCAGGTGCCTGCTCTTTAGACCGCGAGAAAGGCTTGCGGATGTAGCTCAGCAACCCGCCGCCATCCTGTTCCGCTGCAAAGGCCTTAATGTCCTTCTGGACGATGTTTCCCACTGCAACCTCATAGTAAAGGTCCAGCGGCGAGCCAAGTTTGAAGTAATCCTGCAGTTTCTGCACCGTGGACTGCGAATGTTCAATCTTAAACTGCCGGAGCTTACGGTCCAGGATTTCCTTGCCCTCCTCGGCCTGTCGTTTGCGTTTTTCTTTCAGGGCAGACTTGATCTTCCCCTTTGCCCTGGCCGTGGTCACATAATTTAGCCAGTCGGCTTTGGGACTTTGCTTTTTCGAGGTGATGATCTCCACCTGGTCACCACTTTTCAGTTCGTAGCTGAGGGCAACCAGCTTATGGTTCACTTTGGCGCCCAAACAATTGTCGCCTATCTGCGTATGGATGCTGTAGGCAAAATCCAGTGCCGTGGAGCCCAAAGGGAGGGTGCGCAACTCGCCTTTGGGGGTAAACACGATGATCTCATCGGAGAAGAGGTTCAGCTTGAAGTCATCGATGAAGTCGAGGGCATCTACATCGGCGCTTTTCAGGATCTCGCGGATCCGGCGCAGCCATTTGTCGATGCCGCTTTCTCCCGGTCTGGCCTCTTTGTAGACCCAGTGGGCTGCATAGCCCTTTTCGGCGATGGCATCCATACGCTCTGAGCGGATCTGCACCTCCACCCATTTGCCCTGCCGGCTCATCACCGTCGTATGCAGTGACTCATAGCCATTGGCCTTTGGTGTGGAAATCCAGTCACGCAAGCGGTCAGGGTTTGGCTGGTATATGTCCGTCACAATGGAATATGCCCGCCAACAATCTGCCTTTTCTCTTTCCTCGGGCGCGTTCAACACAATCCGAATGGCAAAAATGTCGTACACCTCCTCAAAAGGCACCTCCTTCTTTTTCATCTTGTTCCAGATCGAGCTCACCGACTTGGTCCGTGACTGGATGGTAAAGTCAAGGTTTTCTTTTTGAAGTTCCCTTCGGATGGGTTTGGTAAAAGACTGGATGAAACGTGTCCTGGCAGCCCTGGTATCGGCAAGCTTCTGTTGGATGGTCTGATACACTTCCGGCTCCGTGTATTTCATTGCCAGGTCTTCGAGTTCGCTTTTGATGGCATGAAATCCGAGCCGGTGCGCCAGCGGTGCGAAAAGGTACAGGGTCTCATTGGCCACCTTAAGCTGTTTCTTTGGCGGCAGGGACTCCAGCGTGCGCATGTTGTGCAGCCGGTCGGCAAGCTTGATGAGGATGACCCTGACATCGTCAGACAGGGTCAGCAACATTTTCCGGAAATTCTCAGCCTGTATGGAGGTGGTCTGGTCGAAGATGTCGGAGATCTTGGTCAGCCCGTCGATGATGCGCGCCACCTCTTCACCGAAGTAGTCAGTAATGTCTTCCAGGGTGTAATCGGTGTCTTCCACCACGTCGTGCAGCAGGGAACAGATCACACTCGTAGCGCCCAGCCCGATCTCCTCCACGGCAATCTTGGCCACGGCTATGGGATGATAGATATAGGGTTCACCACTCTTGCGGCGGTGATCCTGATGCGCCTTGGTAGCAAAGTCAAAAGCCTCCCTGATCCGCTTGCGGTCTTCCTTGTTGATGTTATGCCGGCAGGCGGTGAGCAGCGAACGATATTTCTTTAGTATTTCTGAGCGCTCCTTTTCAAATGAAATTTCATTCATACATTCATAAGAATTGATCCCTGTAGATGTTAATGTAATTCAGCATGCATGCGGCCATCAAGGCGCACAGGATAAAGCGGGCACATCCTGCTGTAATTCCGCATCAGCCGCCATTGCCGGATCGCAGCACAAAAAGCGTATAAGCAGGTGCGAGCGCAATCTCCTCCCAAGCTTTGGCGTCAAATTGTATACATGCGACCCCGGTGTTTGGCATATAGTCCTCCTTCTGTGGCATAAAGCTGTTGGCCAGCTGGGTGATGGTGGGGTTGTGCCCCGTGATCATCACCATGTCCTGATCATTAGGCAACCCTGCAATCAGGTTATGGAGATCATCCGTTTGCCCATGATACACCTTGCTTTCGATCAGAATCTCATGGCGCGGGTAATCCAAGGCCCTGGCCATGATGATGGCCGTATCCAATGCCCTGACGGCCGGACTGGAAATCACCAGGTCCGGTGTCCCTGTCTTCTCCTTCAGTGTCATGCCCATGCTTTCGGCAGAAGCAATGCCTTCTGCCGTCAATGGCCTTTCATGATCCTGCAGACCAGCGTGCTGCCAGGATGCATGGGCATGACGAATCAGCAATAAGGTCTTCACGTGATGTCCGTTTTTGTTTTCCCTGAACAATATCCGACAAAAAAAGTGCCATTCAGCTTAAAACCTCTTTTGCTGCCATGAAGTTAACACTTTTTGGAACACAAAAAAAGGGGGAAACACAAAAAAACCCTTAAATACACGAAAAACGAGGAGGTGTCGCGCCAGGCCACCTTGCCGCAAAGGCCGCACACAAACATGCTCATCCCAGGAGGCACAGGCACAGCCATGGTAAAGTAAGTGTCTTCTCATAGAGAAGAGGGTAAAATCAGCGCATCTGCTGAAAAAGCAGCATTGACCTGGCACCAGGGTCAAACCCTTGCATTCCTTACCAGGCAAAAAGCGGGAAATCGCCCATCAGCGCATTCACCTTTTTGCGTACCCCGGCAATGGCCTGTTCGTCATCGATATTGGAGATGACCTCATCGATGAAGTCTACGATCTTCACCACATGCTCTTCCTTAAGGCCTCGCGTGGTGACGGCCGGGGTGCCGATGCGGATACCCGATGTCTGGAAAGGTGAACGGCTGTCAAATGGCACCATGTTCTTGTTGATGGTGATGTCGGCCTCCACCAGGATATTTTCCACCTTTTTTCCAGTGATGTCAGGAAACTTCGAGCGCAAGTCGATCAGCATCAAATGATTCTCAGTACCATTGGAGGTCACGTGATAACCTTTGTCGATAAAAGCTTTTGACATGGCCTGGGCGTTCTTCAGTACCTGTTCCCCATAAGCCTTGAATGAAAGATCGAGTGCTTCGCCGAAGGCCACAGCCTTGGCAGCGATGACATGCTCCAGCGGTCCGCCCTGCGTTCCGGGGAATACGGCACTGTCAAGCACCGCCGACATCATCTTCACCTTGCCCTTGGGCGTGGTCAGACCCCATGGATTCTCAAAGTCCTTACCCATCAGGATCAGTCCGCCACGCGGCCCCCGCAAGGTCTTGTGCGTGGTGGTGGTAATGAAATGACAATGCGGCAGCGGATCGTTCAGCAGTTTGGCAGCGATTAGTCCGGCAGGGTGCGCGATGTCAGCCATCAGCAATGCCCCCACCTTGTCGGCGATCTTACGCATCCGGGCATAATCCCAGTCGCGCGGATATGCAGAGGCGCCCGCCACGATCAGCTTCGGCTTCTCCTTCATCGCCACCTCCTCCATGTGCGCGTAGTCGATGGTACCAGCATCTTCGGTCACGGTGTATGCCACCGGACGATACAGGATGCCCGACAGGTTGACAGGCGCCCCGTGCGAAAGGTGTCCGCCGTGACTCAGGTCAAGTCCCATGAAGGTGTCGCCAGGATTGAGGCAGGCCAGAAAGACTGCGGCGTTGGCCTGGGCACCGCTGTGCGGCTGCACGTTGGCCCACTCCGCACCAAACAACTCCTTCGCCCGGTCGATGGCCAACTGCTCCGACTGGTCAACGATCTGACAACCCCCATAATAACGACGCCCCGGGTAGCCCTCGGCATACTTGTTGGTCATCACACTGCCCATCGCAGCCATCACCTGTTCACTCGCAAAATTCTCGGAAGCGATCAGCTCTACGCCATGCAGCTGGCGCTGACGCTCCTGCTCAATCAAATCAAATACTTTATGATCTTTCTTCATCTGTTTATATTTTTTCAGGTTATTGGTTATCTGAAGTTTATGTTTTCAACAGGACTGCTATTGGGTATTGGCTCTTGGCTTTTGGGTATTGGCTTTTGGCTCTTGGCTGTTGGCTTTTGGCTATTGACTTTTAGCTTTTGGCTTTTGGCTTTCTTGCCAATAGCCTACTCAGGCTGAACGCCCACGTGAGAATAATCATCCTTCTGTGTGTCAAAAATCCTGTTCCCGAATGGTCGTGATTTGCAAGATGGGCGTTTCATGACATCACACTATTTTATATATTTGGACATTCCTTTTTTGTACGATAGAGGCCAAAAATACATATTATTTAACAATCGCCGAAACCGGAATGTTTCTCTTTCAGAAAAATGCTATTTTTACAATCAAATAATGACGAAAGGACAAAAGGACAAAAGGACGAAAGGACGAAAGGTCTAAAGGTCTAAAAGTCCGGTTATCTGTAAATTCTCAACCTTAACCTTAACCTCAACCTCAACCTTAACCTTAATCTCAATACATGATGTTTAAAACAAGCTTACTTCCCATTTTAGTTGCATTATTATTGCCTTTCGGCTCGATGGCCGGCGAAAAAGTCGTGGTTTCCCAGTGGCTCTCCACGGGTCCACTGGACGTGCACTACCCTGCATTTCACGAAACCCCGAACATAGAGGGTCAGGCTTTCAGCGACAGGCAGTTGCTGATGTTTGACCACTTCGACCTGAACGATTACTACCCGGAAGCCGGCAAGGACCTCATCTGGCTGGATGGTAATTCATACGCCTGGCTGGCAGAAACTACCGATGCAGAGGGTTTTGTTGCGGTTGCCGACCATCCTTCCGGCGATGAGCCGCAGGTCGCCTACCTGGCCACCTACATCCGGACGGATCGCTGGATCAAGGCGCAACTCGAAATGCGCAGCCCCTATCTTTTTGAAGCCTGGCTTAACGGCACAAAGATCGGCACCAAATCGACGATGGAAGGTAACGTGCACAACGATGATGCTGGCAACGGTGATAGCAGCAACGATGGCAACCAGGATGAACCTCACGGCTCAGACGAGGGCGTTGCCTTGGACCGTGGTGCCGATGAGGGCAACAGTGATGCGGCAGATGAGGATCACGAAGAAATGCGTGGCCGCTACGGTCGCGTCGGACACCAGGTGGAGCTGCCCCGCGGCAAACACCTGCTGGTGATCAAGCTGATGCGTCCTCCCCAAGCCGATACTCCCTGGGAGATGCAAGCCAGCATATCCTATGATGAGCCCTTCACGGCCAACGACATCCAGCCGGGGATCAGCCCGGAGACCATCAAGGACATCCTGCATTTCATGGACGGCGTGAAGGTGACCACCGTGCGGCCTTCGCCCGATGGCAGCATGTATGCGGTAGGCTACCGCCGGTCGTTGCCGCCAACAGACCGCACGGAGACCTGGACCGACATCCACCGCACGGAGGACGATGCCCTGGTACACTCCTATCGCCACGCGTCCGTTTCGAGGCTCACCTGGCTTCCTGCATCCAATGCAGTGTCTTATACTACCGTTCAGAACGGCCGCACCACCGTGCATCTCCACAACCTGGAGACAGGCCGCAAGCAGGTGCTGATGGAAGACGTGGAAGACTTTGCCGGCAAGCGCTGGTCGCCCGACGAAAACACCATCATTTACAACATCCGGGAAGAGGGCAGCGGCATGGATGCCAGCATGCGCCACATTCTCGGGATGCAGGATCGCCAGGACCACTTCCGTCACCGCAGCTTCCTCTACCGCCTGGATGTCGCCACGGGCGTCAGGACCCGCCTCACGCACGGCAGCCTGACCACCAGCCTGCACGACATCAGTCCGGATGGTCGCCAGATCGTGTTCAGCCAGACACGACCCGACTACCTTGAGCGCCCTTATTTCAAACACGACCTGTTCATGATGGACCTCCAGACCCTGGATACCGACACCCTCCTGGCCGACAAACGCTGGAGCGTGTCAACGAGCTTTTCGCCCGACGGGCAGTATTTGCTGGCCACCGGCGGCCCTTCTGCTTTCGACCGCATCGGCGAAAACATCCCGGAGGGCATGATCGCCAACAATTATGACACCCAGGCCTATATTTACAGGCTCAGCGACGGCCACGTGGAGCCCATCACCATTGATTTTGACCCAACGGTAGCTTCTGTACACTGGCACGCCGTGGATGACTACATATATATCCTGGCCGGCGAAAGGGATTATCGTCGCCTTTACCGCTACGATACCGGCCGCGAACGTTTTGAGCTGCTGGATGCCGGCCTGGACTTCATCTCGAATGTACAGTTTGCCTCCCAGGCGCGCGTAGCCGCCTATGTAGGCAATGAGGTCAATGCCCCGCCGCGTGCGCACCGCATGAATCTGCGCCGCGACAGCCACGAGGTGCTCGTCGACACGGATGCCGAAAGATACCGCCACGTGCAATTCGGCGAGGTCGTCGACTGGGAGTTTACCGCCTCCGTCACCGGCAAAACCATCGACGGCAGGTACTACCTCCCGCCCGACTTTGATCCCGAACAAAGCTATCCCGTGATTGTTTACCAATATGGCGGCACCAACCCGGTTGGACGTACCTTTGGTCACCGTTACCCGTTTAACCTGTGGGCCGGCAACGGATACATCGTATATGTGCTGCAACCCAGCGGAGCCACCGGCTACGGACAGGAGTTCAGCGCAGCACACGTCAACAATTGGGGAAAAACCGTAGCGGATGAAATCATCGAAGGGACGGAAAAGTTCCTCGAAGCACACCCCTTCGCTGATCCGGAGCGCGTGGGGGTTGCCGGCGCCTCTTATGGCGGTTTCATGACGATGCTGCTGCTTACCCACACCGACCTGTTTGCTACCGGGATCAGCCACGCAGGCATCAGCAACATCGCCTCCTACTGGGGCGAAGGGTACTGGGGATTCAGCTACAGCGCAGAAGCCACGGCCAACAAATTCCCATGGAACAGCCGCGAGGTATATGTAGATCAGAGCCCGCTATACCGGGCTGACCACGTGAACACCCCGCTGCTGCTGATCACTGGCGACAGCGACACCAATGTGCCGCCGGGCGAAAGCATCCAGATGTACACCGCCCTCAAGCTCCTTGGCAAACCCGTGGAACTCATCCTTGTGGAAGGGGAAGACCACCACATCGTCACCTACAACCGACGCCTCGAATGGCACGACGCCTTCATGGCCTGGTGGGACAAGTACCTGAAGGACCAGCCGGAGTGGTGGGATGAGCAGTATCCGGAGAAAAACTACTAAGACGAAGGTTAAGGCTGAGGCTGAGGCTAAGGTTGAGGTTAAGGTTAAGGTTAAGGTTAAGGTGAGAGTAAGGGGGAGGTAAGTAGGTAGTAGGCAGTAGGCAGTAAGCAGTAAGCAGCAGCCAGATTGATGATGAGCATAATCCGTCAGTCTTTCCCAATCCTGCCACCTCTACCGACTTTTAGACCTTTTAACATTTCGTCCTTTCGTCCTTTTGTCTTTTTGTCTTTTTGTCTTTTTGTCTTTTTGTCTTTTTGACTAAATTTTGACCTATGAAAGCACTGATCATCAACAGTTTCGGCGGACCGGAGGTATTAAAAACGGACGAACTGGCCATTCCCAAACCCGGACGTGGGGAGGTCCTGATGCGCGTACATTCTGCTGGCATCAACCCGGTGGACTACAAGATCCGCAGCGGCTCGATGAAGATGGTTTTGGGAAAGAAGTTCCCGAAGATCCTGGGTTTTGACGTAGCAGGTGTGGTCGAACAGGCCGCAAAGAAGTCGCGTTTCCAGCCAGGCGACAAAGTGTTTGCCATGCTTCCATTTAAAGGTGGGGGCTATGCCGAATTTGCCACCGTGAGTGAAGACAACCTCTGCCATATTCCGGAAGGATCCACCATGAAAGAGGCCGCTGCCACCCCCCTGGCAGCACTCACCGCACTGCAGGCTTTCCGCAAAGCAGGCGGCATCGCTGAGGGCGACCGCGTGCTGGTGAACGGCGCTTCTGGCGGTGTGGGCTCTTTCGCGGTGCAGATCGCCAAAGCGATGGGCGCAGAGGTCACCGCCGTATGCAGCACCCGAAACATCGACTTTGTGAACAGCCTGGGTGCTGATAAGGTCATTGACTATACCAGCGAAGACTTCTCCCGGCTAAAAACCCGCTTTCATGTCGTCTTCGATGCGGTGGCCAAAAGCTCCTTTCGAAAAAACCGCCGCATCCTTAGCCGAGGCGGGGATTACATAACCACCGTACCCAACAGGGGGCTGCTATGGCACAAAGCCTTCAACTTCACCCGAAAAAAGAAGGCAGACTTCATCCTGGTGAAACCCTCGGGCGACGACCTGGAGATCATTGCCGACATGATGGCACGGGGATTGGTCAAGCCTTACGTCCAGCAAAGCTTCCTGCTCTCAGAAGGCAGTGCCGCCCATGAGATGATCGAAACCGAAAGGGTGCGCGGTAAGATCGTGTTTCACCTGGTGTAAAAAATAATGGGCTGATGTGCCAGTGTGATTCACCCTGAGATAGTGTCTTTTCCTGCTAAAAGGGTTACCTTATTGAAATAAAATCAGGACACTCAACCATGTTTTGAAACGCACGCATCTCTCCGGTTACACTTAATTGTAAAGCAATATCAGAACAGGTCAATGCCATTACGCTTCAGACACTTCCAGTAGCATCTTCCGGTAGATATTGAATACGTTGGCACGCGATACGAAACCCTTGTATTGTCCGTCATCGACCACGGCCATGTTCCAGAGCCCGGAGTCGCGGAACTTCTGCATCACGGTCTCCATGCTATCGGATGAACTCACCGTCGCCCGCGGTTGAATCATCAGGTTACGCACTCGCAGGCTTTCGTACTGGCTGCGGTCGAACATCACCTCCCGCACGTCGTCAAGCCGTACCAGCCCCAGGAAGTTGTTCTCCTCATCCGTTACCGGGAAGATGTTGCGGGACGCCCGGGCAATTACCTGCACCAGGTCGCCGAGGGTGTCATCCGGAGCTACCCTGTCGAAACTTGTTTCCAGCACATTCTCCACATTAAGCAAGGTCAACACGGCCTTGTCCTTGTCGTGGGTAATGAGCTGCCCCTTTTCGGCCAGTTTCTTGGTATAGAGCGAGTGTGGCTGAAAGTAGACCACGGTCATATAGGATATGGAGGAGACCACGATGAGCGGGATGAAGAGTTCGTAACCACCCGTGATCTCGGCGATGAGGAAGATGGCGGTGAGGGGTGCGTGTATCACCCCGGCAATGAGGCCGGCCATGCCTACAAGGGAGAAGTTGTGTTCGGAGATCTGGGTGTCGCGAAGCAGGTTGTTGGTGCGCGAGAACACGAAGCCGGTGATGCCGCCCATGAAGAGGCTGGGTGCAAACACCCCGCCAACGCCGCCGGCGCCTGTCGTGAGTGAGGTGGCGATCGCCTTGAAAAAAAGCACCATCAGCATAAACCCGACGAAGAGGAAGCCGGTGCTGTCCGCAATATAGCCAAAGAGGCTGTTTTCGAGCAGCAGTTCGGGTTTTCCGGAGAGCATGTCGCGCATCGCGAAATATCCTTCGCCAAATAGCGGAGGAAAGAGAAAAATGAGGATGCCCAGAATGCTGCCCCCGAGGATCACCCGGGCGTATGGGTGGCGAATTCGTTTGATGCCGCCTTCCACCCGTCCGTTCATCCAGGTAAAGTAGAGCGACACCAGGCCGGTGATCACCCCCAGCAGAATGTAAAAGGGGATGTGTACGTGGTTAAAGGGATCGGTGAGGGTAAAGTGGAACTCGATGCCCTCTCCCAGGAAGATGATGGAGAATATGGCACCCACGGCCGTGGCGATGAGCAGCGGGATCACTGAGGTCATCGTGAGGTCCAGCTTGAGCACTTCGAGTGCAAAGATGAGTCCGGCGATGGGCGCCTTGAATATGGCTGCGATGCCGGCTGCAGCTCCGCATCCGATAAGGAGGTTGGTACGCCGGAATCCCAGTCGGGCAGCCTGGGCCACATTGGAGCCGATGGCCGCACCGGTGCTGACGATCGGTGCCTCCATCCCCACAGAACCTCCAAAGCCACTGGTGAAGATGCATCCCACCACACTCGACCAGGTGTTGTGCAGCTTCATCACCCCTTTGTTGCGGGAGATGGCATACAGGATCCTGGACACGCCGTGGCTGATGTCGTCCCTGACAAAGCGGCGCACGTAAAAGACGGTGATCAGGATGCCCACCACCGGAAAGACAAGAAAAAGCCAGTTGCCCATATGCGCACCCGGCACGCTGCGCACCCAGCCTTCGAGGTAGTGCACCGAGGTTTTCAGCACCACGGCCGCGATGGCCCCCAGGATGCCAATCACCACGGCCAGCAGAATCAGCAGCTGCCGCTCGCTGACATGGCGCATCCGCCATATGATGAAACGATCCTGTAATCCCTTGCCTGCCATATCAGGCAAAAATACATTAAAAAAGGAAAAAAAGACGAAAGGTCGAAAGGACAAAAAGACGAAAGGTCGAAATGTCTGAAAGTTTGAAAAGTCTAAAGGTCGAAAAATCCGGTGATGAGATGCATTGCGTGCTGCAGATGAATATCGGGCAGCTTTTGGTTACCGGTGGGCAGCATCACCTGGGGCAATGTGCTGAAGTCGTGCCGGCAGGTGGGATTTCCACCAGGCGGTGAGTTCGATATGGAAGAACATCCGTGTTTCGAGGAGGATCATGTTGGGATTTTGCGTCTTATTGATCAAGGTCAGCAACCCAAACTTCAAACTTCTTAGCTGTCATCGTCTTCAAATTTTTCAAATTCAGAAAGCACCTTCATTGATTCGCCCCGTACCAATTTCGACTCTGCTTCAAGACGTTGCTCAATGATTATCTTTTTTTGGATTCGGTTATAGTGCTGTAATGCTTCATTAATATACCGGTTCCTGGGTTTTTCAATTACGCTGAGTAACTCTTCAGTTTCCTTAAATACAGATTCATCCAGTTTTAACGACAGTATTTTCATGTATATCATTTTTGTATATAACAAAGGCATATACTTTTTGGCATTTTTCAACGTGTCATTGCTTTTTTTTCGTAAAGACCGTTCCACGGCTACCGCATGGCACCTGAACCTTCCGGGCAAGGATCCACCCAGGAAAGTTTAAAACCTTTTCGGTTCAAAACCTTTCGGGTTGAGCAGCCGGATCTGCTGATTGGTTTGTGTCAGGAGAAGCAGGCCCATTTCAAGAGCTTTTTCCCTGGCCCCGCTGGCAATGGCCAGTCCGGCAACAGCGCCCAGGATGGTTTTACCGGCATACTCAGTGAACAATTGCCTGAACACGGGAATGTTGTTTTCATGGAAGCGTGTGACATCATTCGGATGTAACTTGTGTTTCACTTCCACGATTATGAGGATGTCGTTTTCACAGAATAGCACGGCATCAAACTCTCCCTGGAGACCTTTTGCACACGCTTCAAGGCGACGACTCACTTTTTGAATTTTGAAGCCATCGATTTCGGTGAGATTATTCAGTGCATTGTAAAAAAAATCTTCTGTTGACTCGCCAATGTTCGCGCCCAATCCGCTGACAACCCTGGATGTACGATCAAGGTTCTCTCGCATCTCCCTGATCATCTTATCCACATCCAACCTTTGCTTATTCGCTTCACGAATTCGTTTGTCTGTCTCCTGCCATTTTTTGTCCGTTTCCTGGAACATCAGCCACACCTTTTCAAAGGTCAGGGGCTCCCGTGCCCCATAAGCGTCGCCGGATTCGTTGGCCTGCAAAGGGTCGGTCGCAGGATGGGGCCATGAAGAGCCGCCGGGGGTGTCAGAGCCGTTGTGCGTGTCGGAGTCATTTTGGGTATCAAGATCATTGGATACCTCAGGGTCAGGGGGATCACCCTGTTGATTGGATCCGTGGTGGGATTCGGCATCACTTTTGCCTGTGGCTTCCCTCCTGGCTTTCGGGTGCTCCTGGCCATTGGCCTCATTGCAGGTGTTTTTGCGCTTCTTTTTCGCCATGTTGGTTTATTTTCTACAAATTTACAGCATTATATTTCATAAAACAATTTTATTGTGCTAGAAAAATTGCCGTCGGTCGGGTTTTGGGGTTAAACGGTAATGCGGTTTGAAGTTTGAAATTTGAGGTTTAAGGTCGACCGAGGCATTTGTGTGCATCTGTGAAAACTATTTGTGTCTATTTGTGGATAACATGTCTTCAAATTTCAAACCCATAAAATCCTTACCTTTGCGCATCCAAAACACCATTTCCCATGCAGATCGAGCAAAAAATCGCCCATAAGGTTGCGGAGGTCATCCAGGAACTTGCCGACCAGGAGGTGAACCGGCAACAGATCGTGTTGCAGAAAACCCGCCGGGAGTTTGATGGCGACCTCACCCTGGTAGTTTTTCCCTTCGTGAAAATGCTGCGCAAATCGCCGGAAGAAACTGCCAAAACCCTTGGAAACGCCATCCTGGAGCGTGTGGATGAGGTTACGGACTTCCAGGTGGTGAAGGGCTTTCTGAACCTGAGCTTGTCGGATGCGTTCTGGAAAGGGTTTCTTGCTGCGCAGGTGCAGGGAGGAGAAGAGGATGAGAGGAAGGAAGGAAGAGAAGAAGAGAAGAGGAGAGGTGATGACGAAAGCAGGCAGCAAGGGAAATCGACAGGTCCGGTGGTGGTGGAATACAGCAGTCCGAATACCAACAAGCCCTTGCACCTCGGCCACATCCGCAACAACCTGCTGGGATATTCAGTAGCCACGCTGCTGGAGGCCTCCGGACGGGAGGTGGTAAAGGTCAACCTGGTGAATGACCGCGGCATCCACATCTGCAAGTCGATGCTGGCATGGATGAAATACGGCAATGGAGAAACACCGGAAGCCGCAGGCAAGAAGGGCGACAAGCTGGTGGGCGACTATTACGTGAAATTTGAGTCGGCCCTCCGCGAAGAGATGAAGCCGCTGATAGATGCCGGCGCCAATGCCGACGAAGCACGCCGCAAGGCCCCATTGATGCAGGAAGCCCAGGAGCTGCTGCGCCGCTGGGAGTCTCGCGACCCCGAAGTAATGAAGATTTGGCGGATGATGAACGAATGGGTCTATGCCGGCTTCGATGAGACCTACCAACGGATGGGCGTGGATTTCGATAAGATCTATTATGAATCAGACACCTACCTGCTGGGCAGGGACATCGTACGGAAAGCCCTGGAGGAAGGCATCCTCCACCAGAAGGAGGATGGTTCCGTTTGGGCCAGCCTCGACGAATACAAGCTGGATGAAAAACTGCTGCTTCGTGCAGATGGTACCTCGGTCTATATGACACAGGACATCGGCACGGCTGAGTTACGCTACAATGATTATCATCCGGAAAAGATGGTGTATGTGGTGGGCAACGAACAGAACCACCATTTCAAGGTGCTGCAGAAGGTCTCGGAAAAGCTGGGCAAGCCTTATGCCGGCGCCATCCACCACCTGAGCTACGGCATGGTGGAGCTGCCCGACGGCCGGATGAAGTCACGCGAAGGTACCGTGGTAGATGCCGACGACCTGATGGACGAGATGGTGGCCACGGCCCGGAAAACCACCGAAGAACTGGGCAAGACCCAGGATTTCAGCGAAACAGAAAAACAACACCTGTACCACATCATCGGGATGGGTGCCCTCAAATACTTTATCCTGAAAGTCGATCCCAAAAAGAACATGTTGTTCAACCCGGAAGAATCAATCGACTTCAACGGAAACACCGGCCCCTTCATCCAGTATACCCATGCACGCATCCGCTCGGTGCTGCGCAAGGCCGGACAGAAGCGCCTGGATGCGGCATTGGGCGAAATGGAAGGCGCTTCCATCAATGACAAGGAGAAACTGCTGCTGAACAGCCTGTACCACTACCCTGCCACACTGCAGGAAGCCGCTGCGGAAATGAGCCCAGCCCGCATCGCCAACTTTGTGTATGATGTGGCCAAAGCGTTCAACCAGTTTTATCACGACCACTCCATCCTCAACGAGGAAGACCACGCCGTGAGCAACCTGCGCCTCTGCCTGGCCGCACACACCGCCCAAGTGATCCGGGATGGCATGGCGCTGCTGGGAATTGAAGTGCCGGAGAAAATGTAGATTTAATGTGCTAATGTGTTAATGTGCCAATATGCTAATGAAGAATTCTGGGAGTGCAAACAAAGGAAAAATCTCACCTTAATCCGAACCCCTTCATTAGCACATCAGCACATTAACACATTATCACATTAACACATTATCACATTAACACATTATCACATTAGCACATTATCACATTAAAAAATTAACCCTCATGTCAGTACGCGTAAGATTTGCCCCTAGTCCCACCGGCCCCCTGCATATGGGTGGTGTGCGGACAGCCCTTTATAACTACCTTTTCGCCAGGAAGCACAACGGACAGTTCCTGCTGCGCATTGAAGACACCGACCAGAAACGTTATGTCCCCGGTGCGGAGGAATACATCATGGACTCCCTGAGATGGTGTGGCATACAATGGGACGAAGGCCCTGACAAGGATGGCGGATATGGTCCCTACCGGCAATCCGAACGAAAGGACATATACAGGAAATACGCTGAGCAGCTTATCGATGCTGGTCACGCTTATTATGCCTTTGACACGCCGGAAGAGCTGGAAGCGATGCGTAAACGGCTCGAAGCTGACAAGAGCGGAAATCCCCAGTACGATCCCACCACCCGGATGACGATGAAAAACTCGCTGACCCTGCCCGAAGCGGAGGTCAAAGCGCGCCTGTCGTCGGGGGAGCCCTTCGTGATCCGCATCAAAACCCCGGAGCACGAGGAGGTGGTTCTCCAGGATGAGATCCGTGGTGAAGTACGGGTGGACAGCAACCTGCTTGACGACAAGGTGCTCTTCAAAAGCGACGGGATGCCGACCTATCACCTAGCCAACGTGGTGGACGACTGCCTGATGGAGATCACGCACGTGATCCGCGGCGAAGAATGGCTGCCTTCCGCCCCGCTCCATGTGTTGCTATATCGCTTCCTGGGCTGGGAAGAAAAGATGCCGCGCTTCGCCCACCTGCCCCTACTGCTGAAACCCGATGGCCACGGCAAGCTGAGCAAGCGCGATGGTGACAGGCTGGGATTCCCTGTTTTTCCACTTGAATGGAAAGACCCGGAGAGCGGAAACATTTCAATGGGTTACCGCGAGTCGGGCTATTATCCGGAAGCTTTTGTCAACATCCTGGCCTTGCTCGGATGGAATCCCGGCACCGACCAGGAGGTGTTTACGATGGATGAGCTGGTCGACCAATTCTCGCTCGAAAGGGTGGGTAAGTCAGGCGCACGCTTTGACCCGGAGAAGGCCCGCTGGTTCAACCACCTTTACCTGCAAAAACAACCCCTGGAAGTGGTGGCTGACCAGTTTGAAGCTGAGCTGAAGCACCAGGGGCATCATCCTGCAAGGGAAAAAGTGGAAAAGATCACCGACATGCTTCGTGAAAGAGTCAACTTTGCGCACGAACTCTGGGAGCAGGCCAGCTTCTTCTTTGAGCCACCTACCATCTATGATGAGAAATTTGCCAAAAAGAAGTGGAAAGCCGACACCCCAGACATCCTGCTGACGTTGCGCGAGCAACTGAAAAATACGGAGCCCTTCAGCCTGGATGCCATTGAAAACAGCCTGCAAGAGTTCATGGAAACCAAGGGCATCGGCGCCGGGAAGATCATGCCTGGCCTGCGCCTGGCCCTCGTGGGGGCCGGCCGCGGCCCCGACGTCAAGGAGATCATGGTGGTCCTCGGAAAAGATGAAGTACTGCGGCGGATCCAACGTGCTGTGGAAAACATCCCGGTGGGTTAAATGAAAAATGAAAAGAGAAAAATGAAAAATTGCCCACAAATGTTCGCAAATATGATCCAGAAATGAACACAAATACTAGCACAAATTAGCGCAAATATTTGCGCACATTTGTGGATCATTTGTGTGCATTTGTGGATAACACTTTCTCCCCCACAAAGGCTTCCCACTCCCTCAGCTGCTCCCCCTTGATCACCCGCGGGAACTTATTCTGTGCGCCTTCCTTGCCCTTCATCCGAAGGTAGTCGTAAAAGGCGCTGCACGGAAGTACTTCAACAATGACATCACGGATGGCGGCGATGCGCTCCACGCGGTAGTCGTCGTTCAGGACCTTCAGGTTTTCATCGATCCTTTCGCGGAGAACTGATGAGTCTACATCGTTGTCAGTCCCTATGAACCATTTGTGAGCGAACATGCTGCCGTGTTTGACACCGGCCACGGCGAACTCCCGGATTTCCACATTCAGCTGATCCTCTGCCATCTTCACGGCCATATTCATGTTTTCAACCGACAAGTGCTCGCCGCAGAGGTTGAGAAAGTGTTTGGTCCGCCCGGTGATCACGATCTCACAACGGCCGAGGTCAGTAAAGCGGATCACATCTCCGATCATATAGCGCCACGCGCCGGCGCAAGTACTGAGCAACAGGGCGTAATCCTGTCCTTCCTCTACCTCACCCAGTGTAACCGTATGAGCGTCAGGCCTCACATTGCAGTCGTCGTCAAAGTTTTCTTCCGTAAAAGGGATGAACTCGAAAAAGAGTCCGTTATTCACCGAAAGCTGCATCCCATCGGTATCTGGCCGCGTCTGGCAGGCAATGAAGCCCTCAGACGCAAGGTAGGTCTCGATGTAAGTCAGGGGTTTACCCAGGAGCTTCTCAAACCCCTTCTCATAAGGCCCGAAGGCAACCCCGCCGTGCACAAATATGGAGAGGTTGGGCCAGATCTCATGGATATCGATCAGCTCATAATGGTCAATGATCTTTTCCAGCAGGATCTGCCACCACGCCGGCACCCCGACGATCACCCCGATATCCCAGTCCCTGGCTTTCGCCACGATCTCATCCAGCTTGGTAGGCCAGTCGCGCTCTTTGGAAATGCGCTTGCCGGGCTTGTAAAAATGCTGAAACCAGAATGGGATGTTCTTGGTGGTGATTCCCGAGAGGTCGCCTTCAAAATAGGTGCCGTTGTAGTGCAGGTGTGTGCTGCCGCCCAGCATGAGGATGCCTTTATCAAAGAAAGATTGCGGAAAGTCATAGCGGGCGAGGGAAAAGATCTGCTTGACGCTGGTCTTCTTGATGGCCCGTAGCATCGCGGCCGTCACCGGGATTTGCTTGCTGGCTGCCTCTGATGTCCCCGAGCTGAGGGCAAAATACTTCACCTTACCGGGCCAGCAGACGTATGGTTCGCCATTGAGCGTGCGATACCACCAGTCTCTGAACATCTTGTTATAATCGTGCATGGGCACCCGCTCCTTGAAGGCAGGGATTGGGTCCTTATACCTGAGGAGCTCATGGAAACCGTAATGCTCTCCAAAGGCCGTGCTCGCCGCCTTTTTCAACAACTTCTTTAATTCCTTCCTTTGGGCACTCGCCGGGTTTTTGCTTTGGAAGACTGCAGGCATCTTCCCCCGCAGTTCAATGGCTCTCTTAACAATCGATCCTAAGACAGGCATGGGTGATGGGATTTATTTGCTGTAATGCACCCCTAAATATACAAAAAAGCCTGATACCTCTTACATCCTGACTAAGGGGGCTGCCCTTTTGAACCCCAAGGGGGAAACCCTTCTGAACCCAGGGCGATGCCCTGGGCTAGGTTGAACTGCCCCTTCGGGGCGCTCTGCCTACTGCCTACTTCTTACTTCCTACTTCTTACTCCTTTCTTCCTAGAAGAACAGCATCATCGCCATCCCAAAATAAATCAGCAACCCGGTAATATCCACCAGGGTGGTAATGGCGGGACTAGCAGCCACGGCGGGGTCACCACCCAGTCGTTTAACAACGAGTGGAAGGGCCGCACCCAGCAGGGTGGCCGAGATGACCTGAATGCTTAAAGCCAGCGATATCCCAAAAGCAATAAAAAACAAACTGTAATGCTCCGGTGTCTCTGTATCCCAAGAGAGAAACAGGATTTTGCCATAAGCAATGATACCCAGCACGATGGATACCAATATCGCGATGCGTGCCTCTTTGAACAGGATCATCAGCCAGTTTCTGAGTGTGATTTGCCCCAGCGCCAGGGCCCGGATGACTACCGTGGCCGCCTGCGAACCCACGTTGCCCCCGGTATCGGCCACCATCGGCATATAGAGAGCGAGCAGGATCAAAGCCGAAAGCGCTTCCTCAAAGCTGTGGATGATGATTCCTGAAATGACCCCGATAATGGAGAGCGATGCCACCCAGGTGATGCGCTTCTTAAAATGGGTAAGCACAGTGGTCTCCTGGTAATTCAGCTTCTCTACATCAGGAACGATCCCCATGAATTTCTCCATGTCCTCGGTCTGCTCCTCCTGTATAACCTCAATAGCATCGTCGTGGCTCACGATGCCGGCCAGCTGCCCATACTTGTTGATCACTGGTAGCGCAACCACGTCATACTTTTCAATCTTGTTGGCCACCGACTCCCTGTCCTCATCCACTTCAGCCATGGCAAAATCCTTGTACACGATGTTCCATATGGACTCATCCGGATCGGCCATGATCAGCTCCTTGAGCGTGGTGAAGCCCCGCAGCTTCATGTCCTCGTCAACCACGTACACATAGTAGATCATCTTCTTGGAGGGGGCATCGCGGCGCACCTTCTCAATGGCCTGGGAGGCGGTCATGTCACCGATGATGGTAGCAAAATCGGTGCTCATGATTCCCCCTGCAGTCTCAGGATCATAAGAGCTCAGCCGCACGACGTCTTCCCGGGTTTTCTTGTCGAGGTAGGGCAGCAGCTTGAGCTGGTCTTCGCGATCAAGCTCCTGGTAAAGGTCGGCACGGATGTCCGAGGCCATGTGCACGAAGATGCGGGTAAAGCTCTTGGGGCCCAGCAGCTCATAAAGCTCCTCCTGCATTTCGATGTCAAAATCTGAGACAATATAACCTTGCTCTTCGGGTGTGAACAGCGACAACACGTCCAGGAGATCAGGCTTTTCAAGCTCTTTAAGTACCTCAACCACCTCCACTACGGGCATTTTCTTGAGAATGGTAACGAGTGCTTCCCATTCCCTCGCCTTGACCAGGCCTTCAATCACCATGTTTTTCTGGCTGGTATCTACTGTGACCATTGGTCCCTCCTTTCTGATGCCAGTGGAGTAGCCTGCAGGGAAATTTGCTGATACGGGGGAGATGACAACTACAAAAAAACCCTTCCGAAGAATCAGGGGAAGGGGAGTTTTGCAACGGCGCAGGACACACTTTCGTATGCGATCCCACTGTTGTTCGCCCCTTGTTGAGTTTTAGCTCTGGATGACTTATCCCCTTAAAGGGGAAGCTACCTTATGCGATGCCTTAATCCGACAAAGCCTGTTCTACCCATTGGCGTCTGTAGACGTTTTTGGGCAGTAGCCTGTGTTCACCCAGTA
>Ga0207421_10003276_pt1 | contig 19354 bp, 14 predicted proteins | sample SodLakKL_010_SED_4_FD_187542 | JGI IMG/M metagenome (GOLD analysis project Ga0207421, IMG submission 187542) | Alkaline sediment microbial communities from Lake Tanatar, Kulunda Steppe, Russia - 8KL_010_SED (SPAdes) (version 2) | ecosystem: Environmental > Aquatic > Non-marine Saline and... | reverse complement strand
CGGGTTGCTGCCACATAACGCAGACAATCCACCTGCCCTTCCCGGTCCCGGCAGTACCACCTGTCCGCTTTAATTTCCTCTTTATCCAGCCAGTGGCCAATCCGATTGTAATAAGGAATTATTACTGCCCGGAATTCCAGGCCCTTAACCCCGTGCATGGTGCTCAGGGCGACCCCCTGCCCTGCCCGGGGGTATTCTTCCCCTTTTAACATTTGATAGGGAATATCCTCTAAATCAAGCACGCCTGAAATTTTTTCAACGTGGGCGGGCGCAACAACGCAAATCTCGTGGGAAGCAAAGCCTGCAGTAAGCAGGCGCCGTATTTCCGAACAGATGAACATGTGCTGGTCCTTTTCCCGGGAAAATTCTTTTTCCACCGGTTCGGGACCGCCAAAAAGGCTTTTAAAGCCCAGGAGGTGTTCTTGTTCTGGCCGGGAAAACATAAACTGCCTGTCGGCATATTCCCTGATCTGCCGGCTCATCCGGTAGTTAAGGCTAAGGTAATAGGTTCTTCCCACAATGGGAATACCCGTTTCTCTTTTCCAGTTGCCCAGCCTGAAAATGCGCTGGTTTTGATCTGAAAGTAGCATCAGATTATTGTTTCTGCTCCGGACCAAACTGTAAAGGGCCCGGAGTTTATTTCCCGAAAGGTCCTGGGCCTCATCGATAATGACAGAGTCATAAATCGGCTGAATTTCACCCTTCTCGCGGGCGGAAATAAGGATATTTGCCCGGTCTTCAAAATCAATCAGGCCAGCTTCCCTTTTGCGTTTGATAAATTCCGCAAATACCGGCCAGATCACTTTTCGTTGGGAAGGTTGCAGTGGCCTCCCCTGTCCAGTTCGTTCAATTTCCAGGTACTCCTCCAGTTCATCTATCCGGTTTTTCTGGATAACCTCTTCATACTCTGTCTGGAAAAAGGAGAGGGGTTCTGCGGGATCAATTTCCAGGTATACTTCCTGCCAGATTTCATTCAAGCCCTCCAAATCAAGCCGGCCCTGTTCAATTCCCTGCTGATTTAAAACGGTATTGATCAGCTGGTCAACACCCCTGATTTCAATGTTATTGTCCACTCCCCGCTGGCGGGTCAGTTGGCCGACCTTTTCATTAATATATCCCGCGAGTTTTTTGCTGAAGGTGCAGAAGAGAATTCTTCCCTCCCGGGAAGCAGGGTAAATTTTTTCCGCCAGGTATACAGCCCGGTGCATTCCTACAACTGTTTTACCTGTTCCCGGGCCACCTTCAATCAGGACCGGGCCCTGGAAACTTCCCCGAACCAGTTTTTCCTGCTGGGGATGGAGAAAAAGCTTCCAGGCTTCCATGTCTTGATCCAGTATGTCCGCAAACTCCTCCTGGTTATGGACCAGGTAAAATCTGCGCCGGGAATCCCTGTGTTTTAAAGCCCGGTTTCTATCCATCTCCCCACCCGAAACCTCGTCTTCCAGGTCCGCATAAACCTGGGTTAGATTTCTGACTCCGGTAATGAGGTCAATCAAGCCTTCCTGGATTTCCTGGGGAAAGGGTTCAATAAAATCGAAAAAACTGTCTTCGTCTTCAATCTCGAGGAGGTAGCCGGCGTGAACCTTACTCAAACCCAGTTTTTCCAGGTCCTTCTGCCGGATACCCACCCCTTCGAGCAGGGATTTCCCTTTCTTTTCGGGCTGTTCTTTTTGTTTGAGCTTCTTAACTTTCAGGCTGGTCAGTTCGTCGTCTCTCAGGTAAAGAGAATTAAAATTATTTACATCCAGATATTTCCCCTCGGCCCAACGGTAAGCCTGGTCATGCCGATTTACGTGGAGCAGGATCAGGGTCTTTCCGGTCTGGGAAAAAATTACCCGCAGGTCCCGGTTGATTCGGGCACTCCGAAATGAGGGGTCACAATTGGACCTTTCTAACTTATGGATTTTAAAACCCGGGTTGATATCCCCTTCAGTTAACTTTTTTACTTTCTGGTAAACAACTTTTTGTTCCTGTTTGTTGAGCTCATTGTGGCTTTCCAAAAAAGAAGGGTGTAGGGCTACTTCTCGCAACGACCTCACCTCCAGTTTTTATCCTCACCAATAAATTTCGCCCTATGAAAAATTAAACCTTCCTCCCGGAATTTCATTCAAACCCAGGCTTGAATGTTTGCAGATAAAATTATATAATACAATCAAACGATGATTTGAATGAGGTGAAAAAATGTTCGGGGGAGACAGGTGCGAAGTATTTTGCTTTGACCAGGAAAAAGTTGATCGGGTTCGCCAGTCCATTGTAGATAAAGATGTCCGCAAAATGGCGGAAATGTTTAAAGCCCTGGCTGATAATACCCGCGCCAGAATTGCCTTTGCCCTCTACCTCGAGGGAGAACTCTGCGTCTGCGATATAGCCAATATAATCGGATCTTCACCGGCGACTGCCTCTCACCACCTGCGCAGTCTTCACAAAAAGGGACTGGCAAAATTCCGCCGGCAGGGAAAATTCGCCTTCTATTCCCTGGACGATGATCACGTAATTCAGTTAATTGAAGTAGCCCACGCTCACAGCCTGGAGGAAGATAATAATGAAAAAACTTGAAAAGGAAGAAAAGGAGTACCGGGTTAAGGGCTTAACCTGCCCGGCCTGTGCAGTACAATTTGAGAAGGAAGTTAAAAAAATATCCGGGGTGGAAAAAGCCCGAGTCGATTACAACAGGTCTACGCTGAATATAATCGGGGAAAGCAGCCAGAAAGAATTGGAAAAAGCAGGTTCATTTGATAACCTGCAGCTTTCATCTTCCGGGGAAGAACTGAAACCCAGTTCCCTCTGGGCAAACCGGGCCTTTATTAGAACCCTGATATCGGGTATCCTTCTTCTGGCCGGTGGTTTTTTGCAGCTTTTTACTCCGGTGCAAAATCTCTGGCCCGTAGCCCTTTTTGTCCTTTCTATAATTCTGGGGGGCTTTCACCTGTTTCGGCAGGGTTTAAAAAACCTTATCAGGCTCCGCTTCGACATGAAAACTCTGATGACGGTTGCAATCCTGGGAGCCGCTATAATAGGCGAGTGGGGCGAAGGGGCCCTGGTGGTTTTCCTTTTCGCCATCAGCCAGGCCTTAGAAACCCACTCCATGGAAAGGGCCCGCAGTTCCATCCGGTCCCTGATGGAACTAAAACCTGTCCGGGCCACCCGGCTGAGCAATAACCGTGAGGAAACCGTTCTGGCAGAAGAATTGAAAAAAGATGACCTGGTCCGGGTTAAACCCGGGGAAAAAATCCCAATCGATGGGCAAATAATCAGGGGTTCTTCGGGAATTGACCAATCCACAATTACCGGCGAATCAATTCCCGTTTCCAAAAACCCAGGGGACGAGGTCTTTGCCGGAACAATTAACGGAGAAGGACTCCTGGACATCAGGGTAACCAAAAAAGCCCACGATACTACCCTGGCCCGAATTATCCACCTGGTAGAAAGAGCACAATCAGAAAAAGCTCCTTCCCAGGCTTTTGTCGACCGCTTTGCCCGCTACTATACGCCTGCTGTCATGGTCCTTGCCCTGGCGATCATCCTCTTTCCTCCTCTCCTCTGGGGAGGAGTCTGGTCCCAGTGGTTTTACCGAGGATTAGCCCTGCTGGTAGTGGCCTGTCCCTGCGCCCTGGTTATTTCCACCCCGGTTTCCATCATCAGCGCCATTGGGAATGCGGCACGGAATGGAATTTTAATCAAGGGTGGAATTTACCTGGAAGAAACCGGGCGCCTCGAGACTCTTGCCTTCGATAAAACGGGGACTCTCACCCGCGGCATTCCCGAGGTGACCGACCTGATCAACCTTAATGGGGAGCAGGAAAACGGTTCCATTCCCTCGTGGTTCAGGGTTGCCGCGGCCATGGAAAAACAATCCTCTCATCCCCTGGCCCGGGCCATATTAAACCGGGCGGAAAAAGAAGGACTGGACATGGAAAAACTCCAGGTTCAGTCCCTAAAGGCAATCCCCGGCAAAGGACTTGAAGCGAAGTTTGAAGACCAGTTCTGCTACCTGGGAAACCCCCAAATGCTCCGAGAAAGACTGGGAGAAGGAACCAATGACGAACTTGAACAGCAAGTCCAGATCCTCCATTCCGAGGGGAAAACTGCAATGGCCATTGCCTGCAACGGGAAGGTCAAAGGAGTAATCGGGGTCAGAGATCAGCTAAGGCCATCCGTGAGGGAAATTATGGACGCTCTCTCCCTACTGGGCATTAAAAAAACCATGATGCTTACCGGCGATAACCAGAAAACTGCAGAAGCCATGAGTTCTGAACTGGGGATAGAAAATTTTTCCGCAGAATTACTTCCCGAGGACAAACTGAAAACCATTCGTAACCTGATTGAAAGCGGTGAAAAAATTGGCATGGTCGGAGACGGGGTTAACGACTCTCCCACCCTGGCCCGGGCTACTGTGGGAATTGCAATGGGCGGAGCGGGCTCCGATGCTGCCCTGGAAGCCGCCGATATTGTCCTGATGGCCGATGACCTGGAGAAACTTCCCTTTTTAATCTGGCTGAGCCGAAAAACCCTCAGCATAATCCGCCAGAATATTGCCCTGGCCCTGCTTATCAAGTTCCTGGCCCTGGCCCTGATTGTTCCCGGTCTGTTAACCCTCTGGATGGCAGTCCTGGCCGATACTGGGGCCACCCTCCTGGTTACTTTAAACGGAACCAGGCTGGGCCGGGTTAAAGCGAAAAACTTTTTCCGAAAAACTCTTGACAAAGACAGCGAATTAAAGTAATATATTCTTTAATATATTGCAACATTGACTGTGAAGGGAACGAGTAACCAGAAAAACTTCGTTCAAGCGAGCCGGGGCCGGTGGGAGCCCGGTACAAGGTTTCTGGTGAAGAACATCCCGGAGTCGCCGGTCGAAATCCCGAGGGAGAGTAGAACCGGACGGAGCCCAGCCCGTTACCACGCTGGGCCGGTTTAACCAAATGAACCGGAAAGAGTGAGCCGATTCTGGCTAATCAGGGTGGTACCGCGGAATAGACCTTCCGTCCCTCAGGGGATGGAAGGTTTTTTATTTTTCAAGGGGGGAACATAATGCATACCAAAATACCGAGGGGTTACCGGCCAAAGCTTGACTTTAAAAAAACAGGAGAGGCAATTACAGTAACGAGAGATTTTTTCTCCCGGGAACTTTCCCGGGAATTAAATCTGGTTCGGGTGGCAGCACCGCTTATGGTTAGTTCAGCTTCCGGTCTAAACGACAATTTGACTGGTGGAGAGCGGCCCGTCATTTTTGAGGTTAAAGATCTGAAGGCAGGAAAAGTGGAAATCGTCCATTCCCTGGCCAAATGGAAACGCCTGGCCCTGCAGCAATATGGTTTTGTCACAGGAGAGGGATTATATACCGAGATGAATGCAATTCGTCGAGATGAAGGCCTTGATAATATCCACTCGGTGTATGTTGACCAGTGGGATTGGGAGAAAATCATCTCTCCCCTGGAGCGGGATAAGCAGACTTTAAAGGAAACTGTTACCCGAATTTTCCGGGTCTGTAAGAAAACCGAAGATTACATCGCGGGTTCTTATCCCGGCCTGGAAAAATTTCTTCCCTCCTCCCTCCATTTTATTACCACTGAGGAACTCGCCGGTAAATTCCCCCACCTCCCCCCGGAAAAAAGGGAAGAAAAAATCACCCGGGAAAAAGGAGCAGTCTTTCTGATGGAAATCGGCAAACAACTTCCAGATGGCAGGCCGCACGAAAAAAGAGCTCCGGATTATGATGATTGGGAACTCAATGGTGACCTTTTATTCTGGTATCCGCTCCTGAAAAGAGCTGTTGAGATTTCTTCCATGGGGATCCGGGTAGATCCCCCCACCTTAAAACAGCAGTTAAAGGAGTCTAATTGCGAGGAACGCCAGGAATTACCCTACCACCGAAAACTTTTGGCCGGCCAGCTCCCGCAAACCATCGGGGGCGGTCTGGGGCAATCAAGGCTCTGCATGTTTTTCCTGGAAAAAGCCCACATCGGCGAGGTCCAGGCTTCAATCTGGCCCGAGGAAATTATAACAACCTGCCGACGGGCACAGGTTTATTTGCTCTGATCTTTTTTGCCAATTACTGCCTAAACATTTATAATGGATATAGAATAAAACCATCTTCAAGGAGAAAACTCCATGAAACCTTTCTTCAAGAAAAATTTAATAACCATTCTGCTTTTTTGTTTTATTTATTTGAGTCTCCAGGTTGTGGCTTCAACACCCGTTATTCGCAATGAGCTTTCCTCCAGCCTGGCGGAGTTTAAAAATACCGTGGAAAGGCAGGCCCGGGAATTTCCCGAAATTTTCTTTATTTCCCGTCCCGAAATCGAAGAAAAAAGAATTGCGCTGACCTTTGACGATGGACCCGACGGAGAATTTACCCCGGCAATTTTAGATATACTAAAAGAGAATAACATTAAGGCTACTTTTTTCCTCCTGGGAGAAAACGTCGCCCGTTTTCCCGAGGTCAGCTTAAGGATTCACCGGGAGGGACATTTAATAGGCAATCATTCCTGGTCTCACCCCGATTTCCGGAATTTAGAAGTTGAGGATATTATTGACCGGGAAATTAAACCAACGGCAGAAGCGATCTTCCAAATCACCGGCGAAAATCCTGTCTTCATCCGGCCACCTTATGGAGCAATAAAAGACGAGACAATAAAGGAACTGGGAAATAAGGGTTATAAAATCGTCAATTGGTCTGTTGATACTTTTGACTGGGACATTAATTTAAATTCTCCTGATGCTATTGTGCAAAGGGTTCTAAAATTCGCTCATCCCGGTGATATAATTCTCCTGCACAGCGGTGGTGGTGACAGGGAAAACACTGTTGCAGCCCTGGGTTATATAATAAAATTCCTGCAGGAAAAAGGGTTCCAGTTTGTAAGCGTGGAAGAACTGCTTTCCGAAAACGAATCTTAAAACTATCTATTCATCTGAAAAGGACTCTCCCCAAAACCAGGAAGAGTCCTTTTTTTACCAGTTTTTTAATTTCAAAGTTTTTGAAATAAAACAATCCTGTTGGTGTTGGTACCCGAGGTATTGTTAATTCCCCAGATATTCGAGGTCTTGGTAAAGTCCTGGAGGTTTACCAATATACCCGCGCAGGAAAAACCCTCCCGGAGTCCAGCGGGAATTATGTACTCATCGAGCCGGACCCGCCCATTTTTTACTTCTCCCACCTCAAAGGCCACCCAGCCCCCTGGTTTTAATATCCGAAAAAGCTCTTTGAAAACCTCCTGCATAAAATCGGTCCATTGGCCGACTTCCCTTAAAGCAGTAATTTTTTCTTTTAATTCTTCCCGGCCAAACCCATTAAACCAGAGCCTTAACCAGTTATCATCGCTGTACTGAACCACATCTAAAAAGGGAGGAGAAGTAACAACTAGCTGAACTGATTCATCATTAATTTCCGGGGTTTTTCTGGCATCATTCTGTAAAAACAAGGCCTTTGGAGCCACTTTATTAATCTTCTCTTTTTCTTTCAATTTAAGATTGCGGAGCAGGCTTTTTGTTTTTTTCAGGATCAGGTTTCTGGTGGCCCTGTATTCAGGCACCTGTCCCCTTTTTTCATTGATCTTCACCTGGCGTTCCGCGCTTACTGCCTGGTTGGGAGGCAGGGTATAAACAGAGAAAAAACCCGGGGAATGCCCGGTTAACCTGTTGGTGGCTACCATTCTAATCCAGCGATCAACTTCATCTTCTTTTCCTGTATCCTTTCTTTCCCGGAACCAATCCTTCAGGGAAACAATTTCGCCCTCGGTTTCGGGATGAAAAAACATGGAGAGATCGATTTCCGCCCTCTTTTCTCTTTCCAGGGGTATCTGGTCCAATCTTTTTTCAACCTTTTTTATTTCAGGAATATTTAGGCGGGGTCGGGCCAGGATTTCCCCCAGGGGATTGATATCATTGGATACTGGCTCCCGGCCTAAAATTGCTGCCTCCAGGGGGGTGGTTCCCCGGCCCGCAAAGGGATCATATACCCTTTCTCCTTCATCGGTGAAAATTTGAATGAAAAATCGGGGCAGCTGTGGTTTAAAGCAGGCCCGGTAGGATAACTCGTGCAGGGAAGAGGCCTGCCTCTGCCGGGCAGTCCAGAACTCATTGGTATAGCGGGGAATTTTTAAGTTGCCGATATTTATTTCCTCGACCAGGGTTTCCCCGGTTTTTTCCCCTTCAATCCGAAAAAGCTGGGGGTTCTTTTCCTCTGCGTAAACGAATTCCCGGATAAAATTTTCAAGGGTTTTTTGATCCGTAATTTCCGGCATTAAACCGCCTCCTAATAAGCTCGTTTCCCCTTTGATTAATTCTTTCAATTTATTTTGAATCCCTCTTCTGTCTGAAAGGAAAAATCGCCCCTATCAATAAAACAAATCCAACCCAGAGAAAGGTTAATGCCAGGTAATGTGAATAAGCGGGAAGGAAAACCCTGAGCATTTTCTGCCCGGTTGCCCAGAAAAGAGGCCCCCAGAAAACAACAAAACCCAAAGTAAGGAAAATCCTTAACACCACGGTTTCGCCGGAAAAAGGTGCAAAGTGCCTTTCTCCTCTGGCTATCCCTCTCCCCAGGTAAATAATCCCCATCAGGGGAACGACAAATAAAATTCCAATCGCTGCGTTTAAGATGGTTGTGCCTGAAGAATAAGTTCGGTTCATCTTAACCGAATCATAACCCTGTTTCTCCGCCCATATTCCCAGGATCCTGGCAATTAAGTGCTGGCTTCGTTCGGAATTGGTCAGGATAACAATCCCATCCCCGGTCGCCGGAACCCCGTACATACTGGTGAGCCAGCCCGTATGCTGGCCCCCGTGGAAAACCCCTTTTTGCCCAGTGGGTAGAGCTTCCAGGAAGTAACCCAGGCCATAATGATCGGAGATCAACCCATAAAAGCTCCCCGTTTCTGCCTCGGGATGAAACATCCTGTTTTTGCTTTCCAAGCTTAAAACTTTTTCTTCTTTCTCGGCTATCCCCACGCTGAGAAAACGGGCTATATCTTCCAGGTTGGAATACAAGCCACCCGGACCTTTGGCTGCATCTACCACAACTGGAACGGGACTATTATCCAGGAGGTACCCATGGGCCATTCTCTCCTGGAGTTCTTCGCTCCAGTAAAAAGTCGAATTATCGAGACCCAGGGGGCTAAGGACTTCCCCTGCCATATAATCTGCAAAATCCTCACCGGTGACTTCTTCAATTAAGAGTTCGAGGATCACGTACCCCGGGTTAGAATAAAGAAAGGTTTGACCCGGTTCCCGGGTAACGCTAGCAGCTCCCATGGTTCCCTTTCCAGCCAAAATATCCTCCAGGGGCGGAATATCTTCACCTGGAGCAAAACCACATCCAACCCGTGGGGGAAAACCAGCAGTATGGCTCAAAATTCGCCGGATTGTAACTGCTTCATTAGAAAAATCCTCCCCCGGAATTTCCCAGCGGGCCAGGTGTTTTTCCACCGGATCCTCCAGGTCAATTTGCCCTTTTTCCACCAGGCTCATCACACCCCAGGCCAGAACAGGCTTGGATATAGAGCCCACTCGAAAAATATGTTCGGAATTGAGAGGAATTTCCTGCTCAATATCGGCAAAACCGTAAAAACCCTTCCACCGAACTTCTCCACCCTCTACCAGAGCTATCCCCACTCCGGGAACTTTAAAATGGTCCATCATCGGGGGAATAGATTTTTCCAGTTCTAGTACCAGATCATTGTAATCCGGTTGCACGATATCCAGTTGGGAAAAAACCTTTTCTCCCTCTACCCCGGTCCCCTGGAAAACCATAAGGGAAAAGAAAGTTTCTTTTCCATTTTCCCTCAGGAGCCCTGCAAGGTAGTGATGGTTTCGGGATCCTATTACTATTTTTTCTCTCTGCTCCAGGGGATAATATCCCCCGTGCCAGACACCCCATTTTTCCCAGTTTTCTCCCTGTCCCGAAGCCAGGACTTCAACCTTTTTCTCCTCAAATTCTCTTCTAAATAGATCCTGAACCTCACTCACGGTAAACTCTTCCGGCCAGGAAAGGGTAATTTTTTCTACCTTCCCTTTCTGGACCAGGTAATCTGCAGGCTTGATATAGGCCAGGCCAGTAAGGGGTAACCCCTCGAGGGGAACCGAATAATCCGGCATCGGTACCTCCGGGTGAGCCAGGTTGTCCCGAATAATTTTCTCCAGGGGTAAAACAAAATAACCCTCGTCTTTTTCTCTGATAATTTCCTCTGAACCCTTCAGGGATGAAATAAAATCAGTTTCTGCGCAGGTTGTTGCACCGGGAGAAACAAGAAAACCCAGGGTTAGGATTATAACCAGGGCTAATTTTGTTTTAGGCATTTATTTCACTCCTCAGTTCCGGGAACCACTCTTTTCTTAACTGTCTACCCCTTGGTTAAACCTTTCTCTTTACTATCCTTTTATCCTTTTTTAACATCACTTTCTATCAAATTAGGATCAAATTTTACCCTCTTTTGCAGCAATTTTAAGATAAGTTTACCGATAGGATTAATTATATTTTTCACAATGAAGGAAATGAAGTCTGAAAAATAGAAATTATTCCTGTCAGGAATAAGGGAGGAATTTTTATGAAAATTTACCGCTTTTTATTGCTGCTGGGGCTGATTTTTTTAATTACCGGTATCTACCTCAATGAAAACTGGAACATTTTCATCAATGCCAGGATGCTCTGTTTTTCCTGTGTGGGCATTGAATAATAATAGGTAAGATAATGCTGAGATTCCGGGTTTTCTTCCAAATCGGAGCTCTTTTATTTTACAACTCCAATTATTTGTTTTCCTATGAGTACTGCCCTGTCCCCGGCCTGAATTGTTATGCCTGTCCCATTGCGGGAGGAGCCTGTCCGCTGGGCAGTCTCCAGCATTTTATGGTCCTCCGCAGAATTCCCTTTTTCCTTATAGGTTTTTTCCTTTTGATCGGGGGACTGGTAGGACGCATGGTCTGCGGCTGGATCTGCCCCATAGGCTGGCTGCAGGAGTTAATGTATAAGGCTAAAGTTAAAAAACTCAGGATAAATTATAAGCCCCTGAGGTATCTTAAATATGTGGTCCTGGCAAGTCTTGTCCTGATCATCCCCTTCCTTTTGGGAGAGCCCTGGTTTTCCAAGCTGTGTTTTGTGGGAACCATCCAGGCCGGGATACCCTTAATAATAATGGATCAAAGCCTCAGAGATTTGATCGGAACGCTTTTTTATATCAAACTGGCTATTACCGGGGTCACCCTCACAGCTTTTTTATTTATTAAAAGACCTTTCTGCCGTTTCATCTGCCCCCTGGGCGCCACTTATTCTCTATTTAACCCGGTTAGTTATGCCCGGCTGGAGGTGGGAAAAGGTTGTTATGAGTGCGACAAGTGTCGGGATGTCTGCCCCGTGGATATAAAAGTTCATGAGGAGCCTAACAGCCCTGAGTGTGTAAGGTGCCTGGAATGCACCACCTGCGCCCATGTTGAACTGAAAATGGGCCGGAAAAAAGAAGGAAAACCGGAGGAGGTTGAACAGTATGCTTAAAAAACTAAATTTCCTTTGCTTTTTTATTGTATTAATGATCCTGGCAACTCCCGTCTTTGCCAGTGAAATAACTCCCATTACAATAAATGACCTGGAGGGTAATGAGGTCAATACTGCAGATTTTCTGGGGGAAAAGTATTTAATTTTTGAAGTCTGGACAACCTGGTGTCCTTCCTGCGTGGCTTCCATGAACGATTTCCAGGAAAACCTGGATTTGTTCGGAGAAAATGATATCAAAATTGTTGCAATTTCTCTGGATGACCGGGTGAGCACCGTAAATAATTTTGTTGAAAATAATGGAATTGAATTTACCGTACTCCATGACCCCCGGTCCCGGGCCGCAATGCAGTGGAATGTCCGGGCAATTCCAGCAGTGTTTCTCGTGGCTCCCGATGGAGAACTACTCCTGCGCAAGGAAGGCTATGCAGGTTTCGATAGCTTCTGGAAAGAAATTACCGAAGAAATCGAAAAACATCAGGCAGCGAGCAAGGGACAGAATGAGGAAGAAACTGATAACCAGGCAATGGAAGCCTTTAACCTGGAAATAGTTGAGCTGGATACTGAATTTTTCCGGGGATTTGTAGACTATTTTGAATTCAGGGCCATGGAACCTATCCCCGCAGAAAACTTTGATCCAGTTGAAGGGGCCATGGGTTTTTACCACTTTTTTATTGGGTCTGATGGGTTTATTGCAGTTACCCTCAACGAAGGAGAATACGGTCTACCCCAGCACCTTCACCTGGCCCCTATCGATGAAGAATCTCAAGATGCTCAGACCCTTCACCTGGAACACCTGGGCGAGCAGCTGGAGCAGAATATTGCAGGTGTAGTTTCCGAAATTAAGATTAGACTTGACCCCTCCTTCCAGGCTCTCTATCACCTGGAAACCTACATCTGGGATAATGGGATGGCTGGTTTCTATGCCCTCCCCAACGACGGTTTCCAGGGAACCATTGAACTGCCAGAACTGGGGAAAAAAGAGGTCCTCCTTGTTGACCTGGGAGGCAATACTTTTATGTACCCGGCCATGACCTATATCCTTTTTGATTTGAATGGCGATGGAAACTATTCCAGTGATGGGGTTTTCCGCCTTTCCAGTTTCGAGATTAATGGCCAAAAATTCCAGGGAGAAATGGATTTAGAAAATATGCAGGTTAAAATTGGAATAAATAAGTAATTTAGAGCAAAACATGAATTTTTTACTTTTTCATCCCAGAAATTGCTTGATTATTCAAGTTTATACCAAAAAACCTCGGGTTTTCAGTCAATGGGGCGGCTTAACTTTTTTCAAACCCCATTGAACCCTATTTTTATTTTCTATTCTTTACCAGTTTTGCTTTCCTTGCAGCGCTTTGATTCAATAAAGTAACATATTGTTCCGTATTTAATCAGGTTCCCAATTCGACAAAAATTTTTTAGAAAAACATGAGGGGGAAAGACAATGAATAAAAAGCCTACAATTGAGCCGGCGGAAAAAGGTCCCTTCGTTGTCAATAATCTGGAAAAATTTATTGAGGGAAAAGGAAATTTGGTCAGGGTCAAAGATAAGGTTTTTGCCCTGTGCCGTTGCGGCCACTCCAGGGTAAAACCCTTCTGCGATGGAACCCATGGTAAAACCAGCTTTAATGGAGAAAAAAGGAAAGAACGTGTACCCAGAAAGCTGGATGAATACCGGGGAAAAGAAATTACAATTTTTGATGACCGGGGGATTTGTTCTCACGCCGGTTTTTGTACTGATGGCTTGTCCAGAGTATTTAAAATGGGAGTTGAACCCTGGATAGATCCGGATGCAGAAGCAAAAGAAAAGATTATTGAAACCATAAAAAAATGCCCTTCAGGGGCATTAAGTTTTTCGGTTGATGGAGAAAAATATAACCCGGTTTCTGACGACCCAACAATCAAGATTGTTGAAAATGGTCCCTACTATATTAAGGGAAAGATTGAATTGCATGACCAAGACAAACCAACCCTTGAAGGACGCTATGTCTTATGCCGCTGTGGCTATTCAAAAAACAAGCCCTTCTGTTCGGGGCAGCACTGGTATGAAAATTTTAGCGACGACGGAAAGGTTAAAGAAAAAGAGATCTTCCAGGAAAAACCGGAACATTTTGATAATAAATATTCCAATATTAAAAAGCTGGCCGAAACAGGAAAAAGTGAAAATTCCGCAATGCGGACTTTGGAAACTTTTCCTGATTTTAAAACATTGGTCTTTAAAGGTAGCCAGCTCCACCGAATGCCCTTAAACGAATACGAACCAGTAAGCCTGAAAACTGTAATCGGCCCAAATGCCAAAAAACCTTTAGAATTATCCATTCCTTTCTACGTTTCCCACATGTCCTTCGGAGCCTTATCCAGAGAAGCCAAAGTAACCCTTGCCAGGGGAACAACAATTGTTGACACTGCGATGTGTTCGGGAGAAGGTGGCATGCTGCCTGAATCCAGGAAAGCAGCGAAGAAATATATCTACGAGCTGGGAACAGCAGAATTTTCCCATGACGAAAACATAATAAAACAGGCGGATGCAGTTGAAATTAAAATTGGACAGGGTGTTAAACCTGGCCTGGGGGGGCACCTCCCGGCTGAAAAAATCACTCCGGAAATTGCGAAAATCCGGAATTTAAAGCCTGGCGAAGAATCCATTTCCCCGGGAAGGTTTTCAGGTATCAACAACACCCGGGATTTACAAAAAAAAGTTGCCAGGATAAAAGAAATTACTGGCGGAGTTCCCGTCGGAATCAAAATCGCAACCGGATCAATCGAAGAAGATTTAGCCCAGGCCTTAATTGCTGATCCAGACTTTATCACAATCGATTGCCGGGGAGGAGCGACAGGCTCTTCACCCAGATTTTTGAAAGATAATGTTGGAGTTCCTGCCATTTATGCTATCCGCAGGGCCCGAAGATTTCTGGGTAAAATGAACAGCAGTATCACCCTCTGTGCAACAGGAGGTTTCAGGGACAGCTCTGATATTGCAAAAGGTCTGGCCCTTGGTGCTGATGCAATTGCCCTGGCAACGGCCTCCATGATCTCCATTGGTTGTCTGCAGTCCCGAATTTGCCATACCGGGAGGTGTCCCGCTGGTATCGCAACCCAGGATATAGTTCTCCGGAAATTACTGGATGAAGAAAAAGCACTGCAGGGATTCATTAATTTTTATAAAGGTACCGCCAATGAACTAAAAGTTTTTGCCCGGTCCAACGGAAGAGAGAATATTCACGACCTGGGAATAAATGATCTCTTCACCACCAGTAACGAAGTATCCCTTAATACAGATATTGAGCATGTCTGATAAATTAAAGAATTTTTTTAAGGAGGAATTTCTTTGTCTTTTAATATCCCCCTGGAAGATAATATCGGAAAGTTAGTAATGCCGGAAAACCTTTCTATCGGGATGATGGTTGCCAGACAGCATAAAAAGTGCCAAGAAATCGGGTGTGAGTTTGATTATTACGGATTTGCCTTTGGACAATCGCCCTTTCCCGTTCCGGATGCTCTGCAAAAATCTCTTTCCGAAAATTCCCACGCGGGACATTATTCTGATTCCGCAGGAATAAATGACCTGAGAGAGGCGGTTGCTGGCTTTAACCTCAAGCATTTCGCTTTAGATATTTCCCCCGAAAGAATTATTGTCGGCCCGGGGACCAAAACAATTATTTTCATGATATTCAGTATTGTTAAGGCCAATGTAATTATTCCCTCTCCGTCCTGGATAGGGTACAGTCCTCTGGTAAAATTTTTGGGGAAAGAACCCCTCAGCTTCCCCCTTTCCCCGGAAAATGATTATAAAATTGATCCGGGTGAGCTCGATTCCTTTTTAAACAAGCGTTCCGGACACGACCTCCTCGTCCTGAATAACCCCAATAACCCAACCGGTGTGGTTTACAAAAGAGACGAGCTGAAACAAATCACTGAGATCTGCCGTAAGCACGGAACCCTGGTCCTTTCCGACGAGATATATGCTTTAACAACCTACGAACTTGAAAATTTCCACAGCATGGGTGCCATCTATCCCGAAGGGACTTTCGTTACCAACGGGCTTTCTAAGGACCGCTCTGCAGGTGGTTACCGCCTTGGGACCTGTGTGCTCCCCGAACAAACAACAAGCAAATTAAAAGATTCTTTTATTAAGCTCGCGGCCTCTCTATACAGTAATGTCACAACACCCATCCAACTTGCTGCGATAAATGCTTACCAGGAAAACCCCCGGATGGAAGAATATTTCCATATAACAAGAAATATTCACCGCATTATGGGGAAAAATCTCAGTGAAAAATGCAATCAAATTGAGGGTCTTAAAGCAACAGTACCTGCTGGGGGTTTTTACTTCCTCCTGGACTTTAACCAGCTGGGAGATAAACTCCGGGAAAAGGGAATAATTAGTTCAGACGAATTGGCACCTGCTCTTCTTGCTCACCCCTACCACATTGCAACTGTAACTGGAAGATCGGTATTCGTTGCCCCCACAAATTTTTCGGCGCGGATTTCCTTTGTTGACTATGATGGTAAAGCAGCCTATCAGGACTACAAAACAAATCCTCAAGAGAATAAAGCCGAGGAAGAAAAATTCCTGGCAAAACACGGCGCACATATGCTCTCTGGCCTAAACGACTTAAAAGAATTTGTTGCTCATTTAATGGAATAAATATAGTTAGATTCACTATTTAAGTATTCCACATAGTTTTTTCCAACCCCATCCCATTCTTTTTTAACCGCTTTCTGTAAGACCTTAATCGAAGCTTTAGGAATTTGCTTCTTTGATTATTAGTATTTGGTTAGAACAAAATTAGACAGGAGGAACCTTTCAATGAATAAAAGACTTCAGGAATTTGTTGCTAATTTTCCCTGGGTGCAAAACGAACATATACCCTGGGCTGAGATGAAAAAACCGCTTAAAAAAAGCAAACTGGCCTTAATTAGTACCGGAGGTATATATGTAAAAGGAGATCAGCCTTTTGCCATTAAAACCCGGGAAGATGTCGATGAAAGTTTCCGGAAAATTCCCCGCGAAGCTCCCCTGGGTCAACTGGAAATAGCCCATGAACACTACAATAAGAGATATGCTCAAGAGGATATTAATACAGTTTTCCCCATTTCCCGGTTAGAAAAGCTCCTGGCCGAGGGATTTATCGGGGATATAGCTCAGGTCAATTACAGCATAACCGGTTATATCCCCGAACCGAAAGGGCTCTATATTTCGGGAAAAACCATCGCCCTGGATTTGAAAGAAATGGAGGTTGATAGTGTTTTACTGGTTCCTGTATGACCAATATGCCAGCAATCCGGCGGATTGTTAGCCAGAGAAATTGAAAAAACCGGGATCAGTACAGTTACAATAAATTTAATTCCCGAAATAGCCCGAATTGTTAAAATCCCCCGGGTAGCCTGCTTACCTTTTCCCCTGGGAAGCCCGATGGGAAACCCCAAAAACGAGGAAAAGCAAATTCAAATCCTCAGGTCAGCTCTCTCCTTACTGGAAAGGGATATTGAGCCGGGGTCTCTTGTGTCCCTGCCCTATAAATGGAAGGAATAACTATAACTGGGTTTTTTGAAGTTCAAACTTGCTTTTCTTTAATCCCAAAAAAAAGCCACTTTCATCCGGTATTTACAAACCAATCATACCTGATAAAAGTGGCTCAATATTTTCTTAAATTATTTTCCCAAATTAAATGCTACTCTTTTACCTTTATTCCCCAGCCATATCCAGTTTAATATCCCCATTAGATGTTTTAACCATGAAAGGAGAAGGATCAATTGCGTCTTCGGGGTACTTAACGGTAAATACATCTTCCCCCTCTGGAACATCGAAGAAATTGCTGGTTACAGTTCCATTTCCAATTATTACTTCCAGGTTTAATTCAATAGCAGAAGGGAACACTACCTCAATATTTCCATTAGATGTCTCCACTACATAGTCCCCTTTTCCGACTTCTATTAGCTCAAGATATATATTATTATCCGAGCCTTCTATATCTGCGAAATCAATAATAGTAATGTTGGTTAAAGTAATATCTCCCTCTCCTGAACTGAAAGCTTCAAGGGTTCCAGTTGAACGATCTACATCAACCGATCCGTTCGAAGTTTTGGCTATTAGATTAGTTTTAATATCCTTAGCTACAATATTGCCATTACTAGTTTCCAGTTCAACCTTTTCCGCCTCTACATCTTCAACTGCGATATCCCCATTGCTGGTTTTAACGTAAAGAATGGCCTCGGATATTAAATTACTGATTTCTATATTACCGTTTGAAGTTTCGGCTTCTACGTTACCCATGATTTCAGTAATTTTGATATCCCCTTCTGAAGAATAGCTTTCCAAATCTATTTGAATTTCTTCTGGAAGATAGATCTCCAGAACTATTTCAAACAATTCTCCATATTCAATTTCGGGAACCAGCATATCGACATCAATTTCTTGCTCGTCAATCCATTCCCACTCAATTCCAATTTTTTCCAGGATAACTTCCGGGTCTTCACCGTAAGCTGTTTTTACAACACGGATCCCTACCTTTTCTTCTGCCCAGGTAGCAACAGAAATACTCCCTTCACTGTGTTCTAATACCAACTTATACCAGGGGTAAAAATCGTCTTGATCACTCGTCCCTACATTGTTGGCAACTGCAGAATTGATTGTGTTTAGTTCAATATAGTACCATTCGGCATCCGTTTGCGCCCTTTGCATATCACAGCCAACCACCACCAGTAACAACAAAGAAACAATTGAAATTAAAATAATTATTTTCTTCATTTTTTCCCCCTTTTATCAAAAAAACTTTCCCTCGAAGGAAAGCAAACCCAAATTCGGCAGCTCGACTACCCTGGTTCAAAAAGAACTTTAGGTTCGTAGCTTTGCGTATCACCCCTTTCAGGATGTTTGCCCTTCTCGTTTATTTATTTTAACTTTATCATATGTTAAATAAAATGTCATATGATTGGGCTCACACTTTTTCCTTTAATTACGACAGGATTACTTATATAAATTTATTATACCACAAATATTCCAAAAAAACTTTTATTTGGGAAACCTATTCTCGCCTGTAAACAACGGAGAATAATTATTTTTATCGAGCCTTTTGATAAAAATTTTTAATAAAAAATCCATTCTATCCACTAACGGCCTGGGAGAAAGCAATTTCACCGTAATAAACAAATTTATCTGAAGAATTATAGCCCGTGAAGCTCCCGCGTTTTTGTTTTAAATTGTTCAAGGTCTTTTTGCCCTTTTGAGTTCATTTCAGGAAGTTGCTCCAATAAATCTCTAATTCTTCCAAAAGGTCCCTTGTTTCAGAACTTATTACAGCCGGCCTTACCCCATTAATATCTAAAGCCGTCTGCTCCAAAAGCTCTTTATCCAGTTAATTTCTTCTGGAAGAGAAGAATCTAATTTTTGGGCAATAGTCTTGAAAATATTTTCCATGGTTGTTTAATAATCATGGATTACTGATCCGATAACCCTTGCAGTTCACACATCTTCAAGAGAAAACCCTTTTAAGTTCTCAATATGCAAATTGGGATAAATCTCATAGCCCTTCAGTTCTTGCTCAATTTTACTTATATTTTTCAAATCCTGTTCAATCCTTGCTTCCGCAATCAGAAATTCTCTTTCCTTCAAAATTCAATACCTTCGTCCTCAACCTTTTCTATTAAAGAGGAGAAAGCATCTGAAGTTTAAATACTACTAAACGGCAAGGGATGGGTTTTTTCCTCTGCCTTTGAAAACATTTGCCAGTATTGTTCAACTTTTCCCTCAATTAAAAAACCAATGTCTTTAACCTATATCCGGCAAGTAGAAGCTCATAAATCTCCAGATCCATTTACTTATGGGCCTTAATCGATTTCAAAAACTGCTAAAATTTTAGCATAAAAAGG
>Ga0207421_10003275_pt1 | contig 19357 bp, 20 predicted proteins | sample SodLakKL_010_SED_4_FD_187542 | JGI IMG/M metagenome (GOLD analysis project Ga0207421, IMG submission 187542) | Alkaline sediment microbial communities from Lake Tanatar, Kulunda Steppe, Russia - 8KL_010_SED (SPAdes) (version 2) | ecosystem: Environmental > Aquatic > Non-marine Saline and... | reverse complement strand
TAGTCAATACAGAGCCGCAGCAGTTTAACCATTTCCCTTGGCCCGGACAGCCGTCGACCCGCCTGAAGCAATTTAGCCGATACATTATCCTTAACCGGCTTTGCGTTGAATACACTGCGGGGTCGACTCTCAATTAAATCAATGTAATGTTCAAGGTGGTACTTTGTTTTGCCTTTTTCGTAACAGCGGGGGTATCTGGCTATCTCGGTAGTCCGGTAAAGGATTGCTACCTCGTTGCCGTAGCCTTTTACGCTGACTTCTTTCCCGGTATACTTTACCGGTACAGAGTAGCTGTTGCCATCAAATCTCACCGTCGAGAAATCGTCCACTTTTGCAGTAACGGTCTTGCTTGGATCGAACCTGTACCGCGGTAGCGACATCATCCTGGCTCTTGAGGTCAGGGCCATTTCACCAACTAACTGATCTCTGCCGAATATTTTATGCTCACGGTATTTTAGGCACCGTTTAAGTATCTCAGCGTTTAGTTCGTCTATGCTATCTACTCGCGGTACGGGCACAAAAATATTGCGCCTGACCAGGCCCACCAGGCCCTCAACGAGCCCTTTTTCGTGTGCAGCTGAAATATTGGTAAATTCACATTGGAAGGCGTAGTGGGCTGCTAAAGCCTTGTAGCGGTCCTGTGCAACAGCGTGGGCGCCAAAGCCTTCTTTCACTGCCACTTTTGCGTTATCAAAGATTATCCGTTTTGCGATGCCCTGGAAAAACATGAAGCCGTAAATCTGGGCCTCAAGAAAGCTTTCTTCGTTTTGACGATAAAATGCCATGCAAAATATATCGGCACTGTAACACTCTCGCATACAAAACAGGTTTACTTTTACTTTTTTGCCGGCAAGGTAGATTGTGGCTTGCCCCCAGTCAATTTGTATTGCTTCACCAGGGTCATAGGACAGAGGAATATATGCATTTTTCCACTTGTCTTTTAGTGTTGCCACAATCTCGCGTATAGTTGATTCACCACCTTTAAAACCTTTTTCATCTACAAGGCGGTCATAGATCCGCTTGGCCGTGTGTTCTTGCTTCTTTATGCCTTCATCCTCATCAACAGCAAAGCATTCCTTAATAAATTCCATAACTTCTTTGGATACAACGTACCTTTGCCGGCCGCTGACCCCTTGCCGTTCCCAAGGCACCTGGGAACCTGCAAAGTATTTCTTGACTGTGTTGCGCGATATTCCAAGTATTCTGGAAATCGCTCGTTGTGAGTGTCCTTCGTGTTCATGTAAATACCGGATCTTTTCGTAAGTATCCACTTCGATCATCATCCTTTCCCTCCCTGTACAGCAGTTTTCGCTCTTTTCTAACTATACAGGTTTTTATTAGGAAGTGGATCACTTTTTTCCTGGCGTTTTACCCATTTTTGGATCACTTTTATTGTAGCGTTTATATTCATACCAACCCACTATTAAGGTTTCTGCCTTCTCCTTTATTCCTGCACATGTTTAAACACCAACCAGATCAGCTTGATAATGTTCTTAACCCGCGCATTCCACCTATACTTCGGATTATCTTTACTGTGCGGATAGGTTATTTTAAGTTCACCTATCTTCTTGTAAATCGAATCAATTGATTCTTCCGTACCCTTTCCCACCCAGCTCGCGATCCGGTTGCCTTCAAATAAGGGAGCATTCTGGTTTTGCTCTAGCCGTCAGCCAATAAAACCGTCTGCCATCAGCGCTTTAAAGAAAAATCGATTGTCTTATTCCGGTATAAAGTGCAAAGGCTAATTTCCCCTTTGCCCTCTATATCAACCCTGATCGAGAAACCACTGATACCGGTACCATTAAAACGCAGATAATCAGTATTGAAAGCATATTCAAAGAGCGAAGCATAAAAACCAAGCAACCTCCATTCACGATTAATGGCCAGCTCGCTTAAAAATTCCTCTGCAGCTTGCACAGTTAATTCTTCAGCACGGTATCTCTTCTTGCGGTTTATTTTTCCGGAACAGCTCAGCGTTTTAATTCCCTCAAGCAACTCATTAAGCTGCCCTTCAGAAAGCCTGCTTGTTTCAATACGCAGTTTCAGACGATTATTCTGGCTGAATTTTTGTAAGTGTACAATAAAACCCACCTGTTTGAACAGATGGGCCTTATTGTACGCTTACATTTAGCTGCCCGCAACATAAAAAAACCTCCCGGAAAAAATAAATCGCCGAATAATCGGCGTTAATTTGTGGCTCAAAGGTAACACATCTTTTTCAACTGTAAAGCTAATTAAGGTTTTGGGGCTTAAGAGAACTCACATTATACTAATATAATGTGAGTTCTATGGAAGTTTATTTAAATAATGCTAAATAATCTCGTTTTTTATTGAGTATTGCAACACAGCATCATATAGCTGCTTCTGAGGAGAGTTAGGGTAAATGGGTTCCCACGGAACCCAGTTAAAATTAATAAATCACTCCTCTAAAATCACATCATCGTAATCATAAAAGTAAACACTTGTAGGCTTATATTTTTTTTCTTTAGGATGAAAATACCATAGAGCATATTCCTTCATTGGAAAAGGATGAGAGGCTTTATGTTCGATATACACCATTGCTTCTATGTATATTTTTTCTACTGATTCTTCGAATAATTTCACCGAGTCTGGATTAAACCAGAAAGCCTTATCATCCTTTTCATAAACTAGTACATATCTACCTTGCTCTGTGTACTCTTTGTTCACAGAACAACCTACAATAAGAAGTAATGAGTACGAGAATAATATAAGTAATATAATTAAGGCTTTATTATCTTTCAATGGCTTTATATCCTTTTGTTATATTTAATCAGTGCTGTTGAATAAAATAAACCAAGAACCAACAGCTGAAAATTAATCTCAGTCGAATATATGATTTACATAAACACCATTATTTAGAAACATCTTTTTGGCCTCTGTACTAATGTAACTTTCACCTAAAGAGTTGCTCTTATCCATATTTTCCTGGTATTGGATTGTTTCAAGAATTATCAGATAAGCACATTGCTTCATCCATCATCACAGGTATTTTATATTCTTTTAATTCTAATGCACAATCTAATATATCAAACACCACAGTTAAGGGAATGATCTTTTAAGAATTTACTATCATATATACTATGCAGTATTTTATAGATCCGGCTTCTCACTTTAAAGTAGTTATATTCTTCAGCACTTGACAAAACTTGTTTAGATGGCCCTGGATTAAAACCTCTGCATTCCAAGGCAGCTTTGAAACCTAACGGAAAAGGAACCGCCATCATGGCTCTGACGAAATATAAGATTGTATATTGCAGCTGAAGGGCTTTTTCATAGTTGCCTTCCAAAAAAGAATTATAAATGGCCATAATTACTTCTGGGATAATTCCGCAAGAACCGGTTACAGCTCCATTTGAACCAGCAACAAGTGCAGGAAATAACATTTCTTCTCTGCCAGTAATATAACTAATATCTTCACCGGCAATTTTTATTTTATCTATATAATTCATCTGATCAACCATACTTCCCCCACTGTCTTTCATACCAACTACGTTTGTGATTCTGCTTAACCGTTTTACCACATCATAACTTATGGGAGTTGTAAAAATAGGGATAGTATAGAGAACAAGTGGAAACTCTGGCAATGAATAAGCAATATCTTCATAATGTGCTTCTACCATTTCCTGAGTCATTTTTAAGTAGTAGGGCGGTGCAACCATAATACCATCAGCACCTACTTCCTGAGCATATTTCCCTTGATCTATGCAATCAGCACTGTGTGTCCCTGTTGCCCCCGGTAAAACATCTATTTGCCCATTAGATTCTTGAACAGATAGTTTGATAACTCTTTTTTTCTCATCAGAGTTAAGATGAATAAACTCACCAAGGCTACCTAAAGGAACTACGCCATCTATCCCCTTTTCAACCAACCAACTGATCATTCGCCTTAGCTCTTCTTCATTTACTCTCCCTTCTTCAGTGAAAGGAGTTATAAGAGCAGCATACATCCCTCGTGGCTTATAACTTATACCTTGATAATTATCACCCATTTTTCAACCTCCGCTTAAGTAAGGAACCACCATAATTGAATCGCCTTCTTGTATAGTAGCACCTTCTTGTATTAGTTTTTTTATTGAACGGCCATTAACTAAAACCATACACCTTGTTCCAACTTTGCTCCGAACAGGGAAACCTATTTGTTCTTCTATACATTTAAGAAGATCATTAGGGTTTGAACTTACAGTTATAACTGTTTCACGCATTCCAACTTCATCTGAGATCCCTGCAGAAAAATTAATTTTCAAATTCATGACACTTCAACCCCAGCTCATTAATTTTTTCGGAGGTTGGAATTCCTTCCTTGTTCCAACCGCGTATGAAGTAATATTCATTAAGCATTTCATCCAGCGGCACTGTATTATTTCTTGCAGAAATATGTGGAGACTCCTCCTCTATTAACCGGTAGGGAAGCATATCGCTATCGCGCTTTAAGCCTTCTCGGCAGTTAAACAAACGAGTCAGGTTATAAATTTTTTCACCAATAGTTAACAGCTTTACAAGGCTAGAAAATTCTTTAATGCCTGTTAAGGTGTGAAGTAGCTTTGTCAGTTGGTTTTGGTTAAGCCCGAAATTGGCAAATATGCATATTCCAATGGAATCTAAAATAGAGAACCAATCTTGCTCTATTTTAACTAACTCGGCTTTATACTCTGCAGTTAATGGATCGAGACGCGCTGTTGAATCAAGAATTTCTGAACTGACAGTGTATGCCCTTAAGTGGCAAGCTCCACGATCACTGGTTGCATAGGCTAATCCCATACCTACAGCCCCGCGAGGATCATATGCAGGTAACTCCAATCCTTTCACATGCATTGCAAATTGTTCACTCCCACCTTTTATTTCTTTTGCCGCCTTCGCAACCCCCTTACCCAATAACTCTCCTATCCCTTCTTTCTTGCTGATCATTTGAACTAACTTAATAATTGCCTCGTCATTACCGAAACTTGCATTAAATCCAATTTCAGTTTCCGGTATCAGTTTTTTCTCATAGCACTCCATTAAAAAGCCAATTACATTACCTGTTGAAATAGCATCCAAGCCATAGTAATCACATAAATACTCAGCTTTTAGAATACTTCCTAAATTACTATTGCCGCACTGGGGGCCAAAACTCCAAACATTTTCATATTCAGGTCCTTCACCGATAACCCCTTTATATTTTCCACCCTTAACGAGAGAATGCTTTGAACATATTATAGGACAAGCAAAACAAGCCCTGTTTCCTTCATAAAGGTTTTCCAACAAACTGTGCTCATTAATTCTTTCCATGCCAGGAAAGGCAGAACCCTTGAAGTTTTGTATTGGCAAAACACCTGCTTCCTGGATGAAGGAATATATACAACTGGTCCCATATATAGGTCTCGAACCATTGCTATCGGAACTTAGCATAAGCTCACCAAAAGCCTCTCGACAACTGTTTACGAAGGCATTGTGATCATAGACACTAATTCCCTCATTGCCCTTAACTACTATAGCTTTAAGGTTTTTTGAGCCTAAAACAGCTCCGCCTCCGCCTCTTCCGTAAGATCTTCCCTCTGCTTGAACACAAGCAAGGGGAATCATCTTTTCTCCAGAAGGCCCTATACAAGCTACTTTTGTACCCGGATGTCTCTGGTGTAAAAATTCTTTTGTCTTAAAAGTATCGAATCCCCAGATATCATCAGCATCGATTAAAGTAATATCACTATCTTCAATAAGCAAATATTTGGGGGTTTTTGCTTTTCCCTTGATCTTAAGAAGGTCTATACCAGCAAACTTTAGTTCAGGCCCAAAGGAGCCTCCGCAGTTAGAATCTAACCAAATACCTGTAAGAGGGCTTTTTGTTGACAAGACTGAACGTGCTGAAGTAGGGGCAAGAGTGCCAGTAAGAGGACCGTTGGCAAATAGTATCATATTATCGCTTGACAACGGTTCAATTCCGCTCGGCAATTCATCATATAATATTTTTGAAGCAAACCCTTTACCACCAATGTACTCTTTAATCAGCTCTTCATCTAACGGTTGTCGATTGATGTTACCTTCTGATAAATCTACCTCTAGTATATATCCCCCATACCCTGGTATCTTTTCACCCATTTTATTCATCTCCTCTACTAAGTGCTCTTGTGGGACACCATTTTACACAGCTATATTCACCCAAACATGTGTCACAGAAAAGAGGGTAACCGCCATTAACTGGAAGTTCTCCAAAAGGACATAGCTCAGAGCACTCTAAGCATTTAGTACAAGCAGCATGATTTAGCTCCACCATGGAATGCTCATTTACAAAAAGCGCATCTTCCTGGGGGCATGCTTCTATACACTTTTGCCCTTTACACTGTCTGCAGAAGTCAATAAAACCTACCTGTGGCCAATTATCAACATACTGTATGAATGATTGCCTTGGGGCTATTATTTGAAATCGATTGAAAGAACATATAACCTCACAAAGCCTGCAACCGGTACATAATTCTTTATCATATTTCAACATATCCCTACCTCCTTATTTAGCCGCATTTAATAGTTCTTTAAGCAATTAAACCTGTAGGTGCCACCATAAGGAATAATAATCCGATTGATTCTGACTTATCGTAAGGCAACAAAGTTGAGCGACAAGTTTAATTGGACTGGTCTAACCCCCCATTATTGGAGAAAAACCTTGTCATTCAAAATTGTCCCGGTTTTTTATAATTGCACCCTTGTCTGCAGATTCTGCTAAGCGAGAATACAGGTAAAGGTATCCTTTTTTGAACTTTGGATGAGGCATTATCAAGCTACTAAATCTTTTCGCCACCTCACTGTCTTCTAGGTGTAAATGTAACTGTCTATTTTTGATATCTATAGTGATATGATCTCCATTTTCAACAATCGCAATAGTGCCCCCCTCTGCAGCTTCGGGTGATATATGTCCCACAAAACAACCGTTATTAGTTCCTGAAAATCTGCCATCAGTAATTACTGCTGTTTTTAGAGCAAGCCCTTTTCCGTACAGCATTTTCATTATTGCAAACATTTCTCGCATACCGGGCCCACCTTTAGGGCCTTCATATCGGATCACTATCACATGCCCTTCTTGTATGCTGCCATTTTTTACAGCTTCTACTGCATCTTCTTCACAATTAAAAACTATTGCTTCACCAGAAAAATACCATATCCGGGGATCAATGGCAGCTGGCTTAGTAACTGCTGTTTTAGGAGCAAGATTTCCTTTGAGTACTGCCAATCCTCCATACCCCTCAAAAGGTTCATGAATTGTTTTTATAATACTAATATCCTTTGTCTTTGAACCTTCAATATTATGCTTAACCGTAGCGTTATTTACTGTAAGTACATCTAAATCTAAAAAACTATAAAGCTCTTTCATCACAGCAGGAACTCCTCCAGCACGATGAAAGTCAGTTATATTAGGTGCTGCTGAGGGGTTTATTTTCACAATATAGGGGATTACACGACTAAGTTCATCAAATATATTAATAGAAATATCACATTCTGCTTCATAAGCTATCGCTAATAAATGTAGCACGATATTGGTGGAAGCCCCCATAGAAATGCCCACTTTTATAGCGTTTTCTATTGATCTAGGCGTGATTATTTGCCTGGCAGTAACTCCCTCATTTACTAGTTCAACTATTTTCCGTCCCGAACTTTGAGCTATCCAGAAACGTTCTGCATAAACAGCAGGCGTGGTGGCAGAACCAGGTAAAAGCATACCCATAGCTTCTGCTAAACAACACATGGAATTTGCTGTGCCAAAGAAAGAGCAGGAACCACAACAAGGGTTTGCTCCATCCTCCAGAGCATAATATTCATCCTCTGATATTTTGTTCTCCTGAAGCATGCCGTATGCTTCCATTATTGAACTTGCATCAGATTTCCGGTTATCAAATTCAATGCCTCCTAACATAGGGCCACCTACAACCATAATCGAGGGAATATCTAACCGGGCAGCTGCCATTAACATACCTGGAACAATCTTATCGCAGGAACCTAAAAGAACTATTCCATCTAACTGATGAGCATCAACCATTAATTCTATATCATTAACTATTAGATCTCTTGTGGGTAATATCCTATGCATTCCTTCATTAGCTTGAGCAATACCATCACAAGCAGCTATTACTCCAAACTCTAAAGGTGTTCCACCAGCCTGACTAATTCCAGTCTTTACAGCTTCGGCTACCTGTCTCAAGTTAACATGCCCTGGGACAAAAGAGTTCCAAGAGTTAGCAATTCCAATCATCGGTCTTTCTAGGTCATAATCACTATATCCAGTAGATTTATATAAAGAACGATGCATAGACCATGCAGGCCGCTCTAATATTTTCTTGCTCCTCAAGAACATAATATGCCTCCCTACCTAATATTATCTGTTGGCAAATTAACCTTTTGGCTTTGTCTTAATTCATAAGCCACATCCTCAATCATGTCTTCCTGCCCACCAACAGTTTTCCGTTTACCTAATTCAACTAATATATCTCTGGCATCAAGGCCGTACTTTTCAGCCGCTCTTAAAGCATGAAGCAGGAAGCTGCCATAAACTCCTGCGTAACCTATAGTCAAAGAGTTTTTATCAATAACCTGAGACCTGGCCATTTTTGGAGAGACAATATCATCTGCTACATCCATAATCTTATAAAGGTCAACATTAGTCTTATATCCAAGCTTAGCTAATACTACCGCCAAAACTTCTGTCTGTGTGTTACCTGCACCGGCTCCCATTCCTTTACAGGAACCGTCAACTAATTCTGCTCCCGCTTCTATAGCTACCAAGCTGTTGGCAAGAGCAAGGCTTAGATTATTGTGGGCATGGTGTCCTAATTTAATATTTACAGCCTCTCTTACATTTTTAACCGCATTAAACACCTCTACTGGAACCATTGCCCCTGCAGAATCAGTTACATATACCACATCAGCGCCATAGCTTTCAAAAAGTTTTGCCTGTTCAACCAGTTTTTCCAGAGGAGCCATATGTGACATCATAAGAAACCCAACTGCTTCCATACCGAGTGCTTTCGCCAGCTTGATGTGTTGTTCACCAACATCTGCTTCTGTTATATGGGTTGCAATCCTGGCCACCTTGGCACCATAGCACGCAGACAGCTCAAGGTCTTTCATGGTTCCGATCCCGGGGAGCAAAAGAACACCGAGTTTAGCGTTTTTTAATACAGATGATACAGCCTTCAGATAATCCTCATCGCTGAAAGATGAAAAACCATACTGAAATGATGAGCCACCCAAGCCATCTCCATGACCAATTTCAATGGTATCTATCCCGGCCTGATCCAAACTTTTTGCTATCTCTGCCATGTCATCGGGGCTAAATTGATGGCTTGCAGCATGCATTCCATCACGAAGTGTAGTATCAACAATTCTTATTTGCTTGTTCAATTAACTCAACTCCCTATTAGCTTTAGCGAGTAACTTTTCAGCAAGCCTATCACCAACTGCCAATGCTGCAGCAGTCATTATATCAAGATTACCTGAGTATTTCGGCAAATAATGCCCGGCTCCCTCAACCTCCAACAATACCGTAACTTTATCACCATCGATAACCGGTGGCACTTTAATGCGATAGCCAGGCACATAGCTCTGGATTTTTTTTGTCATTTCCAAAACAGCGTCAGTAATCTTCTCCGAATCGGGATTTTCTACACGAGTATAAACAGTGTCTCGCATAATAATTGGCGGTTCGGCTGGATTCAAAATAATGATCGCCTTCCCCCGTTCAGCTCCTCCGATAATTTCTAAACCCCGCGCTGTAGTTTGTGTAAACTCATCAATATTTTGCCTGGTTCCCACCCCTGCGCTTTTACTGCTTATGGTTGCAACAATCTCTGCATACTTAACTCCAGCGGCTTTATTTATTGCTGCTACAATTGGAATTGTAGCCTGACCTCCACAGGTAACCATATTTATATTCAACTCATTTAGATGTTCTTCCATATTTACAGAGGGGACTACATAAGATCCTAACGCTGCCGGTGTTAGGTCTATAACTATTTTCCCGTCTTCTTTTAACAGGGGTGCATGTGTCATGTGCGGCTTTGCCCCCGTAGTATCAAAAACTATTTTAATTTCCTTATTACCAATGATTGATCTAATACCTTCGTGACTGGCTTTTATTCCATTTTGCCTGGCAAGTTTCAAGCCCTCCGACTCAGGCACAATGCCGACAACAGCATCTAATTCTAAAAAACGGCTCTCCATAATTTTATACATCAAGTCAATCCCGATATTACCTGGCCCGATAATGGCAACTTTAATTTTTTTCCCCATACTGTAGTTTACACTCCTACCTGTTAAACTGGAAAACATCACTAGATATTCCCGTTATTCTTAGAATTACGGGGGGATTTAAACCTAACTTGTAGAGCCTCCAAATATATCAGTTACTTTATTGATTCGTCCTTTTAGGCTTATTTTTGTTAGTTCTATTATCTACATCATACCAGGAAGCCAGGTGGAAATAATAGGCACGTATGTAACAAGTAGCACAACTGCAAATAATACTAGAATAAAAGGTATTATTGCCTTCCCAACAGAAACTACACTTTGCTTGCTAATTCCACAAGTTACAAATAAACATGTGCCAAATGGAGGTGTTGCCTGACCCAAAGATAAATTAAATACCATTATTAAACCAAAGTGAACTGGGTCAATACCGTAACCAATAGCCACAGGGGCAAACAGGGGGCCTAAAATCAACAAAACTGCTCCTATCTCCATAAACATCCCTAAAAACAATAATATTATATTGACACCTATTAAAAATATTACTGGACTATCAATAATAGAAAATAAAAAATCACTCAAAATCTGAGGAACATTATTTGCTGTCAAAAGCCATCCAAACAAAGTTGCAGCCATAACTAATATCATAATATTTGAAGTAACTTTAGCTGATTCAATAAGAATTTCTTTAAATACCTTTAAACTAATTGCTCTATATACCAGCACAGAAAGTATCAACCCATATGCTACTGCAACAGCTGCCGATTCAGTAGGGGTAAATATTCCACCATATATCCCGCCAAGAATGATTACTGGCATAAGCATGGCCAGAACTGCTGATTTCCCTTTATCAAATACCTCTCTAAGGGAGAAGTCATCTGCTTTAGGGAATTTATAAATTTTAGCGTAAATGTAGGCTGTAACCAAAAGAGCAATGCCACCAATTATACCAGGAATGACTCCGGCCAGTAGCAGTCCTGAAATTGATGTGTTTGTTACCGTGCCGTATAAAATGAAAACTATACTTGGTGGGATTATGATCCCCAATGTCCCACCTACAGCCGGAAGAGCTGCTGAGTATCCTTTAGGATAACCTGCTTCAACCATCTCTGGGTACATAATTCTCCCAATAGCTGCAGTTGTAGCGATGGAAGAACCAGTGATAGCGCCAAATAATGTACAAGTAAACAATGTAACAAGGGACAATCCACCTGAAACATGCCCAACCAAGCTATTGGAAAAGCTTATTAATCTATTTGAAATACCGCCATATTGCATGATTGTTCCTGCCAGGATAAAATAAATTATAGCTAAGAATGCAAATCTGTTAGCTCCAGAAAACATTCTCATACTCATAATCATAATAGGAAAATCAGCGTCACTGACAAGAATTGCAAATAGGCTAGCTAATCCTAAAGACCAAGCTATTGAAATTCCTGTAGACATAGTCACCACCAAGGAGACTAATAAAACTATAACGACTATATCCATATTATTTACCCTCTTTCTGCAGTTTGAACCTTTATGCTTCTAATTTTGTTAATATTATTTATAATATTTAAAAATGTTTCGAGGCCCATCAAAGTAAAACCAATAGGCATTGCTAAGTAGATAAATCCCATACTTATTCTTAAAGAAGAAGAAAGTTGAGCATATGTAAAAGCATTCTGAGTCAAAGATAAAGAACTGACCAAAAATACTAATATTACTGCTAATGCAGCTATATTCCTAAAGAGCATAAGCAGTTCATTTTTTTTCTCATCTTTGAAATTTATCAAATCAATCCTAATTTCGTTACCCTCCTTGATACTAATGCTTGCAGCCAAAAATATTAGCCATAGAAAAAGGTAAACTGCAAGTTCTTCTGACCAAGGCAAGCTATAAAAAAACACAAAGCGCCCTATTATTTGAGCCATAGTAATAACAAACATTGCAGTCAAAATTATGGTAATTATAATTTTTACCATTGATTGCAATTTTAAACTGACCTTATTCATAGGATTCACTCCTTAAAAGGCGGAGATAACCGCTTATGTTAAATTTATATTGCTAAAAAGCGGTTATCTCCGCCCGACATGATACATTAAAAACACTTATGCGATGTAGATGGTTTTATTCAACACCTTGTATTTGTTCGATTAAATCCAAATGCTCTTCTCCATGTCTTTCATAAACTTCATCTACAGCCTCCATAAATTCTTGCCTGTCTGGTTCTGTGAACTCCATTCCTTCGTCTTTGAGTTTTTCTACAGCATCTTCATCCTGTTGCCTATTTTCTTCCCTTTGATAAACTGTTGCTTCTTGGGCTGCTTCGGCAAATATCTCCTGATCTTCATCTGAAAGTTCGTTCCATGCACTCATTGACATAATAAAAGCTGCAGGTGCATATACATGTTCAGTAATTGCTACGTAATCATTGACTTCGAAAACCCTTGTTACATAAATAGTAGCCAGAGGATTTTCCTGTCCATCAATTGCTCCTTGCTGCATAGCTGTAAACGCATCTCCCCAATCCATTGGTACAGGGTCTGCACCTAACTGACGCCAGAGGGTCTCATGAACCGGGTTGGGCATCGTTCTAATCCTTAAGCCAGCAACATCTTCTAATGAATTTACCGGCCTTTTTGAATTAGTCATATTTCTCCAACCAATTTCCTTCCATCCTAAAAATTTCATATTTTCATTTTCTACATCTTCGGCAAGCTCTTGCCCTATTTCCCCATCGAGTACTTCCTCCACATGGTCATTATCCCGGAAAAGATAGGGCATATCCAGTACTTCCAAACTTGGAGCAAAATTCGCCACGAAGGCACTTGCAACTACCGCCATATCAAGAGAACCAACCTGAACTCCTTCAGTCATCTCTCTAGCATCACCAAGCTGAGCATCAGGATATATTTCGATTTTGTAGCGACCATCGGTTCTCTCCTCTATAAGCTCGTTAAATTTCTCCAAGCCTATATGAAATGGTGCATCTCTACTCACTACATGGCCTACTCTAAAAACTTTCGCTTCTGTTTCCTCTGGCTGCTCTTCTGTTTCCTCTGGCTGCTCTTCTGTTTCTTCTAATTGCTCTTCTGTTTCCTCTTCAGGTTGAGGTTGCTGTTCACATGCAGCGCCAAACATTAAAACTAATACCAACAAACCTACAATAAGCATTCCTGTTTTGTACTTATACACTTTACTAGGCCCTCCCTTTGATCATTTTTGAAACCAATAACATCCCGTCATTCCCTTATAATACAGAAATATTTTTTGTTCTTTTCTACCTCACCTGCCTTCATTTATCCATTTTTAGCAATTAGGCACAAATTCACAAAATATACTTCTAAATATAAACTCAAGAACCCAAAACAACCTCATTAACCTTGTCAACAGCCCTCCCAGCATCAGGGGCAAACCCATCTGCCCCAATTTGGTCAGCATACTTTTGATTTACAGGAGCCCCACCAATAATAACCTTTACCTTATCCCTTAAACCTTTTTCGCTTAAGGCATCAATAACTTCTGCCATAGCAGGCATTGTAGTAGTTAATAAAGCAGACATGCATAAAACTTTTGGTTCATACTTTTCCACAGCCATTATAAACTGGTCGGTTGGAACATCAATACCTAAGTCTACAACATCATAACCTGCACCCTCTACCATCATCAGTACTAAGTTTTTCCCAATGTCATGCAAATCTCCTTGCACCGTCCCTATCAATACCGTGCCGTTTTTTTCCATATTTTTTTCAGTTATCAGAGGCTTCAGTACATTTAACCCCGCATGCATTGCTCTTGCTGCCATTAATACTTCTGGCACATAAACCTCATTGTTTTTAAACCTTGTGCCTATATGGTTCATTCCTGCAATTAAGCTATTAAAAATAACTGACACATCTAATTCTTCTGTCAATGCTTGCTCAGCATATTCCTTTACTTGACTGTCATTGCCACTAATTACAGCATCTTTTAAGTTTTCTATCGTAGACACGTAAACTTACCTCCCTTAATTAAACTCAACCAAATTGTTTATAGCTGATAAATTTCCTCATGCCTAATTATAATTTCAGTGGATATTTACCATGTTTCTTACAAACCTCAGCCATTACTAAAAAATTGTCCATAGTTTGAGGGTTAAATAGTCCCGAGGCAGTACCACCTAATATATAACCACCGCCATATCCTGCCGCTCTTATACAGTCTTTGCTTAGTCTTTCAACCTCATTCTTATCAGCTGTTGACAAAATTAACATTTCATCAATATTTCCAACCAAGCAAATCTGACTTCCCATCCTCTTTTTTGCTGTAGCTAAGTCTATATCTCCACCGGGTGGTGCTTCCAAAGGGTCAATGGCATCGGGTCCTATTTCGAGTATGTCATCTATTAAATCATACATTTTATCGTGCATATGCATAAAAGCAATTCCACCACACTCGTGAATAGTGTCTACAATTTTCTTTTCATATTTAACGATAAATTCTCTAAACAATTTAGGGGGCAAAACTCTAGTTGAAGCATACTCTGCGCCGATAATCCTCCAAGCTTTAACTCCCTGTTTACTGGCATTTTTTATAACATCACAGACTCTCTCTATAACAGCATCTAGCAAGCGAATAATCATATCTTTATTTACATATGTTTGAAGAAGGTTTTCCTCAGTTCCAAAATAATAAGCACTGCAGTAAAAGGGATTCGAGATTTCACCCAGGACAAGTCCCTCATCGCCAATAAATTTATCCCATTTATGAAAATCATCCATAGGGATTTTGAGCGGCTTATAAGGAATAGATAAGAATTTTTCTACATCTGTTTCATCCTTAAAAAAGTGTTCTATATACCAATCCACATGATCCCCTGTAGGCTTTATGGTTGCGTATAATGGTCCTTGAGGCGTCTCAATTATTTCTCTAATGTTTCCATCTTCTGTCGTTTCTCTTCTATGAATATTTGCTAGTTCCCCACCGATCCATGTTTCAGCCTTGCTGCCAGTACGTACAGCAACTAAAACATCCGTATTCTTAATAATTTTCTCACTGTAATCCTTACCTAATTTATCAAACCATGCAGGGAATCCCCATGGAGAGCAAGGCACCCTGTCTGGCTCTTCTAAAGCGAAAGCTTTAAGTATTCTTTCCCTTGAAGTTAATTCCATACTTGTTTGTTCCTCCTTTTATTTCTTTTTTCTTAAATCACTCTATATATTATTAACTAGTAACTATAAATTAATTCAGTATTACCCACCCCCCAAGCTTTGAATATCATTTATTTAAAATATTAAGATTTATATTTACACAGCAGATGAAATGTGTACTATGTAACATTTAACACGTAGTATACTACATGGTAGTAAAAATGTCAACGCTATTCACCTATTAAATTTTGGCATTAAGCAAATGAAATCTTTTTAGCTCCAAACTAACCTGATTGTTTAATCTGGAAACACAATTATGAATGCTAACACTTCTAGCCGTTATAGCAGTTCTACCATTAAAACCTTTAGAACCAGGGATTTAACGACCGGGGTTCAGGAAGGGTTAGTTTTGCATACTCCGGTTTGCCGACTGCCTTACTATGGAGAAGCTTGGCCTTGGTTCTTCGTTTCCACTTAGCAGGAATTTATGGGACTTCCACCTGTAAAACTGCGAGCATGCCGGAAACACAAAACATATGAAAAAGCTTTATCCCCATGCTGCTGCAGGGTTTTGGGTCGAAAACTTGCCCCCCGCAATTTCTACCGCTGCCCCGGTAACATAAGATGCTTTAGGGGATGCCAAAAAAACCAACGGTGCCGCTATTTCTTCAGGCCTAGCTGCTCGTTTTAATGCTATTTGAGACTCAATCAATTCCTTATTCTTTTCAATTAGTGAAGAAGTCATCTCTGTGGCAGTAACTCCCGGGATATACGCATTGACTCTTATATCCCAGGGAGCCAATTCAGAAGCCATGGTTTTTGACAAACTATTTATAGCAGCCTTGGTAGCAGCATAAGAGCCAGAACCCACACTTGAGATTAAAGATGCAAAAGATGATGCATTCAATATTACCCCCGGCGTGTTCTGCTTTTTCATCATTTGACTGGCCTTTTGCGAACATAGGAAAACGCTTTTTAGATTAACCCTGAACATTTCATCCCATTTTTCTTCTGGTTCCTCCATTAATGGAGAGTTATACCAAACTGTTGCAGCATTATTTACTAGAATATCTATTCCACCCATTACCTGTTGAACCTTGTCAAATAAACTATTTACGCCTTCTTTGCTAGTTATATCTACTGCAATGCCATATACATCTTCACTTATTGTTCTTAGCATCTTGAGAGTATTTTGTAGTCTTTCTTCGTTAATTCCATTAATCATCACTATGGAACCTTCTTGCAAAAAAAGCTTTGCAGCAGCCAATCCTATCCCCCTGGTCGAACCTGTAATTAAAACTCTTTTTCTATTTAGCTCTAAATCCATTTACTAACACTCCTTTTCTTTGCTTCTTTCAAAGATTGTTTTTGCGCAATTCAAATGCTCATTCAATGATTCATAAGCTTCAAAAGAATTACCACTTGCCATATTATTATAAATTGCAAGGTGTTCCTGGTACCCCGTATTTAGCCTTCCTTTTTCTTTTAAGGTCTGGATGCTTATTTTTTGAATTCGACTGCGTGCATCTGTAATAATTTGAGAAAAACGATCATTATCAACAAAATTAACGATCTCTTGATGAAACACAAAATCTAGTTCAAGAAAATCTTTAACCAACGTCATATTCTGCTTATCAATCAGCTTTTTTTGTTCCTCAATGTTTTCCCGAATTATGGTAAGTAGTTTTGTGACCAAGGGATTATTTATTTCTTCAGCAATCCTTCTCACACAATAACCTTCTATAGCTTGTCTAATTTCGAAAATATCTTTAACTTCTTTTTTTGTCATGGCTTTGATAACTATACCTCTATATGGAATAATATCTACCAAGTTTTCCTGATTTAACTGCAATATCGCTTCCCTGACAGGTGTTCTCGAAACATCTAAAAGGTCAGCAAACCATTGTTCTGAATAAATCTTTCCTTCTTCTAACTCCCCTATAATGATAGCTTCCCTTAAATAAGAATAAACCTGCTCTTTTAATGATGGAATTTTAATTATTTTTTTATCCAAACCAATCACTCCTCTACCATGTAGTATACTACATTCTATATAAAATTCAAATACCCTTGTTGCCAAAGGGGGAGGGTTTTGTGGTAATATTTTGCGTTTCTGGACCATACAAATGTTTTTTCCTGGAATTTTTAGTTTCAAGAAAAACCAGGCCGGCCAGAAAAAGATCCCTTTAAATGCCTACAGCCTCCCGGGTGCTGGCGAAACTTATCCATTAGCTATGTTGGAAACTATTCATATTTCAGCAGCAGCCGGAAGTGATATCCTTGGTGGAGCGGGCCAGGTAGAAACAGCAAGCACTCAGTGCCCGCTGCAATTAATTTTTGATAATGATTTGGCCGCAATGGTCAAGAAACTATCTGCGGGATTAAGCGTTGATGAAGATAACCTGGCCTGGGATGAACTCTTGCAAGTGGAACCGGGCGGGCACTTCCTTGACAAAGAACACACCTTCAGGCACTGCCGCAGCCTCTTGAGCCCCCTCAAATTTACCCACCGGTCCCGCAAACCCTTGGTACAGGAGCGAAAGGGTAATTACTTAACAAAAGCCAAAGAGGCTTATGAAAAAATATCGAGCAAAGAATTAAAACCGGTTCTTTCCAAAGAAAAATCCCGGGATATAAACAGCCTGATCAAAGAAGCAGAGCGCTATATTTAAATAATTTAGGAATAATTTAGGGACACAATGATAATTATTGCTATCAAACAGGATACCAAAATTAAATCTATCCGCTTCTTCTCTTGTCTTCATCCATGCCATTTTCAATATCACCTCCAGCCCAGTTCTTCTTCAATAGCCCTTCTAAGTGGAGGATTGATACTGGCGGGCGCATTAACGATATAGGTTCTTGCTGCATCAAGTGAGTTTTCTTCAAGGCTTTTTAAATAAGCAATAACATTCTCTGCAGTAAAAGCCATACCCGTTCGTTCCGTAAAATTTGCAGGCAAATCGATCCAGACAGCAGCATCCAAACCTTTATCTCGTAGCCAGTTTTCCATAACAAAAACCAGCTCTTCTATTACCTGGCATCTGCTTTTGCCATCCCTCAATGATAGATAACCAATTTTTTTGTCATTAGTTCCCTCCCTTAAGCTAAGGCCCTTTATGGCATCGTTCAAGTTTTCTTCTTCAGCGTAACCCCAGAGGGTTTGCACAGGGGAAACATCCCGGTAAAGAACCAGGGTCAGTCGGCCGTCCTGTGAAACCCTGGCAAACTCTACAGGCAAATACGGACCGTCACTTTGCCAGGTTCCCTGAAGCTTTAAACTCACCTGATTCCAGATGAGCGAACCCCAGCCAATATAGGCTATTTTCATCTAACCACCAACTTAAATAGAATTTACCTCACCTAAAGCTTAGAGTTCCAGTATTCAACAAAAGCCTCATAACCTTTCTTTTCAATAAAATATGGCACTAACTGTTCGCCTTTAATTTTATATGAATTTATCCACTCTACACCTTCTCGGCGAGCTTTCTCTATCCGGTGATTTCCATCGATCATATTGTAAGCACCCGCACGAATTTCCGCTTGTAATACAGTTTTATTAACATCAACCGAGGATATATGATCCTCATTAACCGCGTTTAAAGAGCGTAACCTGAACCATGAACTAACATTAATTGGCTCTTCTGCAACTTCAAGCTTTCCTGCTAAGATGTCTTCCATTATCCGGGTAATATTGAATTTAAAATAACCGTTCCGGAAAATCTCATCACCATCTCGAGTTGGAAGCGGCTCGAACTTTTTATCAAGCTTAAGCTTTCTGCTTCTAGTCATATAAGTTTATGCCTCCAGCAAATATTTTTTAGAGAATGGGGGAAACCGATATATTGGTCAAAATTACATTCATTTAATTTCACCCTGCCACACCTAAATGATGGCAGCCTTGCTAACTCTATATATTTTAACTGCCGAACTATGTAGTTTCATCTTGCCAAACACACACCTCACAGGAATTATAGCACGAACAATAAAAATTACGCTCAACTTTGAAC
>Ga0207421_10003274_pt1 | contig 19358 bp, 14 predicted proteins | sample SodLakKL_010_SED_4_FD_187542 | JGI IMG/M metagenome (GOLD analysis project Ga0207421, IMG submission 187542) | Alkaline sediment microbial communities from Lake Tanatar, Kulunda Steppe, Russia - 8KL_010_SED (SPAdes) (version 2) | ecosystem: Environmental > Aquatic > Non-marine Saline and... | reverse complement strand
CAGCAGGTGGGCGCGCCGGTCGACACCGCGTTCCCACCGGCAGAGCATCCGCAGCCGATGCTCAGCCTCGACAACGCGTTCTCGCGGGCCGAGCTCGAGGCCTGGGCGGACCGGGTCCGGCGGGCTCTGGCGGCGGCGGTCGGCGCCGCCCCCGACGAGGAGCAGGCCGAGCCCGCCGATGCACCGACGATGCGCTTCACCTGTGAGCTCAAGATCGACGGTGTGGCGATCGACCTCGTCTACCGCGACGGCGTGCTGGCACGTGGCGCCACCCGGGGCAACGGCGTCGTCGGTGAGGACGTCACCGCGCAGGTCGCGACCCTCGACGACATCCCCTACCGCCTCGACGTCGACGATCCGCCCGCGTTGCTGGAGGTCCGGGGCGAGATCTACTACCCGCTGGCGGCCTTCGAGGCCATGAACGAGGCGCGCATCGAACGCGGTGAGGCCGCGTTCATGAACCCTCGTAATGCGGCCTCGGGAGCGCTGCGCCAGAAGGATCCGGAGATCACCCGACAGCGGCCGCTGTCGCTGTGGTGCCACGGGCTGGGGGCGCTGGAGGGCATCGACTTCGCCAGTCACCGCGAGTCGCTCGCCTGGCTGCGCGAGGCCGGCCTGCCCACGGATCCGCAGACCACGGTCGTGGAGACGATCGACCAGGCGTGGGACTTCGTCGAACGCTGGACCTCGGCCCGCCACGACGTCTCCTACGAGATCGACGGTGTGGTCGTGAAGGTCGACGACCTGCAGCAGCGGCGACAGCTCGGGTTCACCGCTCGGGCACCCCGATGGGCCATCGCCTACAAGATGCCCCCGGTCGAGCAGGAGACCACGCTGCTCGCGATCGAGGTCAACGTCGGACGCACCGGCAAGGCGACCCCGTATGCGGTGCTCGAACCCGTGCTGGTGTCGGGCACCACGATCACCTACGCGACCCTGCACAACGAGATCCAGGTCCGGGCCAAGGACGTGCGCGTCGGGGACCGGGTCATGGTCCGCCGCGCCGGCGACGTGATCCCGGAGGTCGTCGGGCCGGTGCTCGATGCCCGGCCGCCGGATGCGCAGGTCTGGTCGATGCCGGATGACTGCCCCTTCTGCGGCGAGCCGCTGGTCCGCCCCGAGGGTGAGGCCCATCATCTGTGCGAGAACGTGGATTGCCCCAACCGGCTGCTCGAGTCGTTGTCGCACCTGGCCGGCCGGGGAGCCCTCGACATCGAGGGCCTGGGGGAGCAGACCGTCGAGTTGCTGGTGGCGGAGGGGCTCGTCACCGACCTCGCCGACGTGTTCCGGCTGAAGGATCGCCGGGACGAACTGCTCACGCTCGAGAAGTGGGGGGAGAAGCGCGTCGACAACCTGCTCGCCGGCATCGAGGCCGGTCGGCAGCAGACCCTCGACCGGGTGCTCGTCGCGCTCAACATCCGCCACCTCGGGCCCACCTACGCCAAGGCCCTGGTCCGGGCGCTGCCGAGCCTGCAGGCGATCCGGGACGCGACGCCCGAGGAACTCGAGGCGATCGACGGGATCGGCCCCGTCATCGCCTCGGCGGTGCATTCCTGGTTCGCGACCCCTCGCAACGCGGAACTGGTCGACGAGCTCATCGAGCTCGGCATCACCACGACGGCCGATCCGGGGGAGGTGGGACCGGTCGACGACCAGCTGGAGGGCTGGACGGTGGTGGTCACGGGGACCCTGGAGGGCTTCACCCGCGACGAGGCCAAGGAAGCGCTCGAGTCCCGGGGCGCCAAGGTCACCGGCAGCGTGTCGAAGAAGACCTCGGCCGTGATCGCCGGTGCCGACCCGGGATCGAAGCGTGACAGGGCCGAGGAATTGGGGGTGCCCGTGATCGACGAGTCGGGCCTGGCCCACCTGCTCGACCACGGCCGGCTGCCCGACGCGTGAGGGTGCGTAGGTGATCCCGGATTTCGATCCTCGGAGCTATCCGGGGCCGCGGCCCCCGGGGCCGGTGCTGGTCCACGACGGCACGGTCCACCCGCTGCGGGTGGACGGTCCGGCCCACGCACCGGTCCGCCCGCTCTCGCCCGATCCCGCCACGAGGTCGCTCCCGGCGATGGTGGCCCCCGGAGACCTGCGGTGGAGCGTCGCCTACGGGTCCAACGCCTCGCCCGGGCGGCTGGTCGCGAAGGGGCTCGACCGTCACGGTGCGGTGCTGCTGCCGGCCCGGATCGCGGGGTTCGCACCGGCGTTCGAGCATCGCCGCACGGGCTACGGCTCGATACCCCTGACCCTCGTGCCGTCGGCCGGCGCCGTCCACGACACGTGGGTGCTGGGACTGCCGGGCGAAGCGACCGATCTCCTCGATCGAACGGAGGGGCGGGTCCGCGGTGCCGCACCGCTCACGGCCCGACCGTCGGCCGGCGACGGGCGCTTCGCGCCACCCGGCACCTATCGGCTGGCCCGCGTGGGTGAGGTGGCCGTCGCCGACCGCTTCGTCCTGGCCTCCGGCCTCGCCTACCTGCCGGGGCCCGCGACCAAGGTGCAGGTGACCGGGGACGGACGGTGGCGCACCTGGCCGGAATGGGACCAGGCTGCGGCCGAGGCCCATGTCGAGGTGGCCGGGACCGACCGTCCCGCGCCGGAGGTCGAGGAACCCGTGCTCGGCGACTGGCCGGGTACGCCGTTGCAGGACCTCCCGTTGTTCGTCTACGGCACGTTGCGTCCGGACGGCGCCGCCTTCGGCCACATCGCCGACCTGGTCGAGGTGCTGGGTTCCGCCACGACCGCCGGCGCGCTGTTCGACACCGGACGGGGCTGGCCCGCAGCGGCGTTCGACGGCCAGGCGGAGGGCGGGTCCGAAGCCGACACGATCAGGGGGTACCTGGTCGCTGCCCGGGACCCGGAACAGGCGAGGCGCCTGTTCGAACGAGCGGATCGGTACGAGGGGGTCCCGGAGCCGTTCGTCAGGACGAGCGTCCTGGTCGAAAGTCCACTCGGGCGGTGCTGGGCGGCGAGCTATGGCTGGGCCGGGGGGGCACCGCCCGGCAGGCGCGTCGCGTGCGGGGAGTGGGTCGTTCGTTGAGCAGTAGTGATCAGGATGGGGATGGTGTCCGTACTACCGTCCGTGACGACCTTGGCTATCTCGTGACGGAGGGTGGGGTATGGCGGAAGCGACGGCGCTGGAGCGTGCGAGCCTGACGATCCGGGGCGTGCGGGCCGAACTGGTGCTCGCGGACGGTCGGATCACCGTCTCGAAGGATGGGCCCCCGGCGACGAGTCTGTCGTTCACGGTCGATCAGGTCCGCGGGACCGTGCTCGAGCCGGGTTCGCGCGGGGGGCGTGGATGGATCCACCTCGCGATCGTGGGGGGGACGTTGGCCCCACCCGGTGAGCTCGCCGCCATGAGCGACCCCTACACCATCCCCCTGAGCTCCCGTTCGGCGGTCACGGCCCGACGTCTGGCGCGGTTCGTGGAGAAGCATCTCCACGAACGTGGTCTGCCACCGGAGCCGACGTTCGCGGCGTCCGCGCTCGAGCGGGGACGGTTCTCGTCGGGCGTCGCCCTGGCGCGGGCCCCCGAGGGTGCGGTGGTGGACCTGCGCGTCGACGACGGCGCGGACGTGCAGACCGCGGCGGCCGAAGCGGCCCTCGAGCACCGCTCGGAGACCGCGGTCGAGCACCGCTCGGAGACCGCGGTCGAGCACCGCCCGGAGACGGCGGTCGATGCAGCGGGTGGGTGGGTCAAACCGACCGGCCCGGTCGTGCAGGTGGTCGCGGCACCGGCCGAGGGGCCGGTCCGACCGGGCTCGTCGTCGTCGGCTCCGACGCCTCCGCCACCATCGGGGCCGCCGCGATCGGAACCGCCACCATCGGGGCCCTCGCCACTGGGGCCTCCGCCATCGGGGCCTCCGCCATCGGGGCCGCCGCCATCGGGGCCGCCATTGGGACCGTCGACCCGTTCGACGGCTTCCGGGCGGGAACTCGTCACCGAACTACGCCAGCTCGGCGAGCTGCACGCCTCGGGGGTCCTCACCGATGCGGAGTTCGAGCAGGCGAAGGCGCGTGTGCTGGGCTGACGGGGACGCGTCGGCCCTCAGGGGCGCAGCATGGCCGGATGGAGCCGCCGGGCGTGGCCGCGTCGGTACCGCTTCGCGGGGCGGCCGCCTCCGGGGCCCGGCGGGGCCAGCCCCTCGGCCTCCTCGACGAACCCGGGTGTACTGACCACCTTGCGTCGGAAGTTGGCAGGGTCGAGACCGACGCCCCAGACCGCCTCGTAGATGCTGCGCAGCTCGCCGAGCGTGAACGGCTCCTCGACGAAGGCGGTCGCCAACGCGCTGTACTCGAGCTTCGAACGGGCGCGTTCGATCGCATCGGGAACGATGCGGTCGTGGTCGTAGGCGAGGGTGGGGCCCTCGGCGGTGCCGAGCCGTGCCACGTCGAACAGCTGCGCACGATCGGTGTCCGGCGGGTCGCCCGGTGTGGGCGTGAGCGCCAGATAGGCGACCGACACCACCCGCCCTCGCGGGTCACGGGTGAGCTCGCCGTAGGTCCGGAGCTGCTCGAGGTGGGCCTCGGGTGCCGTGATGCCGGCGAGTTCGGCCAGGCTCCGATGTGCGGTGTCGTCCAGCCCCTCGTCGTCGCGGACCCGCCGCCCCGGCAGCGCCCAGGTGCCGCGTAACGCGGCCGCATCGGGCTGCACGAGCAGGAGTTGGAGCCGGTCGTTGCGGACCGTCAGCAATGCGACGTCCACGGCCACGGCGCAGCTGGCCACCCGTGAGGCCGTGGGTGTGCTCATCGAGCTCACCCCTCCACCACCTCGACGCCGGCGTCGCGAACCTGCTGGATCGCGCGGTCCCCGTCACCCGGTTCGAGCTCGACCATGCGGGTGGTGCTCAGCGGCAGGACGACGTCGTAACCGAGCCGGCGGGCGTCGAGGGCGGTCTCCTTGACGCACACGTCACCCGCGAGACCGGTGACCACCACCCGCTGGGTGCCGGCCTCGGTCAACAGGCGTCCCAGTTCGGTCGACGACCGTTCGCCGCTGACCGGGTCCTGCACGGAGAACCCGGAGTAGCCGTCGCCGCCGTCGACGCCCTTGCGGACCACCGGTGCGGTGTCCGGCATCTCGAGGTCGGGGTGGAACTCCGCACCCCAGGTGCCTGCGACACAGTGCACCGGCCAGGTCCCGCCGTCCTTGGCGAAGTGCGGGGTCTCCGGGGGGTGCCAGTCCTGGGTGAAGACCACGGTGGCACCGGCGGCACGAGCGGCTCCGATCTGTTCGTTGATCAGCGGCACGACGGCGTCGCCGCCCGGGACGTACAGGCCGCCGGCCGGGTCCGCGAAGTCGTTCTGGACATCGACGACCACCAGTGTGGTGGTCGGGTCGTAGCGGTCGTGGCGGTCGGTCGCGTTGCTCGGCTTCGTCATGGGGACGCCTCCTCGGAGATCGCGGTCGCAGGCACGGGACGCGCGGGTTGGTGGCGCGTCGGGATGCAGGCGACGCCGGGAGCGAGCGAGTGCGCCTGCTCTGGAAGCTCGGCCAGGGCGGCGCGGTGGTGCTCCCGGATGCCGGCCAGATCCGGGTCGTGTCGCCGGGCCCCATCGATCAGCACCGGGACCTGCAACTCGCGTTCGGCCGCGGGGACGTGGCTGTGCCAGTCACGCAGGACCTCCTCGACCGCGACACCCTCGTGCAACCGCCGACTCGCGCGCTTACGGCCGCCCACGGTCGCCTTGCTGCCACCGGCCTTGGCGACCGGTTCCAGGGGGCCGTCGAGCGATCGGGCACGTGCCACGAGCTTGTAGACGAACCCGCTCGTCGGCGCGCCGCTGCCGGTCACCACGGAGGTCCCGACCCCGTAGGTGTCGATCGGGGCATCGACGAGTTCGGCCAGGCGGTACTCGTCGAGGTCCCCGCTGACCACGATGCGGGTCGCGGTCGCGCCCGCGGCGTCGAGTTGGGCGCGGGCCGAGCGGGCTTCCGCAGCGAGGTCGCCGGAGTCGATGCGGACCGCGCCCAGCTCCGGGCCGGCGACCTCGAGGGCCGTGGCGATGCCCCGGGTCGTGTCGTAGGTGTCGACCAGGAGCGTGGTTCGCGGCCCGAGGGCTGCGACCTGCGCGGCGAACGCCGATCGCTCGTCGTCGTGCAGCAGCGTGAAGGCGTGCCCCGAGGTCCCGAGGGTCGGAACCCCGTACCGGGCGCCTGCGGCGAGGTTGGACGAGCCGTCGAACCCCACGAGGTAGGCCGCCCGGGCCGCGGCCACCGCGGCCTGCTCGTGTGCCCGGCGACCGCCGAACTCCATCATGCCCCGTCCGGCCGAGGCGTCGACCATCCGTGCGGCGGCCGAGGCCACGGCACTGTCGTGGTTCAGCACGCTCAGGACCAGGGTCTCCAGGACCACCCCGTCGGCGAACGGGGCCGCGACGGTGAGTACCGGGGAGCCGGGTACGAAGATCTCGCCCTCGCGGTAGGCGTGGAGTTCGCCGCGGAAGCGGTAGCCCGCCAACCAGGCCAGCGTCGCGGGTGAGACCACGTCGTCGTCGTCGAGCGCCGCGAGCTGATCGTCGTCGAAGCGGAATGCCTCGATCGCGTCGAGCAATCGCCCGAGGCCCGCCACGACGCCATAACGGCGGCCGAGGGGCAGTGAGCGCGAGAACGTCTCGAAGACCGTCGGGCGCTCGGCCGCGCCGGCACGCAGGGCTGCGTCCAACATCGTGAGCTCGTAGCGGTCGGTGAGCAACGAGGTGGGATCCACCGTCGACCTTCCAGCAGGGACCGTGTGGTCTGCGCCCGGAGCTCGGCTTCGCCTCGGGAGCACGAGCGGGCCTGGGAGTCCGGTCCGGGTCCGGCCCCGGGTTCTGGTCATCCTGACTGTAACCGGAGGTCGGCGGCCCCGCCAGTCATCGGCCCGTACGCTGCTCCGTACCGGCTCGACCGTCGGATGGGCCGGTGCCGTCGCCTGGCGAGGTCGGCGCGAGGAGCGGCCGGTGGTTCGCCGGGCGCAGCGGCACCTGATGTGATGAGCGGAGACGGGATGGCCGGAGGAGTGCAGGCGCTGGGCCGTGGCCTGGTGATGCGATGCCCCACGTGCGGCGCGGGCGATCTGTTCGTCTCGTACTACACGATGCGTGAGCGCTGCCTGAACTGCGGCACGGCGTTCGAACGCGAGGAGGGCTACTGGGTCGGGGCGATGATCGTGCTGATCGGTATGACCGAGGTGCTGTTCGGCATCTGGTTCGTCGGTGGCATGCTGCTGACCTGGCCGGACGTCCCCTGGACGGGGCTGTTGATCGGCGGTGTCGTGCTGAACCTCACGTTCCCGGTCCTCGGGTACTCGTGGTCGAAGACCGCGTGGATGGGACTGCACGATGCGTTCGTGCCCGAGGAGCCCGCCCAGCAGGCGGATGCCATCACCGCACTCGACGCGCGGCGCCGGGCGGCGGCGATCGAGGCTCGTGACCGAGCGCTGGCCGAGGCCGCGGAGGGTGAACAGGGGGCCCGGGGCACCGATCGATCCGAGCCCGGCGATGACCGCCGTGACGCCAGGGATCGCGAGGGCTTCGACGACCCCGGCTCGGACCGTACGAGCTGAGCGAGGGCCGGAGGCCACCCGAGCGAGCGCTAGCCTGACGGGTCGGCAGCGGCGCGTGCGCGGCTGCTCCCGCCGATGTCGTTCACCCGCATGCAGGAGGTCTCGTGGACCTGTCCACCGACGAGGTCCGTCACGTCGCCCGTCTGGCGCGTCTCGCGCTGACCGACGACGAGGTGGCGGAACTCGCACCCCAGCTCTCGAGCATCCTCGGTTACGCCGAACAGGTCGGCGACCTCGCGGCGGACGACGTCGAGCCCACGACCCACCCGTTCGCGTTGACCGACGTCATGCGGCCCGACGAAGCCCGTCCATCGCTCACCGCCGCCCAGGTGCTCGCGGGTGCGCCGGCGGTGGAGCAGGATCGGTTCGCCGTGCCCCGCATCGTCGCCGAGGAGGGCTGAGGTGGCCGCCACGCAGCGACCCGATCTGACCCAGGCCTCCGCGGCCGAACTCGCCGCCGGCATGGCCGCCGGTGAGGTCTCGGCCCGCGAGGTCGTCGACGCCCACCTCGAGCGGATCGCCGTCGTCGACGGCGTGGACGCCCGGGGCCCGGTGTGGTCGGCGAAGACCGCTGGACGCCTGGACGCCGACGAGCCCCATGCGTTCCTCGCCGTGACCGCCGAGGCAGCGCGCGACCACGCCGACGACATCGATCGCCGGCGTGCGGCCGGCGAGCGCCTGGGGCCGCTGGCCGGGGTCCCCCTGGCGCTCAAGGACGTGTTGACCATGCGGGGTGCCCCGACCACCTGCGGGTCGCGCATGCTGGAGGGGTGGATCCCGCCCTACGACGCGACCGTGACCCGCAAGCTCCGCGAGGCCGACCTGGTCGTGCTCGGCAAGACCAACATGGACGAGTTCGCGATGGGCTCGTCGACCGAGAACTCGGCCTTCGGCGACACGCGTAACCCCTGGGACCTCGACCGCGTTCCCGGTGGGTCCTCCGGAGGCTCGGCGGCCGCGGTCGCCGGGATGCTCGCACCGCTCGCCATCGGTACCGACACCGGCGGTTCGATCCGCCAGCCCGCCGCCCTGACGGGCCTGGTCGGCGCCAAGCCCACCTACGGCACCGTCTCGCGCTACGGGTTGGTCGCGTTCGCCTCGTCGCTCGACCAGGCCGGCCCGTTCGCGCGCACGGTCGGTGACGCGGCCGCGCTGCAGTCGGCGATCCAGGCCCACGACCCACGCGACTCCACCTCGGTGTCGGACGTGGTGCCGGACCTCGGACTCCAGCTGCAGGACGGGATCGCCGGACTGAGGATCGGCGTCGTGCGCGAGTTGCAGGGCGAGGGCTTCGAGCCCGGCGTCGAGGCGGTCTTCCAGGCCTCGCTCGAGCGTCTGACGGCGCTCGGGGCGGAGATCGTCGAGGTCTCCCTGCCGACGGCACCGGTCGGCCTGGCGGCCTACTACCTGATCGCCCCGTCCGAGGCCTCGTCGAACCTGGCGCGCTTCGACGGGGTCCGCTACGGCCTACGCGTCGACGCGCCGACGGCGGAGGAGATGAACGCCGCCACCCGCGCGGCCGGGTTCGGCGCGGAGGTCAAGCGCCGCATCATGATCGGCACGCACGCGCTGTCCTCGGGGTACTACGACGCCTACTACCTGCAGGCCAGCAAGATCCGAACGCTCATCGCCGACGACTTCCGCGCCGCCTTCGCGCAGGTCGATGTGCTGGTCAGCCCGACCTCGCCGACCGTCGCGTTCGACCTCGGCGAGAAGACCGACGACCCCCTGGCCATGTACCTCAACGATGTGGCGACCGTCCCGGCGTCGCTCGCGGGTATCCCGGCGCTGTCGCTGCCGGCGGGCCTGGCCGAGGCGCCGGGCGCACCAGGGTCCGCGCTGCCGGTGGGACTGCAGATCATGGCGCCGCTGCTGCGCGACGACCTGATGTACCGCGTCGCCTGGGCGTTCGAGCAGGCGACCGGGTTCGACCCGCGTCCGAGCGGGCCCCGAGCCATACACCTCGACGTGGAGGTCGCCCGATGAGCAACACGACCGCGAGCGACACGACCGCACCTGGTGGCGTCACGACCGACACCACCCCGGACGGGCTGCTCCCGGAGGGCTGGGAGCTGGTCGTCGGTCTGGAGGTCCACGTGGAGCTCCAGACCACCTCGAAGATGTGGTGCGGGTGCTCGACCGACTTCGGTGGCGATCCCAACACCAACGTGTGCGAGGTCTGCACCGGTCAGCCGGGGGCGCTGCCGGTGGTCAACGCCCAGGCCGTGAAGGACGCGATGCTGCTCGGGTTGGCCCTGAACGGCGGTATCGCGCCCCGGTGCCGGTTCCACCGCAAGAACTACTTCTACCCCGACCTGGCCAAGAACTACCAGATCTCGCAGTACGACGTCCCGCTGGTCCACGACGGCTACCTGGACGTCGACGTCACCCTCGACAACGGCACGGTCGAGACCCGTCGCGTCGGGATCGAGCGTCTGCACATGGAGGAGGACACCGGCAAGTCGATGCACGTGGGCGACTCGGGGCGGCTGCACGGCGCCGACCGCTCACTGATCGATTACAACCGCTGCGGCATCCCGCTGCTCGAGGTCGTCTCGCACCCGGACATCCGTGACCCGGAGACGGCCCAGGGCTACCTGCGCGAGCTGCAGTCGGTCGTGATCGCGACCGGGGTGTCGGATGCGCGGATGGAGGAGGGGTCCATGCGCTGCGATGCCAACGTGTCGGTGAGGCGCTACGGCGAGGAGCTCGGGACCCGTACCGAGATCAAGAACCTCAACTCGGTGCGGTCACTGGGCCGGGCGGTTCGCTACGAGGCCCAGCGCCAGGTCGCCCTGTTGGAGGATGGCGGCAGCATCCGGATGGAGACCCGCCACTGGGACGAGTCCCAGGGGCTGACCGCGACCCTGCGGGTCAAGGAATCGGTGACCGACTACCGCTACTTCCCGGACCCGGACCTGGTCGAGATCCTCTCGCCGGTCGCGCTCGTCGAGGCGGTGCGTGAGCGACTGCCCGAGCTCCCGGCCGTGACCCGGGCGAGGTTGGTAGCCGCGGGGGTCCCGCGTGAGCAGACCGCCGCGATCGTCACGGGCGGTTCGCTGATCTGGTTCGACGACGCCGTGGCTGCCGGTGGGTCGCCGACCTCGGTCGCCAAGTGGTTGGCGGGTGACGTCGTCGGGCAGTTGGCCGCGGCGAACCTCTCGCTCGCCGACAGCGGGCTGACCGGGGCACACCTCGCCGAGCTGGTCGCACTCATCGACGACGGCACCCTGTCGACCAAGATGGCGCGTCAGGTGCTCGACGGGGTCATCGCCTCCGGGGGTACCAAGGCGCCCGCCGTCGTCGCCGACGAGCAGGGTCTGAAACAGGTCTCCGACGAGGGGGAGCTACGCGAGATCGTGGCCGGCGTCGTCGCGGCCAACGAGGCCACGGTCACCGACATCCGGGGTGGCAACACCAAGGCGATCGGCGCCCTGGTGGGCCAGGTCATGAAGGCCACCAAGGGTCAGGCCGATCCCCGCAAGACCAACGAACTGCTGCAGGAACTGATCCGCGGGTAGACGACCGGCTGCGGTGCGACCGCCGACTCGCGGCGGCGTCCGGGCCTTCTGCGTCCTCGGCATCCCTGGCCGGTTCGACCGCGGCTCGGAGCCTGTCCTACGGGCCTACGGGGACGTCGCCCCGCCGCCGGATGGCTCCGTCGGCGCGGTCTTCTTGCGTGCGGTCTTCTTGCGTGCGGTCTTCTTCTTGGGCGCGGACTGCTTCCGGGCCCCGGGCTGCTTCGGGCCTTCCGCCCGGCCAGCGGGCCCAGCCCCGTGCTCGGCGGGGTCGCTCTGATCCCGGGCGAGGGCCATCAACTCCTCGACCCCGGCCTCGATGCCCGCAGCGAGCACGTCGAGGTTCTCGATGCTGTCGCGGTCGGCCGTCAACCCGAACGTGAGGCGGCCGACGTAGGAGAAGATCGCCACCCCGACCCGGATGGGACTCGCCAGCGGGACGTAGGGGTACGCGGTCAGCATCTGCCGGCCGAGTGCGTAGAGCGGTTGCTGCGGCCCGGGCACGTTGGTGGTGACCGTCTCGATCGGTGTGCGTGAGGTCCGGTGGGCCGAGCGGAACGCCACCCGTAGGCCGAGGGCGAGCAGCAACGGTGGCGCGAACCCCGACAGGGATGTCAGCGTCTCGGCGGCCACCGCCTCCCCGGACCGCTTCAGCTTGTCCATCTGCGTCCGGATGGAGACCAGCCGTTCGAGCGGATCCTCGATACCGACCGGGAGTTCGGCGAGGATCGCCGATACCCGGTTCGCGTAGGCGGGATCGCCCTCCTGCCGGACCGAGACCGGGACCAGCGTGCGCACGGTGCGCCCCTCGACGTCCTCGCCGTGGGCGACCAGCAGGTCGCGGAACCCGCGGGTCACGGCCGACAGCACCACATCGTTGACGCTTCCACCGAGGGCGGTACGGATGGTCTTGATCTCGTCGAGCGTCGTCGCCGTCCACGCGTACCGACGGTGTGGACCGATGCGCCCGACGAGCACGGAACTCGATCGGGTGCGCGCCCAGTCGGCCATCTCGGGCAGGCCCTTGACGCTGCCACCGACGCGCTTGGCGAGGCGGACGGGGCGACGTACGAGCGAGCGGGCGACCCGCCACTGCTCGAACGGGGACAGCGCGTAGTCCTTGACGGTCTCGGCGACCAGGCGCAGCTCGGAGGGCTCGCCATCGGGGCGCCACTCGTCCTCGACCGACGGCGAGGGTTCGGGGCGATCGTCGAGCAGCACGCTCAGCAGGTCGGTGCCGGAGATCCCGTCCACCAACGCGTGGTGGATCTTGCTCACCATCGCCCACTGCTCGCCCGTCACGTTCTCGACCACCCACAGCTCCCACAGCGGCTTGCTGCGATCGAGTCGCTGGGCCATGACGCGTCCGACGAGGTTGCGGAGCTCGTCGCGCCCACCCGGTCCCGGCAGCGCGGTGTGCCGGACGTGGTAGTCGAGTTGGAAGTGCGGGTCCTCGGCCCAGAGCGGCCGGCCCATCGACAGGGGGACCTCGCGAACCCGCTGGCGATACCGGGGGACCAGGGGGAGCTTGCCCTCGATCATCGCCCGGAACTCGGTCGGATCGGGCGGTGGTCCCTCGAAGATGCCCACCGAGCCGATGTGCATGAGGTTGACGTCGTCCTCGATGTGCAGGAACGATGCGTCCAGTGGGCTCAGCCGATCCATGCCTGGCTCTCCCTCGTCGCTGAGCGGATGACACGGGGCACCGTAGTGGCCCGCCGCCCCGGGTGATCCTGCCCGAACGGCGACCGGAAGGTGACGTCCGCGCGAGGTGGCCGGGATCGGCGAGCCACGGACGCCATGGACCCGAACACCACATGGTGATGGGTCCCGATCGCGCTCGCTGCGGGCGCGATCGACGCAGGTGGCCGTCCGTCCCGGGCTGGTCCTCTACGCTGACACGTCACCTCCGGACGTGGCTGAGGAGTCGTCGTGGTGCTCGAAAGGATCGACTCGCCGGAGGACGTGCGTGCCTTGCGCGCGGAGGAGTTACCGGCCCTGGCCGACGAACTCCGGGAGGCGATCATCGCCGCCGTGGCACGGGTCGGGGGCCACCTCGGTTCCAATCTCGGCGTCGTGGAACTGACGATCGCGCTGCACCGGGCCTTCGATTCGCCGCGCGATCTGCTGGTCTGGGACACCGGCCACCAGGCCTACGTCCACAAGATGCTCACGGGACGTCGCGACGAGTTCAGCACGCTGCGTCAGGCCGGGGGGCTCGCGGGTTATCCCTCGCGTGAGGAATCGCCTCACGACCTCGTCGAGAACAGCCACGCCTCCACGGCGCTGTCGTGGGTCTCGGGGTTGACCCGCGGCGAGATGGACCGCCAGCTCGACGAACGCCGTCGGCTGGTCGCGATCGTCGGCGACGGCGCGCTCACCGGCGGGATGGCCTACGAGGCCCTCAACAACATCGGTCACCACCAGCTGCCCGCCATCATCGTGTTGAACGACAACGGCCGGTCCTATGCCGAAACGGTGAGCCGGCTCTCGGAACGGGTCGCCGACCTGCGGTCTGATCCGAGGTATCGGACCGCTCGCGGGCGGGTCGACCGGATGCTGGCGACGCTGCCGCTCGTCAAACGCGTCACCGGCGCCGGGTTCGAGGCGATCAAGGCCGCCGTGTCCGAGGCGCCGGCGCTGCAGTCGTTCGTCGAGGCCCTGGGGGTGCGCTACCTCGGCCCCTACGACGGTCACGACGTGGAGAAGCTCGAGCTCGCGCTGTCCCACGCGCGCCGGTTGTCGACGCCCGTGCTCGTCCACGTGCTGACCCAGAAGGGCAAGGGCTACGCGCCCGCGGAGACCGACCCGGAGAAGAAGCTCCACGACACCTCGGCGTTCGACATCGCGACCGGTCGGGCGAACGGGTCCCGGTCCGGACCCCGGCGATGGACCTCGGTGTTCGGCGAGGTCATGTTGGAGCTGGGCGACGAACGCGAGAACCTGGTCGCGATCACGGCCGCCATGCCGGGTTCGACCGGATTGTTGCCGCTGGCCGCCCGACACCCCGACAAGCTGTTGGATGTCGGGATCGCCGAGCAGCACGCCGTGACCTGCGCTGCCGGCCTGGCGCATGCGGGCAAGCTGCCGGTGGTCGCGCTGTACTCCACGTTCTTCTCGCGGGCCTTCGACCAGGCCAACCTGGATGTCGGCCTCCACGGCGAGCACGTCGTGTTCACGATGGACCGGGCCGGGATCACGGGTGACGACGGCCCGAGCCACCACGGGATCCTCGACATGGCGCTGGCCCTGCGGATCCCGGGGATGACCGTGCTGGCACCGTCGTGCGAGGAGGACCTCGCGGCGCTGCTGCGCGTGGGGGTCGACCTCGAGGGACCGGTCCTGTTGCGCTTCCCGAAGGGTGCCGTGCTGACCCATGCGGACCTGGGTGTCGAGGCGGAGTCGCTCGCGGTCGACGGACTGTCGGCGCGACGGTTGCGGACCGGCGGTGACGTGTGCATCCTCGGCGTCGGGGACCGGGCGGTCGCTGCGGTGGAGGCGGCCGGGGTGCTGGCCGACGAGGGGGTCGAGGCCACGGTGTGGGACGTGCGAAGCGTCCGCCCGGCCGACGCGACGATGCTCGCCGACGCCTCCGCCGCCCCGCTCGTGGTGACCGTGGAGAACGGGGTCGTCGGTGGTGGGGCGGGGAGCGAACTCGGCGACCGCATCGTCGAGCTCGCGGGCGTCCGCCAGGCGCCCCCGATCCTACGGCTCGGGGTCCCAGCGACTTTCCTGCCCCAGGGCAAGCCCGATCGCATCCTGGCCGAACTCGGGCTCGACGCGTCCGGGATCGCGGCGGCGACGCGCAAGGTGCTCGCCGACGACGCCTGAACGCCGCGCGCTCGGTGGTTGCGCCGTCCGGTCCACCGCACACACCTGCCACGTACACCTGTCGAACGTGCGCGTTCGGGTTCCGGACTTGACCAGCGTGCTCGAACGGGTCACTATCGGCCCGCTGCCGCCGGGTGGGCGACCACCGACTCGACGGCGACGTGTCACCGCATCAGCTCGGCACCAGCCAGGCACGACCGGACGTCACGCCAGAACACGTCACGTCAGAACATCCAGCCATCGGACACCAGGAGCGCACGTGCTGCGGGACCTGATCATCAGCGAGGGGCGCCGCGACGCGCTCATCGGTGTGATCGTCGTCGTTCCGTAGCGCGTGCTCGAACCCGAGCACGCGCGGACCTCCCGGAGACGGGAGGTTCTCTCGTAGGAGGGGTCGGGCGTCACGCGGAGGATCCCGCGGACGGGCACGAGCGGGAGAACAGCCCATGAAGATCACCGGCGCGCAAGCCGTCATGAAGAGCCTCGAGATGCTCGGGGTGGACACCGTCTTCGGGTATCCCGGTGGCGCCATCCTCCCGGCCTACGACCCGATGATCGAGGCGGGATTCGAGCATGTGCTCGTCCGCCACGAGCAGGGCGCGATCCACATGGCGGAGGGCTATGCCCACGCGACCGGTCGGGTGGGGGTGTGCATCGTGACCTCCGGGCCGGCGGCGACCAACCTCGTGACGGGCCTGGCCGACGCCAACATGGACTCGATCCCGGTCCTGGCGATCACGGGCCAGGTCGCAACGACCGCGATCGGCTCGGACGCCTTCCAGGAAGCGGACGTGACCGGCATCACGATGCCGATCACCAAGCACAACGAACTCGTGCACACCGCCGAGCGCATCGCCGGCGCGCTCAAGGAGGCCTACTACATCGCCAAGTCGGGCCGGCCCGGCCCGGTCCTGGTCGACCTCCCCAAGGACGTGCTGAACGAACTGATCGACTGGCACTGGGACGAGCACATCGACCTCCCCGGCTACCGGCCGACGATCCGTGGCCACGGCAAGATGGTCAAGGAGGCCCTCGACCTGATCGCCTCCGCCAAACGGCCCGTCATCTACGCCGGTGGTGGCCTGATCCGCGCTGGCGCGGGCGAGGAACTGCGGGACTTCGCGGAACGGTTGCAACTCCCGGTGGTCACCACCCTGATGGGCCGCGGCATCCTTCCCGACCGTCACGAACTGACCGTGGGCATGCCCGGGATGCACGGTCACTACGCGGGGGTCAAGGCGCTCCAGGAGACCGACCTGCTGGTCACGCTCGGCGCGCGCTTCGACGACCGGGTGACCGGCAGGCTCGACGCGTTCGCGCCGCTCGCCAAGGTCATCCACGTCGATGTCGATCCGGCCGAGATCGGCAAGAACCGTGAGGTCGACGTCCCGATCGTCGGTGACCTCAAGGTGGTGCTGGGTCAGTTGCTCCGCGTGCTCGACGACAAGGAGGAGAAGGGCCTGCTGGAACCGCTGCTGCCCGACACGACGGCCTGGCGCAGCCACCTCGATGAGCTGAAGCGCGACCACCCGCTGTTGCTCGATCAGCCCGAGACGGGGGTGCTCAAGCCGCAGACCGCGATCCGCGCGATCTACGACACCTGGGGCGACGACGCCGTCTACGTCTCGGGGGTGGGGCAACACCAGATGTGGGCCGCGCAGCACATCCCGTATTCGCGCGGTGGCCAGTGGATCAACTCCGGTGGTCTGGGGACCATGGGCTTCGCCGTTCCGGCCGCGATCGGCGCGAAGGTCGGGGTCGGCCGCGACGTCCCCGTCATCGCGATCGACGGTGACGGCTGCTTCCAGATGACCTTCCAGGAGATCGCGGCGGCGGTGCAGCACGACATCCCGGTGATCTTCTGCGTGATCAACAACGGCTTCCTCGGCATGGTGCGCCAGTGGCAGTCGCTGTTCTACGAGGACCGGCTCTCGCAGGTGCGCCTGCCCCAGGACTGCCCCGACCTGCTCAAGCTGGCGGACGCCTACGGCATCCCGGGCTTCCGGGTCATGCACGTGGAGGATCTCGACGCGACCCTCGCCAAGGCCTACGCCATCACCGACCAGCCCGTGCTGATCGACTTCCGGGTCGACCCCGACGAGATGGTGTTCCCGATGGTGCCCTCCGGCGCCAGCAACGACGACGTGCTGGAGACCGCGGAACAGTGGTACGCACGAGCGGCCGCGCTTGCGGCGGCCAAGCTGGCTGCGGCCGGAGAGGACCAGCTGTGAACAGCAACCACACCCTGTCCGTGCTCGTCGAGAACAAGCCCGGTGTGCTCACGCGCATCGCCGGGATGTTCGCTCGGCGCGGCTACAACATCCACTCGCTGGCGGTCGGCCCGACCGACGACGAGCGGGTCTCCCGCCTGACCGTGGTGGTCGGCACCGAGGCCGTCCAACTCGAGCAGATCATCAAGCAGCTCAACAAGCTCGTGCACGTGCTGAAGATCCTCGAGTTGGACCCCGACGACGCGGTCGAGCGCGAGATGCAGCTGGTGAAGGTCACCGCCGATCCGGCGACGCGCTCGCAGATCATCGAGATCGCGGAGGTCTTCCGTGCAAAGATCGTCGACGTCAGCCACGACGCGCTGACCATCGAGGCGGCCGGCAACCCCGCGAAGCTCGAGGCGCTGGCGGAACTGCTCGCGCCCTATGGCATCCGCGAGATGGTCCGCAGCGGCACCATCGCCCTGTCCCGGGGGACCCGGTCGATCACCGACGGCTCCAAGCTCCGGATGCAACGGGCCGTCTGACGCCCGCCCCCTTATGACCGCGTTGTGATGGGCTGGTTGTCGGGTCGCAGGGCGGGGATTCCGCGGCTGTGATCCGTGCGATCCCACCCGGAACGGGTCGGGGTCGCGCTCGGGGCCCCGGCGGCGTGGCCCGGAACGCGTGACGGCCGCTGGCAGGGCTCGATGGTGCGCTCGGAGTGACGGGGGCCCTCGGAAGGTGAGAGGCGAAGTGGGGTGGGCGGGTAGCGTTGGGGCGAAGGCCAGTCGCCCCGCAGCTCATGACCGGCCCGCAGCCCAGCACGCCCCGCACGTACTGCACCGAGGAGCCAGCCACATGGCCGCCGAGACCACCGCCGCCGGACCCGACGCCGCCAGCGACGGTGCGCCCGTTGCCGCTGCGAACCCACCGGAGCGACTCCTGCTCGGCCCCGGACCCTCGCCGGTGCACCAGGACGTGCTCGATGCCCAGGCCCGCGCGATGATCGGCCACCTCGACCCGTGGTTCCTGAAGATCGCCGACGAGATGGCGGACATGCTCCGCACGGTCTTCCGCACCCAGAACCAGCTGACCTACGCCGTGTCCGGCACGGGCAGCGCCGGGATGGAGACCGCGGTGGTCAACACCGTCGAGCCCGGTGACACCGTCATCGTCGGTATCAACGGGGTCTTCGGCGGCCGTATCGCCGACACGGCACGCCGGGCCGGTGCCGACGTGGTCGCTCTCGAGGAGCCCTGGGGTCGGGTCGTGCCCGCCGAGCGAGTGGCGTCCGCGGTCAAGGCCCACCCGGAGGCGAAGTTCGTGGCGCTCGTCCACGCGGAGACCTCCACCGGCGCGCATCAACCACTACAGGAGGTCGGCGAGCTCCTGGCCGAGACCGACACGCTGTTCCTCGTGGACACGGTGACCGGCCTGGCGGGCGTGCCGCTCGAGGTCGATGCCTGGCACTGCGACGTGGTCTACAGCGGTACGCAGAAGTGCCTGTCGGTCCCGCCCGGGTTGTCGCCCATCACCTTCAGCCCCAAGGCCGAGGCGGTCCTCGACCGGCGCAGTTCCACCGTGCGGTCGTGGTATCTGGACGTTTCGGCGGTCCGGCGCTACTGGGGGGCGGAGCGCGCCTACCACCACACGGCGCCGATCAGCTCGATCGTCGGGCTCCACGAGGGCCTGCGCAAGGTGCTGACCGAGGGCCTGGACGCCCGTTGGGCGCGCCATGCGGAGGTGGGCCGGCTGTTCCAGGAGCACATCCAGGATCGTGATGCGACGTTGCTGGCCCAGGAGGGACATCGCCTTCCGCAGCTCACCTCGTTCGGATGGCCTCAGGGCATCGATGAGGGCGCCCTGCGCAAGCGCCTGCTCGAGGAGTACGGCATCGAGGTCGGTGGCGGGCTGGGGGACTTCAAGGGCAGCGCGTGGCGCGTCGGTCTGATGGGCGAGGGCGCGACCCACGACAACGTCGACCGCCTCCTCCATGCGATCGACGAGCTCCTCGAGGGCTGAACTCGGTCGGTGCACAGGGGGTGCAGGGCGCCGGTGCGGGCAGGTCGGGCTGCAGCGGTCAGCTGAGCGGTGGATCGGTGGCCAACGAAGTCATCGAACGTGCGACCTGGAGGCAGGGTCCTGGATCAGCGCGGTGGGTCGAGCTGGAGCCATTGGTAGAACGCGGCGGTGTCGCCTTCCAGTGAGTAGATGGCGGCGTCGACGGTCGGGAACTGGGTTGCGGTGGCGTC
>Ga0207421_10003273_pt1 | contig 19363 bp, 25 predicted proteins | sample SodLakKL_010_SED_4_FD_187542 | JGI IMG/M metagenome (GOLD analysis project Ga0207421, IMG submission 187542) | Alkaline sediment microbial communities from Lake Tanatar, Kulunda Steppe, Russia - 8KL_010_SED (SPAdes) (version 2) | ecosystem: Environmental > Aquatic > Non-marine Saline and... | reverse complement strand
TATGAAGTAAATATCTTAAAAGAACCAAGGGAAGTTATGACGGTCAGTGATTCAAAGATCCCTGAAAATATACCGTTGTTGCAACCTGAAAAAGAAGGGATTATTGTAAAATCAGGAAATAAAACCGGCCTGCTTTTACCCGGCATTGAGGGAATCGATTCTCCGGATAAGCAGTTAAAATTAGCTTTAAGGAAGGCAGGAATTGACTTGACTAAAAATTATAAGATATATAAATTTGAAACCGATAAATATGAAGGAATGTAAAAAAATAATTAATTATTTTCCGGATTTTTTGAAAAGTATTCAAAACTCCAACCTTTCCAAATCAACTTTAAATTGCCACGAAAGACATCTCAGTCAATTTAAAAGATGGCTACTTGCAAATAATTTGGAAAATATAAAACCGAATGAATTAACTGAGGAAGATATTAAAAATTATATATCTTTTTTGAAAAACAAAAAAAACTCCAGGGGTGACATCATCAGCAAACAGACACAAAAAAATTATATAAGAACAATTCGTTACTTTTTAAAGTTTTTAGAAAATAAAGACCTGGATTGCACTTCTTCAGAAAAAGCCAGACTTGAAAAAAAGATAGAAAGCGATATTCAAAAGCTGGTTAATTATTACTTTAAAACAAAAGGTCTTGATTTGGAAGATATTAAAAAAAGTGCAAGAAAAAAGAAGATAATATATTCCAGATATACCAAGCCGGCAAAGGATCTAATTGAACTGGCCGGATCTCTGGATGAAGCCAAAAAAGCCGTCAAAAAGGTGGCCGACTGGGCAAATTCCAGAAACCTCGACTATGCCATAGAAACCGTCTTTAAAAAATGGCCCGAATTGGACAACTTAAAGCCGAAGAAAAAAGAAAAGAAGCCTTATTATAAAGGAGATAAAATGATTAAATCACGAGGAAAATGGTACGTTATAGACAGTCAAGGTGAATGGTTTGAATTTGCAGGAAAAGAAGAGGATATAAATTGGAAAGAAGAATAAAAATATGCACATAACATTTGCCGGAACCTCAAACTTCAGTGCAAGAACTTTAAATTCTCTCTTAAAGGAGGGAGTTAAAATAAGTTCGGTAGTTACACCTAAAGACAAACCCAAAGGAAGAGGTCAAAAGAGCAAACCAACTCCCGTCAAAAAGATAGCGATAAAAGAAGGTCTCGAAATCAACAATAGTCTTGAAGAAGTTATTGGAAAAACCGATCTTGTAGTGGTGTCCGCATACGGAAGAATAATTGAAAAAGAGCTCTTGGAAAGACCGAAGCACGGCTTCCTCAACCTTCATCCTTCCCTACTTCCGAAATATAGAGGACCAACTCCGATACAGGCTGCAATCTTAAATGGTGATAAAAAGACCGGAATTTCAATAATATTAATGGATGAAAAAATTGATCATGGACCAATTTTAAGTAAAAAGGAGATAGATTTGACCGGAAACGAATATTACAAGGGCTTGGAAAATAAATTATCAACACTCGGTGGAAAATATTTATCCAAAACTATAAAGAAATGGACCGAAAATAAGATTGATCCGCAACCTCAAGACGAATCAAAAGCCTCTTATACCGGGCTGCTAACCAAGGAGGACGGAAGAATTAATTGGAAGGATAGAGCGATAGATATAGAAAGGCAAATCCGAGCTTATAATCCTTGGCCCGGATCTTATAGTACATTGAACGGAAAAATTGTAAAAATACACAAAGCTGATGTCCAAAAAATAACCGAAGACGGTCCCTTCGGACAACCCGGAAAGACTTACTTGGGTACAAATGAAAAAATCGCCGTTCAGACCGGCGAAGATTTTTTGTTGATTGAAGAGTTGCAGATTGAAGGCAAAAAAAAGACTTCATCAAAACAGTTTTTGCAAGGAAATATCGATCTTATTGGAAAGACTTTAGGTTAACCGCTCCATCTCTCAAAATTTCCACCTCATTATTTTTTAACCTTATTAAAGTTGAAGGTTTTGATTTTTTGACGCCCGCATCAACATAAAAATCAACTTCATTACCGAAATAATCTTCGGCTTTTTTAATATTTAAGGCGGGATCTCTTCCCTGAATATTAGCACTCGGAGCTACTATGGGACCGACTTCTTTTAAAAAATTAATTAGATTAGAATCATCCGGAATTCTGAATGCAATACTATTTCCTCCACGATGGATATGAGGGAATTTATCACATTCGACAATTAGACTTACTTTTCCCGGCCAGATATTTTTAAATTTTTCGGGAAGGTCAATATCAAAATAGCTTCTCAGATCATGCTCAGAGGCTATAAGAACAATCATCGGTTTATCTCTGTCCCTTTCCTTGATTTCGTATATCCTTTCAACCACACGGGGCGATAAAGCCGACCCGATGATTCCGTAAATCGTATCGGTCGGAATTACTCCCACTGCATTATTTTTAACTAGCTCAATAACTTCTTCATTTAACTTATTAAACTTTTGCGTTTGCATTAATTTTGAAGTTTTGACATTTTTTTAGCAGCCTTCATTTGAGCTTTTCCTAGTGCATCATTAATACAAGAGGTTAAAATTTCCTCCTGTTTTCTCTTTGTAAGTTCAGGGCTGATTTCGACCTTTTCAATTTCCATTTGACCGTTTACTTTAACACGAACTCCATCTTTTTTCACTTCAATCTTTTCATCTTTTAAACTATTTTTTAATTTTCGCAGTTCATTAACCTTTTTTAGTTTGTCAAACATATTTCTTGGAATTTAAAACGGGCACTTGGGTTGAGCCCGCATTTTACTTTTAAATAATAATGGCGATTAGTGACGGCCCGTTTTCCGAGCCATCACCAAACCTCCATAGAATCCTAGCATATGAATTCCGTCTTTTCAAGATTTAAATCTTTCTTTCAAATATTCCTTGAATTCATCTCCGATATCATCCCTGCGCAATGCAAATTCAACCGAGGTTTTTAGGTATCTGAGTGGATCTCCGGTCGTATGCCACTCACCCTCGATCGGTTGTGCTAAAATACTTTTACCTTTTTGAGCTAAATCATTAACTATATCCATAGCCCAAAGTTCTCCGTCTTTACCCGTAGGAGTTTCTTTAGCTTGTTTTATAATGTCATAAGAAAATACGAATCTTCCAAAGAGAGCCATGTTTGAAGGCGCATCCTTAGCCGGAAGTTTTTCATATCCGGCCTCTATCTCATAGTTTTTAGACTCATCTTTGTATTTTACGGTTCCGTATCTTTCAACTTCCTCGTCGGGAACCTCCTGAACTCCCAAAATGGCAGTCGGTTTTTCCTTTTGATAGACATCGATCAGCTGCTTGGTAACCGGCTTGTCCGATAAAGTTAAGTCGTCTCCGAACATGTAAACGAATGCCTCGTCATCATCAATTAAAGGGGCTGCACATAAAAGCGGAGTAGCATTTCCATACGGGTATCCCGAGTGCTGTCTGACATAAGCGAAGTTAGCCATATGTGGAATATTTTTTATCTTTTTCAACCTCTTATTTTTACCCGATTTTTTCAATTCATTTTCAAGTTCCGTATTGGAATCAAAATGATCCTCCATCGGCATCTGTCCCGCTCTGGTAACGATTATGATATCTTCAATTCCGGAATCAACCGCCTCTTCTACAAGGTGATGAATAATCGGTTTGTCAACAATCGGAAGCATCTCTTTGGGCTGGTTTTTGGTTGCGGGCAAAAACCTGGTTCCGTATCCCGCAGCGGCAATAACGGCTTTTTTAATTTTTCGCATATTATTATATCGGCTTTATCACGGCCAACATATTATTAATTTTTCTATCTCGTCTATAAGAAAATAAACGATCGTCGCAATATGTACATCTTTTGGAAATTTTAACGTTTTTTACTCCATTTGAATTTAATTTTTCTTTTGCGACCTTTTGTAGATTTAAATATATTTTATCATCTCTATTTTCAAAACAATTATCGTAATCCGAAAATTTTTCAACCAAATCATCCTTAACTTCAAAGTGGCATGATTGAATTGACGGACCTATGAATACTTCTAAATCCTCCTTCCTTTCTCCAATCTCGGTAATTTTACCTATCGCCTCTTCTATAATACCCCTTTTTAAACTTTTCCAACCGGCATGTAAAATTCCGACTGCTCTTTTTGAACTAATGTATACGGGCAAACAGTCTGCAACCGTAACTCCCAGCACACAATCGGAAGTGGTAATTAGACCGTCAACTCCATTAATCACAGTTCCTCCGTCATGACTATTCACAATTTCAATTTTCTTGCCGTGAATCAGTTCGGCCCGAACAAATTTATCAGGATCAATCTTTTTTTTATTTAAATAATCGGTTATATTTTCAACTTTATTCATCGATCCATCTTCTTTTTCGGATATCAGAGTAATCGCTTTCATAACATAAAAATTAGAAGTGCTTCAATTACAGCTGCAAGAAATAACAAAGGTATTATGATTTTTAAATATACTGAAAAAATAACCTTGTAAGCATCTTTGATATTCTTATTGGGAAATTTTAATCTTCTTATTTTTTTTAAAACCTTTTTAATGGATAAACGTCCTTCCTTAATTTCAGATATGGTTAAAAGCCCCATATATATCCCCATACCCGAAGCGATGAAAAAAGCGGTTAATTCAAAAATTCCATGGGGGGCCAAGCTTAAAATCAACCCTTCCAATCCCAAAATCGGGTAGACATATGCGCCGACAAGTCCTAAAACAAACCCGTTAACAGCTAAAAATAGTAATGGAATGAAAGCGAATAAGACACCCAAGAATACAGCGAGAGTAATGACGAAAGCATTATTCACAAAAATAAATAAAAAAGTTTGTATAAAGTTGAAATCTCTTATGAATGAGAATTCTTGCTCTATCTGTGAAAACAGAAGATCGGCATCTTCGGGTCGGGCCCAATTGAAAGCTACACCCAAAACAGCAAAAATAGAAAATATCAGCAAAGAAAAAAGTGTGTATTTTTTTATTTTTTTAGAAAAAATATTCATTGATTGTTCTTGGGATTTATAAGTTTTAAGTCAATTTTTCTCAATCTTTCCAATCCGCTGAAATCAAAATTCGGGTTAATAATTTTCCCTAAGTGTTGTCCGGTGATCTGGTTGGCGAGAAGGACATAGTCCGCTCCTTGATCATATAATCTTCTTGCTTCATCTTCGCCTTCCGCTCTGATGATAATTTTAATATTTTTATCCCGATCCTTAATTTTTTCAATTAAATTCAAATTATCTTCCGTTCGTGGATCGGTCGATATTACTACTTTCGTATTATCAAAATTCAAATAATCAAAAAGTTGAGGGTCGGTTACATCTGAAAGTATACATTCTATTCCCTTGTCTCTCAACCTTTTTGTCACCAGCGGATCAAAATCGACAACCAAAAGATCTTCCAGGTTTAGGTAATCCATTATTCCTTTTCCACTTTTATCAGCACCTATGAGTACGACAGGTTTTGAAACCTCGGAATCCTTTTTTTCTTCTTCAAGAGGAATTTCCTTTTCAAAAAAACTTAAAAAACCAAAAAGAGACAAATAAAACTTTTCCGAGTTCATTATTGAATATGTTGAAAGAATAAAGGTAATTATACCGACGGAAGCAATTAAAGTAAAAGTTTCATTGCTTATATGCCCCATGGAAAAACCCAGATATGCCAAAATAAGACTGAATTCGGAAATTTGAGGAATAGTAGCCGCAGTTAAAAAGTTAACTCGTTTAGTGTATCCCAGCTGTCTCAAAGTCAACATTACGACTAAGGGTTTTAAAACTACCACCATAAGACTGAAAAAAAGTACAGGTAGAAAAACTCCACCGAAATCCGATATTGCCATTAAAGAGCCGATTGTAACAAAAAATATTAAAATAAAAAAATCACGAAAAGGACGGACTTTGTTGGCAATATAATATTTTTCTGAAGAATTAGCTAAAGCGACACCACCCAAAAATCCGGCAATTTCAATTGAAAATCCAATTGACTCAGCCATTAAACCGAAAAACAAAAGCCAAGCAAAAGTTGTTAGAAAAAGAAGTTCTTGTGAATTTCCAATAACTTTAAAAACAACGGGTATAATTATTCGACCCAAAGCGAGCATTAGCCCAAAAAGCAGGACACCGACTGCCAAAATCCTAATGATCGCTCCCGAAAAAAACTCTCCGGATTCGGAAATCGTTAAAAAGAGTAAAATAAAAACTACCGCTACGTCCTGAACAAGTAGAAGTCCCACTGACAGCCTTCCATGCAATTTGTCAACATCACCCTTCTGCGTTAGCAATTTAATTATTATTATCGTACTTGAAAATGAGAGGGCAGCAGCAATATAAGCCGAGGCTAAAATTGAAAAACCGAACAAAAAGTAAGCAGCCAAAAAGCCGGTTACCGCACTAAAAAACATCTGAACCAGCCCTAAAATCAAAGAGTTTTTACCGATTGCTTTCAATGTATCATAATCCATTTCCAAGCCGACTAGAAAAAGAAGAAACATTATTCCCAAAGCCGAAAAAAGTTCCAACGCTTCTCTGCCGGCAACATCAAAAAATCCGGAAAGCCCCATTATTAAGCCCGTTACCAAATAAGCCAATATAAAGGGTTGCCCCAACTTCTTCAATGCAACTCCCAAAACGGAAGCTAAAATCAAGATCACGGTTAACTCCAAAAATAACGGATCTGCCACCGTTAAATATCCAAGAAAGTTTTCTATTTCCGAGAAAATAAAATTCATACTCCTCCTTAAAATGAATAGTTAAAATTCAGCTATCTTTTCCGGTCAAAAATTCCAAATCGATATCCCGAAGCTCTTTTAATCTATCAAGTTTAAATTCCGGATCGATTATACTTCCCAAATATTGTCCGGAAACAAAATGGGGCAAAAGCACATAATCGGCTCCTTCGTCATAAAGCTCCAAAGCTTCTCTTTTTTCTTCCGCTCGAACAATGATTTTTGTGCCCACATTTTTTCTTTTAAATCTTCTTATCAAGTCAAGATTATCCTTCAAACTCGGGCTCGTTGATATCACCACCTCAACATCATTCAAATTTATATACTCCAAAACATGAGGATCGGTTATATCCGAAAAGAGATGTTTTACCCCTCTTTCTTTCAGTTCATCTATAACAACCGGATCAAAGTCTATAACCAGTAGATCTTCGGGGTCAATATAATTCATAATCCCCTCTCCCGTTCTGTGTGCTCCAATCAGTATTATCGGTTTTGACGGATCCGGATCACTTTCCATATCCTCAATCGTATTCTCCTTTTCAAAAAATGAAAGTGGTTTGGAAATGTAATCAAAAATCTTTTCCGCATAAAGTATGAGATAAGTTGATAGCGTAATCGTTACCACGCCGACAGCGGCAATAAGTGCAAAAACCTGATCAGAGATATGACCCAAAGTAAGGCCTAAAGTAGCAAAAATCATGCTGAACTCCGAAATTTGTGCTACGGTAACACCCGTTAAAAAGTTTGTTCTTTTTTTGTAGCCCAAAAGTTTCATAATAAACATTACGATTATCGGATTACCTATAAGAACAAACATGGAAAAAGCAATTATCGGAACAATCATTCCTCCCAAATTGGAAACCGCCATCATCGAACCCAGTATGGCAAAAAATACTAAAATAAAGAAGTCCCTAAGGGGCCTTATTTTGCTGGCGATATGATATTTTTGAGCCGAGTTGGCAAGAGCGACACCACCCAAAAATCCGGCAATTTCAATTGAAAATCCGGTCGCTTTAACTATTACGGCGAAAAATAAAAGCCAGGCTAAACTGACTAAAAATAAAAGTTCTTGAGAGTGAGCTACTTTTCTGAATATGTAAGGAAAAACAGTTCTACCCAATGCCATCATAACCATAAAGAGAGCAACTCCGCCGGCTATAATTTGCATTACCGGACCGATTCCGACATCTCCCCCGGCCTCCAGAGCGTTAAGTGAAATCAATATCAAGATAACAACCATATCTTGCACTAAAAGAAGTCCTATTGCCGCTCTTCCGTGCAAACTGGTTAAATTACCTTTATCCGAAAGTAGCTTTACGATTATTACCGTACTCGAAAAAGTCAAAGCTATAGCGATATAAGCGGCATGAATCAGTTCGAACCCGAATACGAAATTAGCTATTAAAAATCCTCCCGTTGCGGTAAAGGCGACCTGTCCCAAACCGATGGCCAGAGAAGTTTTACCCACCTTCTTTATTGAATCATAATCCATCTCCAAACCGACCAAGAAAAGTAAAAACATTACGCCCAGGTTTGAAAAAAATTCCAGAGCTTCTCTTTCAGCAATATCAAAAAAACCCAAAGCCCCGATTATAAGTCCTGTAATTAAATAAGCTAAAATAAGAGGCTGTTTTAATGCCTTAAGAATAATTCCTAAAATTGCTGCCAAAACCAAAATAATACCCAACTCCAAAAGGAGCGGGTCAATTACGGTTAAAGCACTAATTATCCTTTCAAAAAAAGATGCCATATTTATTTATTAAATAAATGAACAGTTCTGGTTGGGAAGGCCATACCGATTCCTTCCTCTTCAAACTTTTCTTTTATATCCAATAAGACCTTTTCATGTATATCTCTAAACTCTTTAAATTCTGAAGACAATACGTAATATGAAACCTCATATTCCAAAGCGGAGTCTCCGAAACCTTTGAAGTGCGCTCTATCGAATTCCGTTCTTTCTTTATCTTCAATAATCTCTTTAACCATATCAGGAATCCTTCTCATTTTGCCGGTATCGGTTGAATAGACAACACCGAACTCAAAAAGACTTCTCCTTTTTTCCAGCTTTTTGAAATTGTGAACTCTTTCGGTTGTAAGTTCCTTATTAGAAATCACGACTTCTTCACCCTGGAGAGCTCTTATTCTGGTCGTTTTAATTCCAATCTTTTCAACTACACCCATCTGGTCACCGACAATTATAAAATCACCAACGGTGAAAGGTTTATCAAAGTAGATGGCAAAAGAGCTAAAGAGATCCTCCAATACATTTTGGAGAGCAAAAGCAATCGCTACACCTCCTACCCCCAAACCGGCCACTAATGAGGTTACCTCTACACCAAAATTGGAAAGAAGCAGCAGTACGGCAAATATCCAAAGTAAAGCTTTGAATATCGTACCCATATTCTTGGCTGCCACCTCCGTTCCGGGGTCAGCGTCATCCAGAAGCCTCTTATTTAGGGTGTAATCGATTAAAAGATGGATTCCGATCATTACCCTTGCAGTAACCCAAACGGCGAGTATAACGGTTAAAAAAGTCATCAACCCATCGGCAACTTCCAGGATTGAAAGAGAGACAAAAAAAGCCAGATAGAGATAAAGTCCCGTTTTTATCGAAATTATGAAATCAAGTAAAACTTTTTTTAAAGACGGTTCCCCTATCTTCTTTTGTCTGTTTTTTAATTTAGCAAGTAAAAATTGTTCAAAAATCTTAATAACTAAAAAGAGAGCTAAAAAACTAGCTCCGAATAAAACGTATTCAAAAAGAGTATTATTTAGAAAAGAATGTTGTAAGATTTCTAAATTTTTGAAGTTTTCTATTTGTTCAAACATGTTTATCAATTATAATACTTACTAACTTCGACTTCAACCTTCTTTGACTTTTTATTATTTATATACTATAATAAAATATAAGGAGGTAGTGAAAATGAAAAAGATTTTAATTGTACTTTTACTTTTACTTATTGTTTTACTCGGTCAAGCTAACGTTGATGCTGGCAGTGGTAGTAGAACTGAGATGGTGCCGATATTCACTACGAATTACCGCATGTCAGAGACTCTAACGAATTATCCGTTTTTCCCGGTTTATCGAGAGGTAGATTCTGAAGCACCAATAACTTCAGCTATAAAAACCCTGCTGAGGATAGAATTTACCGAGTCGGAAAAAGGTTTTGAATCAGAATGGAGTGAAAACAAAAATGTCCAGTTAGTGGGGGTTAACCTTCAAGACAAATTGCTGACCATCAAACTTTCCGATCCGCATAGATTTACTTCCGGTGGATCTTACAAAGCCACCAGTTTGAAAAAACAATTAAAAATGACTGTACTACAATTTAGTAAGGTCGAAAAGGTACAATTTGAAGGGCCGGAGGATTTATTCCAGCCCTGATCACAAAAAAAGAGCCCCGTTTTGCTTAAAAAAACGGGGTTTTTTCTTGACATTCATTATTATAATTGTATTATAAAAAAAGAGGGAGGGATAATCATGTTAAAGCGCGTAGTTCTTTTCATTATTATTATCTTATTGGTGGTCAGCGCTCCTGCACTTACAGAGGAGGTAGCTGTTCAAGTTGATGACAATTATCTCACCTATTCTGAATACGAAAACAGACTTCTTTTTGTTAAAGACCTGTACCCTGTTGACGAAGAGACTACTGAAGGTGTTGCAGAATTGCACAAAGGGCGAATAGAAATAGAGAGAGTGAAAATAGTTAAAGACTTTATTAAACATCAAGCTGCTAAGAGTTTACTTCAGGAAAATAATTTAAGCTTGAGAAAAGAAGAGTTTCACGACTATCTAGAGAGAAGAAGGGCACAAGAAATACTCACTGAAGATTACTATGATAAAGAGGATTCTGCAGTTGATCGTAATAGAATTTCACATGAATATATGAGATTTTTAGATAGAGAGTTAATAGATTTAGATATAACTAAAACTTTTCGTGAATACCGCAAGGATAAGCCGCAATATCTATTTAGTCTTGACAGATTGATCGAAGAATCCGAGATTCGTGGTGCAGTAACTCTTCTAGCTTTCAAAGTCTTTTATGGAGAGGCTGAAAAAGAATTTGAAGAAAATAAAGAGGAGCACTTCAAAGAGTTCGAACAAATGTGGGAGAAAGAAAAAGAAACAATTAAACAGCATGGGATAGAAAAAGAAGACTTTTTTGAAAATGCCACCCATAATAAAATCGTCCAAATAGCTAAAAAAATAACTCTTGACCACCTTGAAAAAAGGATTGACGAATTTAATATAGAAATCAATCTTGATATTGAATTAAATAATGGTTATAACCCTACTTGAATTAAGTAGGGTTTTTTTCTTTTAATTCATCTAATTTATAAGAGTTTTTCAAATTAAATTCTCCAACTTTAGTTCTTACAAGATCGGCAAGAAGCCCGCCGGTTTCTAGTTTTTCCCCTAAATCCCTGGCAATTGCCCTGATATAGACTCCGGGACCGGTGGTTATTTTAAGCTCAATCTTGGGATAATCGTAATTGATGAGCTCGATATCTTTAACGATTACTTTTCTTGCCGGAGGTTCGGGGTCTTTTCCTTCTCGAGCAAGTTTATAGCTTGGTGTTCCATTAATTTTAACTGCACTATAGACGGGTGGAATTTGCTCAATTGTCCCGGTGAATTCTTCTAATTTACTCTCTACTTCTTCGATTTTGGGAATTTTTTGAACATCAACCGCTTTAATTCTTCCCTCCTTGTCATCCGTATCACTAACTTTTCCCAATTCGATAATTGCCTTATACTCTTTCTCACTGTTACGATATTTTGAAATTTTTTTGGTGTATTGACGTCCTACTGCTACAACTAAAATACCTTTTGCGGCCGGATCCAGCGTCCCCGCATGCCCGATTTTACTTATACCGGTAATTTTTCTCAATTCATCTATAATATCATGAGAAGTTGGTCCTGCGGGTTTGTAAACTCCAAAAAATCCGTTTTTACTCTCCTCTTTCATCTTCATCTCTTTTTTGTATCTTTTGAAACATTTCAATAAGCTCTACCGGGAACAATATACTCGTATTTTCTTCCTTGGCCGCATCGGCGAGAGTTTCCAAGTATCTTAATGTTATCGGGGCCGCATCCAAAACTTCTCCCGCCTCTTTTAACTTTTGAGCCGCCTGATACTCACCTTCAGCCAGAATAATTTTTCCTCTTTTCGCTCTTTCCGCTTCCGCTTGTCTGGCTATTGACCTCTGCATATTTTCCGGAACCTCAACATGTTTAACCTCTACGGAAGTAACCTTTATCCCCCAGGGGTCGGTAGCTTTGTCTATTACCTCGTGAAGTTTATCATTGATTTTTTCTCTTTCCGAAAGAATTTCATCCAATTCCGAAGCACCCGCCACTCCTCTTAGAGTTGTTTGTGACACTTCCGACGTCGCCTTTCTGAAGTTTTCCACCTCTATCATCGCTTTTTCGGGATCGATTATCTTATAATAAACTACTGCATCGACTCTAACCGGAACATTATCCTTGGTTATCACTTCTTGAGGCGGAACATCTTGAGTGATTATTCTCAAATCGACTTTTTCCATTTTGTCTATAAATGGAATAAGTAGAAAGAGTCCGGGACCTTTAACTCCGATAAATCTTCCTAATCTAAAAATTACCGCTCTTTCATACTCTTTAGCGATTTTAATTGTTAGAAAAGCAAAAATTATTAATATTACTATTGCTGCTTCCATAATTTTATTTATTATTGGTTAATAATTTTTTAACCTTTTTAAAGTCCTCAACTAAGTCCTCTCGTCTACTTCTAGTATATATCGTCGCTGCCGGATGAAAAAGTGGAATTATTTTGAAAGGTAAATCATCTCTTTCAAATAATTTTCCGTTTATTTTTGATATTGAAAACTTTTCTCCAAAAGAAAACTTTTTAAGTAGGTAATTTGCTGAAAATCTTCCCAGTGTAGCTATAATTTTGGGTTCTATAATTTCTATCTGTCTATCCAGAAAAGGGGCATACAGAGCTATTTCATTGTAAGTGGGATCTCTATTTTCCGGTGGTCTGTCTTTAACTATATTGGTAATGTAGGTACTCTTCCTTAAAATTCCGACTTCTTCCAAGATTTCATCCAAAATCTGGCCCGCCCTACCACAGAAAGGCCTGCCGGTTTTTGCTTCGTTTTCCCCCGGTGCTTCACCCACTAAAAAAAGATCGGCGTCGTGATTACCTTCCCCTATTACCGGAAAATAACCGTTATCCTTTCTATAGCTATAAAGCGGTGACTCCTCAAGCTCTATAATTTCTTCCTTTATCTCTTTTAATTTTTTTGTTTTTTCCGAAAGAGACATCTATTTTAATTTACTATTTACTAAAATGCGTAGTTCTTTCGGCGAAAGCTCTTCGACCAACTTATTTTTAATTGAAGAAACCGATTTTTTTAATCTTTCTTGTGATAAATTTAATTCTTTTTCGATTTCCTCCACTTGCTTTCCTTCAATTCTCATCTCAAATATCTTCTCTTCCTTTCGGTCAAAAATCTCATTATCAATCAATTTTCTGACAATATCATCTTCATCCAAAACAAAATAAAGATCCTTTCCGGATTCCGAATCGGTGCCCAAAAATTCAGCCTGTCCGTTGAATATTTTGTCATAGTCTCCGCAAGAAAAGCATTTCCCGTTATAGTGGCAAGGATAATTATTATTTTCAACATGATCTTTAATCTCCAATGCTTTGTCCTTTATTATCTCGATACTTTCTTCCAGAGAGCCGAGCTTTTTATCGGTTAATTCATCTTCACTATTCAAGTACCAGTAACTGAACTTTTTGACTTCACCGTCCAGTTTTTCGCTTGCTAGAATATTGTAAATCGGGAGCTGGAGGGAATTATTACTTTCTTTGTTTTTTCCCGTTTTGAAATCTATTATATGAAAGCCACCATCAGGCATAACTCTTATCCAATCCAAACTCCCCACTAATTTAATATCCTCTTCCGGAATCAAATCGATATTGGGTATATTTTCTTTTATTTCAATCGATGGTTTTTCCAGAAAATCCGAGTTAACTACCCTATCAATCATAAGCTCTCCTCTTTTTTTGAATTCTTCTTCTTGTTTTTTTGAGATAAAACCTCCTTTTTTTCCTGAAAAGTCATCCCATATTTCATCGAATCTGTCCTTTAGAGGGAGATTCACTCTCTCTTTTACCGGTAGTGGGCTTAACTCTTCTATAGCCTGGTGCACGGAGAGCCCTAATGAAAAATAAGGGTTAACAATTTGAATTCTGTTTCCCGTTTCCGGATTTTTATATTGATATTGATAGTAATACGATTGCGGACACCTATCAAAAGCATTAATTGCCGAATGAGATATCCATAAATATTTTTTATACATAACTGTTAAATTCTATCATTTTTTATTTTTCCAAGCAAAAATGCCGAGTATTACTCGGCATTTTTTAAAGTCTTCAAGTCTTGCTTTAAAATATTTTCCCATGCCGGTTTGTCTATTTTACTCTTTAATTTACGAGTAAGTCTAGCGCTTTCAACCTCTCTTACTCTCTCTATTACATTCAGATAAACTTCCGGCCGCAGGGATAAAACCTCCATATAATCAATCAATAAATCCAGTTCTCTTTCAGAGGTCATTTCCAAATTGGAATAGATCGCTCGAAAATCATTCCTGATTAATCTTAAAACGGTCAGTCTCTTTTCTTCTTCAGGGCAATATTTCGAATAATAAAGTGCTTTTAAGTAATTACCTTTACTAATCTCTTTCATCACTCTTTTTCTCGCAAAAAGATTAGTATAAATTACACTTCCGGAAACCAGCAATAATAAAGCAAAAACTGCAACTCTCATTTAAAACCCTCCTCTTTTTTATTCAAGATCTTCGGGATCGATCTCGACTTCTCCTCCTTCAACATCATCAGCGTCGATTTCAATCTCCATACCTTCAGCGTCATCACCTTCCGGCATCATCTGATCCACATCCTCTTCTTCGGCTTCCACGTCAACATCTTCTTGATCAACATATATTTCAATATCAGCTAATTCTCTTAGCTCATCAATTTTTTCCAAAAGAAGTGGTGTGACCTGTTGTTGAACTAAATCCGCCTCCAAATCGGCTTCCATCTCTTCAAAAGAAGGTATGTCTTCTTCTATTCCTTGATTTTCTTGCATCTGCTCCATCTGCTCTTCGTAATCCGAGTAAGCTTGCTCTAACTCTTCATCACTAATTTCAACTTCCTCACCATAAAGATCAACCAACTTATTAATCTTAAGTTCGAGCTCTAAAAGCTCATCAACCTCTTGCCTGTCTTCAATCCCGTCAGCCTGAAGTTGAGCTAAAAATTCTTCTTCACTTTGAGCTCCGTACATCATCATTAATTCATCGAATTTATCATCTATCTCTTCTTGACTAACTTCCAAACCTTCATCATCGGCATATTGAGTCAAGAGAACTTCTTGGATTGCTCTGTCAATCGCCTGCTCTTTGATCTGCTCATCATCTACCGGCATACCGTACATCTGGTACTCTTGTGCAATTTGCTCAGTTATTTGATCAAATTCCTCATGAGTAAAAGTTTCATCATTAACTCTGATTGCGATGTCATCAGCATCATCCATCGTGCCGTAAAAAACTATACCACCGGCAACAATAACTGCTACTATAATAATCCAAAACCAAGCTTTTTTAAAAATATCCATTTTAAATTTGATATTAAACTAATAAATTATTTTTAAACACTAATAATAACTATAACTTATTTTCTTTTATAGTTCAAATGTAAATCTTTCACAAAAAGATCCGTTTTCGGAGTGCAAATTAAATAATTTTTCCCTGAAGGATTTAATTGTTTCGGAATTTGTCAGTTCCAATAATCCGGGAAGTTGAGTTTTATACCTCATTATTAAATCAATTTTCCTATTCAAAATCTCTCTACTTAAATTATATCTTTCTTTATTTTTTCTTCTTTGGTTTATTGAATAAGGTATATCTTCATAAAAAATGATATTTTTCCGATTGAGTGAAGTGCCAACATCTCTCAGTAAAGCATGATCGACATGACCCATTCCCGAAGGAAAAAATATCTTCCCGTTGCCGGGAAATACGTTCAGTTTATCGGTTAATTTATCCTTAATTTCCATTTTTCTTTCTGCAGATCGCTTTTTACCTTTTAAGTCCGAATATACCGCCGCATCATGGAAGTCAAGATTTATCACCTTTACTCCCAACTCGGATAATATCCGTTTGTCTTCTTTTAATCTTTTCTTCATCGGCTCTGCAAGAAGACCACACTTTCTATCCCACTCAGTAAGCCCGTCATAACTAGCGGTAAAAACATTAATTACGGTTTGTTTTTTATCCGATTCTTTTATTATTCTTCCACCACAAGATAAAATTGCATCATCCGGATGCGGAGATATATAAATATTCATAAATCACAATTCAATCAACTTGTAATCAAGCGAACCCAAGCCGAAAGCGGCTGCCGTCTTTATTTGAGTTATTTCTTCGGGATTTTTGGATTTCAGAGAATTATTTTCATAGGATTGAATCGTCTTTACTGCCTCCAGATCAACCGAAACACGATCTCGTGATGCTAGTAAAAAGCCGGGTTCTTTAACTTTTCCCGTAACCGGACCGCCACTTATGAAACATTTTCTGGAATCCATAATCACCAAATCGGGCGTAATCAATTTATTCAATTCAGCAATTTTTTCCTGCAAATTACTGATGTGAAATCGCATCTTTTCTCGCGAAGGAAGCAAGCCCACCGAAAGCTTTAAAGCTCCGGTATATTCCGCATGAAAATGAGTCTTCATACACGGAAGATAAATTATATTATCAACATCCCTTACCAAATTAGGAATACTCGCCTTTTTTAAATATTTGGGTCTATCAATCGTTTCCGTGGTTCGCTCCAAGGTGTCAAAATTAACGACTTTTACATAATCTCGGCTATTCAGATCAGCCAGTTTTTTTCTTTTTATTACTTTCTCGGAATTTTTATAAAAGGTGGAAGAGTCACCGATATAAATTTTACTCATACCGGCACTCTTCAAGATTTCGGTTACCGTAGTCAAAAAACCTCTATCCGTGGATGCGGGAAAAGGATCAGCGGTATTAAAGTTGGGTTTAATCAATACGGTCCCGGGATCAAAATCAAAACTCTCTATTATCGATCTTACCCCCTGATTCAGATTCCCCCTCACCTTCTTTTTTATCACCTTGCTCTTCTTCCTCATAGTTTAAAATAATCCAAGCCCAATAACTTATAAAAGCGGAAATTATAATTATAAAACCACTTATCAAAGTGGGAACACTCCATTCATCAACCAAAACTTCCCACCCCAGACTGAGCCTTATAAAGTGGAAGATTGAGATAGCTATAAAGATTGCTATTACAACTACTAAAAAGGGTTTTTCAATTCTTTTCATGAAGTTTAAAAATTTTATTTTTTCTTTTGGAACCTTTGACTAATTCTATACCTTTTTCAGGAAAAATAAAAGAAAGGATCTCAATAACCCTTTTATTCGCTCGCCCCTTTTTATCCTCTTCTTTCACTTTGATTACAAGTCTATCTCCTTTACGCAAAATTTCTTCCTTGCCGGAATTCGGAAAAACTTTTACTTTGATCAGTTTATTCCCATGCAAGTTGTTTTTCATATTTTGAATGTGGACGAAAACTTCTTTTAATTTTATCAATATCCGTATTTCCAACTATTGATATCTTTGAAATTTCACCCTCTCCTAAATTTCTTTCTCTGCAATGAGAAAGATATCCTATCTTATAAGGATTAAAATCCATTAAGTGAGCCCCTATCGTGTCAACACTTAAAAAATCAAGTCCGGCCAGGGCAGCTTTTATTCTCACAATATCACCATTTATCGGCCCCTCCCCTTCTATTGCCTCAAAAGCATCGATAATGGATAAATCAGGAGAAGCATGCTCCATTAAATTTGCAATACTTAAATTAATTGCTTTATATCCATCATGATTAAGAGGTCTTTCTACCAATACTCCTGATAAATTTTTAATTCCCATTGATGCTATTACGGAATCGTCAGTTTTAAGCCCACTTAATGAAATCAAAAAATCACTTTCCATTATTATTTTGGGAATCGATGTCTTAACCGGATTCAAATCCCTGGAATATATCTCAATTTCTTCGCAATCTTCTTCGTAGAGATCAACAAAATTAATATTAAAACTCTTTTTTAGATTATAGAATCCAAAATTATTAAAAGCTTTTTTCGTACTGCCAATTTTCGCGGATCCCGCAATAGTAACTTCACTGTTTGTGTGTTCTGATAGAAAAATCAACAAAGCCTTTAATGAGTCCGAATGTGTGGATGCCGTTTGTTTTTGAGATGAAGTTAAGTCGGGCTTTATTACAATCTTTTTCTTACCCTTTAACTTCTCCTGAATTTCCGATTCTATATTTCGGATTGCTCCGAGCACGGCCTCTTTTCTTTTATCTTCTTGTTGTAAGGATACTTTGCTCATAACTATTTTATTTTATAATGAAAAGGAAGCTTTTTTCAAGTTAAGAGGACGCCTTTTTAAGCGCCCCCGGGAGGATTTTATTGATTAAATTCCCTTCTTTTTTTGCAGGGTCTGCTCAAGTCACAATTGCTCCTTAAGCGATCCGATGAAAAATTAATTTTCGAGTTGTATACAACTCTATCCGGATTACAAAACTGCTCACCTATTTTTAAATCGACTTCCAGAAACGAACAAATTTTCAACTTCAGAAACTCATTAACTTTAATAAAAAGCTCATTTCTCTTTAAGTTGTTCAGATCCTTAATCTCCTTTTTTCTGTTAATCAACTCCTTAATTCTGTTTCTGGGCTTCTCTTCTCGTAATGATTTCAATAATTTTTTATCATCCTTAATCTCCTCAACCAACCTGTCAACTCGTTTAGGACTTGTTTTAAACAATTAAATCCCTCCCTTGTTAAATTTAGTTTATTTTACTACATCATAATATATATGTCAACAAAAGAAGAAGAGTGCCTGTAAGGCACTCTTTTTGAGGCCGTTGATTATGAAAGCAGTTTTTTCTTGGAGCACTTCTTATATTTTAATAGATTGCAATTGGTTTCAACTCGGCGAAGGGAGTAATAGCGATCTTTTTTTTCCATTATTTTTATCAGTTTTGAATAGTCTTCACTATCATATGATGGTACGCAAAATTGTTTCTTATTATTATTTCCTAATCTGAAAAAAGGACATAGGCCAATATCGACCACTTGATTAATTTTCCATAAAAGCCAATTTCTATTCCTGTTTTCCAGCTCCATTATTTCAGAGTAGTGCTTTACTAAAAATTCAATTCTCGATCCCTTTTCAAGGTCTTTAATCTTCTCTAAAATAGGTCTTTTGCCGTTTTTCTTTAGATCCTCCAAGATATTTTCCATCTTCCTTTTTTTAAAGTACTTAACTTTCATTGCCAACCCCCCTTCTTGGTATGTTACTTGATTATAATGATTAAATTCATCAATGCAAAGAGATTAAAAGAAATCAAAATCATCTTCATCAATCAGCTCAATTTCCTCTTCATCCTCATCTATAATATCTTCGGTCCATCCACTCTCTCCGCTTTCTACAAGGTGGTCCTCAACCTCTCTCAAAAATCTGGAAGGACCGGAAGATCCTCTTTTTTCGAACACCGGATAAGTTAGAAAGA
>Ga0207421_10003272_pt1 | contig 19379 bp, 14 predicted proteins | sample SodLakKL_010_SED_4_FD_187542 | JGI IMG/M metagenome (GOLD analysis project Ga0207421, IMG submission 187542) | Alkaline sediment microbial communities from Lake Tanatar, Kulunda Steppe, Russia - 8KL_010_SED (SPAdes) (version 2) | ecosystem: Environmental > Aquatic > Non-marine Saline and... | reverse complement strand
CTACGCAGCCCCCATTCAAAACAGATTTATTTTAGATGAAAAGGTTCTAACCAGCGCACAGATAACCTATTCCACCTCAGCACCTTCGCTGCAGCATGCTTCGCCCGAGAGATTTCTTGCCGCATCGGTGAGGCCCTCGATAAACGCCCGGCGGTGGGCGCTGAGGTCTGATCCGGTTGCCCGATCCCATTTCCCGTGCATGGCGATAATCAGGTTTTCCTCGGGATTGATGTGAATGTGCTGACCAAAAATGCCGGTTGCGGCATAGCGGCCATCATCCTGCAGCCACCAGAAGTAGCCATAGCCACCAAACGAAGGCGCCGGCTCGAGCGACTGCTGCATCCAGCCTTCGGGCAGGAGCTCATCACCCTGTGCATTTACTCCATTATTTAAAGCCATCAGACCAATCCGTCCATAATCCCTCAAACTCGCATTGATACAGCACCCGCCGTGCTCGATCTCGTTTTCGCCCATCAGGTTCCAGCTCGCGTCGTGCTCCATACCGAATCCCTGCCAGATGCGATCGTTGGCGTATTCGGTGAGGTACATTCCTGTGGCAGCTTTCAGCACGGAACCGGCCAGATTGGTTTCGGCTGTGTTGTAGTTGAACTGCGTACCGGGCTCTGCAACGCGATCAAGCTCCTTCACATAGTTTATGAGATCAACTTCGGAATGCATGTACTGCATGGCCGAAACGTCGGAATCGGGATCGGCATAGTCCTCGTTCCATGCTACTCCAGACGACATCCTAAGCACCTGCTCGATGGTTACCCCATCATAGGCGCTGCCCTTCAGTTCGGGCAGGTATTCGACCACCAGATCATCGACGCTGCTGATATAGCCATCGGCAATGGCCAGGCCAAACATCATCGAAAGCACCGATTTGGTGACCGAAAACGTAATCCATGTTGTTGCGGGCTCATTTCCATAATTATATTCCTCGAGCAGAATTTTGCCGTCTTTTATCACCAGAATGCCGGCCGCGTTCATCTGATCCATATAGTAACCAAGATCACGGACGCCATCATCATACAAATAGAGCACCTCTGTAATCTTCTCCTCAGCCTCCGGCAGCGGATACGGTTCGGGTGATGCCTCAAGCTCTCGTACCGGATTGATGACGCCCGGACTCCGGTAGCCCAGCAGCTGCATTTCGGGCGTCCAGGACAGAATACCGGTCTCGCGCATTTCGGCAAAAAGCTGCGCCTCCTCTTCAGTGAAGGCATCCTGACGCACGTCCTCTTCTTGTGCGCCGGGTGAGGAGCAGCCCGAAACAAGCAGAAAAATAGACAATAGCGTAAAAATCGTACGGGGGGCGAATATAACTTTCATAAAATGCAGGCGTATTATTCTGAAAAATGCTGGTGGTTATTAAACAGCCTAAAAGTACGCAAGATTTCGGAGCCGGTAAACGATTTCGGCCTTTCACTTTTTTCAAGTGGCCCCAAAGATTCTCCGCGGGCTTTGTATATTAGGATGATGGCTTCAGAAACCGAATCATATACCGAAGTATTAGCTGAACCCGGAAAACAGCCGGATAAGCCAGAGATATCCAGAAGGCTTCTTCTGCGCATTTCACTGCTTTCCGGTCTGGCGTGGATTGTTCTGGGCACCGGCATCATCTGGCTGTGGCACGAAACGGGGATACCGGACCGTCTCATGAGCGGGAATCCGATTTGGCAGCAGCTAAGCGCTGGCGCCATTATCGGCTCGGTTTTTGGCTACGCCGGCGCAAGCCTCATCAGCATTCCGGGATTCAAACAAGTATCAGACGATCTGCAGGTTGTACGCATCATACGCAGTGCGGGCCTTAAGCGGGGTGATGTGATTCAGATTTCTGCAATTGCCGGCACAACCGAAGAGTGGCTCTTCCGGGCTGCGCTTCAGCCGTTGCTGGGAATATGGATTACTTCGGTCCTTTTTGTGGCAGTACACGGCTACTTTAAATTTAGCAGCCGGTATCATATTTTCTTCGGTGTATTTATGCTTGCTCTCAGCTTTGTGCTCGGGCTTTTGTTCGCACAGATCGGCCTCATCTCGGCCATGGTTGCCCACCTGGTATACGATATTTGGGTGATGGAAAAAATCCGGCGCTAAAAGCATCTGAAACCGCTTTTTAAGTCTTCGCTATAACGGACCTGCAGGACACAGTACTTTTTAAGGCAAAAGTCACGTTCTCATAGAGACGACTTATCCACATTTTGACGCGCCTTATTTGCCCTGTAATGAATTATCGTAAAACAACCCGAGATGCACATCCTTTTTTTTGATTTTGTCTGTTATAAGGCTATTTTGAGCAATCTTTGAAACCATCCATGTATTCTAAAATTTTACTGCATGTCTAATACCAATCCGGCCGAATACAAAGCGTCGAATATTCAGGTTCTGGAAGGGCTCGAGGCTGTGCGGAAGCGTCCTTCGATGTATATCGGCGACACTGGCGTCCGCGGCCTTCATCACCTTATTAATGAGGTGGTAGATAACTCCATTGATGAAGCTCTTGCAGGTTATTGCGACTACGTAACAATCGACATTAACCCAGACGGCTCTCTTACTGTACAGGATAACGGGCGCGGAATTCCCGTTGATATGCACGAGAAAATGGGTATCCCCGCCGTTGAACTCGTTTTAACCAAACTCCACGCCGGTGGTAAGTTCGATAAGGACAGTTATAAAGTATCCGGCGGTTTGCACGGTGTAGGTGTAAGTTGTGTGAATGCTCTGGCCACCGATTTTGAGGCGATTATCCATCGCGACGGCAAAATTCATCAGATGGCGTTCCAGCGCGGTATTACCACCAAGCAGCTGTCTGAAATTGGTGATACCGATATTACAGGTACCATTATTAAGTTTACACCCGATCCGGATATTTTTACTCAGACGACCGAATTTAAGCTCGAAATTATCATCGAGCGTATGCGCGAACTGGCTTTCCTGAATCCGGAAATCACGATCGAGATTAACGATCATCGCGAAGAAACACCGATTAGTGAAGTCTTTCATTATGAAGGCGGCGTTATCGACTTTGTGAAGTTTCTTGACGAAAACCGTGAACCTCTTATGCAGGAGCCCATTTTTATCGGGGGCGAAGTCGACAATGTTCCCGTTGCCGTGGCTATGCAGTACAATAAGTCGTACTCCGAAAATGTACACTCCTTTGTAAACAACATTAATACCCACGAAGGCGGTACACACGTATCCGGTTTCCGCCGTGCACTTACCCGCTCGCTTAAAAGCTATGCGGATAAGAACAAGCTGATTAAAGGCAAGATCAACATCAGTGGCGATGACTTCCGCGAAGGGCTCACGGCTATTCTTAGCGTTAAGGTTGCCGAACCTCAGTTCGAGGGTCAGACCAAAACCAAGCTTGGTAACTCCGAAGTACAAAGCGCTGTTGAAGTGCTCGTTTATGAAAAAATGAACGAGTTCCTCGAGCAGAATCCAAAAATTGCCAAAAATATCCTGGAAAAGGTAATTCTCTCTGCCGAAGCCCGCGATGCTGCACGTAAGGCGCGGCAGCTGGTACAGCGCAAGAGCGCCATGACCGGCGGCGGATTGCCCGGCAAGCTTGCCGATTGCTCCATTAACGATCCGGAGCATACTGAAATTTACCTGGTAGAGGGTGACTCTGCCGGTGGTTCTGCAAAAAGCGGTCGTAACAGAAGTTTCCAGGCGATTCTTCCACTACGTGGTAAAATCCTGAACGTGGAAAAAGCCCGCATCGGAAAAATTCTGGAAAACAACGAAATTCGCGCCATGATTACCGCCCTGGGCGTTGGTATTGGTGATGAAAGCGAAGCGGACGTTTCGAAACTGCGCTATCACAAAATTATCATCATGACTGATGCTGATGTGGATGGATCGCACATTCGTACACTGCTTCTCACCTTCTTTTATCGCCATATGGGTCAGCTGCTCGAAAATGGGTACATCTATATTGCAACACCGCCTCTGTATAAAATAAGCCAGGGCAAGAAAATTGAATATGCCTGGGACGACAATCAGCGCGACGGAATTCTGAGAAACTTCAAAAAAGCTTCCCAGAAAAAAGTGGACGTATCCCGCTACAAAGGTTTGGGCGAGATGAACCCCGATCAGCTTTGGGAAACCACTATGGATCCTGAAACGCGCACGCTTCAGCAGGTTACAATCGAAAGCGCTGCAGCTGCCGACCGTATGTTCTCTGTACTGATGGGCGATGCCGTAGAGCCGCGCCGTGCTTTTATCGAGCGTAATGCCAAATATGCCAAGCTGGATATTTAGCAGTTAGCGGCTAATGCCTCCATCATTCAACATTTTTTTCAAATTACATTAAAACACCATTTAAATGGCTCGTGATAATATTATAAAAGTCAGCATTGAAAACGAGATGCAGTCGTCGTACATCGATTATTCGATGTCGGTTATTGTATCCCGTGCCCTGCCCGACGTTAGAGACGGCTTGAAACCGGTGCACAGACGCGTGCTGTACGGTATGAGCGAACTCGGGATGCTGCACAACCGTGCCTACAAAAAAAGCGCACGTATTGTAGGGGAAGTTCTTGGTAAGTATCACCCGCACGGCGACTCCGCTGTGTACGACACCATCGTTCGGATGGTGCAGGATTTCTCCCTGCGCTATCCGCTGGTCGACGGTCAGGGTAACTTCGGCTCAGTAGACGGCGACTCCGCGGCAGCCATGCGTTATACGGAATCCCGTATGAAGCGTATTGCCGAAGAATTGCTTTCCGACCTGAACAAGAACACCGTAGATTTTCAGCCCAACTTCGATGATACGCTAACCGAGCCTTCGGTACTGCCATCGATGTTCCCGAACCTGCTTGTGAACGGCTCCTCCGGTATTGCCGTGGGTATGGCAACCAACATGCCGCCTCACAACATGACCGAGGTTATTAAAGGTACCAAAGCCTATATCGATAATCCTGAGATCGAGATTGATGATCTCATGAAGCTTATTACTGCTCCGGATTTCCCGACAGGTGGTATTATTTACGGCTACGACGGCGTTAAGGAAGCCTACAGAACCGGTCGCGGACGCGTTGTAATGCGTGCCCTTGCTACCGTTGAAGAGCTTCGCGGCGGACGTGAGCAGATTATCGTTACCGAAATTCCGTATCAGGTTAACAAGGCAACCCTCATTCAGAAGATTGCCGAGCTGGTACACATCGATAAGATCACCGAGATTTCGGATGTTCGCGATGAGTCTGACCGCGACGGTATGCGCATCGTTATTATGCTTAAGCGCGGCGCAATCCCAAGCGTTGTGCTTAACCAGCTGTATAAGTATACACAGATGCAGCACACCTTTGGTGTAATTAACCTGGCGCTCGTTAAGGGACGTCCGCAGGTTATGCACATCAAAGACCTGATTAAGCATTTTGTAAACCACCGCCTTGAAGTAATTATCAGGCGTACGATTTACGATCTGGATCAGGCCGAAGCCCGTGCCCATATTCTGGAAGGTCTCAAAATCGGTGTCGATAATCTTGATGAGGTTATCAAAACCATCCGCGCGTCTAAGAACGTACCGGAAGCGAATAACTCTCTTCGCAGAAAATTCGCCCTCACCGATCTTCAGGCTAAAGCTATTCTGGACATGCGTCTGCAGAAGCTTACCGCTCTGGAGCGTGATAAAATCGACATGGAATACCGCGAAATACTCGAGCAGATTGCCGAGTTCCGCCGTATTCTGGGCAGCACCGAAGCGCAGAAAGACATCATCAAGCAGGAGCTCGATGAAATTCAGGAGCGTTATGGTGATGAGCGTCGTACCAAAATTGTGTACTCCGCCGAAGACTTTAACATCGAGGATATGATTGCCGATGAAGACGTGGTAGTTACCATTTCGAACAACGGCTACATCAAACGTACCCCGGTAAGCGGATTCCGCCGTCAGAAGCGTGGAGGCACCGGTATGAAAGGCGCCACCACCAAAGATGAAGAATACGTAGAGCATTTATTCGTGGCCACTAACCACAACTACATTCTTTTCTTTACCGAGAAAGGTAACTGCTACTGGCTGAAGGTGTACGAGATTCCCGAAGGCACCCGCTTAAGCCGCGGTCGCGCTATTGTGAACCTCATACAGCTTGAGAAAAATGATTCGATCAAAACTTTTGTACCGGTTAAGACACTGGATGACGAAAACTATGTGAAGAATCACAACATTATTATGGCGACCAAAAAAGGCGTTGTTAAGAAAAGCAGCCTTGCCGACTACAGCCGTCCGCGGAAAAACGGCATTATCGCGATTAAAATCGATGATGATGATATGCTGCTCGGCGCCAGCCTTACCAACGGCAACAGCACAATCATACTCGGAGCTAAAAACGGCCGTGCCATTCGCTTCCTTGAAGGCGATGTACGCGAAATGGGCCGTAACACCCGTGGCGTGAGAGGCATTAGCCTGGATCACAGTAATGATGAAGTTGTCGATATGGTGGTTATACAGAATACCAATGAAGCCACCGTGCTTGCCATCTCCGAACATGGATACGGTAAACGCAGTCTGGTAGACGACTACCGCGAGCAAAGCCGTGGTGGTAAAGGTGTTATTACCCTGAAGCGCACTGAGAAGACCGGCGACCTGGTTGCCCTCAAGGAAGTAAGCGACGGCGATGACCTGATGATCATTACCGAAAAGGGTAAAATAATTCGTATGCACTGCTCAGACATCCGCTCTATGGGCCGTAATACCCAGGGTGTACGCATCATGAGGCTAAGCGACGGCGACTCCATCTCCGGAGTTACACGCGTTGCTAAAGACGAAGATGCCGATACTGAGAATGGCGACGACGAAATCAAGCCAACCATCGAAGGGCCGGCAGATGATTCCGGTGATGACGAAGGCGGTTCTGATAACACTCAGCCGGATCTTGGATTATAGGTAATATCAAAATCCGCAAGATTTACTGAAAAAAGTAAGGGCTGCATCCTCTCGGGTGCAGCCCTTCTTTCTTTTGATGTTTAGTTTTCTTTACGTCAACTAACTAACTAGATAAATCTCTACTAATAACTGCATTCATTAATGCTGATATTGGATTTTTAATAGTCCCTTAGGACTATACTTCATTTTCTGAATCTATTATGCAAACCAGCTGCGGGTATCTTGCGCTTCCCTCAGTAACGTCCTGAAGCTGCTTCTGAAACTGCGACGGGCAGCTTTTTAAGCTTAGAGGATATACCGTTTTCTGAAGATCTTTCATTTCACAAATCATTTCACCTAAAAAGAAACCGGTTCCTATCCATGCTGTAGGAGTATTTTGTCGTGAGCTAACAATAAGAACGTTGCGGCCTGAATTTTCCAGCTCAGGATTTCCGATGTCGTTTATAAGCTTACGAAGCTCACTATTTATTCCAGGAGCTTTACAACAGTCCAGCCCTTCCCGCAGTGCACTGCATACAGTTTGCAGCCTGTCTTCTCCTTTCACAACCGAAAGGCCAAGCGACCGTTTAGCTGCTATGTTTTCGGCCACTATCAGATCATAATTCTCGATCCGCTTATTAGACTCACCTTTCACAGCTGAACTTTTTGTTCTTCTCCGGCTAACCATTTCGTCGCCTATATACACAAAACCAACCAGGTCGGGTTCGTCGAAACGTGGGAATGTCCGGACTACCGGTCTCAAACCTGCTTCAATTATAGATTTGGTTAAAATAGATATGAGCAGCCCGGTTTTGATGTAAATCAAAGAATCGTTTGCATTATAATTTTGATCCTGCGTCAACTCGCTGCGATCCACAGATATTTCTAACACATCGCCTCTGAAACGCATTTTGCTTCCCGAGTCCAGCCCTAGCTTTCTTATTTTGGCCCTTGCATCCGTCAGGAAATAACGCAGCTTCTCAACAGCTGTATTACCTTTCAGGTTTGGTGGGTTATATGCAAGATCTCCGCCGGGCATTCGTTTCAGTTTCCTTATCTGTGTTTGTGCTTTTATGAAAAATTCTGTTGAGCCATTTATGGCTTTGCTGTAGATTCTAATGCCTAACTGTCTTCCGGAGTCTGCTCCGCTGTAAGTGAGAAGAATACTTCCAGCTCTTCATTTGCCCGGATCAAACCCATCATTGCGCTTGGTGGCTCTATCCCAAAGTCGCGCATGTTAATTACCTTTGAACCCGTAAGCAGGAATCTGTTTTCTTCACAGGGTTCGATATTTACCAATACATCAATTTCCTGACCGTAACCGGCTACCGACAACTTGCCTTTTACTTGCAGCTGAAAGGGGTGGCAGCCAGGTTCTAAGTTGGTTATCAGCCTGGACGAGTAATACTCAAAATCTATGGAAGGGTGATCTTCAGCCTTCAGGGCTCCGTAAAAATCGCGGTTCATTCTGCGCCTGCCGCAGTCGAAATCATAAACCGGTATATTGATGGTTACGCTGCCGTTATCGTTGTTCATGCTGCCATTTCCGATATCTCCAAGATCATCTGCATCGGGTTGACCAATGTTGGCATAAGCTACAATCTGGCCCGCTTCGCAGTGTATATCGTGCACCGTAGACGATCCTTCTATCCAGAGTTTACTTTCGGAAGCCACCAGCTGTATGTTACCCGGAACCTGAGCTTCTACTTTTGTTGCCAGAAAAGCCGCCATGGCAAATGCCAAAGCAATAAGTACGAGTCGTATTTTTGAGGCTAGTGGTTTCATGATTTTTCCGCTTGGGTGCTGTTTTACCTAATTTTTAAGACCAGCCTAAAGCGGGGACTTGAGAAATATCTGGTCTCCCAGAGGTCCCCGTTTTATGAGGTCAAAGATACTACTGTGTTACTCTTCTGTTTGCTGCGTACTTTTGTTTCTGTCTCTTATCTGCTGGTTAGCACCAGGTTATACACTATATCAATATCTTCATCGGCACGTACTGTACCCAGCATGGCTGATGGACGATCAATACCGAAATCGCTGAATTGCAGTGGTTTAGTTCCGCTAATAACCAGTTCACCGTTGTCGCCAACGCTCACTGTGGTAGTGAAACTAACTTCATGATCTGCTCCGGCTGCATTAATTACACCGTTAACGAGTACTTCGTATTCACTGCCTTCGTTTCCGGTTACTTCAGCGCTTTTTAGCGTGAAAGTTACATTCGGATGATCATCTTCCTTCAGGTAGCTGGAGATATTACGGTTCATTCTGCGGCTGTCTGATTCGATATTCTCAACCGGTACGCTGAATGTTGAGAGTTCAAAAATGCTGTTTCCATTTTCGCCGCTACGAAGCGCCTCCATATCTACGCTGAACTGGCCTTCAATAACTTTTACTTCGGCATCCCAGCTTCCTACAGTCGATCCACCTTCGATAACCATACTGCTGTTGCCGTTATCAATTACGTATGTTGCTTTTTCTGCATTATTAGCCCCAGGCTGTGCCATTAATGCTAATGGTAGTACTAGTGTTAACAGAAGTGTATTTAGTATTTTCATTTTTCTTTGTCCTCTTTTTATATGAAACCTGCCGGACCTTTATAGACCGGCAGGTTTTAGCCTGTTTACTTTTTATTCAGTTTAGAAGCTGATTACTGCTTCTATCATCAGTCCGCTGAATTCGCCACCGTTGAATACGGATCCTCCGCTGAATCCATCGTACTGCTGATTTACATACTCTACTTTGGTAAGTACGTTCTTGGTCATGAACCAGCCGCCACCTACGTTGAATCGCGTGATGTCTACATCATCGCCAGCGTTGGTTTCGCCTGTTACCAGGTTATAACGTCCGCCGATGTAGAAATCGTCGTTATTACCAAAACGGTAGAGAAGGTCTGCAGCGTATTGCTGGAAGTTTCTTCTGTCTGCTTCTGCACGTGCTTTACCGCTTGAAGATTCGATTACACCGAAGAACTCAAGTCCTTTGTAGCGTACGAACGGGTTTATCATTATTGAAGTAAGCTCGTTACTGAAACCCGGGTCGAAGCGAGGAATACGGAACTCACCGGAGTTTTCTGTAAGAATGTTGTAGTAACGCGATCCTGCACGGTCACCTGCATACAGATAGGTTCTGGCAGAACGGCCCGTGTGGTACACAGAACCGGTAAGGCGTACGCGCAGATCTTCGTTTATCTGCTTGTCCCAGCCGAGTTTACCTACCAGGGATACGTGTGTTGCAAGCTGGCCTTCAGCAGGCTCTACTACAGACTGGTTCAGTTTACCGTTGGTCATTCCAACCATCGCCAGCCAGCCGTTATTTCTGAAAAGAATCTCACCACCTACTTCAGTTGTGAAGGCATCCATAATAAGGTTACCTACGAACGGGTTGAAGATGGTCTGGCCGTTGTCGCTTCTTCTGAAGTGAGCATCACCATAGTTGATTTCCATGTGACCAAATTTAATCTGCAGGTATTGCATATAGTCAATCAGGAAGTCTTCCTGGATAAAGTCCAGACGATCAACCTGTAGATATCCGCCTTTTACATAAGGCTGCGAATGGTGTCTTGAAGACATATAGGTTCTCAGGTGCATTCTCATGCCCGGAGCAAGCTGCGCGTCTATATCCAGGTTAGATGTTGCAAGGTTGAAGTTCGGGCCAATTGAGAAGATGTCTGCAGTTCCGTCGGTAGAGTGATCTAATGCCTGGAACTGTAGTGTGTTAGAACCGCCAATGCGAACGTTAACACCGTTAAATTCTACATCTGTTTCAGATGGCGCTTCAAAAATGTTGATTCCGGTTTGATCTGGTGCCCGGAAGTATTGCAGGTCGCGTGACTGTTGTGCGTATACACTAACGGCCATCATTGAGATGGCAACAACCAGGAGTGTGATTTTCGTTACAAGTGATTTCATAGTATCTGAATTAATAGAGTGTTTTTTGCTTTATGTGTTTTTATGAATTTCTGTGATTATGCTTTGCTAAGCGCATCACCAATCAACACCCATATAATAACACTGCTATTAGATTATTGATGTAAGGTTACCATTTCTCTTCTTGTAGGGGTTTGCTTATATACTTGTGTAATGCTTTTTACTACATAACACCCCAATTAGGGGGTAACAAACTGTTTCTTCTATACCTTATACTCTCTTTTGAAAAGTAATAAAGGCTCTGCCAGTTTTAATAATCTGACAGAGCCTTTTATAATACTTCCTTAGAATGTTACAGCTACTTCAAGAACTAAACCGTTGAAAGACGGATCTCTTCCTACGTCAACGGCATTCGCTACACCAGTTGTGTTCGCATTGAAACCGCTGGCTGCCTGATATACATATTCAGCCTTCAGAAGGATGTTACGTGTGATGAATGAACCAAACCCACCCTGTAATCTGTAAACATTTCCATCATTATCTGTTGTAACGAACTTCGTATAGTCTACATTACTGTATCGTGCAGCAAGGTAGAAGTTATCGTTCACAAACTGCTGTATTTCAGCTGAATAGTAGTTCCATTCCTCATCACCACGATCCGGTGCTTCAGCGTTTCTCTGATCCGGACCAATACTCTGACCCTGACCAAAGTAACCTGAAATCTTGTTGCCTTCGAACATGTTGAAGATAGCGTTTACTTCCCATGCGCTCAGCTCTTGTCCAATACCTGGTCTTACTGATCCCGGGCCTTCGCCTGATCCTGAATTATCGTTATTCAGGTTCCATACACCGCCGTAAGAAGAACCATGGCGCTCTCTTCTGAACAGGTTTGTACCTCTTAATACACCTTCATCGTGATTAACTGTGTAGTACGAACCAGAAAGATATAGTCCGTCAATCGCATCGACCCATGCCTTTGTTCTGAATGAGTACTTACGGTTTCCGCCAAAATCCTGCTCAGGTGCACCAATACCAGCACCAACCATAAGACCATAGCCATTTCCGTTATGGATAATCTCCATACCAGGCTCAGCACCTATCGGAGAAACTACCGGATTTCCTACAAGCGGGTTTCTATGGGCATCTGCGTTGATTGTACGAGTGTACTGATGCTCGCCAAAGTCCACAAAGAAGTTACCTGCTTTAATGTCGATGTGCTGCAGTAACGGGTTTAATACGGTAAGGAATGAGTTTCCTGGAATGCTTCTGATATACATATAGCCTTGGTTTCCCCACCACTGACTTGGGTGACGCTGTGTAGCCAGAAGACCATCCATAAATACGTCGATTTCTCCGCCAATACTGAACATAAATTCCAGGTTAGCAAAAGAGGTCTGCATCCCATCCAGACTTCCGTTAGCCTTAACAAATTCACTTCCGTTCCAAACGAACACATCGTTTTGTCCCAATACCTGTACACGCCCGACTGAGCTTAACCCTATTGAGAACGTTACATCCTCAAACGTACCTACTTCTATCCCCTTTCTGTCATACTCAGGCTTTTGAGCTTCAGCTGTAGAGAACATCAGCCCGGTAAGGCCAAGAATCAGTGCAGCAATTAATAGTGTATTCTTTTTCATAACTAATATTTTTATTTGATTATTTTGGTGTCCCAGTGTTTTTTCAATTCCCTTAAACCATTGTATCATCTCCAGATACTGTGTATAACCTAATATTAATATTATATTATAATTTTAATATTATTTGACAGCGCTTTGTAGGGAAATCGCTTCTTTCTTGTAGGGGTTTTTCCTACAAATGCTTATAAAAGTACTCTTAATCTATTTATTCAGCATTTTTGTATTCCGCACCTGAAAGGCTACAGGTAATCAAGGGTAATACATAAGGCAAGTGAAACTTTTAACACTGTCCTGCTTCTTAACTTACAGCGAATAATTTATTTGTCGGTCCATTTAATTGCCGCCCGAGTTAGCTCATGGCCGCTTTCATACCCCAGCTTCTCTCTTAACCGGGCTTTGTATGTTTCCACCGTTTTCGCTGATACATGAATTTTTTCAGCTATTTCTTTAGTTGAAAGTCCTGCTCCTGTTAATTCAAACACTTCCAGTTCACGGTCGCTCAAAACATCCATAGGAGACTGTTCTCCCTTTGGCCCTTTCCCCATAGCTTGTTGCAGCATTCGCGAGCTCATTTCCTCACTCATATAAATACCACCATTAAATATTTTGTCGAGCGCGTTTGTAAGCTCTTCGGCAGCCACCTGTTTCATCAGGTAACCGTTTGCACCTGCTCTGATTGCACGTTCGGCATAGAGGTCTTCGTCATGTCTTGAAACCATGAGTATTTTCATGTCATTATCAGACGACCGGATGTGTTTTACCAGCTCTATACCATTCATACCTGTTAACGAAATGTCGATAACGGCTCCGTCGGGCTTCAGCTCGCCAATGCTTCCAATCGCCTCTTCAGCCGATGACAGCTGGCAACACACTTCATAAACAGAAGATTCTTCCAGGGTCAGTCCAATCCCTTTTCTGATCAGCGGATGATCATCTACCAACAGTATTCTTTTTTTCATGGGCGGAATATACTAAAAAACTATGGATTCGGTACAGAGCAAGTAACTATAGCGCCACCATCAGCATCGTTGTGTTGTTCAAAGTGAGCACCTATTAAACGTGAGCGAAACTCCATTATGCGTACTCCCAGTCCTTCTTTTGATCTCCAGTCTTTCGGGAAACCTGTCCCATTATCTTTAATGCTTATCCTTAAAACATTGTGCCCCATTATCATAGATACTTTTACTTCAGATGCCTGACCGTGTTTAACAGCGTTGTTTACCGCTTCCTGCACTATACGATACACGTGTTCAGCACGCGTTCTTTCCGTTATATCAACATCCTGTGATGCCAGCAGTTCACAATCAATACGAAACAGACGCTCGGATTGCCTCACAAGTTTCTCAATTGCAGCTGAAAATCCGCCACGATCCAGATCTATTTTCACAAGTCCCTTTGCCAGTCCTCTCGAGTAATCATCTGCTTCCTTTATCAGCTCGCGTATTTCGTTCATATCGTCGCTAAGCGCGTGCTTCTCTGTCTCCAGTTTATTGGCCACTCTTCTGCTCAACAGGCCAATACCACTAAGCATCTGCCCCAATCCGTCGTGTAAATCCTGACCAATTCTGTGCCGTTCGTGCTCGCTTATACGCATTACTTCCTGCTCTAGCTGACGCTCCTCTGTTATATCTCTTACAACGCCGGTAAACATCTGCTTTCCATTTACCTCATATTCGCTAACAGCCAGATACATAGGGAACATGCTTCCATCCTTTCGTCTTCCTGTTACTTCTCTACCTATACCAATTATTTGTCTTTCGCCGGTCTGCTGATAGTTTTTCATATATCCATCGTGCTCTTCCTTGTAGGGTGAAGGCATCAGAACGTGAACATTTTTTCCGGCCACTTCCTGCAATGTATACCCAAATAGATTTTCCGCAGCCTGATTAAACGTTTGTATGCTTCCCCTGTCGTCTATGGTAATAATGGCATCTACAGTAGTATTAAGAATAGTAATGGCCCTTTGTTCACTTTCCTGGAGAGCAGTATTTGTATACTGTCTGATTTTAGCTGCCGCAAGAATATCTGCAGCTACTCTTAAAACCATACGATCAACCGAGATATCTACTTTTGCGCTTACATAGCGGATCCTAATCAGGCCTACTGTTTTCTCATCGCTTAATAAAGGAGCGCAAAAATACCCTGCCTCGTTCTTCGCTCCTTTTCTACAATTAATTACCGGATCCCCACACTTTACACATTCTTCGTAATCTCTTTTATCTGCCACTTTTTCATACAACCCGTGCCGGAGAACTCCATCTGATGTAACTTGAGATACGATGTAGAGTTCATCGTCTCTTCCATATTCCAGATACGTACAGCTGGGAGCATCATAAAAAACTGAAAGGCGATTCATTACAAACTCACGAATTTCCTTCTCTGTATTCAGCCTTAGTGCAGTACGCGTTAATTCATGGATAAGGCTCAACCGGGACAAAACCCGCTCTTTACTTTTCAACTCATTCATCAGATCTCTGTCCTGAAGTATCAGATTCAGATTGTCTCTGAAACCTTCAGGTTTATCATTTGAATCAAAGTAAAACTCGTTATTACCGCCTGCATCAGAAACGTTTTCCCGTTCAGAGTTTGAATCATCAAACCAGGCAAATACAGAGTTTGCCCCAGCTTTAATTCGTATAGTATCATCGAAGACGCCTGCTGCATTAAAGGCAATGACACATTTTGGCCTGATAATGTCAATGGTATTAAGTTCATTAATATCCCTCACAAGAACTAATTCCCCCTGAATTTGGTCAGCAATACGTTCTAATACCTGAATAAAATTATCCGGTACACAAAAGCCAATTAACAGCATATACGGTCGAATCTATCTGGTTGGAATTAATCTTTACAGTACACATCATTGCTTAATGTACAAAACTTCTCCGACTCAACAATCTCTTCATACAATTTAAGCCTCAAATAAAACTTTCTTACACACAAATTATACATATATCCACTGAAATTACTAAATGCGTTGACACTCAAGCAATTATCAAGAAATTCTAATACTCGCAAGTATCATTTATATTGCTGTTTTAATTTGATTTCGCTAATATACGCATGTCATTTTAATCGTATTTACAAGGCATTTACAATGCATTGTCTTTTTCCAGAATGTTGTCTCAAGAGTTTGCACCTGATTTTTTTCTCTTAGCCAAGACAACGGCTTACATTAAATGACTTAATCTAAAGGCAGAGCCGGACATCCGGCTCTGCCTTTTTTATATAGATTATCAAAGGCTCAACCTCTCCTTTCCTCTACGCAACTCTGGATGTTTCACGTGAAACATCCACAAAGTGATCAAATATTACGGAGCATATCGCTAATTAACTTGACCCTTTTTTCAATAAGATCCTTAGGCTGCAAGACCTTTACATCATTATGAAAAGAAAATAACCAGTTGTTAATGTAATCAAGATTATCAAATGAGAAAGTAAGCAGGGTCGAAGCGCCTTCTTTATCAGCTTCTTCTTTCTCTATTATAGCAGGAACAGAACTTTTAAAACGAACGAGCTGAGAGTTATTTACGCGTACCTTAATTGTACTTGCGTTGTCTGAAGTTCTAAAGAGAAGTGCTTTTTCCCCTGGCACACGCTTAAGGGAAAATGTCTGTGGAGTCAATTCAACATCTTTGAGACCATCAATCCGGAAACTTCTGATACCACGACGCTCCGTACAATATCCAATAAGGGTCCAGTGATCAGTAAAGTAAACTAATAAATAAGGACGAACCCGCCGTTCTGTAACATCGCCACTTTTCAGGGATGTATATTCAAACACTATTTCATTCTGTCGCGAAATAGCATTAGCAATAGTAAACCAGTCACCACCCTTCCTTTTTTCAGCTGCATAACGCTTATACGGGTCTACAATAGTTTTGTCACCTAAACTTCTCATAAAATGTTTTAGCTCATCCGTTGGCAGAACTGAATTGATTTTATACTGAACCGCCTGTGCATCCTTTACCAAGGTTTCGTCTACCTGAGACTCTACAAAAGAAAGTCCGATCAGTATTGTGGAAAGCTCCTTGGGACTGAACATGATGGGTGGAATAGAAAATCCTTTCATCATGCCATATCCGGTATCCTTATCATATGTAACAGGCAGGTTAAGCTCGGAAAAGGTTTTCAGATCGCGAAATATGGTCCTGCGGCTTACTTCGAAATGCTTAGCCATCTGGTCAACATTCCAGTTTTGATTGCTCTGAAGCAACACAAGCAGATTGAGTCTTCTTTCAGTAGAGTTCATTATTATCTCCGGATTAGTTTACCTTTTCAAGCATCAATACACGTTTTCCTTCATAGAATGGGTCATCAAGATAATCATCAATAGGATATTCGTGAACCTTCACATCAACCTTCACATTATCCAATTCAGATCTAAAGTCGTTACCCTTGAGGAAATAAGCTTTAGCACCAGGGTGGCGAGAAGTTAGTTTATAAAAGTCATCGAGTTTAACGGCGTGTTTACTCATCCATCCGAATGATTCATGTTTCACGTGGAACATCTTTAAATCCTCGTTAACAACTTCGACATTCTTAAGACCTAGTTTACCCACCATATCATTCATAGCGGCACATTTACGGGATACACGGTCAAGAAGTATGAAGTGCTTTTCCGGGAAGCATACGGCAAGAGGTATACCGGGAAGGCCTCCCCCGCTGCCGATATCAACTAATACCTTTTCCCTTGCAAAACTTCCAACAGTTGCGATCAAAAGGCTATGAACAATGTGCTTTTCTACAGTAGGGAGATCCGTTGAACGACTTAAAAGATTGACCTTCTCATTCCACCAAAGTAGTTGTTCAGAATATGAACTAAGCTTTGGTTCGAAGGCTTCAATTAAGGAATTAATATACTCAAGAGTTTCCTGAGTGAAATACTTGGGCACAACAGAATAAGACATAAGCGCAGCATAATTGATAATAGTGTCAGTTTTATGACAACAATATAACAACTAAAAGCGCAATCTAAAGACCTAAAGGCGAGAAAAAGCTCTATTTAGACTCAGCTTTTAAGATATACCATCAGTACGGCGAGGTCACTGGCAGAAACGCCGCTAATGCGACCAGCCTGACCAATAGTCTCAGGTTTCACCTTCTCGAGCTTCAGGCGCCCTTCTGATGATAAACTATGAATGCGCTCGTACTGCAAATGGCCCGGAATGCGCATATCTTCTTTTTTGATCATCTCTTCGGCCATTTCAAACTCTTTCTGAATATAGCCGGCATATTTGAACTGAATCTCACATTGTTCAATTTCTGTTTTTGATTCAGTAACGGCATGAACCTTTTCCTTGAGCTCTGCGTCTGCATCAAGCATATCCCACATATTCATTTGTGGACGTGTGATGAGATTCGGAAATTTGATCGGCTGTTTGAGCGGGGTTGTCCCAAGTTTTTCAAGCAGCGTATTGTAGACCTCAGGCCTCACGCTGTGATTTTGAAAAACCTTGGTCAATTCATCAATATCGGAGCGGCGCTTAGTGTATCGTTCATAGCGCTCTTCTGTAGCAAGGCCTATATCATATCCAATCTGAGTGAGGCGAAGATCAGCATTATCCTGACGCAGAAGAATACGGTGCTCTGCTCGTGAGGTAAACATGCGATATGGCTCTTCTGTGCCCTTATTAACTAAATCATCGATGAGAACGCCGATGTAGGCCTGGGCTCGTGAAAGCACTACTTCTGCTTCACCCTTAATCTTACGGGCCGCGTTTATACCGGCCATCAGGCCCTGACACGCAGCTTCCTCATATCCCGTAGTTCCGTTAATCTGTCCTGCAAAGAAAAGGTTGGAGACAATCTTGGTCTCCATATTCCGGTGAATCTGATGAGGCGGGAAATAGTCGTACTCAATCGCGTAACCGGGACGAATCATGATGGCGTCCTCGAAACCTTCAATCGAACGAAGGGCTTTGTATTGCACATCTTCAGGCAAGGAAGTAGAAAAACCATTGAGATACATCTCATATGTATTCCATCCCTCAGGCTCAAGAAAAAGCTGATGCCTGTCACGGTCTGCGAAGCGGTTGATTTTATCCTCAATACTAGGGCAATACCTTGGGCCCATTGATTTTATAGCTCCATTGAACATTGGACTACGATCGAAACCGGTGCGTAATGTGTCATGAACTCCGGGATCTGTATATCCAATCCAGCAGGAAAGCTGCTCCTTGCTTGATGGCAGCTTATCCGTCATGAACGAAAACGGCGACGGGTCATCATCGCCAAACTGCTCTTCTAATTTATCATAGTTGATGGAGCGGCCGTCAACTCTTGGAGGCGTTCCGGTTTTGAGACGACCGGCTTCGAATCCCTGATCCATCAGGCATTCTGTAATTCCTTTAGACGATCTTTCCCCTGAGCGTCCGCCGCCGTAGTTTTTCTCACCAATATGAATAAGGCCATTCAGAAAGGTGCCGCTTGTAACGATAACAGCATCAGCCAAAAGCTCTTGTCCGGTTTGGGTAACAACGCCGTACGCTTCCTTATCATCGTTGATAAGTATTTGCGTTACATTGTCCTGACGAAAGTGCAGAGTAGGAATAGCTTCAAGCTGCTCGCGTAGTTTCTGAGCGTATAACATACGGTCACTTTGAGCTCTTGGCGACCACATAGCCGGCCCTTTGCTCCGGTTCAGCATACGAAACTGCACACCGGTCTGATCCGTAACGATTCCGGCAATACCACCCAACGCATCTATCTCACGGACAAGCTGACCTTTGGCAACCCCGCCCATAGCCGGGTTACACGACATCTGACCTATCGCGTTGAGGTTCATGGAAACAAGAAGGGTCCGAGCGCCCATACGGGCGGCGGCGGCGGCGGCTTCACTGCCTGCGTGGCCACCACCAACTACAATTACGTTATACCGGGAAATCGGGGACGACATGGTTGTACTGATTACTTAATGAATTTACTGTGTGCAAAAACGATGAAAACTAAAACTAAGTTTTCTATAGCCTCCAAAAATAACAAATCTTTATGAAGAAAAGACAAAGG
>Ga0207421_10003271_pt1 | contig 19382 bp, 16 predicted proteins | sample SodLakKL_010_SED_4_FD_187542 | JGI IMG/M metagenome (GOLD analysis project Ga0207421, IMG submission 187542) | Alkaline sediment microbial communities from Lake Tanatar, Kulunda Steppe, Russia - 8KL_010_SED (SPAdes) (version 2) | ecosystem: Environmental > Aquatic > Non-marine Saline and... | reverse complement strand
ACGAAAGGGATTTGGTCCCAAAGCCTTTTTTTGTGCCGCCCAGCCCCACGGGAACCACGCGGGCCTTCACCCTGGAACTTTTCGGTTCCCCGCGTGACCAACCCTTTCAAACTCCTGTTCCCGAATGTACTTATCACGCATTCTCAAGTCCATGCAATGCGTCCGGAAACAATTGGCATTTGTCCGTGCAGGCTGATCGCACCCGACCGGGATATTGAAACACAAGATAAGGACCCGTGGCCCCGGGCAAAAGCACCGGGACCGGAATTTTCAGGGAGTTTTGGTGTCCTTTCCCGAAGCTGCCGAAAGGACCCCAGATTTCATTTGTGTTTCCATCATCCATCCCCTATTATTTTCGATGGTGCCACCGCAGACCGTCGGGACTTTGGTGTTCCTCTTCTGCCGGTTTCAATGGAAACGGAAACCCTTCGCCATCATTTCATTTTGAGCCGGGGTTTCAAGCCGTTTCACCGACGGGACAATCCATGGCCTCCCGACACTGATCACATTCCCCGGGTCTGAATCTTTAGTTTTTGCCGAGGCAGCTTTTGGCAGTTCCATTCTTGTCTTGAAAAAATAAAAAATCTTCAGTTTTTTATGCGGTCATGCAGGAAGCAATCGATGGCAGGCTTTGATCGTCGGGACTTTTTGAAAATCATGGGACTGGCGGGAACCACCGCCGCCATGGGCTGTTCCCCCGAGTCCAACCGAACCCTCGTCCCTTACATTTCCCCTCCCGAAGACCTTGTACCCGGCGAATCCACCTGGTATGCCACCACCTGCAGGGAGTGTCCCGCCGGCTGTGGGGTCCTCGCCAGGAACAGGGATGGCCGCGTCATCAAGCTGGAGGGAAACCCGTCCCATCCCGTCAATGAGGGAAAACTCTGCGCCCGGGGCCAGGCCGCTCTCCATGGCCTCTACAACCCGGACCGATACAGGCAGCCCATGAAGAAGGTTCGCCGCAACCAATGGGAACCCGCCCAATGGGACAAAGCCCGGGCCGCTCTGGCAGACCGGTTGACCAGGATCGTGAACCGTGGCCGAGGTCAGCGCATCGCGTTCATCTCCGACCTGCAGACGGGGACGCTGGGAAACCTCGTCCATCACTGGCTTTCCCGGATGGGAGCTCCCCCTCCATGGATCTACGAACCCTTTTCCTACGAACCCCTCAAGGAAGCCAACCGCATCGCCTTCGGTGCGGCAGTCCTGCCCCACTACCACCTCCATGAAGCGGATTTTCTCCTGTCCTTTGGGGCCGGATTCCTGGAAACGTGGCTTTCCAACGTGGAACACGCCCGCAGCTTCGCCCGTTTCAGAACGCCCCATGAGGGCAGGAAAAATGTTTTCGTCCATGTGGGGCCCCGCTTTTCCATGACGGCGGCCAACGGAGACCTCTGGATTCCCGTGGCTCCTGGCGACGAATACCTGGTGGCCCTGGGCATCCTCCAGCTGGCGGTGAAACATCTCACTCCGGACAACATTTCCGGAAAACTGGGTGGACAGCTGCTGGCCGCCGCCCGGGAGATACCCCTGGAAGACATCCTGAAAAGAACGGGCGTGGAAAAAAACCTCCTTGAAAAAGTCGCCCTCGCCTTTGCACAGGCCAGGACCCCTCTCGCCCTGGCGGAAGGGCTTTCCTTCACCTCCCCACACAGCCTGGAAACGGCCGTGGCCGCCAATCTTCTCTGTCTCGTGCGGGAAGAAAGCATGAAAGCCATCGACTTCGGGCAACCCTCATCGGTGCAGGATTGCGATTCCTCCCGCCGCATGCGGGAACTCTGCACACGCATGCGAAGGGGCTCCATAGAGCTTCTTCTGGTGCACCATGCCAACCCCGCCTTCTTTTTGCCCCGATCCTGGGAGTTTGAAGAGGCCCTTCAGGAAGTTCCCATGGTGGTGAGCTTCAACACCGCACCCGATGACACTTCCCGTCATGCCCACTGGGTCCTGCCCACTCACACTCCCCTGGAATCCTGGGGAGACCACGTTCCCCGGAAGGGAATTCGAGGGCTCATGCAGCCGGTCATGGGGCCCGTTTTCCACACGCGCCACCTGGGAGACATTCTCCTCTCCGTGGGGCGCCAGGTGAGGGGTCCCCATGCGTTCCCCGCGGAGAACTTCCGGGAGGTGCTTCGATGCGCCGTGCAAAAGGCGGGAGAGCATGAAGCTCCCCATGTGCCCGCCCGGGAATTCTGGCAACAGTCCCTCAGGCGCGGCGGAATATGGCCGGCGCGCGAAGAACCGGCAAAGGCTCCCCCTCACAGGACTCTTTCCTTTTCCTTTCAAAGGGCGTTTCGCACACAGGAGTCCCCGGAGGGACTCCACTGCACTCTTTTTCCCACGGTGCAGTTTTTTGACGGCCGGGGGGCCAACCGCCCCTGGCTTCAGGAACTCCCCGACCCCGTGTCTCAGGTGACCTGGGGAGTGTGGGTGGAGATCCACCCGGACACGGCCCGAAAAATGGGCATTGCCAAAGGGGACCTTCTCCGCATTCAATCGCCCCACGGCGAAACCCATGCGCCGGCCCTTCCTCTTCCCAGTGTTGCGCCACACACCATCGCCATTCCCATGGGGCAGGGCCATGAAGAATTCGGCAGGTACGCCGCCATTCATTACGGCCACCCCCTTCATCTCCTGTCTTCCCGGACCGATGACAGGGATGGAGCCATGGAGCGACAAGCCTTCAAGGTCTCCCTGGAAAAACATGGCCGCACCATTCCCCTGGCAAACGTGGACGGAAGCATCTACCAGCATGGGCGTGGATTTGCCCGGGCCATGCCTTTCCGGGAACACCAGAAAGGGTTGGCCGCGGGCACCCGGCCTCACCTGTACCTGCCCCTCCCCGAAGGATACGACCCCGCCAAAGACTTCTATCCACCTCACGACCATGTGGACTACCGGTGGGCGATGGCCATCGACCTGGACCGCTGCGTGGGCTGCGGAGCCTGCGTGGTGGCCTGCAACGCGGAAAACAACGTGGCCATCGTGGGGCGGGACCAGATGATCAAAGGAAGATTCATGTCCTGGTTGAGGGTGCAGCGCTACTTTGAGGAGGACCATTCGGAAATGCGCTTCCTTCCCATGCCCTGCCAGCACTGCGACAATGCCCCCTGTGAATCGGTCTGTCCCGTTTACGCCCCTCACCACAGCAAAGAGGGCCTGAACAACCAGGTTTACAACCGCTGCATCGGCACCCGGTTCTGCGCCCAAAACTGCCCCTACAAAGTGCGCCGGTTCAACTGGTTCACCTTCACCCGGCCCGAACCCCTCAACTGGCAGCTGAACCCCAACGTCACCGTCCGCCAGAAGGGGGTCATGGAAAAGTGTTCCTTCTGCGTGCAGCGCATCATCGAGGCCAAACACAGGGCCCGGGACCGGAATGAAAAGGTGCAGGACGGAGATTTCACCACGGCGTGCGCGCAAACCTGTCCCGCCGACGCCATCATTTTCGGAAACCTCATGGACTCCCGATCCCGGGTTCGAAAACTCATCGAAGACCCCCGCACCTACCAGGTGCTTCGGGAACTGAACACCAAACCCGCAGTCTTTTACCTGAAAAAGCTCACTCAGAATCCCTTTGAAGCGTGATGATCCGCCCATGGAAAAACTGACGTACCGCTCCATTGACGAAGATGTTCTGCGCAACATGCAGGCGCCCACCAGGACGTATTACTACCTCCTGGCCCTGTGTTTTGCGGGCATCCTTCTGGGCGCCTTCTGCTGGGGATACATGATCGCCACGGGCATCGGCGTTGCGGGCATGAAGCACCCCGTTTTCTGGGGCACCTTTCTCATCAATTTCGTCTTCTGGGTGGGCATCGCCCATTCGGGCACCCTCATTTCCGCCATCCTGTATCTTTTTCGGGCGCCCTGGAGAACGGCCATCGCCCGAAGCGCCGAAGCCATGACGGTCTTCGCCGTGGTCACCGCCGGTCTTTTTCCCTTCATTCACCTGGGCCGTGTGTGGATCGTGTACTGGATTCTCCCCTACCCCAACGAACGCAACCTCTGGCCCAATTTTCAGTCCCCCCTCGTCTTCGACGTGATCGCCATTTCCACGTACCTCACCGTGAGCGCCATGTTCTGGTACACGGGGCTCATGCCCGACCTGGCCGTGGTGCGGGACAAGGCCCGGGGAATCAGGAAGAAGATCTACGGCGCCCTCTCCCTGGGCTGGACGGGATCCCACAGGCGATGGAACCATTACGGAAAAGCCTATCTGCTTTTCGCGGCCCTGGCCACGCCCCTGGTCATCTCCGTGCACAGCGTGGTGTCCTGGGATTTCGCCCTTTCCATCGTGCCCGGTTGGCACAGCACCATTTTCGCGCCCTACTTCGTGGCGGGCGCCATCCATTCGGGGCTGGCCATGGTGCTCACCCTGCTCATTCCCATGCGCAAAGTCTTCAGGTTCGAACACCTCATCACCATGAACATCCTGGAAAACATCGCCAAAACCATCATTTTCACGGGGCTGATCGTGGGATACGCCTACGCCACCGAGTATTTCATGGCCTATTACAGCGGCAACGTCTTCGAACGGGACACCATGATCTGGCGCGCCATCGGAAACTATTCCACAGCCTTCTGGATCATGGTGGTCTGCAACACCCTGGTGCCGCTGCTCCTCTTTTTCAAAAGGGTTCGAACCAACCTGAAACGGCTTTTCGCCATCTCCATCCTGGTCAACGTGGGCATGTGGTACGAGCGGTTCGTCATCATCATTTCCTCGGCGGCTCATCAGTTCGACCCTTATTCCTGGACCCATTACAGCCCCACCTGGGTGGAATACGGCATCATGCTCGGTTCCTTCAGCCTCTTCGGGTTTCTTTTTCTCCTCTTTGCCAGGTTTCTTCCCACCGTCTCCATGACGGAAATGAAGGAGAGCCTTGAGCCTCCCAGGCGCAACCATCGATCCCGATCAATTTCCGGCACCGGCGAGGGGTCTTCATGACACAGAAGCATTCTCTGCTCGGCACCTTCAGTTACCTGGATGACCTTCTGAAGGCCATCGAACAGGCCCGGGAAAGGGGCATGCATGTGGAAACGGTCTATTCCCCGTGCCCCAACCACGAGATTCAGGAGGCCATGTGCATGAAACCCAGTTCCGTGCGTTTTTTCACTCTCACGGGAGGAATCCTGGGCGTCCTCTTCGGCATCGGCCTCGTCATCTACACCAGCCTGCAGTGGAAATTCATCGTGAGCGGGAAGCCCGTCATCCCCCTGGTGCCCGCGGTGGTGGTGGGTTTCGAGTTCTGCATTCTTTTTTCCGTGCTTTTCACCGTGGCTGGCCTTCTTTTCAAAAGCCGCCTTCCCCGGCCGGGGCTTCCGGCCCACTACAGGGAGGGGCTTTCACAGGATGAATTCGGGCTCCTTCTCCGTTGCCGGCCCGAAGAGAGCCGGACGGTGCGGGAATTTCTGAAGGCGGCCGGTGCGAAGGAGATCCATGAACTCCCGTCCTGACACCCTTCCTTCCTGGCTCGCGAACCTGCTGGACAAGGACTTCCGCACCTGGGCTTCGGCTTTTGCCCTTCTTCTCCTTCTGGGCGCCGTGGTCTTCTGGGCCGGCATTTCCGGAGCCAATTCCCAGAGAACCTGGCAGATTTTCCTCATCAACTTTCTCTTCTGGACGGGCCTTTCTTTCGGAGCCGTCCTGTTCGGCGCCATTCTCAACATGACCAACGCCCAGTGGGCAAGACCCTTCAAAAGGGTCGTGGAAGCTCCCGCCATGTTTCTCCCTTTTTCCCTGGCCTTTTTCGCCCTCCTCTACCTGGGCCGGGAAGAATTTTTCCACTGGATTCATAACCCCGTCCAGGGCAAGGAATGGTGGCTCCAGGTGAACGCCCTCTTCGCCCGGGACGGAGCGGCGCTGCTCCTTCTCAGCCTCGTTTCCCTGGCCATGGTGTACTGCTCCGTCAAATCGGACCTGGAAAGGAAGAAAAACGAGGCGGAAGGTTTGGGGGATGGCCGGGCCTCCCGCTACTGGAAAATCCAGGTCTTTCTGTCCCCCGTCTACGGCATTTTGTACGCCGTGGTGCTCACCCTCATGGCCATAGACCTCATCATGGCCCTGGACGCGCACTGGGTGTCCACCCTCTTCGGAGCCTACTACTTCATGGGCAGCTTCTATTCGGCGCTGGCCTTGCTCTTTTTTGTGCTCATTGTGGTCATGCGCCGGGAGCCTTTCAAAACCCACGTTCACTCCAAACACATGCACGACATGGGAAAACTTCTTCTGGGGTTTTGCCTGGTCACGGGAGATTTCTTTTATTCCCAGTTCCTGGTCATCTGGTACGGAAACCTCCCGGAAGAAACCCGCTACGTCATCATGAGGGTCCAGCAGAGCCCCTGGAAGATGGTCGCCTGGACCGTCCTGGCCCTCTCTTTTGTCATCCCCTTTCTCACTCTTCTCAATCGCCGGATCAAGATGAAGCCCTTGCCCATGCTGTGCCTGACGGGCATCATTCTCGTGGGCATGTGGCTGGAAAGACTCCTCCTGGTGGCCCCATCCCTCTGGCAGGGTGAGTCTCTTCCCCTGGGGTTTCAGGAAGTGGCCATCACCCTGGGATTCGCGGGGCTGATGGCGTTGTGTTTGATGTTTTTCCTTCGCGCTTTTCCCCCTCTGCCCGTCTCCGATCCTCTGTTCCAAAGGTACCTGGAGAAGCAGAGGGCTCATGAATGATCACAGGGCGGAAGGCACTGAAATGACCCTTTTTATCACCGGGGCAGAGGAACTATGACCGACATGGCCTCCAGGAAGAAACATTCTGTGAGGAGGGTTCTCTACGTGGCGATTCCCGCGGCCATTCTGGGATCCATTCTCTTTTTCCACTACCAGCACACGGTGAGAGCCTTCGGCCCCGAGCAGCCCATCTATTTCAGCCACCGGGTCCATGCGGGGGTGAAGGAAATCAGCTGCAACTTCTGCCACCCCTTCGCCGAGCGCTCACGCAACCCGGGAATTCCCGAGATGGAAAAGTGCTTTTACTGTCACAAGCACGTCATCCCCACCCATCCGCAGATCGTGAAAGAGCGGCAGCATTACGAAAACAACGATCCCGTGCAATGGAAGAAAGTCTATTACGTCCCGGATCATGTGAAGTTCATGCACAAGCCTCACATCAAATGGGGCGGACTGGAGTGCGCCGAGTGCCATGGAGAGGTCAAGACCATGGACAGGCTTCAGAGCGTGGATTTCCAGATGAAGTTCTGCATCACCTGCCACCGGCAGCGAGAGGCGCAACTCGATTGCTGGCTGGCCTGTCATCACTGAAATGAAGCAAGAATGAACCCCCGAGGATGTGCGGCGTGAAATTTGAATTTTTAAAAGAGGAACCCCACGGCACCACCAAAGCCTTCTTTCTCAGTTCGGCCGTGTGGATGGTTCTGGGAACGACTTTCGGATTCATCGGGGCCATTCAGCTGGTGGCCCCCGAGCTGCTGGCCAACATTCCCTGGGTCGTTTTCAGCCGCATCCGGCCCATGCACACCAACGCGGTGATCTTCGGGTTCGTGGGCTCGGGACTCATCGGCTGCGCCCACTACCTGGTCTACACGCTCCTGAGATCCCCCCTCTACAGCGAAAAGATGGGGAAGCTGACGGTCTGGATGTGGAATCTGGCCGTGTTGTTCGGTTCCCTCACCCTCTCCCGGGGATACTCCCAGACGCGCGAATACGCCGAGTGGATCTGGCCCATCGACATCCTGGTCCTCGCCGCCCTGGCCCTCATGTTCTACAATCTTTTTCAGACGGCGCGCCGACGCCAGGAAAAGCTGCTGTACGTGTCCGTGTGGTACGTTTTCGCGGGGCTGGTGTTCACCTTTTTCATCTACTTTTTCGGCAATGCGGTGTGGAACCCCGCCACAGGCTCCATCACGGGCATGCCCGACGGCATTCTCGCCTGGTTTTACGGCCACGGCATCGTGGGGCTTTTTCTCACCCCCCTCGCCGTGGCCATCGCCTATTACGTCATTCCCATCGTGTGCAGGGTGCCCCTGTACAGCCACACCCTGTCCCTTCTCGGTTTCTGGTCCATCCTCATGATTTACACGCACATCGGCGCCCATCACATTCTGCAGGCCCCCACGCCCACATGGCTCAAAGTCATCGCCATCACGGGGAGTGTCGCCATGCTCCTCCCCGTTTCCGCCGTGCTGGTGAATCTGTGGCTCACCATGAGAGGGCGGGTGGCCAACATGCACGCGACCATCGGGGGCAAGTTCGTCTTTGCGGGGACCCTCTGGTACCTGCTCACCTGCCTTCAGGGCCCTCTCCAGTCCCTTCCCTCCGTCCAGAAGGTCACCCATTTCAACAACTGGGTGGTGGCCCACGCCCACATGGGAGTCCTGGGGTTTTCAGGGGTCATCGCCCTGGGGGGCATCTATTTCATTCTGCCTCGAATCACGGGCCGCTCCCTGCACAGTGAGTTTTTAGCGGAAATGCAGTACTGGCTGGTCCTGGTGGGCATGGCCGGCTTTTTCACCGTGCTCACGGTGGCGGGGCTCATTCAGGGGCACGGCTGGCTCCAGGGAGAAACGGTCTACCGCATGCTGCCCCAGATTCACATCTACATGGTCCTGCGCCTGGCCATTGGAGTCCTCATTGTGAGCGGGGCCATTCTCGGACTCTACAACATCTTCATGACCCTGCACGGGTCCAGGGGCAAGGAGGGGTCCTCATGAAAATGACCCCTTCTCTCATCGTGGGCGGCAGCGTGGCCATTTTTGCCTCCGTTCTCTACATTGCCGTCCTTCTTCCCTGGTCCACCACCACACGCGAACCCTCGGACATCTTCCGGTGGCGCACGCCCCTGGAAGAGAGGGGCCGCCAGCTTTATGTGAACAATAACTGTTCCACGTGCCATTCCCAGTTCATCCGCCCCATCGACTGGGGACTGGGGGCTGAACGCATCGCTCAGGCAGGGGACTACATCGACGAACGTCCGCACCTTCTGGGGACTCAGCGCACGGGGCCCGACCTTTCCCAGGCGGGAGGGGAGCACCCCGACGACTGGCACCTGGCCCATTTCATCAATCCCCGCTACGTGAGACCCGAGTCCCTCATGCCCAGCTGGGAATTTCTGGGCATGGAGAATATCGAGGCTCTCATCGCCTATGTGCAGAGCCTGGGATTCAAAATGGCCGATTACCGCATGGAACGGCAGCGGTACTGGAAAGAAAAAGCCATTGAGGCCTACGAGGCGGGGACGGATGCCAACGTGGCCTGGTTGCACGAAAGGGTCCCGAAGCCCTGGCGCAACCTGCCCAATCCCTATGGAACCACGGAAGCGGGGCTGAAGCGCGGCCAGAAAATCTACCAGGGCTTCTGCATCGGCTGCCATGGGCCCATCGGCGATGGCATGGGCCCTGCGGCGCCCTATCTCTACCCGCCCCCTCTCAACTTCACCACCCTCAAGGGCCGGGGAGTCTCGGGAGGCATCCTCTACTACTACATCATGAACGGCATCACGGGCACGGCCATGCCCTACTTCAAAAGGGACCTGGAATCGGAGAAAATCTGGGATGTGGGCAATTACGTGGCCACCCACTTCATTGGAGAGACCGATGCGGGGCAGCCGCCCAAAGGCATCGAGGCCTCCTACGAACCGCCTTACGGGGAGAATCCCTATGGGGGCGAGGGACCCCGTGGTGAACGCTGAAAACAGCCGACAACGAGTTTTTTGAGGAAGCCATGGAATATTATTTTGGATGGATGGCCCTGGTGGCCTTCAGCCTGTGGGTGAGCGTTCTGGCATTCTTCTGGGCCATGAGGGACGGGCAGTTCGAAGATCAACAGAGAGCCAGGTACCTGCCCCTCAGCCATGAAACGAACCTGGATGACCCTGCGGCAGATCCCCTGAAGGGCAAAAAGGAAAAAATGGCCTTTTGGGTCATTTCGGCACTGGTGATGTCGGCCCTGGGAGCTGCAGTGCTGCTCACCTGGATCAACAGGAATGTGGAGGGATCCCTTTGAGGTTCTATCCCCTGCTGGATTTTCAATACGTTGTGGCGGCCGTTCTTGGGGCTCTTGGGGTCCTGGCCATGATCCTTCTTTTCTTCCGAAGTTACACCCGAAAGGACAGGGGGGAGGAAGAAAAGCAGGAGACGGAAAACTATCCCGAAGGGCTCAAGGCCGCCCAAAATCCCTTACCCCCCATCATCCTGGTGCTCATGGTGGCCCTGGTGGCCTGGGTTTTTCATTACGTTTATCTCATCGGCATCCGGGGGCCGGCATTCTGAATGACCATCGCCGGCTTGCTCCTGCACATTTCATCGAGGCAGTCACATGGGACGAGAGAAAACTGTTCACGAAACCTTCAAGGCGGACCGCCGCAGCTGGCTTATAGTATTGTCCATCGCTGCGTCTTTCCTTCTGTGGGGCCTTTTTGTCTTCAAGAGTGTGGGTGACAAAGGCCAGCCGGGATGGAATTTTGGAATTGTGGAGGACATACCGGGCCAGTCCACCTATTCCACCCATCGTCCCAACCCCATTTTCACCACCCCTCCGGCCCTGACGCCCCAGCACGTTCCCGGAGTCACTCCCAATCCCAATCCCCTCACGAAAGAGGACATGAAGGAGGGAGGAAAATGACCCTGCACAGCCTCGATGGCCCATTCAGGGGCACCCTCTTCTTTTTGGCGGCCCTGCTGCTCATCCTCGCGGGTTGCGACTACTCACGGATGAAAGATCAGGAAGCCGTCCAGACTTACAAGAAGCAGCTGCCTGAAATGCCCGAGGGCACCATTCCCGTTCAGGGGGGAGTGGCTGAAATCCGGGCCGCCGATCCCCTGGAAATGAAAAACCCTTTTCCCCACACGCAGGAAATGATCGCAAAGGGTGAAACGGCTTATGGCCATTTCTGCATCATGTGCCATGGACCCCGGGCGGACGGCAACGGGACGGTGGGCCAGAGCTTTTATCCTCTTCCCACCGATCTTGGAAGCTCCCATGTGCAGGAACACGCGGACGGGGAACTTTTCTACAAGATTTCCTTCGGGTACAAAAGGCATCCTCCCCTGGGCTACACGGTCTCTGAACCCGACCGGTGGGCCATCATCCACTTCATGAGATCCCTTGACCACCAGAAGGACAGTTGACGGACTGCCGTAAATGATGCTCGATTATTTTTTGCCTTTTCTCGTGGGCTTCCTGGGAAGCCTCCACTGCATGGGCATGTGCGGGCCTCTGGTGCTGGCGTACACGCTTCACATGAAACCCGCCAATGCCCCCCTTTCTCCCCGGTGCTCCCGGGCCCCTTCCCTTGGCCTTGTGCAGCACCTTCTTTTCAACGCAGGCAGGATGGCCACCTACGGCATTATGGGAACCATCGCCGCGATTCTTTTCCTGTTGGTGGACCTCCACCGCTATGTTTTCACCTTTCGCATCCACATGAACATGGTCGCAGGCGTTCTGCTCCTGCTCATGGGGCTCATGCTCCTGCGGGTGATCCCCCTGCCATCCTGGCTGACCACCGTTTCCGCCAGTTCCTCCATGGGCCGGCGCATCCATCGGCTGTTCCAGTCACAAAAAACGCTTCATAAATTCTTCCTGGGCATGGCCGTGGGAACCCTGCCCTGCTGTCTCTCGTGGGCCATGGTCATCAAGGCCGCGTCCACCCAGAATCCCGCCCAGGGTTTCCTCACCATGGTCGTCTTCGGCCTGGGAACGGTGCCAGCCCTGGTTCTGGTGGGAGTGTCCTCTTCTTTCATGTCGCAGAGGGTGAGGTTCCTGGGCGAACGCATGGCGGCCCTGGCCATCATGGCCACGGGACTCATGATCCTCCTCAAAGGGGCGGGTGTCCTTGGCTGACCCTTTCAGAGAGGCTTCTATGAAGGCACAGGAAATCCCGGAAAGCATGCACGACCCCGACACTTCATCCTGTGAACTGTGCGGCCTCCCCGCGGGCCGTTCTCCCGTGGCAGCCACCATCGACGGCCGCAAGGTGAGATTTTGCTGCCCCGGCTGTCACCACGTTTTCCAGATCCTTTTCAACGATCCCGCCACCCAACATGAAAACTACAGGGAGACGGAGCTCTACCGGGCCTGTGTGGCCGCCGGCCTCATTCCCGCCACGGAAGAAGACCTGCTGACCTTGCAGGAAACCCGGGAGGAGGAAAAACCCCGCTCCCATGAAAAAGAGAACCTGGAAGAAGCCCTCAGCCACAAGGTGGTGCTGCACATCCCGGGCATGTGGTGCACCGCATGCTCCTGGCTCCTGGAAGAGGTGCTTCGAAGGACTGAAGGGGTTCTCCGGGCCGAGGTGCTCTTTCTCACGGACACGGCCACGGTCACTTACCTGCCCCACCGGGTGAAGGTGGAAACCCTGCAAAAATCCGTGGCCAGGCTGGGGTACCAGGCTCATCTTCAGGGAGAACGGTCCGGGGAAGCCGCAAGGGAAAAAAGGGAATGGCTCCTGCGGTTCGGCGTGGCGGCTATTTTCACCTGCAACATCATGATGATTTCCTTCGCCCTTTACTGGGGATTCTTTCGGGAACTGGAGCGTGAAGGGATTTCCATGTTTTCCTATCCCCTCTGGCTCATGGCCACTCCCGTGGTTTTTTACAGTGGCTGGCCCATTCTCAGGAGAGCCGCTGCCGGGGCCCGCCACATGAAACTGAACATGGAGGCCCTCATCGCCGTTGGAACCCTGGCCGCCTATTTCTACAGTGTGGTCCAGATCTGGCTGGGCGGCATACACCTGTATTTCGACACGGCCTCCATGCTCGTGACCCTTGTCCTTCTCGGCAAATTCATCGAAACGCAAGCCCGCGAAAAAGTTTCCCGGGGGGTCAGCGAACTCTTCGCCCTGACTTCGGGAAAAGTCCGTCTCTGCACGTCGGGCCGTGAACGCTGGGTGTCCGCGGAAGGCGTCCGCCCCAACGACAGGTTCACCCTCGACCCTCACCAGCGATTTCCCCTGGACGGCGTCCTGGTGGAAAACACCGCGTTGGTGGATCAGTCCTTTCTCACAGGCGAGTCCAGGCCTGTGAGAAAAGGGCCGGGAGATGAAGTGCACGGGGGGTCCCTCCTCCTGGAAGGCCGGCCCGTTCTGAGGGCCACGCGCACCGCGCAGGAAAGCTCCCTGGGGCAGATGATCTCCCTCATGCAGGAGGCTTTGCACAACAAAGATCCCTATGAACGGCTCGCCGACCGTCTCACTCAGATCCTGGTGCCCGCCATTCTTGTCCTGGCCGGGGCCACAGCCCTGGTGACGGTCCTGTCAGGGCATTCCCCGGAGGAAGCCTTCCTGAGAGCCGTCACGGTGCTGGTCATCACCTGTCCCTGCGCCCTGGGCATCGCCACCCCTTTGGCCAAGGTGGCGGCCATCGGCAGGGGAAGGTCAGAGGGCGTTCTCGTTCGGGACGCAGCGGCCCTTGAAAGATTGAAGGACCTGGACACCATGGTTTTCGACAAGACGGGAACCCTCACGGAAGGCACTTACACGCTGCGTCACCACGAGGCCACGGGGCCCAACGCGCCGGAACACCTGGAAAAGGTGGCTTCCCTTGAAGTGTGTTCGAACCATTTCCTGGCCAGGGAACTGGTGAAGCAGGCCCGGAACGGAGGCCTGACCCTGCAGGAAGTGTCCCGTTGGAAGGAATGGGAAGGGATGGGCATCGGCGGGATGGTGAACGCAACGGAAGTGGTGGCGGGCAACAGGGCGTGCATGGCCTTCAAGGGGCTTTCCATTCCCGAAGACCTGAAAACAAAAGCCGAAGGCCATGAAAGGAAGGGGCTCACCGTCGTGTTTTACGCCCTGGACGGCCGGGTGGAGGGATACTTTGCCCTGGGGGACCACGTGAGAAACAGCGCCCTTGAGGTCTTGAATCACCTGAAAAGCCAGGGGGTGGCCTGTCACATGCTGTCGGGAGATTCCCCCCACACCACTGCCGTGATCGCCTCTGCCCTGGGCATCGATTTTCACCGGGGAGGAGCCCTTCCCCAGGACAAGGTGCGCCATGTGAAAAAACTCCAGGAGCAGGGCCGCCGGGTGGCCATGGTGGGCGATGGGGTCAACGACGCGGGGGCACTGGCTCAGGCAGACGTGGGCATGGCCGTGGGAGTCACGGCGGACCTTCTTCGGGACGCTTCGGACATCACCCTTTTGTCGGGAAAACCCGGAAGAATTCTCGCCGCCCGGCACCTGTCCGTCCTCACCACCCGGATCATTCGGCAGAATCTTTTTTTTGCTTTCCTCTATAATGCACTGGGAATTCCCCTGGCCATGACGGGTCTTTTGAATCCCCTGGTGGCCGTGCTGGCCATGTTCGCCAGCAGCCTGAGCGTCATTGGAAACACCCTGAGGATCAGGACATAGGGAGGGGACGCCCTTAACTTATTAACTTGACACGATGGCTTCCCCAGAGTATTGGTCTGCGCATGCCCAGACAATCACGCATCGACACAACAGGAGCCCTGCACCACATCATTGCGCGAGGCATTGAGCGGCGCAAAATATTCCAGGATGAACAAGATCGCTATGGTTTTCTGACAAATCTGGGTTTGATCCTGGAGCAAACAGAAACGGCGTGTTTTGCCTGGTCATTGATGCCCAACCATTTTCACCTCTTGTTGAGAACCGGCGTGACCCCAATGGCTACGGTGATGCGCCGGCTGCTCACCGGCCATGCCGTCCGGTTCAACCGGCGCCATCAAAGACACGGTCACCTTTTCCAGAACCGTTACAAATCCATTCTATGCCAGGAAGACTGTTACCTCCTGGAACTGGTGAGATACATTCACCTGAATCCCCTGCGGGCCAGGCTGGTAGCGGACTTGGATCAACTGGACCAGTACCCGTTTTCCGGTCATGGAGTCATCATGGGCACACACGAACAGCCCTGGCAGAACAGCGAGAAAGTGTTGCTGCATTTCGGCAAACAGGTCCAGTCTGCGAGGCAGGAATACAGGGAATTCGTCGCCCGAGGAATGGATGAAGGCCGAAGAGACGACCTGACAGGCGGCGGCCTGATCCGCAGCGCAGGGGGCTGGTCAGCGGTGAGGGAGCTGAAAAAATCCGGCATTCACATGAAAAGTGACGAACGCATCTTGGGAGATGGTGATTTTGTTTGCCAACTCCTGCTCAAGGCCGAGGAATCATTTGAACGACATCATGCGTTGAAAGCCAGCGGGATTGACATCGATCACGTTGCAAAGCGTGTGTCGACGCTGTTGAATATTCCCGAGGATGACATCTGGTGTGAAGGCAAAGGAAAGGAACGGGTGCGGGCTCGAAGCTTATTGTGCTTCTGGGCTGTACGCGAGCTGGGCATAAGCATGACAGTCATGGCACGACGGTTGAACATTTCAACCGTGGCCGTGAGCAAGTCGGTAGCCCGAGGGGCCGAAATTGCAGGAAAGGATGGCCTGGTCCTCATTTAAGTTAATAAGTTAAGGGCGTCCCCGTATTATTACGTCCCCGTATTACGTATTATTCGTATTGCGAAAAAGGGGTCCCCGTGATAAGAAACTTTTTTTGGTGGGGGCTGGGGTCATGGGAGGCCCGGCCCTTGAAATACCAGGGGAAATGTGAGGCAGGACGGGTGCTCCGGGCACCGTGGCGTCAAAAGGGAAAAGGGCGAAAAATGGAATTGAAATATTCTCCAAAAGCCATTGAAGAAAAATGGCAGGCACACTGGGAAAAAGAAAATCTTTTTGCCGTCACCGAGGATGAAAGCCGCGAGAAGTACTACCTCCTGGAAATGTTTCCCTATCCTTCCGGCCGTATCCACATGGGCCACGTGCGCAACTATTCCATCGGCGACGTGGTGGCCCGTTTTCTTCGCATGAGGGGCTTCAACGTGCTCCACCCCATGGGCTGGGACGCCTTCGGCATGCCCGCGGAAAACGCCGCCATCAAGGCCGGAATCCACCCCGCCACCTGGACCCGGGAAAACATCGACTACATGAAAAAGCAGCTCAAGAAGCTGGGCTTTTCCTACGACTGGTCCCGGGAAATGGCCACCTGCGACGTCTCCTACTACCGTTGGGAGCAGCTCTTTTTCCTGAAAATGTACGAAAAAGGCCTGGCCTATAAGAAAAGCTCCTACGTGAACTGGTGCGAAACCTGCCAGACGGTTCTCGCCAACGAACAGGTGGAAGGGGGCGCGTGCTGGCGCTGCGACCAGTCCGTGGCCCAGAAGGAGATGGACCAGTGGTTTTTCAAGATCACCGAGTACGTGGAAGAACTCCTGGACCACACGGACAAGCTGCCCGGCTGGCCCGAACGGGTTCTCACCATGCAGAAGAACTGGATCGGCAAAAGCTTCGGCAGCCGCATTTTCTTTCCCCTGGAAGGGATGGACGATCAGCTCACCGTGTTCACCACCCGCGCGGACACCCTTTTCGGCGCCACCTTCATGAGCATCGCCCCCGAGCACCCCATGGTGAAGGTCCTTTCCCGGGGAACGTCCCAGGAAGAGGCGGTGACGGACTTTGTGCAGCGCACCGTTTTGTCCAAGCGCGGTGACCGTGAAGCGGGAATGGTGGAAAAGGAGGGCATCTTCACGGGAAGCTACTGCATCAACCCGGTCACCCGGGCCAGAATGCCCATCTACGTGGCCAACTTCGTCCTCATGGAATACGGAACGGGAGCCGTCATGGCCGTGCCCGCCCACGACCAGAGAGATTTCGAATTCGCCTGCAAATACGGCCTGCCCGTGAAAGTGGTCATACAGCCCGACAAGGGCAGCACGCCCCTCAACCCGGAGGGACTCACGGCCGCCTTTGAAGAGGACGGCGTCCTGGTGGAATCGGGGGAGTTTTCGGGCATGCCTTCGGAAGACGCGCGCGTGGCCATCACGGAGCACCTGGCCGGCAACGGCCAGGGGGAACTGACCACCCAATACCGGTTGCGCGACTGGGGCATTTCCCGTCAGCGCTACTGGGGAGCGCCCATTCCCATCATCTATTGTGAGACGTGCGGCACCGTCCCCGTTCCTCCCGAGGACCTTCCCGTGGTGCTTCCCACGGACGTGGAGCTTCTGCCCAACGGTGCCTCCCCCCTGCCCGTGCACGAGCCCTTTGCCGTTGTGAACTGCCCCGCCTGCGGTGAAACTGCCCGGCGGGAAACGGACACCATGGACACCTTCGTGGAATCTTCCTGGTACTTCGCCCGTTTCGCCTCGGGAAACCACGGGGAAGGCCCCCTTGACCGGGAAAAGGTCAAATACTGGCTTCCCGTGAACCAGTACATCGGCGGCATCGAGCACGCCGTGCTCCATCTGCTCTATTCGCGCTTCTTCACCAAGGTGCTTCGGGACATGGGGTATCTCACCGTGGACGAACCCTTCGAAAACCTCCTCACCCAGGGCATGGTCATCAAGGACGGCGCCAAAATGAGCAAGTCCAAGGGCAACGTGGTGGACCCGGACCAGATGGTGGAAGCCTACGGGGCGGACACGGTGCGCCTGTTCTGCCTCTTCGCCTCCCCCCCCGAAAAGGACCTGGAATGGAGCGACCAGGGAGTGGAAGGCTCTTTCCGCTTCATTTCACGAATCTGGAGGCTCGTGGCAGAAAACGAAAAAGCGTTGCGCGAAGCTGTTCCCTATGAGGGCGGAGCACAGCTTTCCAAACCCCTTCGCGACCTGCACCGCAAGACTCACCAGACCATCAGGAAAGTTTCCGAGGACATTCATGACCGGTTTCATTTCAACACGGCCATCGCCTCCGTCATGGAACTGGTGAACATGATGTACCAGCTCCAGGAATCGCCCCCATCCGACGACCGGTATTGGCCCGTCATGAAGGAGGGAGTGGAAGCCATGGTGCTTCTCCTCTCCCCCATCGTCCCCCATGTGGCCGAAGAACTGTGGCGGGGACTGGGCCACGAAGAATCCATCGTGAACGCCCCCTGGCCCCGATGGCGGGAAGAGGCCCTGGAAGCGGATGAAATGCTCATCGTGGTCCAGGTCAACGGAAAGCTGCGAAGCCGCGTCACCGTGTCCGCGCGGGCGGGCCGGGAGGAGATGGAGCGTGCGGCCCTGCAGGACGAACGGGTCCAGGATTTCATCGCCGGCAAGGACATCAGGAAGGTGGTGGTGGTGCCCGGCAAGCTCGTCAATATCGTTTTGTGAATCAGGGAGCGAGGGCCATGGGCCGAAATCTGCTGTTTGCCGCGGGAGCCGTCCTCCTGTTGGCCCTGGGCTTTTCAGGATGCGGCTACAGGTTTTCCGGGGAAGGGACGGGGCCAGAACCGGGCATGACGGCCGTCGCCATACCCGTTTTTGAAAACGCCACTTCCGAGCCGGGGCTGGGTGCCCTTTTCGCCGGGGCCCTGCGCCAGGAGTTCATGCAGAGAGGTTCCATGCGGGTGGTCCCCGCGGAGGAGACAGACTTTGTATTCCGGGGCAAAATCACCAGCATTCACACCTCGGAGCTGGCTCACAGGACCTTCGAAGAAACGGTCGTGACCCAGCTCCACCTCACCCTGGACATTCGGTGCCGCGACACGCGCAGCGGCGAAACCATCTGGCAGGACCCGGCCATGACCTACCACCAGGCCTACAATCAGGACGCGGATGCCATGGTGTCCTTTCAAAACCGGCAGGACGCCCTCAAAATCCTGGCCCGCCAGATGGCTGTGCGCATCCACGACCGCTTCCTCAACAATTTCTGACCAATGACCTACAAACAATTCAGGAAACTTCTGGAAAATCAGGATCCGGCTCCCGTTTATCTCTTTGCGGGGGGCGCGGACCTGCTGGTGGATGAAGCATGGAAGGCCCTGCTGAACAAAATCGTCCCGCCCCAGGCCAGAAGATTCAATGGGGAACGGCTGCGCGCGGAGGAGCATGAAGCGGAAGACGTCCTCAACCGCCTGCGAACCCTTCCCATGTTCGGGAGCAGGCGGCTTGTCATGGTGCAAAACGTCGACGCGTGGAAAAAGGAACAGAGGCAGGCCCTGCTAACCTACCTGGAGCGCCCCGGCTCGAAAGCCTGCCTGGTCCTCACCGCCGGCTCCCGAAAGGGCCTGGAAAAGGTGGAAGCGGCCGTGAACCGCCACGGGCAGGTGGTGACCTTCCCCCCTGTGACCGGCGGGGCAATCCCCGGGTGGCTGCAGGAAAGGGCCGCCGGCTACGGAAAAAAAATGAGCCCGCAAGCGGCCCAGCAACTGGCGGAACAGGTGGGAGATGACCTCAACTCCCTGGAATCGGAGCTGAACAAGCTGTGTCTTTACGTGGGGGAGCGTTCCCAAATTGAAACGCAGGACCTGAAGGAAACGGTCAGTGCCCAGCGCTCCCATAACGTTTTCGAGATGTTGCGCTGTGTGGGCTCCAAAAAACCAGGAGCAGCCGTCCATGCCCTTCGCCGGCTCATCCTCTCGGGAGAAGCTCCGCTGCCCATTCTGGCCCTGCTGGGCAGGCAAATCCGCATCATGTGGCAG